>Ga0074045_10001003_pt1 | contig 27593 bp, 20 predicted proteins | sample BogForMeECP23OM2_FD_94442 | JGI IMG/M metagenome (GOLD analysis project Ga0074045, IMG submission 94442) | Bog forest soil microbial communities from Calvert Island, British Columbia, Canada - Bog Forest MetaG ECP23OM2 | ecosystem: Environmental > Terrestrial > Soil > Wetlands ...
GCGATCCGGGCAGCGTGATCTCGCTCCGCATCCCGGCCGATCTGGAGAAGCATCGCAAGTGGCTCCTTTCCATCCGCGAGGATACCCAGCGCCGGCTTGACGAGGTCAAGTCGTTCAACCTGGCCGAGCAGTTCCGCGTGCCGGTAATGCTGATGATGGATGAGTGCGTGGGCCACATGACCGAGCGCGTGGTGATTCCCAAGGCGGAAGAGATCGAAATCTATCCGCGGCGCCACGCTTCGAAACCGCCGGGCGAGTTTAACCTGTACGCCACGGGCGAGGACCTGGTGCCAGAGATGGCGCACGCGGGCGAGGGTTACAAGGTCTTCGTTACGGGCCTGACGCACGACCGGCGCGGGTACCCGGTGATGAACGCCGTAACACAGCGCGAGTTGGTGGTCCGGCTGATGGAGAAGATCCGCCGGGCGGCGGACGAGCTGGTGATGATCGATGAAGACCGGATCGAAGGCGCGGACGTGGTGGTGGTGAGTTACGGCATCACGTCGCGCGTGGCCGAGCGCAGCATCCAGATGGCGCGGGCCAGGGGGCTGAAAGCCGGCCGGATGCGGCTGCAGATCGTGTGGCCGTTCCCGGAGCAGCGGATCCGCGAACTGGCCCCCAAGGTGAAAGCCTTCGTGGTGCCGGAGCTGAACATGGGGCAGGTGGTGCTGGAGGTGGAACGCTGCGCGGGCGGCGCGTGCCGGACCATCGGCGTGCCGCATCCCGGAGGCACGGTGCATAAACCGGCCGACATCCTGGCGGCGATCGAGAAGGGGGTGCGGGGATGAGCGCGACCACCGAAATCAACATCCACAATCCGGTCGAGGACTTGCTGCGCCAGGACCGCATTCCGACCATCTGGTGTCCGGGCTGCGGGATTGGCACCACCGTCAACAGCTTCGTCTACGCCCTCATGAAATCGGGGGTCGATCAAAAGAAGGTGGCCATGGTGAGCGGCATCGGCTGCTCGGGACGCGTCAGCGGCTACATGGCCACGGACAGTTTTCACACCACCCATGGACGGGCCATCCCGTTTGCCACGGGGCTGGCGCTGGCCAACCCCGAATTGACGGTGGTCGTCTATTCCGGAGACGGCGACCTGGCCTCCATCGGCGGCAACCATCTGATCCACGCCGCCCGGCGCAACGTCAACCTGCTGGTGGTGTGCGTGAACAACATGATCTACGCCATGACCGGCGGGCAGGCGGCTGCGACCACGCCGCCGGCGGCGATGTCGTCGACCACGCCCTACGGCAACTACGAGCCCGAGATCAACCTGCCGCAGCTCGTGGATGCCGCGGGCGCGTGCTACGTGGCGCGCTGGACGGCGTTCCACGTCAAGCAGCTCGAGACGGCAATGAGAGAGGCCCTCAAGAAGAAGGGCTTCCGATTCATCGAAATCATCACGCCTTGCCCGACCTTGTTCCAGCGCCGCAACAACATGGGCGACGGGCTGGCGGCGATGAAGGACTACAAAGAGCGCAGCAAGATCCGCCACGGCGCTCCGACGAATGAAGTGGCGATGATTCCGGGCCAGGAGATTGTCGTCGGCAAATTCGTCGACCGCGAACGGCTGGACTACCTGACGCTGATGCGGCAGCGGCTGGGCGAGCATTACCACGAGTGGATCGATGCGCCGCCGCAGCAGGAAGAGGACGAAGGCAAGGAGAACTGCGAAGTATGTTGAAAGAGCTGCGCATCGCCGGCTTCGGCGGGCAGGGCGTGATTCTGTCGGCGCACATTCTGGGCCGGGCGGCGGCGCTGCATGAGAAGGGCTACGCCACGATGACCCAGAACTACGGGCCGGAGGCGCGCGGCGGCGCGGCCAGCGCGGCGCTGATCGTAAGCGACGAGCCGATCCTGTACCCGTATCTGACCAACCCGGACATCCTGGTGGTGCTGTCGCAGGAGGCCTACGCGCGCTTCACACCGGAGCTTAAAGAAAACGGGATTCTGCTGGTGGAAGAGGATCTGGTGCGGCTGGAGAAACTGCCGCAGCACATCCGGGTCCATGGCATTCCGGCCACGCGCCTGGCCGAGGAACTCGGCAAGAAGATGGTGTTGAACGTCGTCATGGTCGGGTTTCTGTGCGCCATCACGAAGGTCGTCTCAGCGGATTCCTGCCGCAAGGCCGTGGCCGAGTCGGTCCCCGGCCGCTTCCGCGATCTCAACCTGAACGCTTTCGACAAAGGCTTCGCCTACGGCATCAAGATCCTGGAATCCGGCCCGGCGGCGGAAGAGAGCGTCCACGAAAAAGAGTCGATGGAGGCGCTGAACTAGCCGTTTGGCCGGGCAGGCAGGCGGGAAGCCGGCGCGCGAAGCCGAACTCCCCGTACAGCAAACAGGAATGCGCGATGGGTCGCCCGGCCCGCGTCCACCGCATCGGCGCGAGGGTCCCGCGCGTGTTCCCCGTGAGCGTTTCGGAATGGGCAGAGGGCAAGGGATCCGACTGTTCGCCTCACCCTCCTCCATTCCTCCGAGATCACCATCCGGGCCGGCGGCGGCCCAAGGGCCGTTCCCGCCGCATCCACGCGCCTCACTTCAGGGCCAGCGCGATACAGCACAGGGTCGCCACGCCCAGCACGATCCCGACAATCCAGAGAATAAGCTTCAGCCGGTGAAGCCCTTGGACCGAAGGGCCCGCATTACACGTTGACCACCCGCTTCCGCGGCGCCGTGACTGGGACCTCGCGGCGTGAAGGTCCTGCATCGACTTAGCAAGCATCGGATAATCGAAAACCTCACCGGCTGTATATGACGCGCAATTGCGCGGCGAAAAGTGTCATGCCGTATCGTCTTTTTCTTGAGTTTCAGGCGGCGAGCGTTGAATCACCCTGGCTGAACTACTAGAATCGGTTTTGCCAGGGAGCGGCGCTCAATCGTAATGACCGGGCAAATCACCCTTCTCCTGCGTGCTGCGGGGGATGGCGACCGAATGGCGGAAGCCGAGCTGATCTCGCTTGTTTACAGCGAGTTGCGGCGACGCGCCGCAGGTTATTTGCGGGCCGAGCGGCCCGATCACACGCTCCAACCGACCGCTTTGGTCCACGAAGCCTACCTGAAATTAGTGGATCAGCGCTGCGAGTGGCGGAATCGTTCCCAGTTTTTCGGCGTCGCCGCCCGGCAGATGCGGCGGATTCTGGTGGATCACGCCCGCAAGCGCCGGGCGTGCAGGCGGGTTGGCTTGGACGAACTGGTCTCTTTTCACGACGTTCTGGCCACCGTCCGCGAGAAGCCGGATGAGCTGGTGGCGATCGACGACGCGCTGGAGCGGCTGGCGCGCGTCTACCCTCGGCAGGCGAAAACGGTCGAGCTGCGGTTCTTCGGCGGCTACTCCGAAGCAGAGATCGCCGGCCTCCTCGAGACCTCCGAGCAGACCGTGAAGCGCGACTGGAAGTTCGCCAAGACATGGCTGAGCCGCGACCTCAGACAGGCGCCATGACCTCCGAGGAGACCCGCCAGCGGATTCTGGTGCTGTTTGATGAGGCGTTGCGAGAAGAGCCTGCAAAGCGCCCCGAGTTTCTGGTAAACGCCTGTGGATTGAACGACGAACTGTTCGACGAGGTGAGTTCGTTGGTCGCGGAATACGAACGCCGGGGTGAAACCCTGGACCCGGTGCCGCATTGGGCACGCCCGGCCGGGGAGCAATCCGGCTCCGAGCTTCAGGGCATACCCCCGCCGAGGCTGATCGGCCGCTATGAGGTCGGCCGGGAATTGGGCCGAGGAGGCATGGGGATCGTCTTCGAGGCCCACGATCCTGTTCTGGAACGCAAGATCGCCCTGAAGACCATCCGCCTGGACGGCTATGGCACCCTCGGGGAACAGGTGTGGCTGCGGGCGCGGTTGTTGCGCGAAGCCAAGACGGCGGCCGCCCTTTCCCATCCCAATATCGTCGCCATTTACGATTCGGAGGTTCACGAAGGGCTGGCTTTTATCGCCATGGAGCTGGTCGACGGGCCGACGCTCGCGCAGAGGCAGGCCAGCGCCCGGCATCTGAAGCAGGATGAAGCCCTGGGCATTATCGAGCAGATCGCGGCCGCGCTGGACTACGCCCATGCTGCCGGAGTCGTCCATCGAGACGTCAAACCGAGCAACATCATGCTGCAGCAAGGCACGACCGTGAAGATCACCGATTTCGGCATTGCCAAGGTCACCGGCAGCAAGCAATTCACGCGCACCACGCTGACGGCCGGCACGCCGAATTACATGTCCCCGGAGCAGATTCGAAACCAGCCCGTGGACGGCCGTTCCGACCAGTTCTCGCTGGCCGTGGTGGCCTACGAAATACTGACCGGGGTCAAGCCGTTTCGCGCCGAGTCCGATTACGATCTGATGAAACAGATCGTCGACGGGAACCGGCCCTCGGCTTGTGCCGAGGCGCCCGATCTGCCGGCCGCGGTGGACGACGTTCTCTGCCGCGCCCTGGCGAAAAGCAACGCTGATCGCTATCCGACGTGCATGGAGTTCGTCCGCGGGCTGGAAGCTGCCTCGGGGTCCGCGCCAGCGTATGAAGGGTCCACGGCAGGAGATCAAGAAGCGCCTTCAGCGCTCTCTCCCGCGGAGGAAGCGATCGGGTCCGCAGCTAGCTCTGAGCCGCCGCAGCCACGTGGACCGGATGGCCCAGTGGATGTGCACGCGCAAGGCCGGCCCGCGTTGCACTCGCGCTGGCCAGGGGGCAGGCATGCCTGGCGTCTGCGGCGTCAATGGCTGGCCGTTGGAGCCGTTCCGCTGCTCCCGCTGCTGGCCTGGTTCGCCGCCCGGACCCTGGTTCCCAAAGTAGCCTCGCGCGCCACTGCGGCTTCCACGGCGTGGGCGCCGCTGGATACGCGGCATGTGGTCTTGCAGCGGGACTTCGAACGGCTCGGCCTGCGCACGGAAGCCTACATGGACGACCGGCCGACGAATCCGCATCGCGACGAGGGCATCAAGACCTGGCGCAACGTGCCGGCCCAGGTCCGCGGCCTCTCGGACGTCGTTGCCGTGGTTGGCGGATGGGGCAACAGCATGGTGCTCACGGCGGATGGCACCTTCTGGATCTGGGGCTGGAATCAACAAAGCCAGCTCGGCGACGGTGGCCAGACCGGCCGCCCGGCGCCCGTTCCATTGAGAATCCCTACTTCCGAACGCATCAGCGCCGGAGCGAGCGGAATCAGGCACAGCATGGCGCTGACTGCCGGCGGCAACGTCTGGAGTTGGGGTGACAATGAGTGGGGTCAACTGGGCGACCGAACCACGACTCATCGCTCCCGGCCGGCTCGAATCAGCGGGCTTTCAGACGTCGTCGCGATCGCTGCCGCCGTCGAGTCGAGCCTGGCCCTAAGGAAGGACGGATCGGTGTGGGCGTGGGGCCACGGTGAGGCCGGCCAGCTCGGAGATGGCAGCACAACGGATCGCCACGAGCCGGTCCCGGTGCAGGGGCTGACGGAAGTGACGGCCATCTCCACTGGTGACAGCTTCAGCCTCGTCCTGCAAAGGGATGGCAGCGTCTGGACTTGGGGTAGGAATGCCAACGGCCAACTCGGCGATGGCACGACGGTCGAGCGCCTGACCCCGGTTCGGGTCGTGAATCTCACGAACGTGACCGCAATCGCCGCGGGTAATCAACACAGCGTAGCCCTGAGGCGTGACGGCACCGTCTGGACCTGGGGCCGGAACTCCTATGGAGAACTTGGTGATGGGACTGCGACGGACCGCCACACGCCGGTTCAAGTTCAGGGCTTGTCCAGTGTGATTGGCATTGCGACGGGCGCGCAGCACAGCATCGCCCTCAAGGGGGACGGGACGGTCTGGGCGTGGGGCCAGAATACCTACGGGGTGCTCGGGGACGGGACCTGGAAGGACCGGACCACGCCGGTGCGGGTGAGCGGACTCTCCGGAGTTGTCGCGATCGCTTCCGGGGGGCAGCATGCCCTGGCGCGCAAGAGCGACGACACCGTCTGGACGTGGGGCTGGAACGACTATGGCCAACTTGGGCCGGCGGCGATCGGCGAACTGGACAGCGCCGGCGTGACGACCGTGACGATCAACTACAAAAAGAGCTCGGGCCCGACCTACGCGATGCCCAATGGCGGCTTCCCGTGGATCCTATTCGACCAGGGAGCGCGCCGAGTCCTGCTGCACCCGGGAAAGTTCGAGACCTCGCAGTGGGGGGCCGCGCTGGGCTACAACGTCACCGCGGACGGCGACTACAGCATTCGCGGGGCTTTTCAACGCGCCTACGACGCGTTGGGAGCGGGCGACGGCGTGGATGTGGCGATCATCCTGAATACGGATGACGCCCATCCGCTGTGGGCCCAGCACATCGCTTCCGATCAGATGGCGCGGCAACCGTTCACCGTGCGCGCGGCGCTGCGGCGCGGACAGGTGGTGCGGTTCGTGGTCTTCAGCGGACCGCAGGGCAAGGACGGGACTTTCGACGAAACGGCGCTGGAGGCGACGGTCGACCGGCAGTAGGCTGGTGCGTCCCGCCGCCCATCCGGGCGATCCCGCGGTTGATGAACCCACTATCATGAAGCTAATAGGACAATCGACGTGCCCGGGTGGCGAAACCGGCAGACGCAACGGACTTAAAATCCGTTGACCCGTAAGGGTCGTGTGGGTTCAAGTCCCACCCTGGGCACCACAGAGCCGATTGCCGCCAGGCGGCGGGGCGAGACCGGCGCCGAAGCCGGCCGGGCATTGCTTTCATCCAACAAACTGGAGTCCCACTGCGGGCGGCAAAACGGGAGGAGTCAGGCGTGTCTCATCGAGTAGTGGTGGTCGGAGGCGGGTTCGGAGGGCTGTATGCCGTCAAGGCCTTGGCTTCAAGTTCAGCCGCTCACTCAGTGGTCGAAGTGACGCTCATCGATCGCCGCAATTTCCACCTCTTCCAGCCGCTGCTCTATCAGGTCGCGACGGGCGGACTGTCGGCCATCGACATTGCTTACCCGCTGCGGGTCATCTTCGGGCATGCCAGGAACGTGAACACGCTGCTGGGCGAAGTTGTGGACGTGGACGCCGAGCGGCGTCTCGTGCGCCTGGCTGGCGGGGAGAACTCTCCCGTCCGGGAGATCCCCTACGATTCACTGATTGTGGCAACCGGTTCGCGGCACCACTACTTCGGCCACGACGAGTGGGAACACCTCGCGCCGGGGCTGAAAACCCTGGAGGACGCGCAGGAGATCCGCCGGCGCATTCTCTCCGCGTTCGAGGCCGGCGAACAGGAGACCGACGCGGAGGGCCGCCACGCGTGGCACACATTCGTCATCGTCGGAGGCGGACCCACCGGCGTCGAACTGGCCGGCGCGCTGGGCGAAATTGCGAACGACACCCTGCGCGGCGAGTTCCGCACGATTCGTCCGGAGGAGGCGCGCATCTTCCTGGTCGAGGCCTCGCCGCGCGTTCTCGGCGCTTACCCGGACGAGTTGTCGGAAAAAGCGGCTGCGTCGCTGCGCAAACTCGGGGTTCTGCCGCTGACCGGCGCGCGCGTCGTGGCGGTCGATGCCCAGGGCGTCGAAATCGAAAGCAGCGGCCAGCGCCGCAGAATCGAATCGCGCACCGTCCTGTGGGCGGCGGGCGTGCAGGCGTCCGGACTGGGCGCAATCCTCGCCGCCAAGGCGGGAGCGGCGCTCGACCGTGCGGGCCGCGTCACGGTCGGACCGTACCTGGCAGTTCCGGGCCATCCCGAGATCTACGTCATCGGCGATCTGGCCGGCTCAACCACGGCCGGGGCGGCCGCGCTGCCCGCGCTCGCGCCGGTCGCGATGCAGCAGGGCGAATACATCGGACGTCTGATCAAAGCGCGGCTCAAGGGCCGATCCATGCGGCCGTTCCAGTACCACGATCACGGCAGCATGGCCACCATTGGACGCGCCTCCGCCGTGGCGCTGATCGGGGGCCTGAAGCTGAGCGGTTGGTTCGCCTGGGCAGCGTGGCTGTTGGTCCACCTGATGTACCTGGTGGGCTTCCAGAACCGGCTGCTGGTCTTCATTCAGTGGGCCTTCCAGTACTTCACCTTCAATCGCCGGGCGCGGCTCATCACCGGCCAGTCCGCCAGCGCGAATTCAGGCGTGCAGGACAGCGCGCTCAGTGAGGCCGCACCGGCCGGAGCGCCGTGAACCGATTGCGCTTCGTTTGAGCGCGGGCTCAGCGGCGCTTCAGGCCGCAACACTCAGGCTGAACGCGAGGCGCTCGCGGCGTGTTGCAGATACCAGCGATAAGTCTCGCGGATTCCCTCCTGCAACTTGATCTTCGGAGCCCAACCGAGCGCCCGCAGACGCGAGACGTCCAACTGCTTGCGCGGCGTTCCATCGGGCTTCGAAGCGTCGAACACCAGCCGCCCCTCATATCCGACGACGGCGCGCACAATCTCGGCCAGTTCGCGGATGGTGACATCTTCGCCGGTCCCGACGTTCAGGATCTGAGGATCGTCATAGATCTCCATGAGCAGCAGGGCGGCCGAGGCCAAATCGTCCACATGCAGGAGCTCGCGGCGCGGCGTGCCGGTCCCCCAAACGACAACTTCAGGCCTGCCGCCCTGCCTGGCTTCATGAAACTTGCGGATCAGCGCGGGCGCCACGTGCGATGATTCCAGGTCGAAGTTGTCGCCCGGGCCGTACAGGTTGGTGGGCATCAGGCTGATGGCGCGAAAGCCATGCTGCAGCCGGTAGGCCTGGCACAACTTGATGCCCGCGATCTTGGCCACCGAGTACCATTCGTTGGTCGGCTCCAGCGGGCCCTGCAACAAGCTTTCTTCGCGGATCGGCTGTTCGGCGAATTTGGGATAGATGCACGACGAGCCCAGAAACTGGAGCTTCCTGACGCCATGACGGTATGCCGCGTCGATCACGTTCAACTCGATCGCCAGATTGTCGAAGATGAACTCGGCGGGGCGGGTGGAGTTGGCCAGGATGCCGCCCACCTTGGCCGCGGCCAGAAACACGTACTCCGGCTGGGTCTCCTCGAAGAACCGATCGACGGCGCCCCGGTCACGCAAGTCGGTCTCATGACGCGAACGCACGATGATGCTCGTGAAGCCCGCCTGTTCCAGCGCGCGGCAGATCGCCGATCCGACCAGGCCGCGATGTCCGGCCACGACGACTTTGGCCTTCCTATCCATGCACCGAGCCTCGCACCACGACACGATGTCCGGCGTCGGTCAGGGTCTGTTCCTGGCGCGCCAATTCCAAGTCGTGCTCGACCATCATCCGCACCAGGCCCTGGAAATCGACCTTCGGCGCCCAGCCGAGTTCGCGGCGCGCCTTCGAGGAGTCGCCCGCGAGGTGATGCACTTCGGTGGGGCGGAGGTAGCGCGCATCGGTTTCGACGCACTGCTTCCAATCCAGCCCGCATTGGGCCGCCGCCAGGTCGAGGAAGTCGCGGATGGAATGCGATTCTCCGGTGGCGATCACGTAATCGGAGGGAGCCGGCTGCTGCAACATCATCCACATCGCCTCGACGTAGTCGCCGGCGTAGCCCCAATCGCGCCGCGCCTCGAGGTTGCCCAGGAACAGCTTGTGCTGCAGTCCCAGTTGGATGCGCGTGAGAGCGCGTGTGATTTTGCGCGTGACGAACGTCTCGCCACGCCGCGGAGACTCATGGTTGAACAGAATTCCGTTGGTGATGAACAGCCCGTAGGCCTCACGATAATTGACGGCGTACCAATGCGCCGCCACTTTGCTGACGCCGTACGGGCTGCGCGGGTAAAACGGAGTGGCCTCGTTCTGGGGCGGCGGCGCGGCTCCGAACATCTCCGACGAACCCGCCTGGTAGATGCGCACATTCTTGCCGGTTGCTTCGACGGAATCGCGGACCGCCTCGAGCAACCGCAACGTGCCGGTGGCAACCACATCGGCGGTGTACTCGGACTGGTCGAAGCTGACGCGCACATGCGATTGAGCGGCCAGGTTGTAGATTTCGTCGGGCTTGGTGCGCTCCAGGATGCGTCGCAGGCCCGTGCCATCGGCCAGGTCGCCGTAGTGCAGATAGAGGCGCGCTCCGGTTTCGTGCGGGTCGATGTAAATGCCGTCCAGACGATCGGTGTTGAACGTCGAAGCGCGCCGCACGATGCCGTGCACTTCGTAGCCCTTGGACAACAGCAGTTCGGCGAGATACGACCCGTCCTGGCCGGTGATTCCAGTGATCAGCGCTTTCTTCATGGAGCCGTGCTCCACTCATTATCCCAGGTACTCGCGAAGCGGCAAGACGGTGCGTCGCCGGGGGGCTGAGGCGGGGCACTGCGGGAAAGGCCGGCGAGCGGTGCTTGGACAGGCCGAGGGATCTCGCCAGCGCGCTGCTTCAGGGCGTGAACAGGCTCTTCATCAGCTCGGGCGAGACCGGGTTAGCGGGATTGATCGCCACGACGGGCGTCGATACCAAGGCCTCGGCCACGACGTCGGGGTCCGGGATCTCGCTGCGCCACGCCATGTCGAACTGAAACTCCATCATGCCGCTGGCGTTGGCGACGAAGTTGGTGTGCCAGAAGTTGTCGAAGATCATGGCCATGATGCGGTGCGTGTCCGCCGGCGCGGCGGTGCGGTGCATGAGGGTGTGCGGCCCGCCAACGGTGACCAGCGCGGCGTCGCGCGTCACCCACAGCCACTCGCCCTGCGGGGTCTTGTAGCGCGCCCACCCGTCGATGGCGTAGTAATCGCGGCAGGAGCCCTTCAACTGGTCTTCGTAAGGTGTGAAGGGCACGCCGCCGTTGGAGAACATCGGCATGACGCGCTCCACGGGGAAGGCGAAGTTGAGGTAGAAGACCTCCGGCGCGCGGGAGGAGATGCGGTCGAAGCGTACCGTCAGGCGGGCGCGCGGCTCGCGCCGCCACAGCTCCAGGCGGCGGGTCGCTTTCTCCAGGCGCGGGTGGCTCACGGGCTGCGTGTAGACCAATGTGCGCGGGGTTTCCTCCAGTGTGGTGGAACCGTAGGTCGCGGGAACCTGGCGGAACGAGGCGGTGCGCAGCTTCTCGCGCTCGGCCGGATCGGCAGTGGCGTGCATCTTCCAGATGGTTTGGCGATCGGCAGGCGGGACGATGGTGACAGCGAGAAAATCGCCGAGGCCGCCGGCAAACAGGGATTGCGGCATTCCGGGCCATGCGGCCGAGACGGGCCAGCCGGCGGAGTCGGTCTGCAGGTCGGGGCGGGCTGTCGATCCTGCGTCCGGGGCTTCAAGCTCCTCGCGCTTCATATGGCGAATGCTGTTGGGAGCGAGATTCTCGACCCAGAAGCGGGCCATGTCGCCGACCTTCGGGGCCTTCGTGCCATCGCGGATCGCCGCGGCCTGCAGAGTCACCCAACCGCTGTACGGCTCGCGCGCGGTGTTGACCACGTACAGGCCGGCCGGCTCGGCAGCCAGCCGCACGCGCGCCCGCTGCCCCAGCAGCCATTCGCTGTGACCCATGGGGCGATACGCAGTCAGGCTTTTCTCGGCGTATTGCGCGATGGTGAAGAGCGAGTCCGGCTCCGAGACCGAGATATTGGCGCCAAACGTGTGTTCGTCGTAGAGGCACAGATCTCTCAGCATCTGCGATGTCTTGGCGGTGACATGCGGCGTCGGCGCGCCCCACACCGGAGCGAGCGCCGCGGCGATGTTGCGCTTGGCGACGCGGCTGGCCGCGAGTTCGCGTGGACCGGAGGCGTCGCCATTGGCCCACCAGTCGGTCCATTCGCCTTCGAGGGTGGGGATGGCGTCGCCGGCGGCGCGCTCCATGTCGAGCACAGCCTGGGTCGCGGTGACGAGGCGCAGCTCCGGCGTGAGCCCCAGCGCGTTCCAGGCGGCGACGAAGTCCGCCAGCGGCGGGAACGGCACATCGTTGTCCCAGCGCCACTGGTTGGTGCAGGAAATGATCAGCCGGTCGTGCGCGTAGCCGCTCGCTTCGAGCTTCTGCAGACGCTGGCGCAGATGTGCCTGGTCAGCGCGCAGCGAAGCCTCGTCGGTGCGCAGGATGTCGCCGGCGCGCGGCGGACCGAGCGTGGCATCGGCCGCCTTGGCCTGCCCGCGCTGCCAGGAATTGGCTTCGAAGTAGCCGTAACCGGTGCCGTATTGGTCGCCGAGCCAGACGAACATGCGCCGCCCGTCGGGCATCTTCCACCAGAAGGCCGAGGGGCGCTGGAACGGCGGTCCGCCGCTATCGGGGTTGATGCCCATCACCAGCCGCCGGATGCCGCGGTCGAGCAGCAGCACGGCCCCGGCGCGGGGGAATCCGTTGACGTCGTTTTGCATCGCGGCCTGCGGATTCACGGCGCGCAACAGATCCGGCGGCAGCCAGTCGAGCGCCAGGCGCCACTGCAAGGCGTTTTGGAAGGGCGTCTGGTTGAAGCCCATCGCCATGACGTCCATCTGACCGGAGTGGACCATGCGCAGCAGGTCGCTGCGACGCGCGGCCGGCGCGCCGCGCCACCAGTCGTCCAAGGCGACCGTGCCCTCGAGGGTCCAGCGGAAGCGCCTGTCGTCAAGGCAGGTCTCGAGGGCGGCGTCCAGATACCGCAGCTGCAGATCCCGCACCACCGAAGGCATATCGGTGTAGCCGAAATCGGTGTGCGTATGGTGGATGATGTCCACGTGCCGGATCTTGAGACCGTCTGTCTGAGCGGCGTTGGCCGGCAGCGCCGCCGATGCCGCCAGCGTCTTCATCACATCTCTGCGCGTCATAACACTTCCCCCTTCTCCGTACTGCGTCAGTTGCCCGGCGTTTCCCACACCGGATTCACGCGTCCCTGCAATGTCCGGGCGCCGCTCGAGTCCAGATCGAGCACGATGATCTCGTTGGCGGCGAACTTCAGCCAGACCGCCGGACAGTACAGCGACTGCTGGGGACCCACACCCCAATAGCGGCCCAGGTTGTGCCCGTTCACCCACACGTAACCCTTGCCCCAGCCGCGCATATCGAAGAACGTGTCGCCCGTCGGCTTCAGGTCGAACGTCGCGCGGTAGAAGGCCGGGCCGGCCAGCGCCTTGCGCGACTTGAACTTCAGCCGGTGGAGATTGTCGAGAGGCAGCGGGAACATCTCCCAGCCCTTCAACTCCTGGCCGTTCAGCTTCACGCCTCCGACGATGCCCTTGCGGTCATCCACCAGACGCGCGCCGAAATTGACGCGCCCCATGGCGTCGACGAGGATCTCCAGAGGAGCGCCCGCCGCCAGCGAGACGTCGAGGCTGGTCTCCTTCTTGCGCCGGTCGAGGATCCCCAGGGTCTTGCCGCGCTGTGAGATCAATGCATAGTCGCGGGCCTCATTCACTTCGAGCTTGCCACTGGCGGCCTTTGCCACTGCGTGCCGGTAGAGCACCATGCCATAAGACTGGCCCAGCAGCTCCATCGGCTTGGGCGAGTCGCCGCGCACCGGGGTGCGGAGCAAGCGCGCCAGCGGCGCGCTGGCTTTGAAGCGGATGAGCTCCGTCGAGGTGACAGGCAGAGGCTCCGGCAGTTCGGGCAGTACCTCGCCCGGAGCCAGGTGCTTCTGAATCACCTCGCGCAGCGCGTTGAACTTGGGCGTCGGCCGGCCGGCTTCGTCGATCGGGGCGTCGTAGTCATAGCTCGAGATGTCGGGCTCATAGCGGTCCGAGAAGTTTGCACCGGCCATGGGTCCGAAAGTCGATCCGCCGTGGACCATGTAGAGGTTCACGCTGATGCCGTGGGAGAGGAGCCAATCCAGGTTCGCGGCCTCCTTGGCGGGATTGGTCCGGTGATGCAGCTCGCCCCAATGGTCGAACCAGCCGGTCCAGAACTCACCGTTCATTCTCGGAACGCCGGTGCGGAACCTGGCGAAATTGGCAAACTCCCTCTCGGGGTTGTCGCTGGCGCTGAAGTTGATGACGGAGAGGACGCCGGGCAATGTGCCGCCCTTCAAATCGCCTTCGTCGGAGCCGTCCGACGTGTACAGCATGACGTCGAAACCGGCGTCGCGAATCATCTGCCGGATGGCGCCCATGTACTCGTGGTCGCTGCCGAACGAGCCGTACTCGTTCTCGACCTGCACCATGAGCACCGGCCCGCCCCGGGTGATCTGCAGGGGCGCGGCGATCTCGCCGACCTGCTTCATGTAGCGCGCGGCTGCGGCCAGAAACTGCGGGTCCTGGGAGCGGATCTTGATCTGCTCATTCGCCAGGAGCCAGGGCGGCAACCCGCCCAGGTCCCACTCCGAGCAGACGTACGGGCCCGGACGCAACAGCACGAACAGGCCCTCCTCCTGCGCCGCCTTCAGGTACGCGCCGAGATCGAGATTGCCCCTGAAGTCGAAGACACCGGGTCGCGGCTCGTGCAGGTCCCAGAAGACGTAGGTGGTCAGCGTGTTCAGCCCGAGCGCGCGCATCTTCTTCATGCGGTCGTGCCAGTACTCGCGCGGGACGCGCGGGTAGTGCATCTCGCCGGAGCGGATCTGGAAGGGCTTGCCGTCGAGCAGGAAGCGCTCGCCGTCGACGGTGAACGTGTGCTTGGGGGTCTGTGCGGAGGCTGCGCCCATCAGGACGCAGACCGCGGTCAGGGATTGGAGCAGGAGAGCCTTATTGATCATGGTTCTGTCCGGAAGACCAGTTCCATTCTATCCGCGCCCGCTGGTTTCGGAGCCGCGACCGGGAGTGGTGGTGTCACCCTCATTCAGGAGTCGGCTAGATGCGGTGGAAGCTGCGCAGGATGTCGCGCGTGGAGTAGCGCAGCGCGACGGGACGGCCGTGGGGGCACGACATCGGGCAGGCCGTTCGCGCCAGTTCCCGCAGCAGGTACTCGATCTTCGTGCGGTCGAGCGGCGTGTTGACCTTGATGGCCGCGCGGCAGGCCAGCGAGGCCGCGATGGCGCGGCGCAGATCGTCGACCGAGACGCGGCGCAATTCGCTCTCGGCGATCTCGAGGATCTCGTAGATGGCGCTCTCCACGCCGCCGGGTTCGAGGTCGGCGGGCACAGCCTTGACAGCGATGGTGCGGTTGCCGAAGGGCTCGGTCTCAAAACCGGCGGTGGCCAGATCGGCGGCGATGCGGTCGTATTCCACCTGCTGCGCGGGCGTGAGCGGCAGCACGATGGGCATCAGCAGGCGTTGCTGCTCGACCTTGCCCGCCGACTGGCGCGCGAGGTTGCGCTCGAACAGGATGCGCTCGTGGGCGACGTGCTGGTCGATGATCCACAGCCCGTCGGAACCGGCGGCCAGGATGAAGCTGTCATAGATCTGGCCGATCACGCGCAAGCCGGCGAGCTGGACCATCGACTGGGGCACGTCGAGATCGAGGCCAACGGGCAGACCGGCGTGGGTCTCAGGGACTTTCAGGCGCAACGGGTCGGTGGCCGCGGCGGGCATGTTCACGGGAATGTCGAGCTGAAAGTCGAAACGCGTCGCGGGGCCCGGCGGCAGTTGCAGGAACGAGCCGGAGGCGTCGGGGAAGGTCTGGCGTTCAAATGCGGAGGCGGGCACCGACGGTTCGCCGGGCAGCACGTTGCGGGCCTCGTCGAAGCGCATGTTCTCGATCGACTGCGTGAACTCCGAGTAAGGCAAACGCGCGCCGGGCTGGGGCTGCGAAGACGGATCAGACAGCAGCGGGCTGAGAGGAAGGGGCGCGCTGGGCGCGGGCCGGGCGTCGATCAGCGTCGCGCGCAGCAGGTCGCGAACGAAGTCGTGGACAAAGCTCGAGTGGCGGAAGCGGACCTCGGTTTTCGAGGGGTGGACGTTGACGTCCACTTCGCCCGGGTCGCACTCGAGGAAGAGCAGCGCGAAGGGATAACAGGCCGGCGGCATCAGGTTGTGATAGGCCGCCGAGATGGCGTGCAGCAGGAGGCGGTCGCGGATCAGCCGCCGGTTGACGAACAGGAAGACCGAGTTGCGGTTGTTCTTCTGCACCTGCGGCCGCGAGATGAATCCGCGCAGCACGAAGCGGGCCGGCTCGGTTTCCGCCGTCAGCGTGGTTTCGCGGGCGCCTAGATCGATGAGGTCCTCCAGGGTCTCGGCGCCGAAGATCTGGAAGACGCGGTCGCGCAATTCGGCGACGGGGGTCACGCGAATCAGCTCCTTGCCGCCGTGGGTCAGCGTGAAGGACTTGTCGCAATGCGCCAGGCTGTAGTGCGTGACCAGCGAGGCGATGTGCGCCAGTTCGGTCTGCTCGCTGCGCAGGAACTTCTTGCGCGCGGGGACGTTGTAGAAGAGGTCGCGGACGGTGACGGTGGTTCCGCCGGGGAAAGCCAGCTCGGCGCAATCGAGCAGGCGGGCGCCGGCGATCTCGACGCGCGTGCCGATGCGCTCGTCCCGAGCGCGCGTTTCCAGGACGAGGCGCGAGACGGAGCCGATGGCAGGCAGGGCCTCGCCGCGGAAGCCGAGGGTCGCGATGGCGTTCAGGTCATCGACCGAGGAGAGCTTCGATGTGGCGTGGCGCTCGAAGGCCAGCAAGGCATCGTCGCGCATCATGCCGCAGCCGTCGTCGGCGATGCGCAGCAGGCGCCGGCCGCCGGCCTCGGCCTCGATGCGGATGTCAGTGGCGCCGGCATCGAGGGAGTTCTCGAGCAGCTCCTTGATGACGGAGGCGGGGCGCTCGACGACTTCGCCGGCGGCGATCTTGTTGGCGACCTGGTCAGAGAGAACGCGGATGCGGCCCATGAGCTCGGGTCAACGCGGCCGACGCCGCCTTCATCCAATGTAGCCCCTCCGCCGCAGAGCGGGGTACGGCGCACAAAAACAAAAAATGCGGAACAAAGCCAATTGCCATTTATATGTTTTAGAATGAATGACTTAGTTCCTATCTTTCGATTCTATGTTCGCTATGTATTCGAATTTCAAAGAGCAGGGATGGTGGGCCTCAGAGGCGGACTATCACCCCAGCTTAGACCCGCTGTCAAGCTGCGGGTCCGCAGTTGCGTGGTGGTCAGTTTCCGAGCAGGCCGTGAGCGAGGCAGGTCAGCGAAACCCGGACGTTTCAGGCGGCTCAGGAGGGGCGCGCAGACTGATCGGCCGCGGCAGACAAGAGGCGCCGGACGTACCGGTCAGGCCGCAGGATTTCCGCCCGGCGCGTGGCCTGTTACGCTCCAGAGAACGCATGGGTGCCGTGAGTGACGGCGGCACCGGCGCGAAGGGCTGCAGCGACGGCCACCACTTCGGCGATCTCCGGATCGGTTGCCCCGGCCTGCCGCGCTTTCCCGGTGTGGATCTGGATGCAGTACGGGCATTGCGTCGTAAACGCAACGGCCAGTGCCATCAGTTCCTTGTACTTGACAGGAATCGCTCCGTCGGCCATCGCGGCTTTGTCAAACGCCCAGAAAGCCTGCATTGCGGCTGGGGCGTTCTCGTCCAGAGTCTTGAGTCTTCCCAGATTACTCATGCTGTACACGGCACACCTCCTGATTTTGAGAAGTTCTACGATTGTAACCGACGATCGGCGCTTGCGGAAGCGTGCCGGGCTCCGGTTTGTCAGCGGGCAGGAATGTGTTGAACTGGCCGGTTGCCGGAAACTGGCCGACCGCGGGCGATTCGGGGGTTGGTGCGTCCATGAGCAGCCGGCCAAGGGAGCAGAACTGACGGGCGGCACGCCTCAGGATCCCGTTTACCGGGCTGATAGGAAAGATGCCTGGTCGTTGTCTGATGTAGAACAAGAAGTACGACAATGCGCACGCATCCCAAATGGTCTGTGTTGCTCGGCACGATGTTGTTGGGCATCTCCCCGACTGCCGCATTCGCGGCATCGGCGATCGACACGCGGCTGGATGATCCCAGAGCGGTCTATTTGACGGCGCCTGAATTCGGGGTTCACGCGGACGGCAAGGGCGACGATAGCGCTGCCATCCAGGCGGCCATCGACAAGGCCGAAAACAACGTCCACGCGGGCATTGTCTTTGTGCCGGCGGGGCGGTATCGCCTGACACGCACGGTCTATGTCTGGCCCGCGGTCAGGATTTTCGGCTACGGCGCAAAGCGCCCCGTGTTCGTGCTGGCGGCAGGCACGCCGGGGTTCCAGAGCGGGTTGGGCGTGATGGTGATGTTCACCGGATGGCGCCCCGGCCACGTGCCGGCGATGTTCGGACGCGTTCCGTTTCCGCCGCCGGGCAGCGTCCCTCCCAATGACAAGATCGCCGACGCCGGCCCGGGCACGTTCTATTCGGCAATCAGCAATATCGATTTCGAGATCGGCGACGGCAACCCGGCCGCGGTGGCGATCCGTTTCCACGCCGCGCAGCATGCCTATCTCAGCCACATGGATTTCCAGATCGGTTCCGGTCTGGCGGCGCTGATGCAGATCGGCAACGAGGCCGAGGACCTGCGCTTCCATGGGGGACGATACGCCATTCTCACGGAAAAAACTTCCCCGGCCTGGCAGTTCACGCTGATCGACTCCGCATTCCAGGGCCAGAGGGAGGCTGCGATCCGGGAGCACGAGGCGGGACTCACTTTGATTCGCGACACTTTTCGCGACGTACCCACGGCGATCGATATCGATCCCCAGTACTACGACCAGTTGTGGGTGAAGGATTGCCGCTTCGAAAATGTCTCCCGCGCGGCGGTCGTCATCAGCGACGAAAAGAGCCCGCTCATGGAGGCCGGTATTGAGAACGCCGTAATGAAGGACGTGCCGGTGGTGGCGCTGTTGCGCGAAAGCGGGAAGAAGGTCAGCGGCAAGGGCCCGGTGTACCGGGTCAAGAACTTCAACTACGGCCTCATCGTGCCGGGCGAGGGGATGATGGGCGCGATGGGCATGCTGTACGAGGCCACGCCTCTCGATGCCGTGCCGGCGCCCGCCAGTGCGGCGATTCCGGCGCTGCCGCCGACACAAGAGTGGGTGAACGTTCACACGCTGGGCGTCGCCGGAGACGGCAGCACAGATGACACCGGCGCGATCCAGAAAGCGATCGAGCAGCATCGGGTGCTGTACTTTCCGATCGGGCACTACATCGTCCGCGACACGCTGGTGCTGAAACCCGAGACGGTTCTCATCGGGTTGCACCCTACCTTGACGCAATTCGATCTTCCAGACGGCACGCCCGCCTATCAGGGCGTGGGCCCGGCGAAAGCCCTGATCTATGCACCACCCGGCGGATCGAACATTTTAAGCGGCATCGGCGTGATGACAGGCGGCATCAATCCTCGCGCCGCAGGCGTGATGTGGTGCGCCGGCGAGGCTTCGCTCATCGATGACGTGCGATTCCTCGGCGGCCACGGCAGCGGTTTCAATCCCTACAACAACAACCACACCGCGGATCCCGATCTGCGCAAGCGCTGGGACGGGAAGTATCCAAGCCTGTGGGTGACGCACGGCGGCGGCGGAACGTTCGCCGACATCTGGACCCCGGACACCTTCGCGCAGGCGGGCTTTTCCGTCAGCGATACAAAGACTCCGGGGCATGTCTACGAGCTCTCCAACGAGCACCATGTCCGCGCCGAGATCAAGTTCGATCACGTCGAGAACTGGGACCTCAATGCGCCGCAGACGGAGGAGGAGGCGGGCGAAAGTCCGGAAGCCTTATCGCTGGAGCTGGCGTGGTCGAAGAACATCACCATCGCGAATTATCACGGCTATCGCGTGACGCGTTCCCGCGCGCCTTTCCCGGCCGCGGTGCGGCTATACCATTGCGCGGGGATCCACTTTCGCAACCTGCACGTCAACGCCGAAAGCGGATATGCGACGTGCGACGCGAACGGCTGCGGGACTTTTCTGCGAGCCAGCAAGTTTCCCTACGAGAATGCCATCGAGGACGTGACCCATCATCTGGCGGTGCGCGAACGGGAGTTTGCCGTGCTCGACATTCCCGCCAATCCGCCCCGACCCGCGCCCGCCGATGTCTCCGCCGTGCTGGGGCCCGGCTCGCAGGTTCGCAAACTCGAGGACGGGTTCTTTTCCATTTCCGGCGCGGCCGTGGATGGGTCCGGCAAGCTGTACTTCGTCGATCACCACGAGCAGCGCATTTATGGCTGGTCGGCCGGCGAGGGGCTCAGCATCGAGCGCGACAGCCCGCTCGACCCTGTGAACCTGGCGTTCGACAAGGCGGGCGACCTGCTGGTGCTATCTTCCGCCGGACCGGAGGGAACGGTGTATTGCTTCTGTCCCGGATCGCCGCGGGATCAGATCACTTTGCTGGCGCCCGAGGCAGCCAAACCGCGACCGGGCGCAGGCGTCATTGTGCCGGTCAATTATTGGAACAACGGCGAATTCAAAGACCAGTTGGACCTCAACACGCTGGCCTACACGACGCTGGCGCAGATGTTCGCGCAGGATGTGTCCACACCGAAGCCAAGGCAATACGTCTCGCCCGAAGGGAGTGTTTTCCTGCCCGCGGGGCGCGTGTTCCAGCAGGGACAGGCCGATTCCACGGCGGGTTATCGATTCTCCGACAACCTGGACACCCATGGCTTCATCAGTGCCGCGGCTGGCGCTCGCGTCTACGTCAGCAGCGAGTCGGAAGACGTCACCTATAGCGGCCTGGTGAACGCGGACGGCACATTGAGCGAGTTGCGGCCCTTCGCCAATCGCGGCGGCGAGAGCGTCGCAGTTGACCGGAATGGCAACGTCTACATCGCCAACGGGCAGATCTTCGTTTACAACCGCAGCGGCACGCCGATCGCCCGGATCGACGTGCCGGAACGTCCGCTCAACCTCATCTTCGGAGGAGACGGGGGACACACGCTGTTCATTCTGGCCCACCATGCGCTGTTCGCGGTGAAGATCCGCGGGTGAGCGCGATCTGTTTCCGCGAAGGCGAACTCGCGCGGGCCGGTGGTCCACGTGGGAGCTTCGGCCGGGATGACGGCGCAACCGGAACAACCCGCGTCCCACCAAGCTCGGTGCAGAAATAGGTCGTTTTGTTGGAACCACCGCCCCGCCTTATCCGCGCTCACGAGAGCGCGTAACGGCGACTAAGCCGCAGGTTCCAGCGGAGCCTCACGAGCTGCATTGCCGCCCGCCTGGTTGTTTTTTTGCGGGGGCGCGCGAATTCTCAGCGGCTCCGTCTCTCGACTGCCCTGGCGCTACTGCTTCTCCAGCACGAGGGTCTGATCCACCTCTCCCATGTTGCTGGCCCAGTGCCGCCGGATCGTCAGCGTCTTGCCATCCGCAGAGAGCTCCCACTTGTCCTTCAACGTCATGGCGTTATCGCCGAACTGCCCGGTGGTGTTGATCACCAGCGTGTCGCCCTCCCAGGCCCCCTTGCTCTTCATCTCGTTCGGGCCGAACTGGTTCGAAGTTTCAGTTCCATCGGTCTTGTAGCTGGCCTCGAAATCCAAGTCGCCATTATCGGTCGACATCTTCACGGCGACCTTCAAGGATGGTTCCTCGTGCGTAATCTTCTGGGTCAGCGACGACGGCGCCGGGAATTGTCCGAAATCGCTTTTTGCGGCGTTCAGCTTCCAGTCGCCGGCGAAATTCGGTTTGGCCTGAGCGGCCAGGACCGACAGCCCCAGACAAGCCGTCAAAACGAACGCGATTGCGCGGGTCCTGCTCATAAACAGACACCTCTCTGATTCGATCCGAACTGGCTGATGCTGTGTGCCAGTTCGACAAGAGTATAGCTCCGAAAAGGGATGTTCGGGCCGTTGCATCCGGCTGATTACATCACGCCCGGATGACGGCGCATCTGGAAACTGGCCCGCAGCCCGCTATTCGCCCACAACGTGGCCCAGCATATGCCGCCGGTGCGGCCGCTGGCGGTGTTCGAACAGGTAAATGCCCTGCCAGGCGCCGAGCGCGGCGCGCCCGTCGACAACAGGGATGGTCAGCGACGCCGGCGTGAGGGCGGCGCGGATGTGCGCCGGCATGTCGTCCGGGCCTTCGATGGTATGCCGGTACAAACGCCCATCCGGCGCCGCCAGACGCGAGAAAAACGCCGCCAGGTCATGCACGACGTCCGGGTCGGCGTTCTCCTGGATCAGCAGCGAGGCCGAGGTGTGGCGGCAGAACAGGGTCAGCAAGCCCTGCTTGAGACCCACCTCCCGCAGCCAGCGCTCGACCTCGGCGGTGAACTCGTACAGGCCCGGGCCGTGCGTCTCGATGACGAACTCGCGCTGCGCCTGCCGCACGGGCGTTACTCCACCGTAACGCTCTTGGCCAAGTTACGCGGCTGGTCCACGTCGCAGCCGCGCCGAACGGCGATGTGATAGGCCAGCAACTGCAGCGGCACGACCTCCAGAATCGGCAGCAGCAGCTCGCGGGTGGACGGAATCCAGATGATCCAATCTGCGGTCTTGCCAGCCTCTTCGCTGCCTTCGGTAGCCACGACCGCGACTTTGCCGCCACGCGCCTTGACCTCCTGGATGTTCGAGAGCGTCTTCTCGTAACGCAACCGGCTGCCCTCGTCGGCTGGATCCATGGTCGCCAGCACCACGGTCGGCAGCGTCTCGTCGATCAGCGCGTTGGGGCCGTGCTTCATCTCCCCAGCGGGATAGCCTTCGGCGTGGATGTAGCTGATCTCCTTCAGCTTTAATGCGCCTTCCAGCGCGATCGGGTAATGGATGCCGCGCCCCAGGTACAGAAAGTCCGACGACTTGAAGAGCACTTTGGCCAGTTCCTCGTAGGGTGTGTTCGACGAGAGCACGGTCTCGAGTTTGCCCGGAATCAGCATCAGCTCCTGCGCCAGGCCGGCCGATTGCCCGGAGGTGAGCGCGCCGCGCGCCTGGCCCAGAGCCATGGCCAGAATGAATAGCGCCGTGAGCTGCGACGTGAAGGCCTTGGTCGAGGCCACGCCGATCTCCGGCCCGGCGTGGGTCAGCAGCGTGCCCGCGGCCTCGCGCGAGATCATCGAACCCATCACGTTGACGATGGCCAGCGTGCGCGAGCCCTTCTGCTTGGCCTCGCGCTGCGCCGCGATCGTGTCCGCCGTCTCGCCCGATTGGGAGATCAGCACGGTGAGCGTCTCCGGCCCGATGATCGGGTCGCGGTAACGGAACTCGCTGCCGTAGTCCACCTCGACCGGCAGGCGGGCCAGCCGCTCAATCATGAACTTCCCGGCGAGCGCGGCGTGCCAGCTGGTGCCGCAAGCCACGATGCGCACGGCGCGGAAGGCCGCAAAATCGCGCGTGTGGATCTGCATCTCGTCCAGGAAGACGCGCCCCGTCTCCTGCCCCACGCGCCCCAGCAGAGTGTCCCGCACGGCCCGCGGCTGCTCAAAAATCTCCTTGAGCATGAAATGCTTGTAGCCGCCCTTTTCGGCCATGATGGGGTCCCACAGAATGTGCGAGACCTGGCGCTTCACGGGCCGCCCCACCAGGTCCGTGAGCTGGACGCCGTCCTTGGTGAGGATCGCCACGTCGCCATCCTGCAGGAAAAAGACGTCTCGCGTATGGCTCAGGATGGCCGGAATGTCGCTGGCCACGAAGTACTCGCCCTCGCCCAAGCCGACCACGATCGGCGGGCCGTTGCGCGCGGCCACCACTTTGCCGGGATCGAGCCGCGAAATCACGACCAGGGCGAATACGCCCTGCATGTGCTCCACCGCGGACCGCACAGCGTCCTCGAGATTGCCGTGGAAATGCTGTTCCACGAGATGCGCGATGACCTCGGTGTCGGTCTCGGTGACGAAAGTGTGACCGGTCTGGCTGAGCTCGTGCTTCAGCGAAAGGTAGTTCTCGACGATGCCGTTGTGGATCACCACGGTATCGCCCTTGCAGTCGCGGTGGGGATGCGCGTTCTCCTCGGTCGGACGGCCATGCGTGGCCCAGCGCGTATGGCCGATGCCGTACCAGCCGTCCACCGGGTTCAGCCGCACGGCTTCCTCGAGGTTGTGGAGCTTGCCTTCGGCCCGGCGCACGCTCAGGACGTTGTCGTCGTCGACCACGGCCAGTCCGGCCGAATCGTAGCCCCGGTACTCCAGCCGGCGCAGGCCGTCCAGGATGATCGGCACCGGTTTACGGCGCCCCACGTAGCCGATGATTCCGCACATAGGATCCTCCCTCGGGCTGCACGCGCAGCGCCCGATGCCGCGCGCCCGCTAGCCCGCGATTTCGACGCGGTACTGCTCGATCACCGGGTTGGCGAGCACGTCCTCGGCCAGTTGTTCCATGCGCTTCAGCGCCTCGGCTGCGGAGACGCCGTCCGCCAGTTCCACCTCGAAGAACTTTCCCTGGCGGACATCCGTGATCTCCCCGTGGCCCATGCCGTTCAGCGCTCGGCAGATGGCCTGCCCCTGCGGGTCCAGGACGGTTTTCTTCAGAGTGACGTAGACGTGTATCTTCATGGCCTTACTTTCCAGCATATCCGCCGATTCGCCTGCCAGTGTAGACCCTGCCGCTCCCGCGCCGCGAGCGGCCATTTGGAAAACCGGCCGGCGCCCGGCGTTCCCAAACAATGGCCGCGAAAATGTTTGGGGTCGCCATAGGCGCCTGGATTACCATGGAAGGGTCAGGAGGGCCGCCATCGTCAGGGTTTGCGTGCTCGCCTCCTCCAGCGCGGGCAATTCGATTTTCATCGCCAGCCCGTCCACCCGCATCCTGATCGACGCCGGGTTGAACCGCAAGGAGATTCTCGCCCGACTGGAAGGCATCGGCGAGGATGCGCGGCGGTTGGATGCGATCCTGATCACGCACGAGCATACCGATCACATTGCGGGTCTGCCGGTGCTGACCCGCACGAGGGGGATGCGGGCACCGGTCTTGGCGACACGAGGCACGGCCCAAGGCATCGACTGGGACGGCTCGGAGCCGGAACTGGTCATCTTCCAGGCCGGGGCGGGACTGGAGGTCGGCGACCTGCGGATCCAGAGCTTCACTATCCCGCACGATGCCGCCGACCCGGTCGGCTTCGCCGTGACGGCCGGAAAGACGAAACTATCCATCGTTACCGATCTGGGCTATCTGCCCGATAGTGTGAAATGGCATCTGCGCGACAGCCAGTTTATTCTCCTGGAGTCCAACCACTGCCCTGAAATGCTGCGCGTGGGGCCGTACCCATGGCACCTCAAACAGCGCATCCTGTCGCGCAAAGGCCACCTTTCGAATGAGGCGGCCTCGGAGTATATCGCGGAGAACGAGGGGCTGCCGGAACAAACCGAGACGCTGGTGCTGGGCCATTTGAGCGAGACCAACAACTCACCCTGGCACGTCCGGCTGGCGGCCGAACAAGCGCTGGCAAGGTGCGGCAAGAGGCCACGTCTGGTGATTGCCGAACCGCGGAAACAGAGCGAATTGTTTCAATTGTAGGAATTTATGATTGCACGTTATACCAGGCCTGAAATGGGCCGCATCTGGAGCGAGGAAAACAAGTTCGCTCAATGGCTTGCGGTCGAACTGGCAGCCAGCGACGCGCTCGCGGAAAGAGGCGAGGTTCCGGTGGAAGCGGCCCGGTTGCTGCGGGAACACGCCGGATTCACGGTCGAGCGGATCAACGAGATCGAAAAAGAAGTCCGGCATGACGTCATAGCTTTTACAAGTGCAGTATCAGAGACCATGAAAGCGGCTGGAAGCGGCGACGCATCGCGCTGGCTGCACTATGGATTGACGTCAAATGACGTAGTAGATACCGCCCAGGCTCTACAGATCCTGGAATCGGCGCGCCTGCTCCTGGCCGGGCTTGATCAGCTGGCCGCGACGCTGCGGCGGCGGGCGCTAGAATTCCAGCACGCCGTGTGCATCGGACGCACCCACGGAGTCCACGCCGAGCCGATCACGTTCGGCCTGAAGCTGGCGTTGTGGTACGACGAGGCGCGCCGGGCCCGGCGGCGGGTCGAGGCCGCCGCCGAAGAGCTGCGCTACGGCAAACTTTCCGGAGCGGTGGGCAACCTGGCGCACTTGAGCCCTGAGGCTGAGGAGGCGATCTGCCGGAGGCTGGGGTTGAAGGTGGCGCCGATCGCCAGCCAGGTGATCTCGCGCGACCGCCATGCGGCCATGGTTTCCGCGCTAGCCCTGGCCGCGGCGCTGTGCGAGAAGTGCGCGCTCGAAATCCGGCATTTGCAGCGCACCGAGGTGCGCGAGGCGGAAGAGCCGTTCGCGGCCGGGCAGAAGGGCTCCTCGGCCATGCCGCACAAGCGTAACCCGGTGGTATGCGAGCAGATCTGCGGTCTGGCGCGCGTGGTGCGGGCGAACGTCCAGGCCGCGTTCGAGAACATCGCGCTGTGGCACGAGAGGGACATTTCCCATTCGTCGGTCGAGCGCGTGATCCTGCCCGACTCGTTCATCCTGACCGACTACCTGCTGGCCAAGACGGATTGGCTCATCGGCAATATGCGGGTCAACACCGAGCGGATGCGGCGCAATCTGGACCTTACCAAAGGACTGGTCTTTTCCGGCCAACTGCTGCTGGACCTGGCCGCGGCCGGGATGCTGCGCGAGCAGGCGTACCGGATCGTGCAGAGCGAGGCGATGAAGGCCTGGAACGAAGAGGGCGACTTCCGGGCGGCAATCGAGGCCCATGCGGAGATCCGCGCCCATCTGAGCGGGGAGCAGATCGCGCACGCCTTTTCCGTTGAACGACAGTTGAGGAATGTCGAGGCCGTATTCGCCCGCGTTTTCGGCTCTGAAGCCTTGTAAATTCCTCTACAAGTGCAATAATTCAAACTTCGGGATGAAATCTCCCAGCTTTGGGATAGACTACTCTCAAGCAACGATCCCAGGACCGAAGACGTCCTGTTAGTGGGGCGATTGCGAGTAGGGACGATGATCTGCCAGAACGCGGCGAGAACCAGCACGAGACGAAAGATCCCGAGAATGGCCCGGGTGCTGGTGGCCGACCACAATCCGACATCGCGGCTGACACTGAAAACTGTCCTGGAAGCAGGGGGATACAGAGTCGACTCAGCAGCGACGGCGGCCGAGGCAGTGGGGTTGATGGATGAGAAAGAGTACGCACTGGTGCTGACGGACCTGGCGATGGAGTCGCCGGAAGCCGGGTTGCGGGTCCTGGCGCACGCGCGGATTAAGGACTACCAGCCGGCCACCGCGCTGGTGGCAGCGTGGCGCAACGAGGCGGAGTCGGCGGCCGAGACGGCGAGCATGCCGGTGGCCAAGGTGCTGGTGGAACCGCAGGGCGTGCCGGAACTGCTGGGCGAAGTCGCCACGCTGATCAGCCGTCGCGCCACGCGCCTGGTGGCCCGGCGCATGCGCCGACAGGCCCGGGTTTCCTAGGTCGGATACAATCCCGACAATCTGACGCAGGGCGCTCATTGCGTCTAATTGCGCTTATCCGGGCGTGACCAACAGGAGGTTCCGGCCTGCTGTCGCCGGCGTTTCTCAACAAAGCTCACATCGACTCAATGGATATCTTCATATGCAGTATTTTACGGCTGGGGCGGCACGAGCCTGGCCAGTCCTATCTTCACCGCTTTCTGGGCCATTGCCAGCCAGAAGGCCGGCCATGTCCTTGGTCAGGCGGCGCCCCTTCTCGCGGAGCTGCCGTGGAGCCTGCAGGACGTGATAGCGACCACCGACAGCACTCCAAACAACGTGTCAGGGTGGATTACTGACCCGACTTTGACCAATTACTCGGCTTCCCAGCTGTTTATCGGACATCTCTACGGCAACACGGGCTTCACCAGCACATTCTGGGCATTCCCGTTTGGAGAGAGCTACATATTCGATTTGGGGTTCGGGATAGACAGTTCACTTACCGCCGGGCCCGGCTGGGACAGTGCCACAGGTTGGGGTACGCCGTACGGCCTCGCCTTCATCAACGCGACAGCCGCCTATCCGTATTGAAATCAGTTGCATGTGAGTGTCTCGACGCGAGACACTCCGGA
>Ga0074045_10001004_pt1 | contig 27562 bp, 20 predicted proteins | sample BogForMeECP23OM2_FD_94442 | JGI IMG/M metagenome (GOLD analysis project Ga0074045, IMG submission 94442) | Bog forest soil microbial communities from Calvert Island, British Columbia, Canada - Bog Forest MetaG ECP23OM2 | ecosystem: Environmental > Terrestrial > Soil > Wetlands ...
CCAGGCTTTCAGCGAGTTAGTCACCTTTCTCACTGCTGGACATTACTACGACAGTCTCTGGACTCTTCTGTCGGTAGGACTTTCACCCACTGGAACGTCAGCTAGCTTTGCTGCACCAGATCCAATTCGCCGCACTTCACTCCCGATGCGCATGCGCTCGTCTATATGATTCGCGGCGAAAAAAATGAAGAGAATCTCTTCCAGCAGCCGCTCGACGGCAAACCCGGCCGCCAGATGACCCATTTCCCTTCCGAACAAATCTACGGCTTCGGCTGGTCCCCCGACGGCAAGAAGCTCCTGGTCGCCCGCGGCCACATCGAATCCGACGTAGTCCTTCTCAAGGACACCTCCAGGTAACTCGCTCCGTAATTCCTGCAGTTCATTCCTTTAGGGATGAGGATTCTCCGTTCCGCAGCTGAAATCGATCCATCCCCCAAACGTCTGTCATAACGCGCTCAAAAAAATCAGCCGGGTGCCCCTCTCGCCGAGTTTTGCGGGTCGGTTCTTTGCTTTTCTTTAGTGGTGTTGAGTGCCGCACCCTTAGTTTAAGGGTCCGCTTTTTTCTTGGCTTGGCTCTGGTATCCCCCGGGGCCCGCCACCAGCACAAATGCTGGCCGCTATGTCACCTGACTTTTGACTTTCGCCCCGGTGCTCGCTTTAGCTAAAACTGACAACTAACTCTTTCCACATTGCCTTATCATTCTTCCATGCTCGCGATTCGTCCCGCGTTCCCCTCCGACTCCGACACCATCTGGTCGATTCTCGAACCCATCCTTCGCGCCGGCGAAACCTATACCCTTCCTCGCGACATCTCTCGAGACGCCGCGCTCGCCTTTTGGTTCTCTCCCGCTCACGAAGTCTTCGTCGCCCACGACGACGGCGACATCGTCGGCACCTATTTCCTCCGCCCCAATCAAAATGGCGGCGGTTCCCACGTCGCCAACTGCGGCTACATGACCGCCCCCGCCGCCTCCGGTCGCGGCGTAGCCCGTGCCATGTGCGCGCATTCCCTCGATCACGCTGCAAAGTGCGGCTTTCGCGCCATGCAATTCAACTTCGTTGTCGGCACCAACGAACGCGCCGTGCGCCTCTGGCAGAGTTTCGGCTTCGAGATTGTTGGCCGCCTCCCGGGTGCCTTCCTTCATCCCGTAGCCGGCTATACCGACGCCTACGTGATGTACCGCACCCTCTGACTTTTTGTTTTTCCTAATGTACAGGCGGCTTTACGCCGCCATTTTGCGTTCGCTTTTCTCTTTGCTTTACCTGAAACTGAAAACTGACATCTATAACTCTGTGCGGCATCCTGTAGCTCATCCCTTTAGCGATGATGCTTTCCCGCTCCTCCGCGGGGCATCGGTCCGTCTCCCGTTTCGCCATTCGCGACTTGTGCGTTACTCTCCAGATGTGCGACTTTAAGCAGCCAGGACTACACGGTCATCTCCGCCCCAGCAAACTACGATGAAACATCCACGTCACATGAAACGTTCCGAGACCAGGTTGATCCGCGGAATCGCCTTGTTCAAGCTCTTCAAAGCCGCTGTTCTCATTATTGTCGGCTTGGGCGCTCTTCGTCTGATTCACGTGGACATCGCCACCGTCCTCGCTCATTGGGTCAGGAGATTCGGCGTGGATCCCGGCGGCCGCTACGTCGATCATCTCCTTCAGAGAGCCACTACCCTCACTCCCAACACCATCCGCGGCATCGGCGTCGGCAGCTTCATCTATGCGGGACTCTTTCTCACCGAGGGCATCGGTCTCTGGCTACTCAAGCGTTGGGCCGAGTGGTTCACCATCATCATGACCAGCTCTCTCCTCCCCATCGAACTCTACGAAATCCATCGCCATCCCACCGAATTCAAAGTCCTCCTCCTGGTCTTCAACGTCGCGGTCGTAGCCTTCCTCTTCTACCAACTCCGCCACGAACCCACCCTGTAGCCAACCCCTGTAGTTGATCCATTTTCCCGTAGCTCATCCCTTTTGAGGCTGGCTTCGCCATTCAGCAGCAGCGCCATCGCTCCGGCGCCTTTTGGCAACCCCGCTATTTCGATTCATCTGCCGGCGCTCTCGGGATGTTACGTCCAAACTTCTTTACCTCTAACGAACCCCGAGGATTGGAAATGGTCCAGCGCCGCCTTCTACCTGAAAGAGCGCACATCACCACTCGAACCCGATTTCCTGGATTTTTCCGGAGACCCAGACGAACTACTCTGCCCCCCAATCGCCACTACCAACCCACGCAACCCTGCAACCCGGTCAATCATTAAATCCTGTAGCTCACCGCTTCAGGGTGAGGCTCCATGCCAGCGTGGGCAAAAATCCTCAGGCCTGCAAGGCCTGAGCTACAGGATCGCTCATCGTTTCAGGGGTGCGGAGTTTTCGTTCCGTAACACGAAACGCACGCGATGAACACGCGCAGCGTTCTTAACGCGCCGCGCGACTCAAAACCTCGTGCATCGCTTCGGCGATCTCCTCTACGTGCGTTTCCAGCGCAAAATGTCCGGTATCCAACAACTTTACCGTGGCATTAGGATTGTCTCGCTGGTACGCCTCCGCCCCTGCGGGTGTAAAGAACACATCATTCTTCCCCCAGATCGCCAGCAACGGAGGTTTGAACTCCCGGAAGTACGCCTGAAATTTCGGATACAGCTTCAAGTTCGACTGGTAGTCCAGATACAAATCCAGTTGGATGTCCTTATTCCCCGGCCGCTCCAGCAACGCCTGATCCAGCGTGTACGACTCCGGCGCTACAGTCTCCGGATTCGCCACTCCATGCGTGTACTGCCACCGCGTTCCCTCCAGCGTCAGCACCTCGCGGCGCAGCGCTTCGCGATTCTGTGCCGATGGCGTCGCCCAATATCGCGGAATCGAATCCCACGCATCGCCCAGTCCCTCTTCATACGCGTTGCCATTCTGCGATACGATCGCCGTAACTCGTTCCGGGTGCGCCACCGCAATCCTACCGGCGCTCCGTAATCGAAAATGTACAGTGCATACTTTTTCAATCCCAGCGCGTCCACGAACGCCTCCGCGGAATGCGCCAGCGCATCGAATGAATACTTGTAGTCGCGCTCCGCGGGCACCGTCGTGAATCCAAATCCCGGCAGGTCGGGAGCGATCACGCGATAGTTCGTCGCCATCCGCGGAATCAATTCGCGAAACATGTGCGATGAGGCCGGATATCCATGCAACGGCAGCAGCACCGGCGCGTCTGCCGGGCCCGCCTCGCGGTAAAACACGCGAACGCCATCCGCTTCAACGGTGTGAAACGCAGCACGCGGAATCGATTTCCCGCGCGCTGCAGCAGACGAAGTATTAGACATAAGCACTCCTGAAAAGGGGTGAACGACAGCCTTTTGGATGCCACAGAACCCCTCCGGATACAATCCCGTAGCCCATCCTTCAGGGATGAGGCAGTTCGCTCGTGGGCCGCCCGCGCTCCGTTAGGCGCCCTAAACGAAATGCGAGCGCTTTTCTCTGCATGGTGCACTGGTCTTTTATGCCAGCCCAACTTTGAGGGCTGAGCCGCTTGTAGCGGCCGCGTCCTGAGGCGGTCCGCCACGCTTGCTTGACTCGCCGCGCGTCTCTTCTTCCGCTCCGCTCAAGCATCAGGCAACCGTTTCAATTGCCACGCCCTCCTACCTGGCACCATAATTTCCACCAAGCTTACGATCACGGCGCACGGAGACGCCACAATGCTCCTGCCACATCACCTTCTTTCATTTCTCCTCCTGGCAACAAGAGCCGCTTTTCTTAACCCAACGAAGAAGCGGAGTCAAAGACGGAAACATTTCTGTGAGTTCGGATGGGGGAATCACGGCCCCGTCTTCATCACTTCTTGCTAATAAATCTCAGCCTCGCCGTAATCGCCCGGTCCTGCCCTCCCGAAAACGTCAGAAAATTCGGCGTCGTCCCGATCGCGTCAATGTTATTCACCACCGTGTCCGGATTCGCGCGGTCCAACGCGTTCACCACCGCCACGCGGACCGCAAACAACCTCCCGGTAAAATGGAATTGCTTCTCCAGGCTCACGGTCAAGTTCGAGTACACTGGAAAACGCAGCGAGTTCGGCGGCCCCACCAAGAATTGCTGTTGATTGATCACGCTGAACGGATACCCGCTGCGGTACTCGTAAAAAAAGTTGAACTGCAATCCCCAGAACGGCGTCGGCACATTCCCCCAGCTCAAAATGCGGTTCGGCGCATCCCACGACAACGAAGCCGGCTGCTGCGCCGCAAAGTACAGCGAACCCAGAAACGGATCCAGCGCCTGGTCGGTCCTGGCATTCGAGCGCGTGTAGCTGGCAAACAGATACGCGCCATTCTGCCAATTGTGCCGCACCGTCGCCGTCAATCCCCGGTAGATGTCGCGCCGCGATGTCTGCAGCACGAACGTGGCTCCGATTTGTCCCGGCGGCACCGTTTCGTACACCAGCCCGTGGTGCTCATCACGCGCCAGCAACTCCAGTCCCAGCAGCGTGTTTCTTTTCAGCCGCTGCTGCCAGCCCACATTCGCAATTTGAAAGTACGGCATCTGATATCCGTTGGGCATCTGCACGAATTGGCTGGTCGCCGGACCCGCCGTCACCACTTTTCCCGTCAAGTCGTAGAGCGTATCCACCTGCTTCTGATCCTCGGTTTGCCCGATCATCGACAAATTCATCGGTATCGAACACATACCCCAACCCGCGGTGAATTTCGTGCGGTCGTCGGCGAATGGCAAATAGTTCAGCGCCAGCCGCGGCCCCGCGATTGCCCCTTGCACGAAGCGATCCCAGTCCGCGCGAACTCCCAACTGCGCCACCAGGTGCTTGCTGATGGTCCACAAGTCCTGCACGAATCCGCCCGCCAGCGTATCCGTAACATAAAAATTTGCCGGCCCGGTAAACGTCGTCAGCCGCGCCAGCGTCAGGTCCGCGCGCAGTGCCTGAATCTCCGTGCGGTGCGCGGACTGCGTCAGATCGATGCTGGAAATATCCGCGCCCGTCGAAATGGTGTGCGACCCGTGCCACTCAAATCCCGTCAGAATCGCGTCGAAGAATCCCTGGTACCGGTGCCCCGTCGAGTGCAGCGCCTGGTAGTAGTTTCCTTCCGACCCGTTCACCAGCAGAATGTACGGCGCAGTGCCCTTCGGCACGCTGTTCACGTAGCTCTCGTCCGCCGCGAATCCTAGCTCGTACAGCGTCTTGCCAATCCACCACTGGTCCTTCACCGACCCGAATATCCGGTGCGAATTCACGTCGCTGGTCGTCGAGATCGGTGTGATTGTGCTCAGCCCGGAATTCGTCGAGCTTGCCTGGTTATACAGAAACGAGCCGTGCAGGCTGTGGTTCGGCGCTATCAGCCACAACAACCGCGTCAATGAATCGCCCGACCATTGATCCACGCTGTCCGCATTGCTAGGCAGTCCGTTGATGATGCTCAACGTGTGCTGCATGCTCAGCGACTCCGAGTACCACAGCTTGCCCTTTTTGATCGGCCCGGAAAACGAGAACCGCGGATAGTAATTCCCGAACCGCACGCCATTCTGCACATTAATCCCAGGAATGAAGTCCACCGCTCCAAAGCGGAATTTGTCGTCTCCCTCCGGCGTATGAAAGCTCAGCACCGCGGCCCCGGGATGGTAGTACTGTGCGCCAAGCCCGGCTGTCTGCACTTCCGCCGTGCGCACCGCATCCACGCTGAACCGCGCGTCCAGTTGCCCGCTGACCGGATCGCCAATGTCAAACCCGTCCAGCAGGTATTGCGCCTGGGTGGTGCGCGCTCCCGCCACGTGCAGCAAATTCAGATTGTCGCGCAGCACCTGCGGCATCGCGATCAGGCTTTGCTGCAGGGTGTGCGAACTGGGCACCGGGATATCCCGGATTTCCGTCACATTCAGCGAGGCCGTTTCCGCCGTGTTCTCAGGGTCGATGCGATCGGGCGGCGCGTTCACGTCGATCTTTTCGTGTACTTCTTCGGAGTGATTCAGCGTGAAGCTGAACTCGGTGCTGTCGGGGCTTAGCGTTATGCTCTGGCCGCTCAAAACGAAGAACGTGGCCTTCACGATGCGGACCGTGTAGTCGCCCGGCTCCAGATTCACAATCGTGAACGCCCCAGTGTCGTCACTAGTCGCCTCAAATGTTTGTGGACTCGCCGACGGTTGCCCGCTGGCCGTAGTTTGTGCGCCCGTTGCCGTGGTAGTTTGCGCGCTGTCGGCAGGTTTGGTCGGCGCGCCGACATGCTCAAGTCTTACTTGAGCTCCGCTAACCGGCAATCCATCTTCATCGACAATGCGCCCGTGAAGCGTGAGCGTTGCGTCTGCGCCCAAACAAGCCGCCGCGCCCAGCAAGACTCCCGCGATCGCCAACGCTGCCTTGAAGTTCTTCTTCAACTGCGTCCGTCCCGAGCGTAGTGGACCTGCTCCCCGTTTCTCCTGCAGCAGGACCGGTAGCGCCAGCTTTGCCAGAACACGGAAAACTCCCGCAGTCACTCCGAAGCTGCCCTACCAGCGCAATCCTACTTCATTTTTCTTCTCCTCCGCTTTTCTGTTTTCCTCTCACCGATTGTTTGCTTCCCTCATTCATTTGTTTTGTGTTTAACAAAATGTCGGCGCGCCGACATTTTCGTGGCCGACCTTTAGCTAGCCGGTTCCTGCGCCGAATGATCAGCCTGAAGGCTGGCCGCTACAAAAGATGGCTAGCTTTCCCGCAAAAACAAAAAAGCCGAGGTGGCACTTCCTGCCACCTCGGCTCTGATTCCCTGCTCCCGCCGCTTACTTCTTCTTGCCTTTCGCGGCTTTCTGTTTCGCTTCCACCACCGCCTGCGCCGCCGCCAATCGCGAGATCGGCACGCGGAATGGTGATGCGCTGACGTAGTCCATGCCAATTTCGTGGCAGAACTTCACGCTTTCCGCATCGCCACCATGTTCGCCGCAGATGCCCACCTTCAGCTTCGGACGGGTCTCGCGGCCCTTCTCGACGGCCCAGCGCATCAGCAAGCCTACGCCCTTGGTGTCGAGGGTCTGGAACGGGTCGCCCGCAAAAATGCCAGCCTTCTTCTCATCCACATAGTCGGGAAGGAAGCGGCCCGCATCGTCGCGCGACAGCCCCATCGTCGTTTGCGTCAGATCGTTGGTGCCGAACGAGAAGAACTCCGCCACTTCGGCGATCTCATTCGCCAGCAACGCTGCGCGTGGAAGTTCAATCATGGTGCCGACGAGGTATGGCAGCTTCACGCCAGCCTTCTTCAGCAGGTCTTCCGCAATCCGGCGCGTCGAATCGACGAGAATGCCGAGTTCCTTTTTGTCCAAAGTGAGCGGAATCATGATCTCAGGTAATACTTTAACTCTGCCTTTGTGGCATTCAATTGCCGCTTCGATGATCGCTCGCACCTGCATCTCCAGAATTTCCGGATAGGTGATGGACAATCGGCACCCGCGGTGCCCCAGCATCGGGTTGGCTTCGTGCAATTGCTCCACGCGACGCGCAACCACCTCGGGACTGATGCCCAACTCCTTGGCTAGCTCCGCTTGCTTGGCGGGCTCGTGCGGCACGAACTCGTGCAGCGGCGGATCGATCAGGCGAATGGTTACCGGGAAGCCGTCCATAGCCTGGAAGATGCCCACGAAGTCGCGGCGCTGGAACGGCAGCAACTTGTCCAGAGCCTTCACGCGGGCTTCCTTGTCGTTTGCCAGAATCATTTCCTGGATAGCTAACTGCCGGTCGTGGCTCTTTTCCGGATGCTCGAAGTCGGTGAAGAACATGTGCTCCGTACGGCAGAGCCCAATGCCCTCTGCGCCGAACTCGATGGCCTTGCGCGCGTCCTGCGGCGTGTCCGCGTTGGTGCGCACGCGCAGCCGGCGGATCTCGTCGGCCCACTTCATGATCGTCTGGTAGGCCTTCGGGAATTCCGGAGTCACCAGCGGCATATCGCCGGTGTACACGACACCTTCGCTGCCATCCAGCGTCAGCCACTCCCCTTCTTTCACCTTCTTGCCGTTCTTGCCGGAGGTCATCACCTTGGTCTTGTAATCAATGTCCAAGGTTTCCGCGCCCACGATGCAGCATTTGCCCCATCCGCGCGCCACCACGGCCGCGTGTGAAGTCTTGCCGCCCGTCGCCGTCAGAATGCCTTGCGCCACAGCCATCCCGCCAACATCTTCGGGACTGGTCTCCCGCCGCACGAGAATCACTTTCTCGCCCTTCTTGGCCCACTCTTCGGCTTCGGCGGCAGAGAAGCACGCCTTGCCCACCGCGGCACCGGGAACGGCGTTGATGCCGTGCGCCAGGATTCGCGATTCCAACGTCTTTTTATCAACCTTGGCGTCAATGACCGGGTAGAACAGCCGCTCGATATCTTCCGGCTTGATGCGCAGCACTGCATCTTCCTTGCTGATGAGCTTCTCATTGGCCATGTCCATGGCGATCTTGAAGGCGGCGGCCGGAGTACGCTTCCCGGTGCGCGTCTGCAGCATGTAGAGCGTGCCGTCTTCGACGGTGAACTCCATGTCCTGCATATCGGTGTAGTGCTTTTCAAGCTTTACTCGAACTTTGTCGAGTTGTGCGTAAACCTTCGGCATGATCTTCGCCAGCTCGGTGAGATGCACCGGCGTGCGGATTCCCGCCACCACATCTTCGCCCTGTGCGTTGGTCAAATAGTCGCCGTAGAAAATCTTTTCGCCCGAGCTGGGGTCACGCGTAAAGCACACGCCCGTCCCGGAATTGTCGCCGGTATTGCCGAACACCATTTGCATGACGTTCACGGCAGTGCCCAGCAAACCGGTGATCTTCTCCACGCGGCGGTACGTAACGGCCTTTTCTGCCATCCACGAACCGAATACCGCGCCGACTGCTCCCCACAACTGCTCCATCGGATCTTCGGGGAAATCGTTGCCTGACTTTTCCTTGAAGTACTGTTTGTACTCGCCGACCAGTTCTTTCCAGCCGCTGGCGGGAACCGCGGTATCTTCCTTGGCGCCGAGGCGTGTCCTCATGGCGCGCAGGCGATGCTCCAGGTCTTCCTTGGACATGCCCATCACCACGGTGGAGTACATCTGCACGAAGCGGCGGTAAGCATCGTAAGCGAAGCGTTCGTTGTTGGTGACCTGTGCAAGGCCCTCGACGGACTTGTCGTTCAGGCCCAGGTTCAGAATCGTTTCCATCATTCCCGGCATGGAGCGCGCCGACCCGGAACGTACGCTGACCAGCAGCGGATTCTTGGGATCGCCCAGCTTCTTCTTGGTGACCTTTTCGAGCCGGGCCACGCTGTCGGCTACCTGCTTCTTCAGTTCGCCCGGGTACTTCTTGCCGTTTTTGTAGAAATGATCGCAAGCTTCGGTGGAAATGGTGAACCCTGCGGGAACGGGCAAACCGATCTTGGTCATCTCCGCGAGACCGGCACCCTTCCCTCCGAGGAGATCGCGCCACTCGCCGTCCCCTTCCGCTTTACCTGCACCAAAGAAATAGACCCACTTTTTCACGGTACGCCTCACTTGGTTTTTTTGACCGCGGTACTGGCGCGCTGTCCATCGCACTCATTTGGGATTGGAGTGCACAATGTCGGCGCGCCGACAATTTTCCAAAAGAAAACTGTCTCAGAAACTCGTTTTTGTTGCTGTGGTGCTTCTCACTTGCCCTTTCTTGGACCTAAAGTAAAACTTGAAAATGTCGGCGCGCCGACATTTTCGGCCTTCGGCTCCTGTAGCTCACCCTTTCACGGGTGAGGGTTTCTCGGGTCCACGGCGACCATGCTGCCGAGGGAAAAGCCTCAGGCCTGAACGCCTGAGCCATAGGGACGTATCGTGCTTCCGCTTGTGGTCCATTTTGGGGATGTCGGCGCGCCGACAATTTTCCACCCTACTTCCCCTCTTCTCCACCCAACTCCGAAAAATCCGCAATCGTCGTGAACTCCCGCAACAACTCCGACAACAACGCCAAGCGGTTCTTCCGCACCGCTTCGTCCTCCGCCATCACCATCACCTTCTCGAAGAACGTGTCCACCACTTTGCGCAGCCCGGCAATCTCTTCCAGCGCTTCCTGGAAACGCCCGGCGCGCTTGTCCTCGCTCACCTTCGCTGCCGCCTTGCGCACCGCGGCGTGCAGATCCCTCTCTTCCTGGCTCTCGAACAGTTCGGGGTTGACTGGCTGGGTCTCCGCGGGAAGGTTGGCCTTCTCCAGAATCTTTCGAATGCGTTTGAACGAGACCGCCAGCGGTTCGAAGTTCTTGGACTTGCGAATGGCCTTCAGCGCCTTCAGCCTCTTTTCCACATCCACCAGATCGTCGGCACCGACGCGGAACACGGCATTCACTTCGTCATAGGCGTAGCCCGTTCGCTCGCGAAACACGAACTTGGCGCGCTCGTGGATGAAGTCCAGGATCTGTGCCTCCATGGAGTGGCTGACATTCTTCCTTGGCGGGTGCGTGTGCAGCGCCTTGGCTGCCGCATGAATCGCCAGAGACAGCGACACGGGCAGCTTCTTGTCCAGAATGATCTTCACGATCCCGAGTCCGGCGCGGCGCAATGCGTATGGGTCGCTCGAGCCGGTAGGCACCACGCCCACCGACAAGCACCCGGCGATGGAGTCGAACTTGTCGGCAAGCGCTACGGCGCAGCCGGTGATGTTGCGCGGGATCGGATCGTCGAGACCCACGGGCCGGTAGTGATCGTAGACGGCGTCGGCCACTTCATCCGACTCGCCCTGGGCCCGCGAATAGAGACCCCCGACGATGCCTTGCAGCTCCGTGAACTCCCGGACCATTTCGGTAACCAGGTCGCACTTGGCCAGTTCGGCTGCGCGATCGGCATCCGCCACATGCGCTTGCACAATGCCGAGGTTGAACCACTGTTCTGCCAGCCACCGGGCGATGGCGCGCATGCGTTCGACCTTGTCGCGATAGCTGCCCAACCGCGACTCGTAGGTCACCTTCTCCAACTTGGTCAAATTGTCGGCGAGCCGACATTTTTGATCCGACTCCCAAAAGAACCGCGCATCGGCAAACCGCGCCTTCAGCACTCGCTCGTGCCCGGCGCGCACCAGGCCCTTGGCGTCCCTGGCCATATTAATGACCGCCAGGAAATTCGGGGCCAGTTCCCCGCCGCGCTTTTCGACGGCGAAGTATTTCTGGTGGTCGCGCATCACGGTGATCAGAATCTCGTCGGGCAGGTTGAGGAAGGACGGGTCGAAGCCGCCCTCGATCACGTGAGGGAATTCATTCAAGTAGCTGACCTGTTGCAGCAGCCCGGCATCTTCGTGGACTTTGTAGCCGCTGCGCTTGGCATGCGAGGCCAGTTCGCGGGTGATGATTTCCAGTCGCTCGGACGGGCGCACGACCACGCCATTGGCGCGCAACCTCTTTTCGTAGTCCGCAAAATCGTGCACGCGGATATCGGCCTTGCCAAGAAAGCGATGGCCACGCGTGGTGTCTCCGGCGGTCAATCCACCGAAGCTGAACTTCAGCGCCTTGCCATCGAGCACGCCCACGAGCCAGCGAATGGGGCGAATGAAGCGCGCGCCGTCCAGGCCGGTCCAGGTCATGGTGCGTGGCCAGGTAAGGTCGTGAAGCGCGCGCGGCAGAATATTGAGCAGCAGATCGTGCGCGGTGCAGCCTCGACGAGTGACCCGCACAGCCAGGTATTCGCCCTTAGGGGTCTGCACGGTGAAGAGTTCGTGCAGAGCCACGCCCTGCTTTTCGGCGAAGCTGACGGCGGCTCTTGTCGGTGCGCCGACATTGTCGTAGGCCACAGACTTGGGCGGGCCGATAATTTCATTGACCACGTCGACCTGCTTGGCCACCAGTCCGCGAACCCAAGCGGTCAGGCGGCGCGGTCCGCCAAACGTTTCCACGGTGACGCCCTCGTTCAAATTCTCGGCGACAAGGTTGCGCTCCAGGATGGTTTTCAGTTCGTCGATGGCGCGCGGCAGCATGCCCGCAGGGATCTCTTCGGAGCCAATTTCGAGGAGCAGTTCGATGCGCTTGTCGGACAGAGTCACGGGTAGCGAGGGCTTCCCTTTCGGCTTGGTTTTCGGTTTGGCCTTAGCCATGGTTTTGGGTTTCTTCACGGGTGTCATGGGCGCACCGCGAGGGGTGAGCCCGAAAATGTCGGCGCGCCGACATTTTGGCGTGTGGCGGCCCGCCACCGCTTTTGCGATTGAAGAGATCGCTTGATGACGGAAACTTGGCACTTGTGATTAGCACCGCAAAAACGCGAGCAATCTCTCGCACTGCAAAAGACACTTGTCGATTCGCCGGATCGTAAAACCGAAAATGTCGGCGCGCCGACATTTCTGCCATGGGCAACACCCTGGGTGCCGCTCATGCGCGCACCTCGTGGCCGCCAAGCTCGCGCTTGGCGGGCACCGGAGGCGCAGACCCGCGCGTCTGTTCGAGGTACGCGTGGGCGGCGCGGCACGACAGCGCGCGAACGCGAGCCATGAGCGCGGCGCGCTCCGTGGTCGAGATGACCCCGCGCGCGTCCATCAGATTGAACAAGTGCGAACACTTCAGGCAATGATCGTAGGCGGCGAGCAGCGGGTAGCGGGCGCGCTCCTTCGCCGAAGGTGCACCGGAAAATGTCGGCGCGCCGACATTTTCAGCAGGGTCTGCGCTTCCTACTCCCAGTTCCAATTGCTCGGCGGGCGGCTTGCCCGACTTCACCTCTCTGTCTTTGGTCGGCGCGCCGACATTTCCGACCAGCGCCGTCCAGCCGTCCAGGAGTTCCTTGGCTTCCTTTTCATGAATCTCGAACCCTGCGCGCAGCGCCGCCGCGTCGCTACGTTCGAAGCTGTACTCGGAGAGTTGCTGCTCTTCCGCGAGGCGAATGTCGCCGTAACTCTTGTCGGCCGTCCACTGGATTTCGTAGACGCTTTCGACGTTCTGCAGGAAGGCGCAGATGCGCTCAAGGCCGTAGGTGATCTCGACGGAGATGGGGTCGAGGTCCAATCCCCCACTCTGCTGGAAATACGTGAACTGGGTGATCTCTTGGCCATCAAGAAGGATTTGCCAGCCAATCCCCCAAGCACCGAGCGTGGGCGATTCCCAGTTGTCCTCTTCAAAGCGGACGTCGTGTTCGCTGAGCTTGATGCCGATAGCCTCGAGGCTGCGGAGGTAGATGTCCTGGATGTTCGTAGGGGCAGGTTTGAGGACGACCTGATACTGAAAGTGTTTGTACAGGCGGTTGGGATTCTCGCCGTAGCGTCCATCGGCCGGCCGACGCGAGGGTTGCACGTAAGCGACCCGATACGGGGCGGGGCCGAGAACGCGCAGGAACGTCTCGGGGTGCATGGTGCCTGCGCCAACTTCGGTGTCGTAAGGCTGCTGGAGGACGCAACCCTGATTTCCCCAGAAGTGCATGAGTTTGAGAATGAGATCCTGAAAGGTAAGGCCGGAGAATTTTTTCTCAAGTTTTGCTTTAGCTTTCAAGAAGCCTCCAAGAGTTTGCGGATTCCGAGTTTGCGTTCCGCGTGGTGCTCAACCCAGTTGAAGCCTGCTTCGCGCAGCTCGCGCACCGGCGCCTCGTTGCCAAGCGCGAGATCAAACTTATCCAGCCGCTCCTTGGCAAACCGCTCGGCCAGTTCGCGCGCCTCGAACGAGACCGTCTTCATGCCGGGGCGGCGATGCTCTTCCCCGAACAGCCCGGGATGGAAGGCATCCTGAAACGCCACGTGCCTGCCAAATGGCTTGCCGCAGGTGGCGCAGGCATCGAAGCGGGGCAGCCAGCCGGCCAGGCGCACGGTCCAGAACGCGAAGTAGCTGAGCGGCAAGAGCCAGTTGCCGCGGCGCTCGATCTCACGGGCGGTAAGCAGGATCAGCCGGAACATGGGCTCGGAGGCTTCGTGCTCCGGCAGAACCAGTTCGGCAATCTCGCTGACGGCGGCCAACCCGGTGTTCATCTCGTGGTCGCTCTGAGCCTTGTTGAAGGACTCGAGCGGCTCGCACTGGTGAATGCGCACGAGGTCGCGGGTCTCGCGCTCGAAGTACCACAGTTGCACGTGGGACAGAATCTCGAGCGTGGAGCCGTAGCGGTTCTTCAGACGACGAGCGCCTGCCGCTACTCCCCGCATGCGTCCCGAGCTGCGACCGAAAAAGCTCACCAGACGGTCAGCCTCGCCCAGTGGAAATGTCTTCAGAATGATGGCTTCCGTTTCCCGGGCAGGCATAATGTCGGCGCGCCGACATCGAGAATAAGTGCCGTGCGGCTCCTGCGCAATGGCGCGCGAATGCAGAGCTAATTTAATTACCACAGGCGGCGGAATGGCGCAATGACGGGGAAGGTTTTTTTGGAAGAAAGAAGAAAGGGGGAAGAGCGGAGAAATTGTCGGCGCGCCGACAATTTCATTTTGGTGCATCGACATGGCGCGGGTTCCACTCCTGTAGCTCAGGCCGTCAGGCCTGAGCTCTTTTCCGGCGGAGGCATGGTTGCTCGTGCGAAGAGGAAGCCTCACCCCTAAGAGGGGGAGCTCCAAGGATCAAACGAGTCATGAGTGTCGCGTGCCGACACCCCTGAATTTGCGGTCCGCGGTTCGACCAGCATCCTTTGGATGCGCTCTCGGTCTTGCTGCGTAAATCGCAAGTGCCAAGTTTCTGTCATCGCGCAATCCATTAAATCGCCAAAGCGGCACCAGGCCGCCGCAGTCGAAAATGTCGGCTTTCCGACATTTTCGTTTTGCCACGTTTGAGCCGCCCTCCGGTAGCTCAGGCTTTCGGGCGTGTGGCGTTCCGTGGGAGCCACAGGAATCGCGGATGAACCGGAAATGCTGGTCCCGAGCAGAGGGCCCATTTTGCGGGGAAAACGGAGCAAATTAGGGTCTTGCAGATTCTGTTAACTTGGGTTTTGCGCGGGAAACATTATTGGACACAGCTCCCTGCCTTTTACGAGCCTGGGCAAAAGACGCCCGATCCGGAAAGCGGCCGCCTCAAAGCCCAACAGCGGAGCGCCTCAGCGTTCCCTACACAAGCGTTCCCGAGGAAAGATCCCACGCGCTCAAGACCTCGCTCGGAGCGGATAGGAGCCGACGCGGGCTGGCATAGAAACGAGCGCTACATGGAAGACGTACACCGGCGGCAACGCTGCGGCGGCAGCGTGCGCCCGTCGCGCTACACAACTTGGCGGGGGATAGGTATGCTGTTGCGGGAGATGAGTCTGAAACCGACATGATTCCACTGAAGGATATTAACCCGCCGCGAACGACGCCAATCGTGAATATCGTTTTGATCGCGGCCAACGTGCTGGTCTTCTTTTATATGGTGTATACGAGCGCGACGGTGCCGAACTCCGAGAACGCGATCATGATGGCGTACGGAACGGTGCCGGCGCGACTGAGCTTGTGGTTGGCGGGACGGACCTCGGCGGAGGCCGCGTTCCTGCCCTTGTTGACCAGCATCTTCCTGCACAGCGGGCTGATGCACCTGGCGGGGAATATGCTCTTTTTGTGGGTGTTCGGCGACAACGTGGAGGATTACTTCGGACACCTTGGGTACCTGGTCTTTTATCTGGTGTGCGGCGTCGGGTCGGGGCTGATCCATGTGCTGTTCAATCTGGGCTCGCGGATACCGGCGGTTGGGGCGAGCGGGGCCATTAGCGGAGTGATGGGGGCGTACGCGGTGCTCTATCCGGGGCACCGGATATTGACGTTCTTTTTCATATTTCTGATTCCGGTGCCAGCGATTTTGATCCTGGGGTATTGGTTCGTGATTCAGTTCCTAGAGGGAGTCGGTGGAATCGGGATGGGTGTGCGAGGTGGCGGCGGCGTGGCCATTTGGGCGCACATTGGAGGATTCGTGATGGGGGTGTTGATCACGTTGATGGTGAAGAAGCGGTGACAAGATATCAGCGATTAGAGATCAGGAGACGAACCCTCCGCAGCGTCCGCGATGTGCAGGTGGAAGGAGGAGAGCAGTGAGTTAAAAATTGGGCAGACGAAAGAGAACATATGGGTGAGACTACCTCTACATGCAGCTCTGGGGATGTTGGCTTGTGTTCGTTGCACTCGGCCTACAATATGACAGGACTCGATCAACCGTGGTGGACCCTAACGAAGACAGAACCCACTCGTTTCATAAACACACACGTCGTAAACCTAACAGCGGACAAGAAAAACCTGGAGGCCTTTGGTAGGAACAGCGGCTTTTCTCTATTTGGGTGGGATTGCTCTGGACTTTGTTCAACGCGGGTTACCAGGAGACCGAAAATGTCGACACCGCGGTACGGTCGTGCCGAATGATCGAAGGAGCCTGAAGCCTGAAGGCCGGAACCGCAGGAATGCGGGTGGGACTCCGGATGAAGAAGATAGTTAAGGCAGGGATTCGCCACATAAAGTGATACTTGAGGTTAGTATTTTCACCATCAGGTGATGGTTGAGGGTGCTGCAGCACCGCTTTTCAATGCTCAAGTAATGGTTTAAGTACACTAGGAGCGCTTGGATACGTAGGTGGCCAGCCAGTCGCCGATTTCGGTGGTCATTTTCGTGCCACCTAAATCAATGGTCGAAATTCCTTCCCAGAGAGCAGACTTCACGCTTTCCTTTAAGAGTCGCGCTTCCTCGGACCAACCGAGAAAATCCAACATCATGCCGGAAGCCAGGACCGCGCCGAAGGGATTGGCAATGCCTTTTCCGGCGATGTTGGGGGCGGAACCATGGACGGGCTCGAAGAGCGAGGTTTTGCCGGGGTGAATGTTGCCGGACGGGGCAAGGCCGAGTCCGCCGGCGAGTTGAGCGGCGAGGTCACTGATAATGTCGCCGAAGAGGTTGTTGGTGACGATGACGTCGAACTGCTTGGGGTCGCGGACCAACTCCATAGCAAGGGTGTCGATATAAAGATGGCGGGACTCGACGTCGGCATATTCCTCGCGGACGGATTTAAAGACGCGCTGCCAGAGGTCGTGGGCGAAGGTCATGGCGTTGGACTTGTCGGACATGCAGACGCGCAGGGGCTTCTGGGAGCCGGGGGATGTTGGCTGGATGCCGGCGGTGCCACGGTTATGGGAGCGGGCGAAATCGAAGGCGTAGCGGATGATGCGCTCGACGCCCTTGCGAGAGTTGACGTCTTCCTGGACGGCGATCTCGTCGGCAGTTCCCCTCTTGAAGAAGCCGCCCACGCCGACGTACAGGCCCTCGGTATTTTCGCGGACGACCATCAGATTCATGTCGGCGGGCCGACAATCGCGCAGCGGGGTGAGGCGCTCGTGGAAGAGTTCGGTGGGACGTGCGTTGACGAACAGGTCGAGCTGGAAGCGCAGACCGAGGAGGATGTCGGCGGCGTGCTGGTTGGAGGGCACGCGGGGATCACCCATGGCGCCGAAGAGGATGGCGTCGAATTCGTCGCGCAGCATGGCGACGGCGCCCCGCGGGAGAGTGACATTCTCCTTGAGATATTTGTCGGCGCCCCAGTCCAACTCGACGAACTCGACGGGCCGGTTGCGCTTGCTGGTTGCCGCGCGGATGACCTTGAGGGCTTCGGGAGTGACCTCTTTGCCGATGCCGTCGCCGGGAATGACGGCGATGCGGGCTTTGTGACCGCCGTTGCGAAGGGGAATGTTCGGCACGAATCGAGCCTCCGAGGAATGGAGCGGGTACGCGGTAAGGTAGCACAGGATAGAGATATCAGCGATCAGTGATCAGAAGGCCAAGCCGGGAGGGGAGATCAGATATCAGGGGCCAGAAATCAGGAGGCTGAGGGCGATGAGCGGCGGTGCAGGCACGGCGAAGCAGTTGAGATCTTTCGCGCGCAAAAGGCGCGCCCTTAAGGATGACAGCCATTGGGTGGCGGGAGCTGCAACCAGTGCTACCGAGACGAGCTAGGAGGCACGGGTGGATTCTACGAAGTAGACACCGGCTAGGGCTAAGGCGCCACCGAGGAGTTCGGGCCAGGAGCCGCGTTCGTTTAGGAGCAGGATGCCTAGCAGCAAGGCAGAGACGGGGAGAAGGTAGTTGTAGGCGGCGAGTTGGCTGACCTCGAGATAGCGGAGGAGCCAGAAATACAAGAGGTAAGCAAGGGAGGAGCTGAAGAGGGCCATGTAAAGAAGGGCAGCCCAGGCAGGCGACGGGAGGTCGAGCCAGTGAGGACCGAGGGCGATGGCGCGGTGGATGGCGATGGGAAGAACGAAGAGCGCCCCGAACAGGAAATTGTAGCTGGTCATGCTGAGGGCGTCGTAGCGGGACGCAACGCGCTTGCCGAGCACGGCGTAGAAGGCGAAGCCGAGAGAACCGATGAAAGTGATGAAATCGCCGAGGAGCGTCGGCGAGTGTTGCGCGGAGTCGCGGGCGGTGGCGAGGAGGATGACGCCGAGCAGAGAGACGGTCATGCCGAGGACTTTGCGGAGCGTGGCGGATTCGAGGCGAAAGAGGACCGCGAGGATCAGCGCGTAAATGGGACCCATGCCAACGATAATGGCGGAGTGAGTGACGGAGGTGAAGCGAAGGCCGATGGTGAAGCAGACCTGGTTGACGGTGACACCGAGAAAGCCGAGGTAGAGGAAGGTCCAGAGATCATGAGCCGTGAGACGTGACTTGTGACTCGTGGCAGAGGATTCGTTATTTGTGGTTCGTGAATCGTAATTCGTGGAAGAGAGAAACAGATCCCTCGCTTCGCTCGGGATGACATTTTTGTTGGGACTGGGATTTGGTGACGAATCTGGAGATGCGTTTGGGGAAGGCTTGCGAAAGGCGGGTAGGCGGCGGCAGAGCGGGTTGAGGAGAAGCATAAAAACGCCTGCGAGAACGACGCGAATGGAGGCGAGGGTCATCGCGGGGAGATAACGAAGAGCGATTTTTCCGGCGATGAAATTGAGGGCCCAGACGGTAGTGAGGAAAATCAGGGCGAACCAGATGATTGGGCGACTGGGGGCGCGTCCGGAAGAGGAGTCTACGCGCACGAGAATAAGCCGGGTAAAAACTGATGCAAAGACGGAATGAAATTGATCAAGAAAGATCCTTGGAGAAAATTATACGCGGGAAAACGGAAGAGTAGAACCGGGAGTCCATGGGGAGCATCCAACAGCCCGGCTGTAGAAGGATTGAGGAAGAATCGTTCCATTTTGGCGGAAAAGCGCGCCATGGTGTGGATGCCTGTCTAGGTGTTTGCGATCACATCGCGATGGAGAGTTTTGCCGGTAGAGTAACGCCATAAAAGCAAAAGACGAACCGGCCTGAAGGCCGGCCACTTCGACCCGTGCCGGAGAAACAGGGCGGAGCGAGACCACAGACATTTGCCGCGAAGGCGTACGCGGCTTTCAACGAAAAGGCGCCGCTGGGGCCATTCAGCGTGGCGCGGCGGGCGCCGCGTCTGCAGGATGTGCACATTGAAATTTTGTACTGCGGCGTTTGCCATTCGGATTTGCACCAAGTGCGGAACGAATGGAAAGAGGTGATGCCCACAGTGTATCCGTTGGTGCCGGGCCACGAAATTGTTGGGCGCGTGGTGAAGGTCGGAAGCGCGGTAGGGAAATTCAAGGCAGGAGACATTGCGGCGGTCGGGTGGATTCGTGCCGGGTGTGCGAGAGTTGCCGAGCGAGATTGGAAAACTATTGCGAAAACGGTTTCACGATAACGTACAACCCAGGAGACAAGATTCTGGGCGGGGTGACATACGGTGGATATTCCTAGGGCATCGTGGTGGACGAATGTGGCACTTCGGCGGAAACCCTGGAAGGTGCAGAGACCTCATTAGAGGGCATCTGTGGATGATACACCCGAGGGCGACGGTGAGAACGCCAAGGAGAACGATCAGTCGAGGCGGAGGGTGCGGGTGGTTAGCGCGGCGATGCGCTCAGCGCGCGGGTGGAAGGCTATGCCTGGAGCTGTGGGGACTTTGATGGTGCCTTGGGGAGTGACCGTTACTTCGGGAGTGATGATGTCTTCGTGCCAGTAACGCGCGCTGGCGGAAACGTCACCGGGCAACGTGAAATTGGGAAGAGTGGACATGGCGATGTTGTGGGCGCGGCCGATGCCGGATTCGAGCATGCCTCCACACCAGACGGGTACGGCGTGCTTCTGGCAAAGGTCGTGGATGCGCTTGGCCTCGCGGAAACCGCCGACGCGGCCGAGCTTAATGTTGATGATTTTGCAGGCGCCGAGAGCGATGGCGGCTTCGGCCTGTTGGTAGGTGTGAATGCACTCGTCGAGGCAGATGGGCGTCTGCAGGGCTTTCTGGATTTCGACGTGACCGAAGAGATCGTCCCAGGCAAGGGGCTGCTCGATCATCATGAGGTAGTAGGCGTCGAGCTGCTTGAGGAGCGGAAGATCTTGCGCGCGGTAGGCGGAGTTGGCGTCGACAGAAAGCTTAATGCGCGGAAAATCCTGGCGGACGCGCTGGACGGGAAGGAAATCTTTGCCGGGCTTGATTTTAATTTTGATGCGCTGGTAGCCGGCGGCTAATTCTTTTTTGACGGTGGCGGAAAGTTCGTCGAGCGAATCTTTCACCCCGATGGAAACACCGCAGGGGATTTCTCGCTGCGTGCCGCCGAGAAGCTTCCAGAGCGGAATATTTTTGAGCTTGGCTTCGGCGTCCCAGATGGCGGTTTCGACGGCGGCTTTGGCCATGTTGTGCCCGCGGAGCTGCTCAAGAAGCGGCCAGACGTCGGAGGCGGAAGCGAACTCCTTGCCTTTCAGCATGGGCCAGAGGTAGCTGGTGAGAATGTGCCAGGCGGTTTCCGTGTCTTCGGGAGAGTAGAAGGGATTTTCGCCGGCGGTGCATTCACCCCAGCCGGTAACGCCGTCGACGGCGGCTTCGACGAGGAGAATGCGGCGGTTGGTGACGCGGTCCATGCTGGTCTCAAAGGGAGTGACGAGTGGGAGATGGATTTCGCGGAGAGTGATGGAGTGGAGGCGCATGGGAGTCCTTTACTGATTGAAAAAGACAAGAGCGAATTCCTCAGGGGCTGAAGCCCTTTTGTGGCCGAGATGTTTATGCCGGAGCTAAAGCGCCAACCCCCTAGAAGAGAAAGCCACAAGCCAAAACAAGAACCAACCCAAGAGAAGAAAAGTCGCGACGTTCGATCGTAAGAGCCCGCGCAAAAGGCGCGAAGGACGGGGCACCTTTCGAACCTCAGGCTAAACCCTCAAGTTCAGATGTCGGGAGACGTCATGTTGGATGAAAGCGGTCAAAAGTCGCTCCAGGGGGAGAGGTGGTAGTCGCCGCCGGCCAGGGTGAAGCGGACGGCCGTGGCGGCGTAGCCTTTCGCGAACCAGTGCTGGAATTCGTTGCGGACGCGGGTTTGCAGGTCGGCGACGCGAGGCAGGTCGGCGGATTTCCACTGCTCGAGCTCGGCGGGCAGATGGATGGTGGCGGGACTATCGGTGGGATCGGGAGTGAGATCGTTGATGGCAGCGATGACGCGCTTGGAGTCGAGATGCCATTCGGCGAGGAGACGGTCGGTGGCAAGGCCGCGATGCAGCGGGCTGCTGGTAACTCCATAGAAATTAGGAATGAGTTGGCGGGAGAAGGCGCCGAGGCGATTGAAATTGAAATGAGCGTTGCGCGTTTCGAGCGGATCGAAGGTCCATTCGACGAGGCGAATGTCGCGGGAGAGAGCTTCGTCGCGCTGGAAAAGTTTCAACAGGCGTCCGATGCGGCGATCGCGGTGCGACGGGAGGACGCCGGTCATGTGCGAGTGCAGATAGCGGACATTGCCGCGGATGCCGGCCATGGCCAGAGTAAAGCCAACCATAGTGTCACCGTCGAACGCGCCGATAACGTGGCCGCCGGTTTGATTGGCGACCACAAAGGTGACGTAGGGTTCGACCTCGAGATCGGATTCGCCCCAGACGGCTTTCTGGATATCGACGCAGCGGTGGAAGTCATCGAGCGCAGTGCATTTGCGGATGGAGATGTCGGGGGTCATGGGAGAGTTGCCAGTTGTAAGTTATCAGTTTTCAGTGGAAGAGAAGAGAGTTGAAAGTTCAAAGTTGAGAGTTGAAGAGAAGGAGAAACAGATCCCTCGTTTCGCTCGGGATGACACCGAAGGAAAGGCAAACCCAAGAACCGATCTGAAGGTCGGTCACTACAAGAGCAAGGACCGACCCAAGAACAAACCCAAGATGAGAGAAACGGCGGCGTTTGATCGTAAGAGCCCACCCTGCGCAAAAGGCGCGAAGGATGGGGCACCCTCAAGTTCTTACCTGCGGTGGCGTTCGACGGAGGAGGCACGTTAGGGCTTCTCGCGGAGCTCTTGGAGCTTGGATTGTTCCCAGAGGGATTCCATTTGGGGACGCGGGATCTCGGCGAGGGTAGTTCCCTGCTGGCGGGCGAGGCGCTCCATTTCGTGGAAACGGCGCGAAAATTTGGAGCTGGCCTTTTTCATCGCGATTTCGGGATCGACGTTGAGGAAGCGCGCAAGATTGACGGCGACGAAAAGAACGTCGCCAACTTCGGATTCGATGCGCGAGGGCGGTTCCTCTTTTTCGAGGGTGTGGCGAAGTTCGCTGGCTTCTTCGGCGAGTTTGTCGAAGATGCCGTCTACGTTGTGCCAATCGAAGCCGATGCGCGCGGCTTTGCGCGTGAGTTGCAGGCCTTCGAGAAGCGCGGGAAGAGTGCGAGGAACGCCGTCGAGGATAGAGATGGGCTCAGGTTCGGTGCTCGACTGGCCGGACTTCTTGCGGCGTTCTTCCTGCTTGATGATTTCCCAATTGCGAAGGACTTCGGCGGCGTCTTTGGCGCGCTTTTCACCGAAGACGTGCGGATGGCGGCGAATCATTTTTTCGTAAATTTCGCGGATGACGTCGGAGATGGCAAAACGGCCTTCTTCACTGGCGATTTGCGCGTGGAACAGGACCTGGAGGAGCAGATCGCCAAGTTCTTCAGCGAATTTGACGTCGTCGGTGGAATCGAGCGCGTCGAGGACTTCGTAGGCTTCTTCGATGAGATAGGTGCGGAGAGTGGCGTGAGTTTGCTCGCGGTCCCAAGGGCAGCCGCCCGGCGCGCGGAGACGGGCCATGACAGCTACGAGTTTGGCGAAGGCGGGACCCTCAGAGGAGACGCGAGATGCGGGCTTGTGACGTTTGCGTTTCGCGGGGCGTTTGGGAAGTTTGCGGGTGAATTTGCGGGCCATGCCTCTGCCTGAAATGAAATGAGAGCGAACGTAACACTTTACGGTGGGCCGAGGGGATTTACAAGGTTCGAGTTGTCAGTTCTAATTTTTGCGTAAAGGAGAAGAGAATTGAAAGTTGAAAGGACGAATTCGGCGCAGAGGGAGCGCGGTAGTGGGGAAAGGCAGATCCCTCGCTTCGCTCGGGATGACAAGCGGGAAGATATCCAAGAACGCCCGCCTCAGAAGGCGGCCGTTTACCAGGGCGATCGCACGAGTCGGCGTTGTGGCGGCATAAAGCCGCCGCCACAACGCGACAGCCTCGCCGCTGAAAAGGGGAACACCCTCACCTCTGAAGGGGTGAGCTACAGGACAAGGACATGGCAGGCATGAAAGCCAGCGATACATTGAAGAGAAAAGAGCGCGTCTGCCTACTGCCGGGTCTGCTATAAAGGCTGGGGAAAATTGCTTGATCGGGCGCAGATTCGTGGGGATTGAGCGGATTGGTTGGGATCGGAAGCGACAAAAGAGGTGGACTATGGCTTGTAACCCGGAAGTGCTGAAGCACGTGCCGTTGTTTTCGATGCTGGATGAAGAAGAGTCCGCGGTGCTGGCCTGGCAAGTGGAGCTGAAGAAATTTGCGCCGCGACAACGCATTTACAAAGCGGGAGACACCGGAGGACAGGCGTACGTGATGGTGAGCGGAAGAGTACGCGTGACGACGGTGGACGAGGACCATCAGGAAGTGGTGGTCGACGAGCCGGCGCATGGGGCGTTTTTCGGGTTCGCGTCGATGCTGGAGCAGACGGCGCACCAGACGACAGCAACGGCGCTGGAGGAAACACAATGTCTGGAAGTGAGTAAAGAAGACATTGCGGCGCTGCTGCAACGAAAGCCGCTGGCGGGGATGGGGATGCTGAGCGTGCTGGGAAGACAGTTCCATTCGGCGCAGCAGTTGGTGAGGATTCGAGCGATGAGGAATCCGAACGAAGTGATTGAAGAGAAAGCGACGTGGGGAGAGCAGTTGGCGGATGCGGTGGTAAACATGGGAGGATCGTGGACGTTCATCGTGGCATTTGGAGCGGCGTCGGCGATTTACCTGGTTGTGAACCACTGGATGGGGAAAGCGGCGTGGGATCCGTATCCGTATATATTGCTGAACCTGATTTTGTCGATGCTGGCGGCGATTCAGGCGCCGGTGATCATGATGAGTCAGAACCGCCAGGACCGCAAAGATCGGGTGAGAAGCGAATTGGATTATGCGGTGAACCGGCGGTCGGAAATGGAGATTCAGGGGTTGGCGCGCAAAATGAATTTGGTGGGAGAACAGCTGGGGGATATCGAGGAGATGTTGAGGGGGAGAGGAAGTCGTGAGAAGTGAAAGTTGAAAGAGGAAGAATTCGGGCGCGGTCGGGTGCGGAAAAGCAGCTCCCTCGCTTCGCTCGGGATAACGGACGAGGAGCAGCGGAGTCCTCAGGGGCTGAAGCCCAAGTTTTCCTTGCCCAGGGTAATGTCGGACCTAAAGGTCCCCTCGAAGAAAGGCAGGGAGTGAGCCACAGGAGGTTGCGGGTTATTTGGCGGCTTGTTTTTTGTGCAGGTCGGTGCAGACGGAGACGGCGGAATTAGGATCGACGGCGCTGTCGCCGCCTTCGATGTGACGAATGACGCCATCTTTGTCGATGACGATATTGGCGCGCAGAGCCCACTCGTAGTTGTCGCCCTTAACGTCGTATTTTTTGAGGATGCCATAATCGGTGAGCATCTTGCGGTTCATGTCGCTGAGGAGAGGAAACTTGATATCGATCTGCTTGGCGAAGGCGGCGTTTGCTGCGGGGCTATCCATGCTAACACCGAAAACTTCCGTATCACTGGGGTCGATCTTACCGGAGGCGAGTCCAGCCTGGACCGCTTGAAGTTGCTTCGTTCAACCACCGGTAAAAGCGAGAACATAAACGGCGAGAAAGACATTTTTTTTGCCGCGATAGTCGCTGAGTTTGACGGTTTTCCATTCGTCGCTGAGGAGGGTGAAGTCGGGAGCTTTGTCGCCGACTTTGAGGGAGAGCTTGGCGACTTCTTCCTTATTCTGGGATTGCGCCGGCGAAGGAGCCAGCGCGGGTGTCATGGCAAAGAGCAGACCGGCAGCGAGCAAACGTTTCATTGAGTTCTCCTGAGTGGGTGTGGCATGGGACGAAAAGGATGATACCCGGGAAGGGGTGAAATTGGGATGTAAAAAAATTGTATCCAGGGTAGATAGAAAATGGAAATTGGAGAATAGAAAATGGCGAACCCCAAAAGCGGGCGGTCTCGGAAGGCCGTCCCGGCAAGGGCGGGGTGAGCTACAGGATACGGCCAGCGTTACGAGTGGGTGGGGAGCAGGCGGACTACGTCGTTGTACATTACGTAGGCGAAGAGGGCTAAGAGAAAGACCAGGCCGACTTGGATGAAGCGCTCTTTGAAAGCAAGGCTGAAATCGCGACGGCGAATGCCTTCGAGAGTGAGGAGCAGGATGTGCCCCCCATCGAGAATGGGGATGGGAAGAAGATTGAGGATGCCGAGGTTGACGCTGATGAGGGCCATGAACAGAATCGTGGCGGATGGACCGAGAGAGACGGCTTCACCGGCGGCACGAGAAATGCCTACAACGCTCTGAAGATCCTTGACGGAAACCTTTCCGGTGACGAGCTTGCCAACGACACCGAGCGTATCGGTGACGAGTTCGCTGGTCTTTTCAAAGCCCGCCTTGAAAGAGGCGACGACGCCAAGAGATTTGTGGGCGATGGCGATGTCGGGGCCCACGCCAATCTGATAGACCTTGTCGCCGGTTTGCGCGGCGCCGATTTTGGGAGTGATGGAAAGAGTGACGGGCTGACCGTTGCGAGAGACTTCAACCTGAAGAGTTTTGCCCTCGGACTCGTGGATGGCGTCGACGAACTGATCCCAATAATCAATTTTCTGGCCGTTGACGGCGGTGATGAGGTCGCCATCTTTCATGCCGGCAACCGCGGCAGGTTTCCCGGGAATGGATTGAAGGACTTTGGGAGGCACGGGAGAAAAGCCGAAGACATGTTCGTCGGGAGTTTTCTTCACCGCGATATCGAGAGTGTGGATGACGCCATCATGTTCCGCCTGAACTTTGAGGGCGCCGCCTTGAGGAAGAGCTTCCATAGCGCGGTAAGCCTGATCCCAAGTGGGATTCTTGACGCCGTCGACGGACACGATCTTGTCGCCAACCTGCAAGCCGGAGGAATTGCCGGCGGGGAGACCGAGGACGACGACGGGCTTTTCAAAATAGGCGGCGTAGGGCTCGCCGGCGAAGACGTAGTAGAAGCCGAGGAGAAGCACGGGGAAAATGAGATTGACGGCGGGTCCGGCAAAAGAGATCAGCGCGCGCTGCCAGCGTTTTTTGGACATTAGCTCATCGGGAGAGCCAGTGGGCTTCTGGTCGCCCGAGTCGATATCGGTGATGTCCTGGCCAGCCATGCGGACGTAGCCGCCGAGAGGAAGAGCGCTGACGCGCCAATCGGTGGCACCGCGTTTTACGCCGAAAAGACGGGGGCCAAAGCCGATGGAGAAAACATCGACGCGAACGCCGAAGAGGCGAGCGACGATGAAATGTCCCCATTCGTGGACAAGGATGATGACGCCGAGGGCCAGAACCATGCCGATGATCGTGTTCATGCTGAGCGAAAAACCTCTCCTTTCGAGAATAAAGCAAAAGCGCCGCATTCACTCAGGGGCTAAAGCCCCGTTGTTGGCGGGACCAAGTTGTCGGATCTGAAGGTCCGACCCCCTATAGAAAAAGCCAAGACCAGAAAAAACACCGGTCTAAAGACCGGGCACTACAGGACCAACAACAAACCGACGAACCCAAGAGCCTCGCAAAACTAGTGGAGACGGCGATTGTGCCGCGATCCCTCCACTACGCGCCGACTGAAAAACGTCGGCGCTCCGGTCGGGATGACAGACCGGAAGAAACCGAAGAAAAAGCGCCGGTCTAAGGACCGGCCACTACAAAACCCCTGCGGGGTGATTCGAGAGGCGACCTACTTCTTCTTGAGCTTGGCGACGGGCTTCCGCGTCTGCGGCGAGGACATCGTCCATATTCTCAAAACGCGCGCGGGGCGTGCGGGAGAGAACACGTTCGATGACTTCGGGAATCCCGAGGAACGGCAAGCGTTGCTCGAGAAAGGCGGCGACGGCAATTTCGTCGGCGGCGTTCAAGGCACAGGGCCAAGCGCCACCTTTTTTCATCGCTTCGCGCGCCAAGCGGAGACACGGAAAACGCCGCGTGCATGCCCTCTCGAAATCCAAGCGGCGCAGTTTCGCCCAATCCAGGGCTACCCGGTTAGATGCGACCCGCTGGGGATAGGTTAGCGCATATTGGATAGGCATGCGCATGTCAGTTGGGCCGAGTTGCGCTAAAACGGAACCATCGACGTATTCCACCATGGACGCGAGGGCATGTTGGCCGTCGGTATTCACCCCCGCGCCGACATCGTCGTTTCCGCTGCCGTCGGCGTCGTTGGCCTCGAGGCCACCTACGAGGCCGTTAAACTCGGCCGCA
>Ga0074045_10001005_pt1 | contig 27519 bp, 18 predicted proteins | sample BogForMeECP23OM2_FD_94442 | JGI IMG/M metagenome (GOLD analysis project Ga0074045, IMG submission 94442) | Bog forest soil microbial communities from Calvert Island, British Columbia, Canada - Bog Forest MetaG ECP23OM2 | ecosystem: Environmental > Terrestrial > Soil > Wetlands ...
CCGATTTTCTGTTGCGTGATGTACTGAAATTTCTTCAGGTGCTCGCGGGCCTGGTCGATCTTGGCCGATTGCTGGTAGGCACGCGACAATCCAAACTCGGCCGAGGCGTGCAGCGGATTTAATTGCAGGGCGTGTTGGAAGGCTTCGATGGCTTGCGCGAATTGTTTTGCTTGTACGTAAGATGCGCCCAGGAAATACCAGGTGTCGGCGTCGTTGGCGTCGATCTCGATTACGTGCTTGAATGCATCAATCGCTGCTTGAGCATCCCCGGTATTTTTGGCGAGCAGGCCGAGATTGTACCTTGCGTTTGGATTCTTGGGATCCAGCTTAACCGCATCTTCGAGTGCGCCCTTAGCTTCGTCGATCTTCTGCAAGTTCAGAAACGCTACACCTTCGTTCAAGCGCGCGATGGTCAGCTTGGGATCCAGCTCTGCCGCCTGCTGGAAGGCTTTGAGTCCCTTTTCGAAAAGCTGCTGATTCATGTAGGCCACGCCCAGATTGTTCATCCGCGCCGCTTCGATCGGATTGGATTTCGTTTGAGTTTGCGGGGCGGTCGCGAATAGGCCAAGTGCAGCCGCGAGTAGGCCTGCCAGAGTTACTGAAATTCTTGGAGTCATTTGATGCCAAGATTTAAACACAGTGGGCACGGGGGAACACAGGGTAAATCGCTAATGCAGGATACTATGTGAACCTTGGACATTCTTATCTGATCGGCGGGATTCTCCACGCCCCACATTCCTTCTCCAATGCGGCGGCGACTGAGAGCACCTGCTCTTCTTCCCACGGCCTGCCCACGATCTGCACGCCGATCGGCAAACGCTCAGGTGAACTGCCCACGGGCACGACAACCGCGGGATTGCCCAGCAGGTTAAAGAATTCTGTGTAGCTCCAGGCATCGAGATAGTCGACGGTCTGGCCTTCGATCTGCCAACTGCGCTCGCCATGCCGGAATGCGGGAACCGCTGCCGCGGGACATAGAAGGATCGGATACCGTCGCATCTGAGCCAAGAATTGTGCGCGGACAGCATCGCGGCTGATCCAGGCATCGAGCAGAGTTCGTCCCGTATGCTCCGGCTTCGAGGCGGACCACTCCAAAAATTGCCGCAGGATGGGGCTCAGGTCAGATTCTCTTCCCCTGAACATGGGGCGCAGGAGCATTGCCCCGGCGACTACGAAATACCTCCACCACAATTGCCGCGCTTGCTCGAGCCCTTGCGGCCTGAAGCCTTCCACTTGAAATCCAGCGCCGCGCAAGGCTTCCGCAGCCGTGGCGACGGCGGCGCGAGTTTCCGGACTAACCGGAGTGCGGCCGTCGTCTTCGAAATAACCGATTCTGAGTCTCTTAAGCTCGTCATCACTCGGCCAGCGAAGCTGTACCGGCGCAGCACAAGTATCACCGTCGTCGGGACCCTGCATGGCTTCAAAGAGAAGCCTTAAATCGGCTACAGTACGAGCCATTGGGCCCACGACGCCGATTGAAGCGAACGGGCCGGCGGACGCAGGAAAATGTCCAGTTGCCGGGATTCTTCCTGGCGTCGGCTTAAGACCGCAGATTCCAGTGAAGTGCGCGGGCACGCGAATGGAGCCTCCACCATCGCTGCCCACGCCGCCTGCCGACATGCCAGAGGCTATGGCTGCGGCTTCGCCGCCGCTTGAACCGCCCGGAGTCCGATCCAGGTCCCAGGGATTATTGGTCCGGCCATAGATCAGGTTGTCGGTCTCCCAGGCCATCAGAAGTTCCGGGGTGTTGGTTACGCCGAGAACGATTGCTCCTGCCGCGCGCAGACGCTGCACCAGCGGCGCATCTTGCGTCGCCGCAAATCCAGCGCGCAAGCGCGTTCCCGCCTCACAGCGTAGCCCCGTCACACTGATGGAACTCTTGATGCTGACAGGGACGCCGTGAAGCGGGCCGAGCGCGGCTCCCCGAGAAACGGCGGTCTCCGCGTCGCGAGCGGCGCTCCGCGCCCGCTCCGCGTCGACCTGTACAAAGGCGTTCAATCTGGGATTCAGCCGGTCGATCTTCGCCAAATGCGCTTCGACGAGTTCGACCGGAGAGATTTTCCTTTGCCGAATCTGCCCGGCCATTTCCCCGGCGGATAAGAAAGTTAAGTCGCTCATGCGGACCGTCGCATCGCGCGGTCAAGCAGTCGCTTTTCGTCCTGGGAAAGGGCGCGGCATTCGCCTTTCGCGAGTTTGCCTAACTGCACGGGTCCGATGGCGACGCGCACCAACCGCAGAACCTCGATGCCCAGGCTCTCCATCATCCGGCGGATGTGGCGGTTTCTGCCTTCGTCGAGGACAATTTCAAGCCAGCTGTTCTTCTGCCCTGTGCGCAGCAGATGCGCCTTCCTAGCTCGGAGCAACTCTCCATCTTTGGCTTTCACCCCTTGCGCCAGCCCTCGAACTAAATCTGCCGTGGCGACCCTACCGACCTGCACATGATAAGTCTTTTCCAGCTGGGTTTCGGGCGCGGCAAGGCGCGCTCCCCACTCGGAGTCGTTGGTCAGCAACAACAATCCCTCACTGGCTTTGTCCAGCCGGCCGATCGGTGCGACCCAAAGCTTGGCTTCTGGCGGCGAACTGCTCGAGAGCGGCACTGTCGAATCTAGCAGCGAGTACACCGTATCCCGGCCTTTCTCATCCGATGTGGTCGTGATTATGCCGCGCGGCTTATTCATCATCAGGTAAACCCTTTTTTGCTGCTCAATCCGTGCGCCATCGACGTCGATCTGATCATGGGCTTCTGAAACCGCCGTCTCCGGATTACGCAGAATCGTTCCATTCAAGCGCACGCGCCCGTTGCGAATCAGCTCCACCGCGCGCGAACGTGAGCAGTAACCGAGCTTCGACAGAACGCGCGCCAGGCCGATTCGCCGGCTTGCTTCGTGCTTCTTCACCCGTTCATGCTAACCGAGAAAGAGCCGGGCGATGGTGCACAATTCCGCGCCGCTTGTTAGGATATTCACCGTCCGCTCACCGGAAAAGGAGTTCTCATGGCCCAGCAACATCCGCCGCGCTTTTTGAAGATCGTGAACGACGCGAAGACCCGGGTGCGCGAGATCAACGTTGAGGAAGTAAAAAAGAAAATCGACGGCGCCGCGAAGTTCACTCTGGTGGACGTACGCGAAGAGAGCGAGTTCGCGAAGGACCATCTTCCGGGCGCGATCCATTTGGGCAAGGGCATCATCGAGCGCGACATCGAAGCCCGCGTCCCCGATTTGGGTGCTGAGATTGTGCTTTACTGCGGTGGTGGCTTTCGCTCGGCGCTGGCCGCTGACAATTTGCAGAAGATGGGTTATACGAATCTCATCTCTATGGATGGCGGCATTCGCGACTGGCGCGAGAAGGGATATCCACTCGAGGCGGGGCCTCGGAAGTAGTCTGGCGTCAGACCTTGGACGTCGGACCTCAGCCAATCAAACCGGGCGCAGGGTATAAGATGCAGGGGCTGAAGTCTCAGGTCTGACGCCTGAAGTCTGACGGCGCTACTCACTTATGAATGGTCGCATCTTCTTCTGGTCGCTCACCTCGGCGCTGGCGGGATTCCTTTTCGGTTTCGATACCGTTGTTATTTCCGGCGCGGAAAAAACAATTCAGACGCTTTGGGGGTTGAGCCCCGGGCTGCACGGCATCGCCATGGCCTCGGCCCTATACGGCACGGTTGTTGGCGCGCTGCTCGGAGGCTGGCCCGCGGACCGCTTCGGGCGTAAAGCCACGCTGCTGTGGATTGGCATTCTGTATTTTGTCGGCGCCGTGGGATCGGGTCTCGCGCCGAATGTTGCCGTCTTCATTATTGCGCGCGTGATTGGCGGGCTGGGCATCGGCATCTCGACCGTCGTGGCGCCGATGTACATCTCAGAGATCGCGCCCCCTAAGCATCGCGGCCTGCTGGCGGGCATGTTTCAGTTCAACATTGTTTTTGGCATCCTGATCGCATACGTATCGAACGCTTTGTTGGCGGGCGTCGGCGAGGATGCGTGGCGCTGGATGCTGGGCGTTGCCGCGATTCCGTCGCTGATCTATGCTGTGGGTTGCTTTACTCTTCCCGAAAGTCCGCGCTGGCTGCTTAGTAGAAAGGGTGACCGCACGGCCGCTCTCGAAGTGCTGCAACGGATCGAACCTGAGGCAACGAAGGCGCAGATCGCGGCCGAGGCTGACGACATCATGGCTGCGACCGCATCGGAACAAGCAGGGTCGTCTGGACATTTCTGGACGAGGCGGCTTCGCAAACCAATCCTGCTCGCCATCCTGATTGCCTTCTTCAATCAAATGTCGGGCATCAACGCGATTTTGTATTTCGCGCCACGCATCTTCGAACTCACCGGCCTCGGCGCGAAGGCCGCGCTGCTGCAGTCGATCGGCATCGGCATCACCAATCTGATTTTCACCTTTGTCGGCCTCTGGCTGATTGACCGGCTGGGCCGGCGCACTCTTCTTTATATCGGCTCTGTCGGCTACATCACTTCGCTGGGCCTGGTGGCGTGGGCTTTCTTTACCGGTCACTATTTGATCGTGCCGGTTTGCATCTTCGCCTTCATCGCCGCGCATGCCATCGGCCAAGGCGCGGTGATCTGGGTTTTCATCTCCGAGATATTTCCCAATCGCCATCGCGCCGAGGGCCAGAGCCTGGGCTGCGGCACGCACTGGGTCTTCGCCGCCTTGCTTACTACGTTCTTTCCGAAGATGGTCTCGGCGTTTCCGATCGGGTACGTCTTCTCGTTCTTTTGCTTCATGATGGTGCTGCAGTTGATCTGGGTGAAGACGATGGTGCCGGAGACCAAGGGCGCATCGCTCGAGCAAATTCAGAGGCAGCTGGGGATCGAGTAGCGTGTCCCGGCTTCGGGCCGCCGACTCTCGGGCTTCGGGATCGCCGCAAAGAGAGATAGGTGGAAACGATGATCTGGGCTCGAGAAAAATTTGGAGCCCTTCTTTGATAAAATCCATCGAATCAGCAAGTTACGGATTGGCGATCCGCTTTGATCCGGCTAAAATATTGCAAGTAAATCACTTACTCGCAAAATATCAGTTTCAAAGGACTTAGACGACTTCGCTTTCGCTAAGTGCTTTAGAATGAGCGACCGCTTCGCAAAATATTGCATTTGCGGGAGTTATCTCCGTTGTTATCGGATTTCAAAGAGCTTGGACACTCGAGTCCGTGAATCAAGATTTTCAGCGCACGGCAGGTTGGCCCCGTGCCGGCCGCCCACGCCATCGGTTATCATCTCGCAGGCGATGGGCTGTGGACAAGGTTAGATGTCACACAGGCTCGTGGGAATTTGTTGATGGCAGGTTCATTCCGCTGCGATCCCACCTTTCGGCTCCGCTCAGGCCTGCCGTTTCGCAGAAGCGGGGAAGGATGAGCCACACGCGAGTGTTGCCAGACCCAAAGCAAGGATTCCCAGCTTAGCCGCTTGGGGAGAGTGCCACGACACGAGCCGATAACGCGGCTAGGATAGGACGCGAGGGCTCCACGCTTATGACACGAGCAACGACGCAGGCAATTTCACCGTTCTTCATCGTCAGCAACGTCGATCAAACCATCGCTTTTTACCGCGACAAGCTTGGCTTTGAGACAAGATGGCAGCAGCCGGATCGAAACCCTTTTTCCGCCATCATCGGCCGCGACGGAGCGCAGATCTTCGTGAAGTCCGAGAAAGACGTGGCGCCACTGCCGAACCCGAAGCGTCATCCCCACATGCGGTGGGATGCCTTCGTCTACGCGGAAGACCCGGATGCGCTCGCTGTCGAATTTGCCGATCATGGCGCAGCATTCAGCGTGCCGCTTAAAGATACCAACGATGGTCTTCGCGGCTTCGAGATTTGCGACCCTGACGGCTACGTCATGTTCTTCGGTCGACCAAGGTAGGAGGCGGCCTAGCGATGCAGAGGTCCGTGAGCGTAATCGCCTTTTAACGTCAGTTGACTCACTGGCGCATAATGCTGGCATGAATCGAGCGTCTAAGCGGAAGATGGTCGCTATCGCGGTCATAATCGGGAGCGCACTCACAACTCTACAGTCTCAGCCCACATGAAAGCCGCCATTTACACCAAAGCCAAAATCGGAAAAGTCCTCGAAATAAAGGACCTCGAACAGCCGGTTCCGAAGAACAACGAAGTCGTCATACGGGTTCGCGCCGCTTCCATCAATCCTCTGGACTGGCGGATGAAGAGCCGTCGGCCCGGCGTCGATGTCGCTGGTCAGGTAGCAGCGGTAGGAGGAGCTGTGACGCAGTTCAAGCTCGGTGATGCCGTGTTCGGCCTCTGCAAAGGGGCGTTTGCCGATTACGCCTGTGCTCTTGAGGCCAAGTTGGTCAGGAAACCGGAAAACCTGAGCTTCGACCAAGCCGCTGCTGTGCCGGTTGCAGGTCTTACCGCGTTGCAAGGGCTTCGCGACAAAGGACATCTTCAGCCGGGGCAGAAGGTCTTGATTAACGGCGCGGCGGGAGGAATCGGTACGTTTGCCGTGCAGATTGCGAAGTCGCTTGGGGCTAACGTAACTGGGGTGTGCAGCACGAAGAATGTCGAATTGGTGCGATCGCTCGGTGCCGACCGGATCATCGACTATACCTGCGATGACTTCACTCAGGGCAGCGAACGTTACGACCTGCTTCTAGATAACGTGGGGAACCGCACATTGTCAGCGATGAGACGTGTTCTGGTTCCGAATGGGAAGTGTGTCATGGCCGGAGCGCCCAAGGAACTCCGAGCCGTGCTTACCCGATTGCTAAAAGCATTCGCGTGGTCGCCGTTCATCAGGCAGAAGTTCACATTCTTCATTGCGAAAATGAATCGAGACGACCTGACGACCCTTTGCGAACTCATCAGGGCGGGGAAACTCATCCCGGAGATCGACCGACGCTATCCGCTGGATGAAACCGCGGAAGCCCTCGCTTACGCAGAAGAAGGACACGCCCGGGCGAAAGTCCTCATTGCGTTCCAATAGAAACTAGGGGACGCTGCCAGAACTTTTCTGTTTAAGGGTTCAAGGTGGTCTATAAGTCCTAATTGTCGTAACATCGCGATATCGCGCATTGAGGTGTTTGAGCGCTATGGCCTGGTTACAACAGTTAACTTCCGTTTAGCCAATAATCGGGCACCAGAAACCTTGACCACAGGGTTTGCAGTGACCTATGATTCATGCCCTGAATCGGGGCGAGTCCCAAATTTCTAAGCAGCTGCGGAGGAACGAACCATGAAGACAACTCTATGCGGAGTGGCGGTGATCATCGTCGCGCTGGTGTTCGCCGTCGTGGGCGGCAGGTCCAGCTTTGCGCAGGACAAAGACAGGCAGGACAAGTACGCGCTGCAGATCCCGGGCGGGCTGGCGTTCTCTGAGGTCAAGGGATACGAACAATGGCAGGTAGTCGGCCCCAGCCTCACCGAAGCCGCGAACGTGATCCGAGTGATCCTCGCCAATCCGGCGATGATCGAAGCCTACGAGGAGGGCGTCCCCGGCAATGGCAAGCCTTTCCCCGACGGATCCAAGATTGTGAAGATTGAGTGGAGACCGAAAAAGATAACAGATGCTCCTTTTTCCGCGAAGACCCCGGACACGGTGCCGGGCGACCTGACGCAGGTCGAGTTCATCGTGAAGGACAGCAAGAGATTCTCGGATACGCACGGATGGGGATATGCCATGTTCGACTATGACGCCGCAGCCGGAACGTTCGCGCCAGCCACGTTGGCCAGCAAGCCGCCGGTGGGGCACGACGCCAAGTGCGGGGCCGCATGCCACACTCTAGCGGCATCAAAGGATTACATTTTCACGGCATACCCCAAAAGGTGAACGCGATCAGGCGGGGACCGGCTCAGCCGACTTATTTCCCTCCAGCGCCGTAGTAGCAGTGCAGGGTTGTCGGAATTGAACGATGTAACGGGAACGCGACGATTTCGCTGTGACCGATCAACCTGCCGGGGAGAGTTCGCGGCAGCCCACCCGTGAAACTGCCACGGGTGGGGCATCCCGTGGCCTGCCTCTGCTAAACTACGCGGCTATGAAAACCATCCTGACTCGAAGTCTTTGCATTGTGGTGTTTCTAGCCGGCCTCGCCGCTGCCCAGGATGTTATTCCCCTCTATCCCGCCACGCCCGCGGGTTCAACCCAAGAGAATTATCCGGAGAAAGAATACTTCTCGAAAATCTGGAACACGGAAGTTGTCACCAACGTGACCAAGCCCAGCTTGACCGTTTTCAAGCCTGCGCCGGAACTGAGAAACGGCACTGCGCTGGTGATTTGCCCGGGCGGCGGGTTTATGGCGCTCTCCATTAACAGCGAGGGCAACGATGTGGCCAAGTACATGGTGGCGAGAGGCGTGACGGCGTTTGTGTTGAAGTATCGCATCGCGCACACCGGCGAGGACGGCGTCCAGGAATTTGTTGCCATGGTGGCCGACGGGCCGAAATTTCATGAGATGTCGGGCAGGATCGTTCCGCTGGCCGACGCCGATGGCTTGGCGGCGGTGACCTACGTGCGGCAGCATGCGGCGGAGTTTGGAGTATCGCCGGATCGCGTAGGCATCATCGGATTCTCGGCGGGTGGGGCGGTCACGGCCCACGTTGCCTTCCATTACAAGCCGGAAGGCCGGCCGGCCTTTGTGGCTCCGATTTACGCGGGCGGGGAAGATTTCAAAGATGCTGTCGTTCCAGCGGATGCGCCGCCGATGTTTATTGCGGCCGCCACCGATGATTCATTTGGACTCGTGCCGGTCAGCATTGGGCTTTACGAGAAGTGGACCGCCGCGCAGAAGTCAGCAGAACTGCATCTTTATGCCAAGGGCGGCCACGGCTTCGGAGCACGCCAGCACAACCTGCCTACCGATCATTGGATTGACCGGTTTGCTGACTGGATGGAGATGGAAGGGTGGTTGAAGAAGTGAGAATATCGTCCGCGCTCCGGATGCGCTAGAATTGCGGCGCCGCGTGCAGAGCGGGCTGCGGTCCTCGTGAGACCGCTCAAAGGAGTAGCCCCCATGCCGGGTTTAGTGATCGAGAATCTTCCAGAAGCGATCCGAACTACCAAACAACAACTTCGAGCGGCGTTGCCGGAATACAAAGAGGTCTTCCGCGAGGTCGAGGCCGCCATGCGTGAGCGCGTGGAAGAGATCGTCAGCGAGCGCGAATCCGGACACGACGTTATTCCTATCGTTCAATACTCGGAGATTGCTTCGGGTACGGTTCCTGCAGAACTTACCGCGAAGGTGCGGGCGCGCGGAGCCTGCGTGGTGCGCGGAACGTTCAGCAAGGAGGTTGCCACCGGCTGGGATGATGAGATCGCGGCTTACGTTGAGAGAAACGACCTGGACGCGAAGCTGGCGAATCGCGCCGAGGACAAGTACTTTGGCACGCTGTCGTCGGCCAAGCCGCAGATTTATGGAATCTACTGGTCACGCCCGCAGGTGGAGGCGCGGCAGTCGGAGTCGCTGACGAACGTCCGCGTGTTCCTGAATAATTTGTGGCGGGCGGAGAGCGATGGAGTGCGCCACATCAATCCGAATGAGACTCCGGCTTATGCCGATCGCATTCGGCGGCGGCCGCCGGGGTCGGCGTCGCTGGGGCTTTCGCCGCACGTAGACGGCGGCTCGGTGGAGCGCTGGCTCGACGATAATTTCCGCAAGGTTTATCGCAGCGTGTTCGTGGGCGACTGGCGGAAGTACAGCGCCTTCGACGCTGCGTATCGTCCGGAGGTGCGCGAAGTGGATTCGCCCGCGGTGTGCTCGATGTTTCGCACTTTTCAGGGGTGGACTGCGCTTACGCGGCAGGGCCCGGGCGATGGAACTTTGCAATTGATTCCGATTGCCGAAGCGATGGTCTATGTTTTACTTCGCGCGATTCAGGACGATGTGCCCGAGGACAGCCTGTGCGGCGCCGAGCCCGGCCGGGCGCTTTCGGTGAACGGGCAGTACCACGGCCCGCTGCTGGAGGCGCTGTCGTCGATTCCGGTGGTGGAGCCGGGGGACACGATCTTCTGGCATTGCGACGTGATTCACGCCGTCGAAAACGAGCACCGGGGAACGGGCTACAGCAATGTGATGTATATTCCATCGGCGCCGGGCTGCGCGAAGAACAGCGCTTACCTCGAGAGGCAGGCGGTGTCGTTTCTCGCGGGGAAGACTCCGCCGGATTTTCCTGCGGACGATTTCGAGGTCAATTTTGTGGGGCGCGGGACTGTGGCGGATTTGGGGGAGCGGGGACGGAGGCAGTTGGGGATTACTGAGGCTGCCTATAAAAAGAATGTGGCCGGCGATGCTGCCTGACCATTCGAGACCGGATATCTCCCAATCGTCCTTACCACGATAGTGGTATCCCGCACGCGCTAAACAGTGGTAGGGAAAAAGCATTCGATCTCGTGATGTTTTTCTGTTCCGGCCCCGTCAATATAAACTCGCCGATTACCCGAACGCCCATCGCAAAAGTTCGATGACGCAGACGCTGCCTGCATTCGCCTTGTTTTATCCCGGATGCGAGGCACAAGATTCATACGATTCGATAACACGATAAGGAGAACGCCATGTCCCATCACCTCGACTCACCTCTCGCCCGGCAAGACATCCGACTCGATATCACCGATCTCCACGTGTTCCGAGGCGAAACGGGCACCGCGTTCGTGATCAGCGTCTGCCACTCGATTTTTGGGCCTATTCCAGTGCCTGGATACCATCCCGAAGGCATGTACGAATTCAAGGTCGATCTCAACGGCGACGCCGTCGAAGATATAAGTTACCGCTTTACATTTGAGGAGCGCGACAAGCGAGGCCAGCAGCGCTACATCGTGCGGCGTACCAGGGGCGCGCAAGCTGTGGATCCGGATGCGGCTGGCACGATCATCGCGCAGGGGAAGACTGGCGAGACCATTACTACGCCGGCTGGCGTGCGCGTGTGGGCCGGCAAGGCTGGTGACCCGTTTTGGATTGAGCCTGACGTGCTGCACGCGGTCGGACACGCGTTTCAGGACGGCACGGTCGTGAACCTCTCTGGATGGGACCCCAGCCGCGCGAAGAATCTGTTTGCCGGCCAGACGGTGTATTCGATCGTGCTGGAAGTGCCCGACGGCGAACTGCTTGCCGGCGCAGGCGACAAGCGGCGGATCGGGGTGTGGGCCGTGTCAACGCTCGCCACCGACGCTGGAGAATGGCGTTCGATCAACCGCGTGGGCCTGCCGATGATCCACCCGCTGTTCACGCAGTACAACGAAGATCTCGGCAACCGTCTTAACGCCGGACGCCCGGCCGATGACTTTGCCACTTATGGAGAGGCCGCTATCAAGGCAATCGCCGGCGTGGTCTCGGCATACGGAACGGCACAAGATCCCAGGGCATATGCGGAGAGGGTTGCGCACCGGTTCTTTCCCAACATGCTGCCGTACGAGGTCGGTACGCCGGCCGTGTTCGGCTTCGCCGAGTGGAATGGTCGCTCCATGATCGATAACGCGCTAGATGTCATGTTCTCGATCGCGGCGAACACCCCCGTTAGCCTCGGGATCGGGAAGGAGTCGGTCACGTCGAAGCCTTCGACGAGCTTCCCGTACGTTCCTGAGGCAGCCGTGGGGGAAGAGCAGGCTGTGGCTTGAGGCGCTTAGACAGTTCCCGGCGCGACAATCGAGAAATGTGGCACCCGGCTCAGCGTGGCTGCAGTGCTGCCTTTCCCTGAATTCCCGTTCCCTCTACTATCGTATAGATAAAATCCGCCGGCACGTCTCGCAGAACTTCGGTTTCGCCGTTGGGCCAGCGAATATCTATTTCGCTCATCTTCTCGTTCGACCCTAACCCGAAGTGCAGTCGCAAATCATTTTGCGAAAGGTAACTGGCGCCGCCACGCACTTCGCTGAATTGCGCAAGCGTACCGGCCTTCACCGTCACGCGCGCGCCGATTGCGGCTTTGTTGCTTTTCGTTCCTATCAGCTTGAAGAGCACGCGGTGGTTCGGGCTGTCGTTATGATTCAGCAGAAGCGTTGGCGGCTCGCCTACGTTCAGCACCACGATATCGACATTGCCATCGTTGTTGATGTCGCCAAAAGCCGCGCCCCGCCTGGATTGCGGAGGCATGCTTGCCAGAGCTTGCGAAACATCGTCGAAGGTTCCGTCACGGTGATTGCGGAAGAGCAGCATGGGCTGGCGGTAGGGCGTGCCGCCGGGGATGGTATCCACCTGCGGATAGACATGGCCGCTGGCGACGAATAAATCGAGCCAGCCGTCGTTGTCGATATCAAAAAATGAGGTGCCCCAACTCACGAAAGGATACGTCGGCTTCATCAGTTTGGCGCGCACGCTGACGTCGGCAAAATCGTTTTTGCCCAAATTGTGATACAGAGTTGAACCCTGCTCGACGAAGTTCGTCACGATCATCGAGAGGCGGCCCTCGTGAAGATAATCTCCCCAGTCGACGCCCATCGAACCCTGCTCCATGCCGTCGCCGCTAAGCGCGACTCCGGCGAGCAGGCCGACATCTTCGAAAGTACCGTCGTGCTTGTTGCGATAGAGAAAATTTGGTCCGGCATCGTTGGCGACATAAAGATCGGGCCAGCCGTCGTTGTCGTAGTCACCCCAGGTCACGCCAAGGCCGTAATAATGATGAGGATCGTCGACTCCGGCCTTCTTCGAAACTTCTTCGAAGGTGCCATCGCCCTTGTTGTGAAAGAGCAGATCGGATTCGCCGGGCATACCCCACGGACCGCACTGCACGAGCACGCCCTTGAAGCGGCAGAAGCGCGGATCGTTGCCGAACTGCGGCAGGTTGTCGATATCGACGTGGACATAGCGCGAAACAAAAAGATCGACGTTACCGTCGCGATCGTAATCGGCCCAGGCCGCGCCGGTGCTGAAGCCTCCGGCGCGCACGCCGGCCTTATCGGTGACGTCTTCAAACTTGCAGTTGCCAAGATTGTGATAGAGCGCGTTGCCGCCGTAGCCGGTGACGTAAATATCCTGCAGGCCGTCGTTATCGAAATCGGCCACGGCAACACCCATGCCCCAGCCTTTGCGCGTGAGGCCCGCGGACTTGGTGATGTCGGTGAACTTGACGTTGTTGGTGGTGGAGTCGGCGTCTTGATGGTAGAGCGTGATTAACAAATCTCCGCCGTCGCGGTAGCGCCGCACAGTTGAGCCGTTCACCGTGATGATGTCGAGTTTGCCGTCGTTATCGCAGTCGATGAGGCCTACGCCTCCGCTCATGGACTCGACGATGTATTTCTTGTCCGCGGAAGAGATGTGCGACACCGTGAGGCCCGCTTTCTGTGCGACATCTTCGAACTGAGGGAGAGCGACGGGCGGGCTGGGTTCTTTGGCTTTCTGCGCTGAGGCGATTTTTCCAAGGTCGGCGCCACCGGTCTGGGCGAGCAGAAGGGTGTTTAGCAGCAATCCCATCCAGAAGAGAAGCAGGGCTCGCATAGGCAGGAGACCGATTATACAGCCTGGATTTGAGCGGCACGGAATCGGCGGATCTCTCGTCTGCGATTCAAAAATGGGACACATTGTTAAAGTTCGGTAAAGAAGTTTACGATCGGGCTTCTTTTCTGCGTGATGATGGTCGCTCTCGCGTAAACTGGATTTACTTTCGGCGTCTCGGGGAAATCTATGGGGAAGTCATTTCGGAGCTGCGAGAAAACCGCGCTGTTCCTGGTATGCTGCAGCCTCTTCGCGATGAGCCAGGCTTCGGTCGAAGGGCAGGAGTTGGGACTCGCGCCGGCTTCGAGAGCGCCTTTAACCGTTGAGCAGGTGGTCAAGAAACTCCAGGAAAGAAATGCGGAGCGCGCGGCGGCGCTGGATGAGTACCAGGCGACGCGGGTGTATCGCATGCAGTATAAGGGCTTTCCCAGCAATCGCGAGGCGGAGATGGTGGTCGAGATGACGTACCATGCTCCGAATTCAAAGCAATTCAAGATCGTGTCTCAGACAGGCGCGAAGTTCATCCTGGATCACGTTTTTAGTAAGTTGCTGGAGGGGGAGTTAGAAGCGGCTAACGACGAGAACCGCCGCCACAGCGCGCTGAGCGCGGAAAACTACGATTTCACTTTGGCCGGATACGAAACCACGGCGGATGGCGGGCAATATGTTCTCAACCTCATTCCTAAAACCAAGAATAAGTTTCTTTATCGGGGACAAATCTGGGTCGACGGAAAAGATTTCGCGGTAGTGCGGATCAAGGGAGAGCCAGGCAGGAACCCATCCTTCTGGATCAAGAAAACCGACATTGAACACCGTTATACCAAAGTGAATGACTTCTGGCTTCCGGCAGAGAACCACACGGAAAGCGTCATAAGGCTGGGGGGCGTGGCTGTTCTTTCCATCGAATACAAAGACTACCGCTCTCTGAAGGCAGAGCGGCTGAAGGATGCCGCAAGCACGGCGTCGGCCACTGCGGCGGCGCGTTAGACGAACTAGCCTGCACTTGCTCCCTGGAAGTGTGCTTCAATTTCTTCCAGCGTCTTGCCCTTTGTTTCCGGCAGGAAAAACGCCGCGGTGAGGAAATAAACTACCGTGCAGGCAGCGAAACCAAAAAACACAACCGCATAGCCATACTTGCCGACCGTCGGCAGGAAAACGGCGGCGATCAAGGTGGAGACTGCCTGGTTGAGCAACAGGGCAATGCTCATTCCATTGGAGCGAATGCGAGTGGGCATCAACTCCGAAAGCGCGAGCCATACACATACTCCGGGGCCGATGGCGAAGAATGCCATAAAAAAGCAGAGACTGATCGCAACCAGCCGGCCGTTTTCCGCATTGGGCACCGGAGTGATGAGGGCATTATCAATTTTGAGCGGAGCCTGGCGGGAAGCATCGAGATTGCCGAGTGGATTCGAAAAAAATGCGACCACCTTATTGGCGGGCAAACAACTGTCGCGGCCGATCTGGATGGGTTTCGGGGCCGGATCGTCGGAACGCACAACCTTGCTTGCAGCCTGGAAATCTCCGCAGGAATAGATGACGATCAGCGAGGTGGGCTGCGGGGATGTGGACTCCGGCAGGAGAGCCTGGGCGCCGTGGCTTTTGAAGAGAAGCGAAGCGGCAGCGCTGGGGTCGTAGAGGAAGCTCAACTCCTGATGAGTGTCGACCCGGGATTGAACTTCGGATTGAACATCGACGCGCAATTTTTCATTGCGGCGAAATAATGCGCCGGTGCAAAGCAACGAAACGATAATCCCGGCGCTGCCCACCGAGAGCAGGAACTTGCGCCCTTTCCGATCGACCAGCAAGACTCCGCCGATCGTCATAATAAAATTGACGACCGTGAAGATAACGTAGCCCCAATGGGACTGGACATCGGTGAGACCGCTTTGCAAAAGGATATTCGTGTTATAGCCGATGATCGAATTGACGCCGGTGGCCTGGTTGCATGCAAGGATGACGCAGGCCAGCACAAACGGAATGACATATTTCCGGTGCCACAGGGATTCCCTGACTTGCTCTCCGGTTGAAGTTTTGGTCTCTTCAGCGGCGGCGGCCTGCTTCATCTCCGCGAGTTCGAGATCGGCTTGCTCATTGGCGCGAGAGCGGAGCAGAGCGGCATAGGCTGCGTCGGTTCGTCCACGGAGAAACAGCCAGCGTGGAGACTCGGCGACCATCAGACTTCCGATCACAAACAGGATGCCGGGCGGCATCGAAACCCAAAAGATGCTGCGCCAGGCTGTGTCTTTGAAGGCGAAAAGCCGGGCGGCGTCTCCCATTCGAGCAACCTCTTCCACTCGAAAGCTAACTACCATGCCGACGATCGCCGCCGTCACGATACCGAGGGTCAACAGCCACTGGAAAATTCCGGTACCCTTGCCTCGATTCGAGGCGGCCAGGCACTCCGCGAGATAGAGCGGCACGACCACGCCGATCAATCCGGCGCTGATGCCCTGCAACAACCGGCCAAGCACCAGCGGTTGATAACCATGCGAGAGAGCAATCACTGGAATGCTGATGACGAACAGAACGCCGCTGAGCGTCATCAGGAGCTTGCGGCCGATCCAATCGGCCAGCGCGCCGGCAAACATGGTCGAGATGACGCTACCAAGAAGAACTGCGGCAACCACGATGGAAAGCTGCCCCGCATTGAGGCCGGAAGTGGCCTCCAGGTATGGCAAGGCGCCGGCGATGATGCCCACATCGACACCGTAAAGCAAGCCGCCCAGACCGGCTACCAACAGCAGAAAGCGGTTGTAGCCGGCCTTTTCGTCGCGCATTCGGCAGTTATTCCTTCCCCGGTGACCAGAGTCGCTCGGACAGAATTGTCACGAGCATACTACTAGAACAGAAGAAGATTGGTGCGCGCGAGGTGCTTGTGCGTCAGAAGCTGATCGAAGGTGCGCTTAGGTTAGTCTGCCGCCATTCCCTGGGTTTCCGTAACCTGAGTTTCCGTGACCTGGGTTTCCGTAATCCAGCTTTCCTGATCCGATGGAGATTCCGCAGCGACGATGTTTTCGCTCCGCAGCTGCGCTTCGAGAGCCGCTAGTTGCGCCTCAATGTCCTGGCTGGCTTTGCGTTTGCGAATGACCTCTTCGCGATAACGGCGGAGGAAGTAGTCGATGGTTTCGATTCTGATCTTGATCGAGCCGGAGGGCTTATTCTCGTCGAGATCTTTGAAGCAAAAATAGGGTGTGCCCGACTGCTCGATGATGCCTTCGATCACGCCGTAGATCGGAGCATCGTGGCCGCATTTGAAGCTGGAGATTTCGAGGGCGACGAGATTTGGATGCCGAGCCGTGAACTTGGCAGCCCACACTTTGTGGTTGGTACTGCACGAGTAGGAGTTCTTCCAGGCGTCGGTGATATCGAGCGGGCTGCTGATCGCGCCCGAACGCACTTCTTCGCCGAAGAGCCTTTCCAGCATATCTTCATCGAGTGGGAGCGTGTTCTGCGAGAAGATGGGATAGCCGAGTTTCTGGAATTCGTCGAGAATTTCGTGGTTCAGGCCGGGATCGTGATGATACGGGCGGCCCAGCATTACGATGCCAATTCGATCCTCGCGCTCAAGTTGGTCGAGCACCTGGCGCGCGCGAGTGCGAATGCTGGTTTCGTAGTCTTTTAATGCGGCGAAGCCGGATTCCACGGCGCGATCGTTTTCTTCCTGTGAGAGACCCAGCACGGGCTGAAACGCTTGCAGCATCTGAAAAGCGAAAAGTTTGTGGTCGGCGAAGTTGAGCACGGGATCGATATATTTGACGTTGTGCTCGGCGAAGACGTCGTTCTCTTTGGTGAACGCGGCCTTGACAGTTTCCGGCGTCGCAGTAACGGTGGGGCAGGCGTTCGTGCCCTGCAACTTCACCAAGGGACTCGAAAGCACGTCGTACATGGGGAAGAAAATAACGTTTAGCGGTTTCTTGCGATGTTTCTCCTGGATGAGATTGTAGACGTGCGAAATTCCGATCTTCGCGGGGAAGCAGGGGTCGATGGCGCCGCGGCTGGCGCCGGCGCGATAGAGATCGGAGCTGGTGTAATCGGAGTAGATAATGTTCTCGGGTTGGACTCCGAGGCTCTCGAAGTAAGCGTTGAAGAGAGGCGCGTAGGAATAAATATTCAGCACGCGCGGAATTCCGATTCGCACCTGGCTTCGGTTTCGCATCAGTGCGACGCGCTCTTTGCTGGTTTTGGTCCAGGCGCGGGATGGAATTGGATCGGCGACGCTCCTGGAGTTCGTGGGACGGAAGACTTCGTGTGCCGCCATATCGACGAAATTCGGGTGCTGATCGCGAATCTTGTCGAGTCCGGCTTTGATGTCTTTCATGTCGTTCAGATCTTCGACCAATCCTTTTTCGCAGGTGGCGATGATCAGGCGCTGCTCGCCTTGCATCAGCGGGACTTTGGTGACGCGCTGTACGGGGACAAAGTTCTGTACCGGTTCGGTGCGGATGTCGATAAACGTGCGCAGGCAATTGTTCTTGCAGAAATTGCACCGCGTGGCTTCGTTGCGCGTGGTGCGGTACTCGATTTTACGGACAGCATCCAGGCCGACGAAGGTGGTCTGCTGGCCGTTGCGCCACAGGCGTAGTGACTCTTGCGCTGCACCGATCGCACCCGATTCTCCGCAATGCTCGTGCACAATAATCTCGGGTTGCTTGCCGGTGGCACGAAAGCTGTTGCGGATGAAATCGACTTCCGCTTTCACTACCGCAAGATTATTTTGCGTTCCGCCTTGCAGGACAAAGCGCGAGCCTAAAGCCGCGAGGTTGGGAATGCTGGCTACGTAAAGAAAAACATTTTTCGGCAACACGGCGGCGAGGCCGGCCAGAATTTCTTCGGCGCGCCAGCCCTGGCGCTGGAAATTTACAATATCGGATTGCATGAACACCGCGCAGCCGTAGCCGAACACGGGCATGGCTTGCGCCGAAAAGGCGAGGTCCGCATATTGATTTACGCTCAGGCCGAAACCTTCGGCGGTTGATTGCAGGAAATATCCGTTACCCGCAGAGCATTGTGTATTGAGCTTGAAATCTTTGACTCGGCCGTTATGGAGGATGATGATCTTGATATCCTGCCCGCCCACATCGACGATTACGTGGGGATCCTCGTAGAACTTCAGCGCGGATTCCGTATGCGCGACGGTTTCGACCAAAGCGACGTCGGCTTTGAGCACGTCTTTTAAAATGTCTTTGGCGTAGCCGGTGGTGGCAACCCCTAAAACTTCAAGCTTGGCGTTTTGCGCTTCGACCTGGCCGCGCAGGTTCTCGAACATTTCGATCGTGTCCTGGATCGGATTGCCATTCGAGAGCTGATACGACTTGCAGAGTATGTCGCCGTTTTCGTCCAGCAAGACCGCCTTGGTCGAAGTGGATCCGCCGTCAATGCCGATGAAACCAGCGACCGTGCTGTTCTTCTGAAACACCGCAGGGATAAATTTCTTGCGGCGGTAGGTCTCTTGGAATACATCAAATTCCGAAGGATCTTCGATCAGACCTTTGCCGCCGGACTTCGCCTTCTCTTCCTGCCGCCCGAAATCGATGTAGTGAACCAGATTGCCGTAACCGCGATAACAACCCACGCAGTCGTCTTCACTGCGTCCGAATTCAATTGCGCCCAGGGCGGCAAAATATTGAGCATTCTGCGGAACTTTTATGAGGTCCTCGGGCTTCGAACCCTGCGGAACTTCGACCTTCCGCTCCTGCCACATGCGCGGAATGTTGGCCTGCCAGGCTTCACGCATGCCGCGAATAAAGCTGTTCGGTCCGCCGAGAAGCAACACATGGGGTCGAAGAGTATGGCCGCGGGTGAGTACGCTGAGGTTTTGCAGCACGATGGCTTCAAACAGCGATGCCATTAGTTCGTCCGGCGGGGTTCCGACCTTTTGCAGGCTGTTGATATCGGTCTCAGCGAAGACTCCGCACTTGCCCGCAACCTTATGCAGCTTGATGCCCTGATATCTTTGTTCCGCCAGTTCTTCGGTTGGAATCTTCAGCTTGGCGTTAATCTTGTCGATCACGGCGCCTGTGCCGCCGGCGCACTTGTCATTCATGGAAGGAATTTTCTTCTTGCGTCCGGTTTCGTCGTCGTCTTTGAAGACGATGATCTTGGCATCCTGTCCGCCGAGTTCGATCACGGAATAGACTTCCGGATGCATTTTCTCGACGGCCAAAGAAACCGCGGTTACTTCCTGAACGAATTTTGCTCCGATCTGGTTGGCGATCTCGCCTCCACCGGAGCCGGTCATGAACATACGCGTGTTGTGCGCATTGATACCGATTTCGGCTTCTATCCGCTTCAGAAACTCGAGCGACTTCTCCGGCTGCTTGGTTTCGTGGCGCTGGTAGTCCTGCCACAGAACCGTGTCGGACGCGGCATCGACAACCACGGCTTTTACCGTAGTCGAGCCCACGTCGAGTCCCACCAGGAACTGGGTGTTGTGATCATGGGGCTTTGGCGCTGCGGCGGCTTGAGGTAAAGGCGGACGCGTTGGTACTGCGCCCTCTAGGGGAGCGATCTGAATGAGCTGCGGACCCTTATGGTCGTGCATTTATTCCTCTTTAAGTATGGCAAGTTTCAATGACGTAAGAATTGAACCCACAGACCCGGCGCGGCTGGGAAGCCGCGCCGGCGTGAGCGGGCTAATCAGTCACCACTGGCGGTCGCCGGCATGGCAACCGGAACGCGGGACTTTTTCCAGAAGCGCGTCTGCTTATCCATCCGATCGTTCACGTGCAGGATGAATTGCGCCGCGGTACCCGCAACGCCCTCGCGATGCGGCACGTGGTAGAACGGCCGCTTGAGTTCGGGATGCTCGTCAATGTACTCACGGATTTCGTTCATGCTCTTGCCTGTGGTCTTGAGACACTGCTCGAACTCCGTCTTGGCTTTGACTTTGGCTTCGCCTAGCGCCATCTGCACCCGGCTGTGGGCGTTGACTTCGCCTTCGCCCGAAGTCTCGATGGGAAGGAAAATCATGTCCTTGAATTTGTTGATCACGGCGGATTGCACTCCATCCGATTGCGAAGAAGGCATGCAACCGAACGGTTTTAGCGCCAACACCATGTGGCAAAGCTTGTGCACCGTGTAGTACACGTTCTTGCCGACTTCGAGGTGACCTTCTCCGCCGCGCGCGAACTGGTTGTAGAAAGGATGAGCCAGCTCCGCGAGTTCAGTCTGCGGCACGAGCTGGTGCGTGATTCCACCCATGTTCTTGATGGTGCGGTGGTAGAAGAAATTCCACATGCGCTGGCCGGCGCCGATGCCCCAAAGCTTTTTGCGAAGGCCGATGTAGTTGGCGAATTGCTTCTTGGCCTCGTACCACTCGGGATTGCGGTGAGGACGATTGACCGGCCACTTCGCCGTGGCGTGCGCCTTGGCCTGATACATGAGATACGCGACCCACGTCGCGATAGGCTCAACCAGCACTTGCGCGCCTTCGCGCTCCAGGAAGTCGAACATGTGGAAGTTGCCGTCGCCCTCGGTGAGCTGCGCCCAGAATTCGCCCGTGATCTTGACCAGTGGCTTTGGGCGGGTGCGATCGACTTCGATGGAATTCATTTTTTCACGGGCATGGTGAAGGGCATTCAAATAGTCCTTGCCCCACATGTGCTCGTGCCACTTTCCAAAGACATTAAACGTGTTGCGCAGAATCTTGTTGCTCTTGAACTTCGGCTTCGCCCAGTCCGGCGCCAGTTGCTCAATCTCATAAGATTTGCGACTCCTGAGATCCTCGCACAAGCCATCGACCATCTCGCGAAACACGCGGTCGGTCTCGCCCTTATTTACTTCGTAGGGACGAATCTGATAGATGAGGTCGTTGATGACATCGCCGAGGTGCATGGCGTTGAGCATTCCGAAGCCGAAATCGACGGTGAACTTCAATCCCGGTTCGCCCGACGCCGCTTTGATTCCGTCACTGTCCTTGAAAAGCAACACGCGGAAGCCGTCGAAGCCAGCATTTTTCAAAGCGAAGCGATACTCGGCTTCGTACATGCCGAAGCGACAAGGGCCGCAGGATCCAGCCGTAAAGAAGACGTAGTTATCGAGAATGTTCTGCCGCGACACGCCCTCCTTCTCGAGAAACTGAAGATACTGCACCAGATTGCCGACGGTGAAATAGGTAGGATTGCACTGGCCGTTGTTGCCAAACTCTTTGCCGGTCTGAAAGCCGGCGACATTGGGAACCGGCAATTTCTCGCAACGATATCCGCAACCCTGGAAGACGGCACGGATCAGGTCTTCGTGCTTCCAGGTGAAACCACCGAACAAAATCGTCACGCGGCTGCGCTCTTCCGCGGTGAAGGCACGCTCGATCGGACGATGAAAGTGCTCCGGCTGATCGAGTCCGGCAATCTTGCGCAAGCGCATACGTTCCGCATCGAGGCGCTTTTTGATTTCGGTATCGTTTTCAATCTGCACGAAATTTGTAGCCATAACTTCCTCCGGCGGTGTGTTGGATTTGGGCGGTGGCGGTTCTACAGACGAACGTAATCATTTCGGTGAAGCTGGTTGATTTGCGGGCTGAGAATGCGAAATCGGGACGGAGAGGAGGCGAAGCAAAGGGCAGGGCGGGGCGAACGGTCGTCCTCGTCACATCGAATTTACGATCGAACCACATCCGAACTCCAAAAAATGGCTAGGAGGTTCGAAGTCTTACACCGGCGGAACCGCCGCGAGGGGGTTCCGAAGGCGCCGGATTATGCGCGCAAACGAGGTTGAGATGCAGGCAATTCCCTGCCCGTTGCATCTTTTTTAATTCCCCAGTTCCCCGTCTACGTATGAAGTGAGTTCTGCACGCTTTTGTAACAGAAATCAGGGTTCAGTTCAATCGTTTCGTTCGTAAAAATATGTAATCGGAGTCTTTCAAAATTTGAGTGGACCCAAACCGCGGCAAAACTCGCGGGCTAGCGGAGTGTCACCTCCTCGCAATCTGCGAATCACATTGATGGGTCGGAGGGAAGGGCCCGAAGACTTGTCCGTCGCCGACAAATCAGGTCGAGAGCCGAGCCGCAATGGTACTGTAAATCGACCTACAATTTGTGGCGACACCGAACGCCGATCGAAGGCGGAAGGCTCATGACGCAGGAAGAAATCCGGCTATCGGAATCCGGCGCGCGCCGGAAACACTGGAAGCGCTGGGGACCTTATCTCAGCGAGCGCGCCTGGGGAACGGTACGCGAAGACTATAGCCCCGACGGAGATGCGTGGGAGTATTTGCCCCACGACCATGCCCGCTCCCGCGCCTACCGCTGGAACGAAGATGGCTTGGCGGGGATCAGCGACCGGCGGCAGATGATCTGTTTTGCGGTAGCGCTATGGAACGAGCGCGATCCCATCCTGAAGGAACGGCTTTTTGGGTTGACGGGGAACCAGGGAAACCACGGCGAGGACGTGAAGGAGTGCTACTTCTATCTCGATTCGACGCCTACCCACTCCTACATGAAATATCTGTACAAATATCCGCAGGCGGAGTTTCCCTACACGTTGTTGGTGAAAGAAAACCGGGTGCGCGACAAGAGCCAACCGGAATTTGAAGTGCTCGACACCGGCGTGTTCGACGACAGTCGCTATTTCGATGTGTTTGTGGAATATGCCAAGGCGGAAACGGAAGATATTCTGATCAAGATCACGGTGGCAAACCGCGGTTCCGAGGCCGCCAACCTCCGCCTGCTGCCGACAATCTGGTTTCGCAACACCTGGTCCTGGGGACGCACGCATCATCACCCGGAGTTGCATCAGGCGCGGGTTGCGCCCGACCCGGTGATCGAACTGAACCACAACCAACCCGGAAACCGATGGCTGCATTGTGAAGGCACGCCAGAATTGTTGTTTACGGAAAACGAAACCAACGGGCAGCGCCTCTTTGGAGGCGAAAATCGAACCCCTTTCGTCAAAGACAGCATCAACGACTACATCGTTAACGACGTGCGCGAAGCGGTGAATCCCCAGCATAAGGGCACGAAGGCGGCGGCGCATTACAAACTGACCCTTGGAGCGGGCGAGACGGCAACCGTGCGTTTGCGATTGGCGGACTCCGACTTCAAAGGCAAGAGTGCGTTTTCCGGCTTCGATGAAATCCTTGCCACGCGTCAACATGAAGCCGACGAATTCTATGCAACCGTAATTCCGCAGGATCTATCGCCGGACGCGCGGAATGTCATGCGTCAAGGCTTTGCCGGAATGCTGTGGTCGAAGCAGTTCTATCACTACGTGATCCGGGACTGGCTGCAGGGCGATCCCGGCAATCCTCGCCCGCCCGCCGAACGCCTGAAGGGCCGCAACCACGAGTGGACTCACTTGTATAACTCGGATGTGATCTCCATGCCCGACAAGTGGGAATACCCGTGGTACGCGGCCTGGGACCTGGCCTTTCATTGCATACCGCTGGCGCTGGTAGACTCCGATTTCGCGAAGGAGCAACTCACGCTGATGTTGCGTGAGTGGTACATGCACCCCAACGGACAGATTCCTGCCTACGAGTGGGAGTTCGGCGACGTGAACCCTCCAGTGCATGCGTGGGCGGCGTGGCGAGTTTACAAAATCGACAAGAAACGAAAAGGCAAAGGCGATCGCGGCTTCCTGCAGCGCGTCTTCCACAAGTTGCTGCTCAACTTCACCTGGTGGGTAAACCGCAAGGACGCCGAGGGCATGAACATTTTTCAGGGCGGCTTCCTGGGCCTCGACAATATCGGAGTCTTCGACCGCAGCTCTCCGCTGCCCACCGGCGGCTACATCGAGCAGTCCGATGGCACCAGTTGGATGGCGATGTACACGCTGAACCTGCTGGCGATCGCTCTCGAGTTGGCGGCGGAAGAGCCGTCTTACGAAGATGTCGCCAGCAAGTTCTGGGAGCACTTTATTTACATCGCCGACGCCATGAGCCATCGCGGCCACGATGGCATCGGACTGTGGAACGAGGAAGACGGATTTTTCTACGACGTACTCAAACTGCCCGACGGCACGCACTTCCCCATCAAGATTCGTTCCATGGTGGGCTTAATTCCGCTGTTCGCGGTAGAAACTCTGGAGCCGGAGGTTCTCGACAGGCTGCCCGATTTCAAGAAGCGCCTGGAATGGTTCATCGACAACCGCCCCGACTTGGCGGAAAACGTGGCCTGCATGCGCACAGAGGGCATGGAGGAACGCAGACTTTTGTCGATCGCCGACGAAGATAAGCTGCGCAGCATTCTGAGGTTCATGTTGGACGAGCGCGAATTTCTCTCGCCTTACGGAATTCGCGCTCTATCGCAATTTCATCGCGCCCATCCCTACATCCTCAACGTTGACGGCATGGAGCACCGCGTGGACTATGAACCGGGCGAATCCACGACCGGTTTGTTCGGCGGCAACTCGAACTGGCGCGGGCCCATCTGGTTCCCGGTGAATTATCTGCTGGTGGAGTCACTGCAGAAGTTTCACTACTACCTCGGAGACGACTTCAAGGTTGAGTTCCCGACCGGATCGGGCACGATGCTGAGTTTGTGGGAAGTTGCGGGAGAGTTGTCGCGCCGCATGACGAGCATTTTTCTGCGCGATGAGAGCGGAAGACGGCCTGCGTGCGGCAGTTTCGACAAGTTTCATAACGATCCGCAGTGGCGGGACTTGGTCCTGTTCCACGAATACTTCCACGGCGACTCGGGAGCCGGGTTAGGAGCAAGCCACCAGACCGGATGGACAGGCCTAGTCACGAAGTTAATGCAACAAAGTGGAGAGTCGCACCAACACGAGAAGAAGGCACGGGTGGCGGTTCCGCAAGCGGCGGACTCAGGGTAGGAACCAACGTGGACCGGCAAGAGTCTAGCTGGCGCGCGCCAGACGACTTAATTCCAGGATTCCGCTCTTATCGATCTTCAGCTCGGCTGCAGCAACATTTTCTTCGAGATGCTCCACCTTGGAAGTTCCCGGGATTGGCAGCATGACTGGAGACCGAGCCAGCAGCCATGCCAGAGCCACCTGGGACGGCGAGGCTTTCAAACGCGCGGCCACCTCTGCGATCGGGCTGCCTGCGTCGGATACTCGGCCAGCCGCCAAAGGGAACCAGGGGATGAAGGCAATGTTTTCTTTCTCGCAGTATTCCAGGACGTCTTCCGATCCGCGATCCGCGACGCTGTAGCGATTCTGGATGCTCACGATCGGAACGACCTTTCGCGACTGCTGAATTTGCTGAACGCTGACTTCCGATAACCCGATATGTTTGATCTTTCCTTCAGCCTGCAAATCTTTGAGCGTGCCCAGCTGATCTTCCGCCGGAACTTTGGAATCGATACGATGTAACTGGTAAAGGTCGATGCGGTCCAGGCGCAAGCGGCGCAAGCTGCCTTCGCAGGCGGCGCGCAGGTGTTCGGGCTTTCCGTTTTCAACCCAGCGATTGGGACCCGGCCGATCGAAGCCGCCTTTCGTGGCGATCACAAGATTGGCGGGATAGGGGTGCAGGGCGTCGGCGATAATTTTTTCGCTCACACCGGGACCGTACGAGTCGGCCGTGTCGATGAAGTTGACGCCCAGCTCGATTGCCCGGCGCAAGACCCGCACGGCTTCAGATCGATCCGCGGGCTCGCCCCAGACTCCAGCTCCTGTAATTCGCATGGCGCCGAATCCCAGGCGGGTGAAGCGCAAGTCGTTTCCAATTGAGAGTTCGCCGGCCTTGGCGGCGAGTGGCTGGACTGACCCTGTTGCGGATCTCTTCTTCGGCATAATTCACTCCCTTTCACTCAGCCGTAAAGATTCGGAGTCTCTGGCACGTTTGCTCCTTTGATCATCGATAGGGGGAGGAAGATGCAGGAAGGGCGCTAAATGAGTCGATACCACGAATCGGGGGATATGGGACAGTTTAGCGGTGCAGGAGGACGGTCTTTGCGCCCGAAGGCGACTCACTCCCCTTGCCATCCTGTTAAACTCCGCAGAAAATACTCCGGGGACAATTCAGACAATGGCTGGCTAGCGGGCTGCCCAATTCCGCCAGTGCAGCGAAATCGGTGGATATGCATCGAAGGTGTTTGGGGGGCTGTCTGCACAATCAATCGCATCGGTAGAGAGGTTCGTCGGCCCGAGGATCGTGCTGAATGAAATTGTGGAGATCTGCGAGTTTAAGCTCGGAGTTCGCCTGTTTGCTGCTCTTCTCAGTGCTCCTGGCTGGCTGTCGCCCACACCAGGCGGACGCCGGTCCTCAAATTGAATTCACCAAGATTCCACCTAACGCGCAAGGCGGCCGCGAGAGAGTCGATACAATTTCCGGACGAGTGACCGGTGCGCGACCGGGTCAGTACATGGTTATTTATGCCAGGAGCGGTCCCTGGTGGGTGCAGTTGTGGCCTGACCAATACATCATTCCGATCAGAGCTGACTCCAGTTGGAGCACCACCACGCACCTGGGCTTCGAGTATGCGGCTTTGTTGGTAGATCCGGGGTATAAGCCGCCGCCAACCACGGATGTTCCTCCCGCGCAGGGCGGTTCGATCGTCGCCGTTAAGATTGTCAAAGGTGTCGGCCCCACGCAGTACGCATACGCCAAGCCGCTGCGTTTCAGCGGATATGATTGGGGGGTTCGCACGATTCGGGCCGATCGCGGGGGGATGAATAATCCCTACGATCCCGATAACGTGTTTCTCGGCGCCGATGGGGCGCTCCACCTAAGTGTCCGCAAGAAGGAGGGCGTCTGGAACTGCAGCGAACTCCACCTCACTCGCAGCCTGGGGTACGGGACCTATGTCCTGACCATGCGCGATATATCCCACCTGGAGCCGGCGGCTGTTTTCAGCATGCACACCTGGGATGACTTTGGCGACCAGCATTACCGCGAGATGGATATCGAGATCGGCCGCTGGGGCGACCCCAACAACAAGAATAACGCTCAATACGGAATCCAGCCTTTTTATGTGCCTGGAAATCTAGCGGAGTTCTCCGAGCCGGATGGGACTCTGACGCATTCACTCCGGTGGGAGTCGGGGCGCGCCAGTTTTAAAACAGTTCGAGGGTCTTCGATGAGCGCCGGGGCACCGGCGGTGTACGAGCATGTTTTCACCTCCGGAGTTCCCACCGCCGGGGATGCAAACATCGTTATGGATCTCTGCCTTGTGCCCAGCAATAATCCACTGCAAAAAGAAGCCGAGGTTGTCGTTGATAAGTTCGAATATCTGCCGTGAGA
>Ga0074045_10001006_pt1 | contig 27502 bp, 19 predicted proteins | sample BogForMeECP23OM2_FD_94442 | JGI IMG/M metagenome (GOLD analysis project Ga0074045, IMG submission 94442) | Bog forest soil microbial communities from Calvert Island, British Columbia, Canada - Bog Forest MetaG ECP23OM2 | ecosystem: Environmental > Terrestrial > Soil > Wetlands ...
ATTGCCGGTGCGCCGAGGCGCCGGCTGCGATCTCGCGCAGGGCGCTGACAAATCCTTCCGCGGCATCCGGGTCGGCCAGGGATTCCAGGTGCACAGTAGCGGAGAACTGCGGCGACTCCGGACGGAAGCGGACCTGCAGAATATCCTGGCGCCGCGCCGACATCAAGGCATTCAGCTCCGCTGTGGGATCCTTCTTCCAGTGTGTCCGGGTGGTTAGGATCACCGGCCCAGGCTCATGGAATTCCCACTCCCGCTCATCGCCCTTGCGCGGAGAATTCCCCCGGTTGTGAGCGCTCCAGCGGTGCCGCATCACTTCCAGGTGGAAGCTCGGCGAACCACCCAGATCGGCCTCGAAGGTGAGAGTCTCTTTCTGCCGCTGCCAGCAACTCACCAGCCACTGGATCGGCAGAGCACGCGGCCGGAAGCTCAGAGTCACATGCGCGTTTTCGAACCAGCGGGAAGAAAAATGAAGCCGCGCCTGCAGCCGGGAACTGCCCAGCCAGTGCGACTCGATGATCCGGCCCTTGCCGGTGCACGCCGTCTGCACCCAGCGCAAGGCTGCCGCTCCCTTTTTTCGGTTGTAGGCGGAAAACACGAAATACCACAGCGCCAGGACGGCGACCGAACCCGCGGCAGCAATGAATAGAAGGCGCCCCACCACGCTTCCCCTGATCTGCTTCCTCTGATGCCCATGGTACGACCGAGGTTGCGGCGAAGCAAGGGGGCAATGGTCTCCATTTCATCTTCGTTGCCGATCCTGGGCAAAATTGCTGTGGAAAACTTGGAATTGAAGAGCCTTACTGCTCCGAAAATGAGCCGCCCTGTTCCCATCCCAGAACCTCTCACTCCCCGTTACAATAGCGGCGTGTCGTCCATTATTCGAGAGTTTGAGATCCGCGATTTTCAAGCCAAAGACTTTGACGCATTATGGCGAATCGACCAAGGTTGCTTCCCGCCTGGCATTTCCTATTCACGAACGGAACTTAAGATCTACATGCGTCGACGCGCCAGTTTTACACTCGTCGCGGTGAGGACTGCGGCAGCTGCGCCGTCCAGTCCTGACTTAGTGAAGGCAAAGAAACATTCGCCCGCATCCCCGGCTGCGCTTGCCCTGGCGACCGGCGAGATCGCCGGTTTCATCGTCGCCGAAGCGGGCAATCCTGACCCCGGCCACATTATTACGATTGACGTGGTTGCCCCGGCCCGGCGGTTTGGCGTTGGATCCCTGCTTCTGCGCGCCGCCGAGGACCGCTTGCGCGTCGCGGAATGCCACGCAGTTGCATTGGAAACCGCCGTGGACAATCTGCCCGCTTTATCTTTTTACAAACGCCACGGCTACAGCGTGGTGAAAACCTTTCCTCGCTACTACGCTAACGGCGTTGACGCGCTGGTTCTAACGAAAGAGCTGGACGCGGCTTCGTAAGAAGCCCACGCGCCGGTTTGCTCGCCATTGCTCCGCGCCAGCCGGAGGCACGACCAAAGGTGCGGCCGCCGCGCCCACCTGAGAGCGTTCTAATTCGTAAATGGTGGGTTGCATGCTCAACCGGAAGGTGCACTGCCTGTTTCCGGCGGGCTGCAGGTTTCGTGCTGGGTGCGACTCAGCGCGCACCGAAAGCCGGTCTCCCGGAGGATGGTTCAGATAATCCGTAGCCTCCGATCTTGAAAGGAAGGTTGTATGCGCAGGTTTACCCAGGGCTGTTTGCCGATGTTCATGCTTCTAGCTTTGATTTTCTCCGCCGACGCGCAGGATGCTCCCATCTCCAGTTCGCCCGTGCTCATTCCTGAAGGGGTTTCCGTTCCTAGTGCGGCGCCACCCGCCGCTCCGAGTTCCTTTGATGAAGTCATCGATCGAGTCGTCGAACGGGAGCGCATGCTGCTCGCCCAGATGCGCAGCTTGCGGCCCATGGTCGAGACTTATCTGCAGAATCTGAAGCCCGATGCCAACAGCAATCCGGCCCCGGTCAATGACCAGTATTTTCTCGGGCGCCTCGATATGAGCGCCGGTGCGGAGGACGTTTCCTTCGTGCGGCCCGGTGGCCGCAGCCGGCTCAACAAATTGACTGGAATCTTTTCCCTGCGCTTCCAGCCCCTAGGCTTTGCCCAGATGGTTTTTCCCGATACCGATTTTTACAGGAAGAACTACCATTTCAATTATGTCCGTCGCGAGTTCCTGGGAGAAGTGCGCTGTTTTGTGATTGATGTCCAGCCCAAAGCGGACGCCCCCCCCGGCCGCTTCGAGGGCCGAATCTGGGTGGAAGACCAGCATTTCAGTATTGTCCGCTTCAACGGAACCTATTCCCGCGCCGCCCACAATAACTATTATCTGCACTTCGACAGCTGGCGGCTGAACCTGAAGACTGATGTCTGGCTGCCGGCCTACGTCTACAGCGAGGAATCCGACATGGAGACCGGCGCCGGACGAGTGCACGTCAAAGCGCAGACTCGCCTGTGGGGCTACGACTTGCAGAGCGCGGGAAGGAGTCGCAATGACGAGTTCGCCCAGATCTTGGTCGACTCCCAGCAGCCCGTAAAGGACCAGAGTATCGCCGCCGGTGATCCGCCCCCGGTGATCGCGGAACGGATGTGGGAGCGCCAGGGCGAGGACAACACGATCGAGCGTCTGGAGAAAGTCGGGTTGCTGGCCCCCGCCGGCGATGTCGACAAAGTGCTGCTCACGGTGGTCAACAACCTGATCCTTACCAACGGACTTGATTTGCAGTCCGAAGTGCATTGCCGGGTTCTGCTCACTGCGCCCCTGGAATCGTTTACCATCGGGCACACCATCGTGCTCAGCCGCGGCCTGCTGGACGTCCTGCCCGATGAATCCTCGCTCGCCATGGTCCTGGCGCATGAGCTCAGCCACATCGTTCTCGGACATCGCTTCGACGACAAGCTGGCCTTTAATGACCGCATGTTCTTTCCCGACCAACAGTCGTTTCAGCGCTTGGATTTCAAGCGCGATCCCGCCGATGAAGAGGCCGCCGATGCCAAAGCTTTGGACCTGCTGAAAAATGCGCCTTACAAAGAAAAGTTGGGGAGCGCCGGATTATTTCTGCGGGCGCTGCAGCAGCGCGCGCCGGATTTGCCGAACCTGATCCGTCCCCACCTGGGAAACAGCCTGGCGGCGGGCAAAAGCATTCGCATGTCCGTCTTGCTGGCCAGCTCACCCCAACTCGATGAACACCGCATCGATCAGATCGCCGCCCTCCCTCTGGGTGGACGGATCAAGCTCGATCCCTGGACCGATCGAGTCGAACTGGCCAAGGCCCAGCCGGTGACGCTGGCCCTGGCCCGGGAGAAAATGCCATTTGAGATTACGCCGTTTTTCCCTAACCTGACCCGGCTGTCGACCGACAACTCGGAGAAGGTCGCGCTCGGCGGTGGTCCGTCGAAGTAATATCCAAAAGACGAGACCCAGGCAGGACCAGTTCAGTCGGCTGGTAAGGGGCGGCGCAAGAAACCATTTGCGCTGTCCCGCCCTTCCCGGCTACCTTGCCTTGTGATGAAAGTCGCGCCGGGTAAAGCTGTCTCTCGCGCCGTCCCCGTCAAAGTTGCCATTCAAGGTGAGTTGGGTTCCTTCAGCCACGAAGCTGCGGAACGTATGTTGCCGCACTGCGCCGTGGTTCCATGCGCCCGCTCCGCCGAGGTTTTCGACCGTCTTCAGCGCGGATCGGTCGGTGCTGCCGTCATCCCCATCGAAAATTCTCTGGCGGGGACTGTCGCGGAGCATGCTGATCTTCTCGTGGCTCGCGAAGTCTTCATTCAGGGAGAATTCCTGCTGCGCATCGTGCACAATCTGATCGCGGCCCCCGGAGTGAAGTTGGGCTCCATTCGTAAGGCCTTCTCCCACCCGGTGGCTCTCGACCAATGCCGCGACTTCTTCCTCCATCATCCGAAGATCGAGTCTGTCCCGTTCTATGACACCGCAGGCAGCGTCAAGCACGTGGTCGCCCACCGCCTTTCCGACGCAGCTGGCATCGCCGGGCGCCACGCCGCCCGCCAGTATTCCGGAAAAATCCTCGAGGCCGGCATCGAAGACGACAAGCGTAACTTCACCCGCTTCTTTCTGATTTGCAAGCCGAGTCCGGCCGCCGCCGGGAAAAAGGGAAATGCCGGCTCCCCGCCTCGCTATGAGCGCCTCATTCCACGCGGCGCCAACAAGACTTCCATTGCGTTCAAGGTCAAGAACTTGCCCGGAGCACTGTTCAAATCGCTCAGCGTCTTCGCCCTGCGCGACATCAGCCTGAGCAAGATCGAATCCCGCCCCTTGCGCGGACGACCCTGGGAGTACGTCTTTTATGTAGACTTCCTCCGCGGCGATGACGAACCGGCGCGCAACGCTCTTCGGCATCTGGCCGAGGTCGCCGAGTTCGTCAAGGTGTTGGGGGTCTACCGGGCTGCGTAATAGCTCAACGACCGTTAGCGCGATCGCGGATCACATGATCACATAAGACCATTGATCACGTCAGACTGACTTGGATCGACCAGTATCGTTTCTAGTTTCCGCGTTAGCTGCTGCACCTTGGATATAGTGCGAATCGTCAGCGACCGGAATAGAATCGACTTTGCGGGTACCGTCGCGCAGCTTGAAACCTTTCGGCAGGTGTATCATCTAAGCTTGAGTGAGTTACACTCAAGGAGAGCCAATGAGCCAACAGCCGCTTTCCGACCAGCTTGCTAAGCATCGGGAAACAAACGATGTACGGGCTTTGCCCGTGCTTCCTGTGCGGGATACCGTTCTCTTCCCGCACGCCGTCCTGCCCCTTACTGTAGGACGCGAAAGTTCCGTCCAGTTAATTAACTCGCTGGGAGAAGACAAGACCATCATCGTTGTGGCCCAGCGTGAGGCTCGTGTCGATAACCCCCAGGCCAGCGATCTTTATACCGTAGGCACTTCCGCCATTGTTCACAAAGTTGTCAAGATGCCCAACCAGAGCCTGTTTGTCTTTGCCGAAGGCTTGGAGCGGGTACGCCTAGGGGAGTTTGCGCAACTGGCGCCGTTTATGCGCGCCCGCGTTTCGACGATTCCGGAGTCGGCGCCGCCGGATAGCTCTGAAATCGAAGCGCTGCAGCGCAACGTGCTGACTCTGTTTCAGCAGATCGTCGCAGGTTCGCCCACGCTTTCCGACGAACTCAACACCGTGGCCATGAACATCGACGAACCGGGTCGCCTGGTGGATTTCATTGCGTCGTCTCTGCCATCGCTCTCCACCCCCGACAAGCAGGACACGCTCGAAACTCTCGACATCCGGATTCGTCTGGAGAAGATCAACCAGCATCTCGCCAAAGAGCTTGAAGTGCAGCAACTGCGCAACAAGATCCAGAGCGAAGTGCAGGACCGGGTGCAGCAGACTCAGCGTGAGTACTACCTGCGCGAGCAGATGAAGGCCATTCAAAAAGAACTTGGCGAGCAGGATGAGGGGCAGCGCGACGTCGATGACTTGAAAAAGAAAATTGACGAAGCCGGGATGCCGGACGAAGTAAAGAAAGAAGCACTCAAAGAATTGGGACGCCTCTCGCGCATGTCTCCCATGGCCGCTGACTATTCGCTCACGCGCAACTATGTCGAGTGGCTGGCCGTACTGCCCTGGGCCAAAACTTCCGGCCAGGAGATCGAGATTCTTAAAGCGAAAGAGATCCTGGACACGGATCACTACGATCTCGAGAAAGTGAAGGACCGCATTCTCGATTACCTCTCGGTTCGGAGATTAAAGCCGAACATGAAAGGTCCAATCCTTTGCTTCGTAGGACCTCCGGGCGTGGGCAAGACTTCGCTCGGCAAATCCATCGCGCGCGCTCTGGGCCGCAAGTTCGTTCGGCTCTCGCTCGGCGGTGTTCACGACGAGGCTGAGATACGCGGCCATCGCCGCACCTACATCGGCGCGCTGCCCGGGCAGATCATTCAGGGCATTCGGCGTGCAGAGACGAAAGATCCGGTCTTCATGCTCGACGAAATCGATAAGGTCGGACGCGACTTTCGCGGCGATCCCGCTTCCGCGCTGCTCGAAGCGCTCGATCCGGAGCAGAACTCGACCTTCCGCGACAACTATCTCGACGTCACCTTCGACTTGTCGAAGGTGCTATTTATCACGACTGCGAACATGCTCGACCCCATCGCCGAACCGCTGCGCGATCGCATGGAGATAATCGAACTGCAGGGTTATAGCGAAGAAGAAAAGCTGCACATAGCCTTCCGCTACCTGGTTCCGCGGCAGGTGGAGGAGAATGGGATCACCGCCGAACAGATTGAGTTCCCCGAGGCAGCTTTGCGCTACGTGATTCGTCACTACACGCGCGAGGCCGGCGTACGCAGCCTGGAGCGCACCATCGGCACCATCTGCCGCAAACAAGCGCGCCGGCTGGCCGAAGGCAAAACCGAGAAGCTTGTTGTCACGCAGGAAATCATTCAGGAGTTTCTCGGCGGCATCAAGGTTCGCACCGAAGGCGAAATTGAGGAGCGCACCGAGCGCCCCGGTGTGGCTGTGGGCCTGGCCTGGACTCCATCGGGCGGCGACGTGCTGTTCGTGGAAGCCAATGCCATGAAGGGCAAAGGCGGATTCACCATGACCGGCCAGATCGGCCAGGTGATGCAGGAATCGATGCAGGCTGCTCTTACGTGGGTGCGTTCGAACGCGGCGCAACTCGGTATCGCGGAAGGCTTTTTCGCCGATCACGACATTCACATGCACGTGCCGGCGGGCGCGATTCCGAAGGATGGTCCATCGGCGGGCGTGACTATGGCAACCACCCTTGTGTCGCTGCTGTCGGGCCAGCGCATTCGGCCCCTCACTGCGATGACAGGAGAGATCACGCTCAGCGGCAACGTGCTTCCGGTTGGAGGGATTAAGGAAAAAGTGCTTGCTGCGAAACGTGCCGGAGTGACCGACGTGATCCTGCCAGCGGAAAACAAGATGAACGTGGAGGAAGATCTCACGCCCGAGCAACTCGAGAACCTCAAGGTTCACTACGTGAAGACAATCGGGGAGGCGCTCCGGGTTTCGCTGCCGGAAGTGGCCGAGTCCGCGGCGGCAAAGATTCAGTCTTCAAAAAATAAGACGGAGTATCAGCCTGCGCCTGCGGTTAAGGTGCCCGACGTAGCTCATGACAAGGTGTTGACCACGCGGGCTTGAAAAGCAGCGACTAGTGGTCAGTGACTAGTGTTTTGTTGCCGGTACCTTTAGGGGGCCGGCAATTTTTTTGCTCAGAATCGGCTTAGCGTTCCGACTGGAACATATGCTCAATGTTCCAGTTGGAAGAAGTGGAAAAGGCCTGCTTTTCGGACACGCCTCCAAGTGGATTGCTATTTGTAGCTTGGGGATAAGTGCCGATATACCGGCATCCGGTGTGGTCAAAGAGCCACGGCGGAAAGGCCTTCTCGATCCGGAACGGGCCAGGCGAGGGACTGCTCGAGCATTTCAGGACCGACTCGTTCACAAAGCATGCTTGCGGATTGATAGGCTCGCGTTAAACTGGCAAACGGGGTTTGACTAAGTTTTCCATGCGTGTGCGTGTTCTATTTTTTGGGCTGTTGAAAGAGCTTGCGGGGCGGTCCAGCGATGGCCTCGAACTGGGCGAAGGGGCCTTGGTGTCAGATGTGCTGGCGCATTACGAGTCAAGCATTCCGGCGATGAAGCAAGCGCTGGCATCGCTGGCCGTAGCGGTGAATCAGCAGTATGCGGGTGCGGAGACCGAGTTGAAGGCTGACGATGAAGTGGCGTTGCTGCCGCCGGTAAGTGGAGGGTCCGGAATCGCGTCGATTGTCCGCGATCCCATTGATACGGAGGGCGTGCTCAAGCGCATCAAGCGTGCGGAGGACGGCGCTGCCGTGGTTTTTGAAGGCGTGGTCCGCAACCAGACTCGCGGGCGCACCACCCTTTATCTCGATTACGAGGCTTACGAGGAGATGGCCCTCGAACAAATGGAAGAGTTGGCCGAGCGGGCGCTCAAGCAGTTTCAAGTGAGGGATCTTGCTCTGGTGCATCGCCTGGGCCGGCTGGAGATTGGCGAAACCAGCGTGCTGATCGTGGTGGCGTCGCCCCACCGCGCCGCTGCTTTCGATGCTTGCCGCTGGCTGATTGACACCCTCAAGCGCACCGTTCCGATCTGGAAGAAGGAATATTTTGAAGACGGTGCGGTCTGGGCGCCGGGTGAGCCTTTTCCTGAGGAAATTCCGCGCGGAAGTTTCTGAGACCGAGGCAGCCCGTCAGCCGACGGCGCATCTAAGTGAGCGGGCTGAGGTTGCGCCGTTCGCGGCTGAATTTTGCGAAACGGTCCAACTCCGCTCGACCGGACAGCCCCTGCGGCTTCGCTCAGGGCAGGCTAATCGGCCGTCTCCACGTATACTTCTTTTTCCGAATGAGAAAACCAGCCACGCTGATGGTGCTGATGCTGGCTTGTGCTGTGTCGCCGGCGCAGCAGCCTCCACCACATAGTCAATCGACCTCAGAGCTGGAGACCACGTTTAAAGTCGACGTCAAGCTGGTCAACGTTTATGTCACCGTGACCAATGCCCAGGGAGGGCCGGTTTCTGGACTCAGGAAAGAGAATTTCACGGTGCAGGAGGACGGCAACGATCAGACAATCGCGGTGTTCGACAAGGAATCCGCGGTTCCGCTTTCGATCGCGCTGGCCATCGACACCAGCTTGAGCACCCGGCATGACCTGCCTCTGGAACAGGCTTCGGCCAAACGTTTTGCTCGAATGATCATGCGGCCGGTGGATGGTCTGTCGGTGTTTGGATTCAATGAAACCGTGCTGCAGTCAACCGGCTATACCTCCGACCTGAAGCGGATCGACGAGGGCATCGACCATGTCCGGCTGGGCGCGGCCACGGCGCTCTATGATGCGATTTATCTGGCGTCACGCTCGCTGACTCACCGCCAGGGACGCAAAGTGATCGTGCTGATCACCGACGGCGGCGACACCATGAGCAAAATCGATTACAAAGAAGCCGTGCGCGCCGCCGAAGAAGCCGAGGGCATCGTCTATAGCATTATCGTGGTTCCGATCGAAAGCAGCGCGGGGCGCGAAACCGGCGGCGAGCATGCCTTGATCCAACTTTCGGAGGACACGGGAGGCAAGTACTACTATGCGACCTCGATGGCGCAACTCGACGAGGCGTTCCGCCAGATCAGCGACGAACTTCGCACCCAGTACCTACTGGCCTACTATCCGTCGCATCGCCTGTCGAACTCCCAGTTTCGGCGCTTACAGGTGAAGGTATTGGGAACGCCCGAAGCGGGGTCCTACCGGGTGAGGCATCGGGCTGGGTATTACACGAGTCCGTCGGAGTTCTGAAGGCTGATTGCCTGAGCAATAGAAGTAGCTGAAAAAAGACGATGCGGATGTTTGGTATTCTTACAGATTCCTCAGAGCCTATACGGATCTACTCCCGAGTTCCTGGAATGTTGGAAGAGTTTGCTGGAAGAAAAACGAGAGGTTCAGTGAATATTGCGAATGCAGGGTGGACGAGGTTAAGCCGGGAATGGCGGCGGCGTTTTGCCACGAGAGTTCGGGTTAGGCGGATCTTTGTAGGGCGGATCCTTCCAGGGCAAATCTTTCCAGAGCAGAATTTTTTCTCGCCGCGCGCGTTCTTGCAACCCGTGTTCTCGCCATGGTTCGTGTTTGCCGCTATCACTCTCCTGCTGGCTTCGCCATTATTGCTGGCACAATCGAGTGTTGGTACGGGCAGCATCGTTGGTGTGATCAGCGATCCCTCGGGGGCAGCGGTTGGCGGGGCCCAGGTGAAGATCACAGACAAGGCCACGGGTGCGGTGATCCTTGTGACGACATCTTCGGCGGGATTGTACACATCGGGTCCTATCCAGGCCGGTGAGTATGTCGTGCGGATCGGGGCCAAGGGTTTCAACGTGAAAGAAATCCCATGGACCGTTCTAATCGGCAACACGGCGAACGGCGACATGCGCATGCAACCGGAAGCGGAGAAGCCTATCGTCGAAGTGGAGAGAAGCGCAGTTGTAGCGAATACCGAACAAGCCATGTTGCAAGGCCTGCTGAACGGCGACCAGGTTGAAAAGCTTCCGGTCAACGGGCGCAATTTTATGGATCTGGGTCAACTCGAGCCTGGGGTTCAGATTCAAGATGGCGGCACGGTTGACGCCAGCAAGAATGGTATTTCCGCGATCTCATTCGAGAGCCGCCTGGGGAATTCGGCGCGGACGACCGTGGATGGAGTCGACATTAACGATGAGATAGTTGGCGGCTCAACCCAGAATATTCCTACGAGCGCGATCCAGGAATTTCAACTGGTGCGCTCCCTGCTGGACCTCTCGACCGGGCTGACTTCTTCGGGCGGACTGAACATCGCGACCCGTTCCGGCAGCAACCAGATTCACGGAGAGCTTTTCGGACTATTCCGCGGCGATCAGGGCGCAGCGTCGCTGCCCGGTTCCACGGCCGATTCGTTTCAGCGGGAGCAATTCGGCGGACGCGCGGGAGGAGCGATTCTCAAGGACACGGTTTTCTGGTTTGCCGACGCCGAGCGCGTGAAGCAGGACCTCACGGCTGCGGAGCCATTTGATTATCCCTTTGATGGATTGCACGCAGTTCTATCGCAGCCTTATCGCGACTTCAGCACCGATGAACGGTTGGACTGGAACATCAAGGAGAATATGCGGGCGTTCTACCGCCTCAATTATTTTGAGAACAGCGACCTGCGGCCGTACGGCTCCGCCAGTTCCACGCAGCTGTTCAGAGAGACGAACAACACCGAGACGCATACTCTGGGAATCGACTTTCACAAAGGGGTGTACGCGCACATCATTCGCTTTGAATATCTCAAGCTGCGCGATGCCATTGCGAATGCCACGAGTAATCTGAGCGGAGTGGAGAATCCCATCCCGGGGCTGGGAATTAACATTGGCGCATCCACGGCGGGGAATTGCGTGCTCAGCAACGGCGGGAACTATTGCGGCGGGCCGAGCTGGCTTTCGCCACAGCAGACCATTCAATCGAACAAAGAGGTGAAGTACGACGGCAGCAGGTTCGTACGCAACCACTTGATCCGCTACGGGGCTACGTTCAATCGCATCGATGGCGGACGCCTCGCAGCTTACGCCACATTTCCGCAGGTGGGGACGACGGCGGATGGAACATCTTCCGATCCAACTTCTTATGCCGCGGAGTGGGTGAGCCTGGGGAATGGAAATGGATTCTCAACCGCGAAGTCCGCGTTTAATTTTCCCGGTGGTGGGCTGGGTCCGGACAATCGCGTGGAGCTGTACCTCGGAGATGTTTGGAAGGCCAAACCGCATCTGACTCTGAAGTACGGCGTGCGCTACTTGCACGACACGGGCCGCAGCGATAGCGACCTGGGCCGGCTGCCGGACCTGAACCAGTGGCTGCCGGGATTGGGCAACAAGATTCGAAATCCCGCTATGAACTTTGCTCCTCAATTCGGTTTCGCCTGGGATGCCAGCGGCACCGGCAAGACTGTAATCCGCGGCGGCGGGGGATTGTACTACGAGAATCCGGTCTGGAATAACGTGCTGTTCGACAGCCCGGCGCGTCTCAGCAAGGGAATTTTCGGCGACGCTCCAACGGTTTGTCAGGGAGGCATCGCCGACACATTCATTTGGCCCACCACTCTCGCGGGAGTCACTTCCATTGCCGGAGGCGCGGCTACGGTTGTGGATACGCCTGCTGGTCCACAGGCAAAGACGACCTTCTGCGGGCAGACGATTTCCGCTGCTGCACCTGAAATATTGGCGTTGAGCAGCGCCTACCAGGCGGCTACCGGGGTCGCGGGAGCGCAGGCGAATCCTAACTTCGTGGGCACCGCATTAACGGCAACGAGTCCGAATTATGCGTTGTTCAATCCGGACTACCGCACTCCGCGTTCGTGGCAGATGAACCTTGGCTTCCAGCAGGAGATTCGCCCGGGGACGGTGCTGAGTTTGGATTATGTCCGCAACATCGGACTGCGTTACCTGTTGGCTCAGGATGTTAACCACAGCGGTGCGGCCAGCAGCTTTAATGAAGCCAATGCGCTCGCCGCGCGCGACGCTGCCCAGGTGGCCCACGGTTGCGCCACAGGACTGAATCAGGTTACGTGCATGATTGCGGCATTGGGGCAGGCCGGCGCTCAGGCAGCCTACTCTGCGGCTGGGCTGGATTCGAACGTGCAGGCGGTGGGCGGAGGGCCCTGCTCCTACTGCGCGTTTCCGGGCACGAACCCGATCTCCGGCAATCGAGGCGCGGTGGGCGGACTCGACGTACTTTTTTCCGACGGCCGCTCGGTCTACAGCGGCATACAGATGAAGTTGGTGCAACGGATCAATAAGCCGGTGCGGGGCGTCAGTGGCGCGAACTTCCAAGTGTCGTACTCCATCTCCCGGTTCCTCAGCCAGGATCAGGAGGGCGACTTCATCAATCGGGCGACCAACGGCGACAAGCCGCTGCAATACACTGGCCCGAACGCACTGGACCGCAGGCATCAAGTCTCGTTTAGTGGGACATTTGATCTGCCGTTTTACACAAAGTTGGATCTGGTGGGACATTTCTATAGCCCGCCGGCGCAGAATCTCGAACTTCCGCAACTGACGAATGGCGGGGAAATTTTTGCGAGCGACTGGTTAGGAACTGGACTGAGTGCGGCGGCACCTCCGGAGCCTGTGCCTGGAACCCAAATTGGCCAGTTCGGGCGCGCGACGAACATCACCAATCTGTATAACGTAATCACGAACTACAACCATAATTTTGCGGGCGGGCTCACGCCTGCCGGCCAGTGTCTGGTAGGCAACGGCAGTCTGTGCCCGGGGTTGGCGGACGGCCCGCAGATTCTGACTCAGGCCGATCTGAGCGCTCTGGGCTGGGTTATGCCGACCCTGGATAAAGTCGCCAACCAGGCAGTGGGCCTCCCGTGGCTAAAGTCGATGGACTTGAAGGTGTCCTGGCCGATCACTATTAAAGATCGATTTACCATCGAGCCAAGCGCGAGCGTGTTTAATGTCTTCAACTTCTGGAACGCATTCCTGCCGGGGAACTTGCCGGGAGCATCGCTGCTGCCCGGCCAGAATGGAATTCTGGCGCCGAATGTGGTGGGAGGGGTGACTCCGGGGTCGAGCCTTACGCCCTTCCGATCCAGCTTTCAGTCCGGAACGTTTGCCTTGGGCGCTCCGCGCCAGTTTGAATTCGGATTGCGAATCAGCTTCTAGTACGACGGAACTGCGCTCGTCCATGGTGATTGCCGCGGGTTTGCGGGAGGAGAAGCCAACCAACGCTGAAGCCCCTTTGTGTACAATGCGGTTATGCCTTTCCGCGCGCAGGGAAATCCCAACGCCGCCAAGCGCGGCCGGACCCCGCCCCCTGAAGAGACCTTCGAAGAAGCCACCTTCCTCAAGACTCTGGGCGAGAAACAAAAACCGGTCAGCGTTAAGCTGATGGATGGACAGACAGTCAGGGGATGGATTGAGTATTACGACAAGCACATGATTCGTCTGACGCGCGAAGGCGCACCCAACCTTTTTATCTTTAAGCACGAAATCATGTACATCGCCGAAGACGGCGGGAAGAAGAAATAATCCGGCAGTCGATCCACGAGTCGATGTCTGTAAATTCATCCAATCACGAAAGCTTTCTCCCTGCTATGTCAGAAATTGCCCGCGAAGCCGGGGCGCTGCTGATGGGATATTTCCGCGAGCACCTGAAGATCGAATACAAGGGAGAAGCCGATCTGGTTACGGCGGCGGACCGTGCCTCCGAGACACTGATTCGCGAACGCATCCGTCAGCAGTGGCCGGAGCACGACGTCCTTGGGGAAGAGCAGGGACTCAACGACCAGGGCAGCGACTATCGGTGGTACGTCGACCCCCTAGACGGAACGACGAACTTCGCCCACGGATTTCCGGTTTTCTGCGTGTCTTTAGCTTTAGAACATCGGGGGCCAGACTATCAGGCGCAGGAACAACGGGTTTCTGGGGAAAAAGGCAGCCGCATTGCCGCGGTGATTTACGATCCCACGCGGGATGAGCTGTTTTCCGCCGAGCAGGGAGGAGGCGCGCGACTCAACCGCGAGCCCATCCATGTTTCGAAAACCTCGACACTGAAGGAAAGTCTTCTGGCGACGGGCTTTCCCAGCCAGAAGCGGCACAAGAATCCGAACATTTATTTTTATCACCAGATCACGCTGCGCTCGCATGGCGTGCGGCGAGCGGGATCAGCGGCGCTCGACTTGTGCAACGTGGCAGCGGGGCGCTGCGATGGCTTCTGGGAGTTCAACTTGAATCCCTGGGACACGGCGGCGGGTGTGCTGATCGTGCAGGAAGCGGGTGGCACCGTCACCCGCTTCGATGGATCGCCATTTGAAATCAGCAGCCGGGAGACCGTGGCCTCGAATGGACTAATTCATAATGCGCTGCTGCAGGAGTTTAAGGAAATCTTTGCCGGACGAGGAATGGAGCCACTCCCTAACCCGCAGGAGTACAAGAGTAAAGATTTCTGAGTTTCCGTTATCCTCTCTGGTAATAATTCTTCTGCACCGCAGACATAGAGGCGGAAGCAACGTATGAATCGCCTAAGGCTTTCCGGATTGGTGCTCGCAATTTACGTGGTGTTGCCTCCGTGGTCGGGAGCGGGCGACGCCGCCTCGTCGCCATCATCAACCTCCATCGCTGCTCCTGATGCTGGCTACATGCAGTCGTTTGAGGAGTGGAAAGGCAAACAAATTGACGACTTGAAGCAAAACTGGCTGCCCCTGGCTGGACTGTACTGGCTGAAGCCCGGAGTGAACAGTTTCGGTAGCGACTCGGCAAATGCAGTCGTGTTTCCCAAGGGTCCAGCGCATGCCGGCGAGTTCTATCTCGAAGGGAAGGACGTCACCATCAAACTACTTCCTGACGCGCGAGCCACGCTGGCGGCGAAGCCACTGACGGCCGCGAAATTGGATTCAGACGTTTCGGGGCATCCCTCAGTGGTCGAGATGGGTACTCTGCGCTTCCACGTAATCGAGCGTGGCGAACGCGTGGGCATTCGGCTGCAGGACGCTGACAGCGCCGCGGTCCGCAATTTTCACGGTCTCGTGTTTTATCCCCTGGACCTGAATTACCGGGTGACGGCGAAGTGGGTCCCGGCTGATGGAAAGAGGACGATCGACGTGCCGAACGTGTTGGGCGACGTGAGTTCGAGGCCGATCGCGGGTACTGCAGTGTTCAAGATCAACGGGCAGGAATTGCAACTGACCGACCTGCATGGGACCCCATCGAAGGGACTATTCATTGTTTTTAACGACTTGACCGCGAAGAGCGACACCTATCCGGCTGGACGTTTTCTCGAAACCGACCCTCCGGCAAACGGGACTGTGGTACTTGATTTCAACCGGGCCTACAACCCCCCATGTGCAGTCACGCCTTATGCCACCTGTCCTTTGGCGCCCAAGGAAAACCGGCTGATGGTGGCGATTCCCGCGGGGGAGAAGTTCGACAAGGCTGCGCACGCGCACCACTAAGGTGCGGCCTGGACGGTCACAAGTGGCCGGGCGGGTTACAATACTACGGGACTGGCCCCGCTTCCGACCGTCCTCTGATTTTATAAATCCATTGTTAAGTCCGATTCACCACCCACAGGCTGAATGTGATCGACTCTCTGTTGGAACGCAAAATTGAAAAGCGGCCAGACCACGTCCGGCTGCAAGGCCGCATTCTTTTCCTCACTGAAGATCCCGATCTGATCAAGCGGCAGCTTGCGGGCGAAAACCTGCCGTGGGATACGAAGAATCCGGCAAACAATCCCAGGCTGCGCGACGACATCTCGACCGACGAGATCACCCCGGCGCACTACTGCTTTTATTTTGACGAGACGCTGGGAGAAATTCCGTATCTGGGGTTGAAGTGCGGGAACGTTACGCCGATTGGCCGGGGCGACGTGAAGCGTGGCGGGTTTGTATGCGCGGTGAGCGGCAAGCGTCGAGGCAAGGGCTCGAGCCGTGAGCAGTCGCCTTACGCCGAGATGTGTGCCGGCATCCGCGTGGTGATTGCAGAAAATATCGAGCGCATCTACAAGCAGAACTGCCAGAACCTGGGGCTGCTAACCTCGACTGATTTTTCGCTGATCGGCAAGATTCGGGGCGGGGAAGAGATTGCAGTCAGTGAGTTCACAGCCGGCGAGGATGAGATCACCCGGCAAGTGATCGAATACGGGGGACTGTTTCCCTTCAACGTGGCGCGAATGCAGAAGAAAGTGTTTCTCCCGCCAATTCAGACAGCGCCGCGGCCCATGACATTGGCGGAGAAAATCTTTGCCCGGCACATGATCAACGACAAGGGCGAGGTTGGCGTGCCGTCGGTGAAACCGGGAGACACAGGGTTCGCTGAGGCCGACCTGCGGTTCAGCCATGAGTACGTCACCCCGATGGCAGCCATCTTTTTTGAGCGTTACGTCGGCAAGGATGCGAAGGTCAACGATCCCGCAAGCATCATCTTTTTTCGCGATCATCTTACGTTTCTCGATGAGGTGATCTCCGAAGAAAAAAAGAAACTTGGACTGCTCGATCTGGCAACCCAACTCAAACTTAAGCAACAGGATTTCGCGGCGAAGCAGGGTATCAAGCTCCACGGAGAATTGAAGGACCGCAAGGGCTCCGAGGGGATTTGCCACTCGATTGTCCTGGAAAGCTATGCGCTGCCGGGGCAGCTGAATATCGGCTCCGACTCGCACACCCCGCACGTGGGCGCGATCGGCTGCGTCGCGTTCGGCATTGGCACCACTGACGTTTTCAACAGCTGGATCACGAAAGACGTGCGGGTCAAAGTGCCGGAGTCGGTGAGGGTCGTGATCCGCGGCAAGAAGCATGCCAATGTCACGGCCAAGGATTTTATTCTGAAGATTCTCAGCCTCGACTACGTGCGCAGCGGCAAAGCGCTCGCGAAAGTGATGGAGTATGCCGGCGGGGCAATCGAAGAGCTTAGCGTGGATGAGCGCGCCACCATGACCAACATGGCCGCCGAGATTGGCGGATTCACCGGGATCGTTGCGCCGGATAAAAAGGCAGTCGAGTTTCTGATTGAGCGGCGCGGGACAGATCCCCAAAAAATGGATCACAAGAGAGCCGAGACCATGACGCAAGGCTTGTGCAGCGATCCCGGCGCGCAGTATGCGCATGTGATCGAGCTTGATGCGGCCGAGATTACGCCGATGGTGGCGACGCCCGGCGATCCGGGCAATGGAAAATATGTGCGCGAGTTGAACACGCCGGTGCCGGTTGAGATTGCGTACGGCGGAACTTGTACCGCAGGCAAGAACGAAGACATGGATATGTACGCCGCAGTGCTGGCCGATGCGCTCAGGCACGGGAAGCGAGTGGCCGATTCGGTGAAGTTCTACATTCAGTTTGGATCACAGGAAACGCGCGAATACTGTCTGCGGAAGGGCTACCTCGATGTGTTTCAGAAGGCTGGGGCGCACGTGATCGAGCCGAGTTGCGGAGCTTGCATTAACGCCGGGCCGGGAGTCTCGACGCGTCCCGACCAGGTGGTGATCAGCGCGCAAAATCGCAACTTTCCCGGCCGCAGCGGCCCGGGACAGATGTATCTGGCTTCCCCGTTCACGGTAGCGGCCAGCGCGGTCGCCGGCTACATCGTGGAATATGAGCCCAGCCAGAAGAAGGAGTTGGTGGGAGCGTAGCGCCTGCTACAGCTCCTGCTGTTCGCAAGTGGTTGAATTCCGGCAACGTGGCTGAAATCAGCCACTGCAGGATTCGCAACTTTTCTGTGGCTTATGAGTTCCAATAGGTAGGCATTTCAGATTGAAGTAAAATCTGAGGGCTGACAGATCCGGCGGTTTTTTGGGTAGGAATGGCGGATCTGAAACAAGGGGGATCACATGCGGTACATGAAATATTTGGCTTTGGTTGCGGTTTTGATGCTGCCGCTGGCCTACTCGCAAGCCCAGGTCGCCGTCGGAGTGGGAATTGGGCCGGGCTATGCAGCGCCGGTTTGCGACTATGGCTACTACGGCTATTACCCTTACGCCTGTGCTCCTTATGGCTACTACGGGGCTGACTGGTTCGCCGGCGGAGTATTCATCGGAGCGGGCCCTTGGTATCACGGATATTGGGGACGCGGTGGATGGGGCTGGGGTCGCGGCTATTATGGCCGCGCGGGTTGGGGCTACGGCCGGGGCTACGGTTATGGTCGGGGCTACGGTTATGGTCGTGGCTACGGTTACGGTCGTGGCTACTCTGGCGGACGCGGATATGCGCGGGGTGCGGTTGGAGGGTCCCGCGGTGGGGCTGTCGGCGGCGGCTTCCACGGAGGGGGTGGCGGCGGTGGCTTCCACGGCGGCGGTGGCGGGCACGGCGGTGGCGGACACCGGTAATCGTTCGCGGGTCAAACCGCGTACGTGTTGAGTTAAGACAGATTAAGAAACGGCTGGCAGGAATGCTGCTGGCCGTTTTCTTTTCTTGCCGGGTTGCGGATCACGCAGAGGGCTCGGGAACGGGAGCAAACTGACCCAACCACTCGACTCCCGTTCCAGCAATTAGCCTGTACCGCCTTTCGTATTTCTTGCTAGAATGTGCGCTTTGCGCCAGAAAAGCGGCGGCAGTAGTAAAATGTGAGTGTAGATCTCAGGAGACAGACACCCTTATGGCTTACGTGATTGCAGAGCCTTGCATTAACACCAAAGACACCGCGTGCGTGGACGCGTGTCCGGTGGATTGTATTCATCCCAAGAAGGACGATCCCAAGTACGCGACCGAGTCCCTGCTCTACATCGACCCGGTAGAGTGCATCGATTGCGGCGCCTGCGTGCCCGTCTGCCCGGTATCGGCCATCTTCGCACTCGACGATCTGCCGGAGAAGTGGAACGAATTTACCGCGAAGAACGCGGCCTACTTCGGACGGTAAAGAAGTTTCTGGCGGCTCCCAGCCGCTGGCATAGAGGGGCGCAACGGCCTGGGCATGGGCGTACGCGCCCTTTTGCTTCGGGCCGGTCCAGGACCATCTTGAGTCACCGGCTTTTCCTTCTTCACATCCGTCTTCTACAATCGTGGATTCGATTGAGCAGCATCCATGGCACTGAAGGAGTCGGAAGCGATCGTGCTGCGCACGTATCCGCTGCGCGAGGCCGATTTGCTGGTCACGCTGTTCACCCGCGCGGAGGGCAAAGTGCGCGGAGTGGCGCGGTCGGCAAAGAAATCGAAGCGGCGGTTTGGCGGCGCGCTCGAGCCGCTGACTTACGTGCGGGCATTTTATGAAGATCGCGAACGGCAGGAACTTGTGCGGCTGGATGCCTGCGAGGTGCTGGAGTCTCCGCTGGCTTCGGAAGTCAGCTATGCGCGGGCGGTGGCGCTGGCGCATGTCGCCGAGTTGCTCGATGAACTACTGCCCGACCGTGAAGCTAACGATGCTATTTTCCGGCTGACGCTCTCGGTGCTGCATGTTATGACCGGCCCGGAGGTGTGGATGCCGGTTACCTACTTCGAGTTGTGGTTGACGCGCCTGGTCGGTTTTCTGCCGGAGTTGACGGAGTGCATCGTCTGCGGCCGGAGCCTGAATGGCAGCCGCGCATACTTTCACGCGCTGGCCGATGGGCTGATGTGTGCCGAAGACAAGCGGCTGGCGTCGTCAGAAATTTCAAAGGACTCACGGGAGTTGGCGGCGTTAATGTTTCGAGCGCCGGTGGATAGTTTTGCAGGGATGCCGTGGCCCAAGGCGCAAGGAGCCGACCTGCGGAAGTTTCTGATCCAGATCCTGCAGCGGCATATTGAGAAAAAGCTGGTGACGGCGGGGGTGCTGGAAAAGAGCGGGTTCTAACCCGTAGCTGACGGCTCACAGGTGCTTCCATTACAATCAGTGATTAACTTGCTGGGGTTCCACAGCGCCGTAGGGCAGCTTCCCGAAGCTTTACCAATGAATCTATCCTCTACTAATTCGCTGACCTTCCAGGAACTCATCCTGCGCTTGCAGGCGTTTTGGGCGGAGCGCGGATGTGTGCTGCAGCAGCCTTATGACGTGGAAGTCGGTGCCGGGACGATGGCACCCGAGACTTTTCTGCGCGTGCTGGGGCCGAAGCCTTATAAGGTCGCGTATGTGCAGCCCTCGCGGCGTCCGGCGGACGGGCGCTATGGAGAGAATCCCAACCGGCTTTTCAAGCACATGCAGTTGCAGGTCGTCCTGAAGCCTCCGCCGGAGAATGTGCAGGAGTTGTATTTGGAGTCGCTGGGCGCGATCGGCATCGACTTGCGGCAGCACGACATTAAGTTCGAGGAAGACAATTGGGAGGCTCCCACTCTCAGTGCGTGGGGCGTGGGCTGGCAGGTGATGCTCGACGGACAGGAGATCACGCAGTTCACTTACTTTCAGCAGTGCGGCGGCGTGGATCTGTTTCCGATTTCTGTCGAACTCACGTATGGGCTGGAGCGCATTGGGTCGTTTCTGCAGGATGTGGATTCGATCTACGATATCGTGTGGGCGCGGGATCCGGACACTGGTCACGAAGTGAAGTACGGCGACGTGCGCCTCGCCGATGAGCAGCAGTTTTCCGTATACAACTTCGAAGCCGCGGACATTGATACGACTTGGAAGCACTTCGATCTGTACGAAGCGGAGTGTAAATCTCTGATCGAAAAATACGCGACACTGGCAGAAGATAGAGTCCCGGGCGATGACCGTGCGCGGGAAAGGTCGCGCTTTCCGCTACTCGCGGCTTACGATCTTTGCTTGAAATGCTCGCACCTGTTTAACATCCTCGACGCCCGCGGCGCGATTTCCGTGACGGAACGCGTAGGCGTGATCGCGCGCGTGCGGGCGTTGGCGGTGGGCATTGCGAAGGCCTGGGTGAACCAGCAGAACAACGACCAGCAAAAAGACGAATCTACCGCCGCTGGCGACAAATCCGACGAGCCTGCGCCTGTTCGTGAGAAGAGATCGAGGCCAGAAAAACTGTCGCCAGTGGGCTCGTGAGTGATCTGCATCACATTCGTTTTGACCAGGATTTGAGAGACTTGGTGGGTAGGACATGCCGGATTTCCTATTAGAGATTGGGTGCGAAGAGATTCCTGCGCGCATGATTGACGCGGCTTCCCAAGAATTATGCGAGCGCGTCGGATCCCTGCTGGTCCGTGAGCGCCTAGCCGCTGGGGGGGCGATCACGCGTTTCGATACGCCTCGCCGTCTGGCAGTGATAGCGCCGAGTATTCCGGCCGCGCAACCCGACGTAACCGAGCAGTTGAACGGGCCCTCCGTCGCCGTCGCTTATAAGGATGGTCAGCCTACGCCTGCGGCTATGGCATTCGCCCGGAAAGCTGGAGTCGATGTTGCGCAACTCGAAAGAGTTTCGACTCCGAAGGGCGAGTACCTGGCAGCGAGCGTCAGCAAGAAGGGCCGCAGCGCGGCCGAGATTCTCGCGGAAAATCTGCCTAAGGAAATTTCCTCGATCTACTGGCCGAAGAATATGTATTGGCGCAAGGCGAACGAGCGGTTCGTTCGTCCGGTGCGTTGGCTGGTCGCGATGCTCGATAGCGAAGTGGTTCTGTTGGAGTTTGACGGTATTCGGGCAGGGAAGACTTCGCACGGCCACAGGATGTTGTCGCGTGGTGACGTGACAATTCCGCGGGCTGGCCCTGACTATGTCGACGCATTACGCGCGGCCAAGGTTCTGGGACGGACGGATCGCGAGCAGCAGATCCGCAAAGCGCTGGATGCGGCCACACGCACGATTTCGGGGGCACGGTGGCGGGAAGACAAGTTGCTGCTCGATACCGTAGTCAACCTTACTGAATTTCCGTCGGTGATTCTGGGCGGGTTTGATCCGCAATTTCTGGCGCTGCCAGAAGAAGTGTTAGTTACGGTGATGCGCGACCATCAGAAGTATTTTGCAATCGAAGACGCCGGAGGCAAGCTGCTGCCGCATTTTCTGGCCGTGCTGAATACCGATGGCGATCCGCAGGGATTAATCCGGCAGGGTAATGAGCGCGTGTTGCGGGCGCGGTTCAATGATGCGCGATTTTTCTGGCAGACTGATCAGAAAAAATCACTGCTGGAGCGGTTGGACCTGTTACGGCACGTCACCTTCCAGAAGGATCTGGGCAGCTACTACGAAAAAACGCGGCGCGTACAGCGTTTGTGCAGTTGGCTGTGCGAAATCGTTAAACAGGGCGGGATCGCGGTGCGGGCCGGCGTAGTTCACAAGGCGGCCTGCATGGCGAAGTCCGATTTGACCACGGAACTGGTGAAAGAGTTCACCGAACTGCAGGGCATTGTCGGCGGCCTGTATGCCCGCGCCCAGCAGCTCGATCCGACCTTGCCCGAGAGCACGCGATTCGCAATCGCGGACGCGATCTACGATCACTACAAGCCGGAGTCTGCCGAAGATGATGTGCCGCGTTCTCTCGAAGGCGCGATGCTTTCCGTAGGTGACAAGGCAGACACCATCGCCGGGATGTTCGCGCTGGGGCTGGTTCCGAGCGGGTCGAAAGATCCCTTTGCCCTGCGGCGGCAGGCGAACGCGATCGTGAGAGTGATCGCGGAGAAGAAACTGCCGTTGCGGCTGAGTGACATGATGCGGGACGCGCGCGCCGGATACCAAGGGTCGGAAGCGGAGAAAAAGTTTGTCGATCAGGAGAAGTTTAACGAGTCGACAAGGATATTTTTCCGCGAGCGACTGGAGTTTTATTTGAAAGATGTGTGTGGATACTCTTATGACGTGGTGAAGGCCGTGCTGGCGTCGGATGCGGAAGATGTTGTGGATGTAAGGGCGCGGGCCGAGGCCGTGAAGCAGGTTATGCACATGCCCGAGTTCCTGGCCATTGGCGCAGCAGGTAAGCGGATGCGGAACATCCTGAGGCAGGCCGAAGAGAAGGGCATTAGTCCCGCTGTGAAGCTCGAATATCTGCCGGAAGCGGCCGAAGAAGAAAAGACTTTGATGGCCTACATGGAACGCACAGGAGCGAGAGTAGAAGCCCACCGGAACAAGAAAGAATACTTGGATGCTCTGCTTCTACTGTCGACGGCCCGGGAGCCAGTGGACAGTTTCTTCGATAAAGTGATGGTGATGGTCGAAGATGACAAGATTCGCGCCAATCGGCTGGCCCTGCTGCGGACTCTGCTCAAAGAATTCTCCACGATCGCGGATTTTTCAGAGATCGTGACTGAAGGGAAGCAGTAAACGTGCACCCACAGGGGCTAAAGCCCTTATCAGAAATCAGAGGTTTCATCGCAGCGCTGAAAGCGCTGCGCCACCCAAAATCCTAGGACACAAGGACTAATCATCATGGCGACAACTACTCTGCCCGAAGCTGAAGTTCAGGAAAGCAACAAGAACAGAGCCAAGTATGTTTACTTTTTCGGCGGCGGCAAGGCTGATGGCAACGGCAAGATGAAAGATGACCTGGGCGGCAAGGGCGCCGGCCTGGCTGAAATGACCAATGCCGGGTTGCCCGTCCCTCCCGGCTTTACGATCCAGACCGAGGCTTGCCGCGAGTACATGCGACAGGGCGCTGCGTCGAAGGAAGTTGACCGGCAGATGGATGAAGCGTTGGCCAAGCTGGAAGCGTTGCAGGGACAGAAACTGGGCACGGGCGAGAATCCCCTGCTGGTGAGCGTGCGTTCGGGCGCGAAGTTTTCCATGCCCGGCATGATGGACACGATTCTGAATCTCGGCTTGAACGACAAGAGCGTAGAGGCGCTGGCCAAGCGCAGCGACAATCCGCGGTTCGCCGCCGATTCCTACCGGCGGCTGATCCAGATGTTCGGCAACGTCGTGCTGGAGATTCCGAAGTCGGCCTTTGATGAAGTCTTTGACGCCAAGAAAAAGCAGAAAAGGGCCAAACTCGATACCGAACTCGATGCCAAGGCGCTCAGGGAAGTGATCGAAGAGTACAAAAAGGTCGTAAAGAAACACGCCAAGCGCGACTTTCCGCAAGATCCGCACGAACAGCTGGTCATGGCGCGGGATGCGGTGTTTCGCTCGTGGCAGAACGACCGCGCCAAACATTACCGCCGCATCAACAACATTGACGACATGCTCGGCACCGCGGTGAACGTGCAGGCCATGGTGTATGGCAACCTCGGCGACACCAGCGGTACCGGCGTGGGCTTCACGCGCAATCCAGCCACAGGCGCGAAGGAGTTCTATGGCGAATTTCTGATGAATGCGCAGGGCGAAGACGTGGTCTCGGGGGTTCGCACTCCGGTGCACATTTCCGAGCTGCACAAGATCATGCCGCACGTCTACGATCAGTTGCGTGACATCACGACGCGGCTGGAGAAGCACTATCGCGACATGCAGGATTTCGAGTTCACTATCCAGGATGGCAAGCTCTACATGCTGCAGACGCGCAACGGCAAGCGCACCGGATGGGCTGCGGTGCGGGTTGCGATCCAGATGGTGGAAGAAGGACTGATCACCAGGGAAGATGCGATCTTCCGCGTGGAGCCGAATCAGCTCTATGATTTCCTGGTGCCGCGACTGGATGAGAAAAGCACGAAAGTGGAAGTGCTGGCAACGGGATTGCCCGCGTCTCCGGGTGCCGCGGTCGGGCAGATCGTCTTTACGGCGGAAGAAGCCGTGAAGAAGGCGGGACACGGCACGAAGAAAAATCCGGTGATTCTGGTGCGCGCCGAGACCACTCCCGAAGATATTCAGGGAATGGAAGTTGCCGCCGGTATTCTGACGTCGCGCGGTGGCATGACCAGTCACGCCGCGGTGGTGACGCGGGGCATGGGTAAGTGCTGCGTGGCCGGGGCGGGCGATATCCAAGTCGATGAGCGCGCCGGAGAGATGCGGGTCAAGGGGCAGGTCTTCAGGGAAGGCGACTGGATTTCGCTCGACGGCACCAGCGGGCGAGTCATCAAAGGAAAGCTGAACACACTAGAACCATCAACCGATGATGCGGACTTGCAGACCCTGCTGGCCTGGGCCGAACCCTTCCGCAAAATCGGCGTGAGGGCGAATGCCGACATTCCTCGAGACGCGATTCAGTCGCGTGCCTTTGGCGCCGAGGGTATTGGCCTGTGCCGCACCGAGCACATGTTCTTCGCGCCGGATCGCATACCACACATGCGCGCCATGATTCTTGCCGACAACGAGAAGGATCGCCGCACGGCGCTGAAGAAGCTGCTGCCCATGCAACGCGCCGATTTTACCGGCCTGCTTAAAGCGATGGAGGGCTTGCCGGTAACGATTCGCCTGCTGGATCCGCCGCTGCACGAGTTCCTGCCGAAGCGCGAGAAGCTCATGGTCGACGTCGCCAGTTTGAGCAGCGCCGATGCAAAGCAGAAGAAAACCCTGGTCGAGGAATATCGTGAGTACGGCGTGAAGGCGGCTGGCGATCTGAAGAAGCTTCTATCCCATCTGCTGGCGCGAGTGGAAGACTTGCACGAGTTTAATCCCATGCTGGGGCATCGCGGTTGCCGGCTGGGAATCACTTATCCCGAGATTACCGAGATGCAGGCGCGCGCCATTTTTGAAGCGGCAGTGGCCGTCGAAAAAGCAGGCATCAAGACCCACGCGGAGGTGATGATCCCGCTGATCTCGACCGTTAAAGAGATGGCGAACCAGGGAGCGATTGTGCGCCGCGTGGCGGAAGAAGTGTTCAAAGAAAAGGGAAAACACGTGCACTACCTGGTGGGCACAATGATTGAGTTGCCTCGCGCTTGTCTGGTCGCGGACGAGATCGCCAAGGAAGCGGAATTCTTCTCGTTTGGCACCAACGATCTAACGCAGACGACGTTCGGCTTCTCCCGCGATGACGTGAACAAAATTCTTCCGACATATCTGGCGGAGGGAATCCTGAAGCAGGATCCGTTTGCCGCGATCGACCGGGATGGTGTGGGCGAACTTGTGAGGATCGGAATCGAACGCGGGCGAAAGACGCGCCCCAAGCTGGAAGTCGGAATCTGCGGCGAACACGGGGGCGACCCATCCTCAGTGGAATTCTGCCATCAGGTGGGAATGGATTATGTATCTTGCTCCCCATTCCGCGTGCTGACGGCGCGGCTGGCTGCCGCGCAGGCCGGGGCGTCCGACAAACTCAAAGTCGAGGGTGGCAGAACGAAATAGAATTGCATTGGCTCCTGCAAGGGCATCGTCCCCGTCGCTAAAGTGGCGGGGATTTTTCTTGCGGAGCGCGATCCTGCAGCTCACGTCGTGGAGCGCTCGGATCTCGCAGTTGGCTTCAGGTTCTGCCCGATCAGCGGCTGCAGTCGAGGCTTCGGAAAGCGCCGGGATGTGTGATCTTGCGAAGGCTGAGCCACGCGCGACAGCCGGCCATCGCTCACCAGACGCTCGTAGGCTTCTGGCCACTCTGGGATTGAATCCGCGGCCATCCAGTGCGTGTAGGCAGCTTCGTCACACCAGGCCACCAGCTTCGGCATGACCCGGGAGTGCGCACCAGCGCCGCGGAACGCTTTCATCGCTTTTTCGTCTTGCCAGGCAGTTAAGGTCCAGTAGGTATGCAGATTGTCAATGAGCAACCGTCCACCAAGAAAGCCGGGGGCCCGCCTGATCTGGCGTTGCGCGAGCAGAGTCATCCACAAGAATGCTGGCAGATTTCGAAAAGATCGAACCCGAAGACGCGTAACCGAGGCGAACATGCTCATTCCTTTTGCAAGGGAAAGGTGCAAAGCGTTCGTTGCAGCGCGGCGAGATGCCTTGTTTACTGCACCCTTTGCAGCCGGGCGACCAGCTTCTGTGCCAGGCTCTCTTCCGACTCCGACCAGAGCAAGCGCGCACTGGTACCGCTATTTTTCTCCACATTCTTCGAGAATTCGACCAGTTTCGCGACGTTATCGCGAATTTTCGCGCGCGTCTGTTCGCTGAGGGCGGTCTCCGGCTGCAGGAAGAAGGAATCCAGACCGAAGTCGACTTCAATGTGACCCGTCTGCTGATAAGCGCCTTCGTCGAACTCTTCCCCCTGAACGATGAACTTCACAGCGGCCGGCTGCAGCATCCAGTTCCCATTCGACAGATCGGGAGTCCACAGGTCCCAGTGAGCCTCGAACACGTAAGCGTAGTCGTCATGCACCTGTTCGGCGGCGATCAATGTTGCCTGCCCGGGATCGATTCCGGAGGGAAAGCGCCGCTCCAGGACTGTAGCTTCATTCCAGGAAACGGGATGCAGAGCCAGGTAACTGACGCCCGGACGCTGCGCCGAGAAAGGGAACTGCTGCAGTACGGCAAAGGCGTGCGGCAACATTTCCGGGCCGGAAAAATCGGCAAACCACAGACTGAGATAAAGCGGATCGGACACATTCTCCTCGAAGAACTGCCGGCAGTCACTCTGCTTGCCGTAACATAATTCTAAATTGTCATGGGATTGTGGAAAAGAAAGCCGCGCCTTCGGCGTAATTCCCCCCGATTTTTTGACAGCGGTCTAGGGGATTGTTACGATCAATCTGTGCCTCAAGCACCCCGCCTCACAGCCGTCCCCGTCGTCTAGCCTGGCCTAGGACATCGCCCTTTCACGGCGGTAACACGGGTTCAAATCCCGTCGGGGACGCCAACAAAACAATAGACTTCCACAAACCCGCCGTTTTTCTTCATGATC
>Ga0074045_10001007_pt1 | contig 27482 bp, 26 predicted proteins | sample BogForMeECP23OM2_FD_94442 | JGI IMG/M metagenome (GOLD analysis project Ga0074045, IMG submission 94442) | Bog forest soil microbial communities from Calvert Island, British Columbia, Canada - Bog Forest MetaG ECP23OM2 | ecosystem: Environmental > Terrestrial > Soil > Wetlands ...
CAAGGAGCTGACGGCAACGGGCTCCAGGTACGCGAACATCATCGACTGAGTGTCCGCCAAAAGTTCACTGAACTTTCCTTCCATTCCCATCCTGAACCAGTCATCCACCACTTTGACCGCGAAGCCGCGCTTTTTGCGCTTCAGAATAGGTTCTGGCAAGAACTTACGGCAGACCTGCCGGTGCAGCCACTTGCCCCTGCCGTTTCGAACTTTGAAGCTTGCGCCCAGACGCTCCACCCACTCGACCAGTTCCCTGTCCAGGTAGGGGACCCGCACCTCCAACGAGTGCGCCATTGAAAGCTTATCGGCATACATCAGCAACTCATCGGGCAAAGTCGAGCGCATTTCCAGAAACTGGAACCCTCCCAGCTCATCGGTGTGCTCCATAAGCGGCGCAAGGTCCGCCCAGCAGTCCAGGATTCGGTCACCGGCACAGGGTGGAAGAAATCCATCCTGGAAAAGAGCGTCAACCTGGCCGCCCGGAGCCAGCGACAGCACGCTCTGGTATCGTTTGAGGCGGTCCGGTACATCCAGTGAGTAAACCCCTCTTTTAAGAGTCTCGTTTCGCGGCAGCTTCCTGATGCCCGCGGAAATCCCGGCCCTCAGCCAGCCGGGCAGCCCGGCCCAGAGACCGGCATATCGAACCCCCAGGTGCCTGCGGTATCCGCCGAACAGTTCATCGGGGCCCTGGCCCATGAGCGCAACCTTTACATCCTGGCGCGCCCGCTTGCAGACAAAATACATGGGCACAATGGAAGAGGCTGCAATCGGCTCTTCCAAGGATGCCACAATCCCCGGGAGGGACTCTTCGAAGATATCCCGCGTCAGTTCAACCGGCGTGTGGCGGGCACCGAAGATTTCGGCCGTCTCCGCCGCGTCTCTCAACTCGTCACCTTTGAAACTCGAACCGTATCCCACCGTGAAGGTGGGCCAGTCTTTACCCTCCTGGTTCATCAGGCCCAGAAGGAGCCCGGAATCGACCCCCCCGCTAAGCAGCAATCCTACCGGGACGTCGCTCAAGAGATGGCGCCTCACCGCGCGCTTATAGATGGCCAGCAGTTCCTCCCGGGCTTCTTTTTCGCTCGGCATGGGTGAAAAAGGTTCCGGCTTGTACTGGTACCAGCGGACCTCCTGGCATTCCCCTTTCTCGCAGAGCAGCATCGTCCCGGGGGCCAGTTTCCGGATGCCCTGGTATAGCGTCAGGGGAGAAGGCGTGAATCGATAGCGCAGGAAAAGGTTCAAGGCGACTGGATCCACAGCCGGCTTTTCGAATCCGGCCGCAAGAATCGGACGGATCTCCGAGCCGAACGTCAGGCCGTCTGCATCGAGACGATAGTACACCAGCTTGATTCCCATGGCATCCCTGGCCACGAGAAGCCTTTTTCCCCTGTCATCCCAGATCGCCACCCCGAACATGCCGTTCAGATGGTTGAAAACATCCGCGCCCCACTGTTTATAGCCATGGATGATTGATTCCGTGTCCGAACGAGTCTGAAACACATGTCCAAAGCTTTCCAGTTCTGACCTGAGTTCGGGGAAATTATAAATTTCTCCGTTGAAAACCACCCAGATCGTCTGCTCCCGATCCGACATCGGCTGGTGTCCCGCTGCCAGGTCGATGATAGACAGCCTGCGGAACCCGAACCCGAGAGGACCGGAAAAATAATATCCCTCATCATCGGGGCCGCGGTGGACAAGCGTTCCCGTCATCCGGGCAACGATTTCGCGAGAGGCCGGCGCCAGGGTTTTGAAGTTATACTGTCCGCAGATCCCGCACATTCTGTTTCTCCGAGGCCGCTATTCCGTTAGAGCAGCCTTTTAAATTTCACCGCAGAGGCGCAGAGGACGCAGAGAAAAACAGTGAGCGGTAAGCAGTGAACAGATCACTGATCGCCGCTCACTGCTCATTCCTTTAAACCCAGAACGATCCTTTTAATTCCCTTTTTGAGCACCCGGACATTGAAGTTTATCAGCAGCCCGAGATTCCATCCGCCAAGTTTGAGGTAGGTAAGAAGCTGGGCCTCATGGATTGGCAACAGCTCTTCGACCGCCTTAACCTCCACCACCGCAGAGTTCGACACCAGTAAATCAAGACGGTAACCGCAATCGAGGGTCACGCCTTTGAACATCAAAGGCAGTGGCTTTTGTCGATCAAAATGAACCTCTCGCAGTTTCAATTCGTGACAGAGGCATTCCTCATATGCGGATTCCAGGAGACCCGGCCCCAATGATCGATGTACCTCTATCGCCGCCCCGATGATTTCCCTCGTCAGGTCATTCATTCCCATTTTCTCTGCGGCCTCTGCTCCTCTGCGGTGAGCCATTGTCTTCGTCGTGGATCAGAAAAGCAAGGCTCCTGAAAATCTGCGACTGCGCCCATCTATGCATGGGCACATTGTCCCATCCAAGAAGCAGTTGCCTGGACCGAAATGAGCCGTCCGCCTTGATCCACTGCGCAAGCATATTTTCAAGTACTCGATCGAGCACCCGATTCATCTCAGGAATACGACTCCGCAGCAGGATGCACAGGTTTATGCACTCCGCATAGTCGTACAATTCCCGCCGATAGACGGTAAGCCGCGGAGCACGTGAGAAGGGTTTTGGCCGGCCATCTTCGTCGAAAAGATTTGCCAGGTAATACTCGACCCCCCGATCGACGGCCCTCCGGCAATTTTCGTTTTCAACCAGTTTGTCGATCTTTGCCAACGCTTTCAGAACGAAGCATGTGTGGAAATGGTCGATGAAATCCCGCACTCCATCCACAGAGTAGAACCACGATCCATTGGGCTGCTGCGCTTCAAGTACAAAGTTGAGATTTCTTTCGCCGGCGCGCCGGTAACGTTCGTCCGAGAAATCCAGGGCCGCGGCGGTCAAAAGATAAGCGCGGTAAGCTGCAGCATTGATCACCCCGCCCCGGTCATATGGGGTGTAGCTACAGGTGGAAGCGGCCGGCGAAGTATCGAAATCCCGGATATCGTTGAGGGCGTGTTCTGCAATAGACCTGCATATGGAAAGCCAATGCGTATTGCCGTCCAACTCATAGACCTGCCGGAAGGCTTCGTAAGCATAAGGTGTCGAAGTGATCAGCGGCGTCCCTTCCTTGATGGTCCCGTTTCTTGTCACCCAATCGAACGGGTAGCCCCAACAGTAATTTTGGAAGCCCGGGCAGCGGCTTTCCTCCAACATATTCAAGAAATGGACGGCCTTTTGATGCCAGCGGCCGTTCGCGCCATTTGCCAGAAAAGCAAATCCCATCGCATAGTGAGCATCGGAAATCGGAAACCTGACTGCTTTCCAGAATAACCGCCTCGCTCCCGGCAGGAAGGCTTCACAAAAGATCATGGGCGCGACCGCCATTGTTCCAAGCATAGGCTGCCTGTAATAGAGAGCTTTCGCAGCCCTCCCCGGCGCACCCGCAAAGAAAGTCTGATGGTCCAGGGAGACCTCCCCAAAAACCTCCAACCAGCAGATAAAGTTCGCGAGAAGCTGCTTTATCTCTTTGATTCGTTGCTGCCTCATTCCGATTGATCCAAAGTTTTCCCGCATAGGTCTTTCGATAAATTTACCTTTTCGACATCAAATGGAAATTGTCAACCTTGCGGAAACGCACCATCGTCCAAGCGATTGCTCGCAGCTTCTGCATTTGCTCCCGGCGGTGAAATTCCATCAATTCAGGGGATACCGGACGCCTGATCCTTCGAATGGCCGCCCAGAGATATCCTGCTCCCAGCGCGACGCCCCCTGTGAGGCGAGGAGGCTTCAGAAACCGGTACATCAACCTGAACATCTCCCACAAGGGATGATTCCCCAAGTAGTAGTCCTTTTCCCCATAAGAGAAAAGCGCCGAGAGGCTACTGCGTTCCGCGGCGCCAAGGCTTCGATGGTGGAAAAAAAACTTCTCACGAAAAGAACGCGTCTTCCATCCTTTCATACGGGCCGTTGTTACTGCGATCCAGTCGACGCCGCCTGCATGATTTGGGACATACCCGCCTACGTCTTCAAAGCACTTACGGCGAAAAAGCTGACACCCGCCCGCAACGTGGTTCTCTCCCTCAAAGCTGTCCACTCCGGTGTCATAGCCGTCGTCCTCACGAAAAATCGTCCCTGCAACGCCGAGGTCCGGCATCTCTGCAAACTTTCCGAGCAGGAACTCCAGGTAGTCCGAATCAAAAGAGAGGTCCGCGTCGAGATTCCCTATAATCTCGAAATCCAGATCGCCAACCCTCCGATAGCCTTCATTGAAACAATGGACCTTGGCAGCAAAGCTCCTGTCCCGATGAGCGGGCATGTCCAAACGCTCGATCCAGTCGTGCTGCTTCGCATAGCGGTCGATGATCGAAGGGGTTTGATCTACGGAGCCATCATTTACGATCAGCCACTTCGTGGGCAGGACCGTTTGGGAAACCATAGATTTGATGGTCTTCCCGATATAGGTTTCCTCGTTGCGCGCCGGCGTTACAAGGACATAAGGCAGTGTGGAAGTCATTTTACTTCTTTCTGAGCATCAAATGGTCAAAAGGCAATTTCAGCCGGTTCGCATTCAAGCGGTTGCGCACTCGACAGCACCACGCTGGGTCCTGAGTTGCTGGAAAACAGAATCCATGATTCGTGAGGTCAAAATGATCTCCCGATGACTGATCGGCAGAGTTCCCTTGTCAGCAATGGATTTGTAGAACGCCTCGATGAGATTTTTCATGCCGGAATCATCGTGAAACTGCATGCGAAGAAAGCGGTAGATGTTGCTTCCGGAGTTTCGCACGTGATTGGCAGCTGATTCCAGGGGAGGGATGAAGTAGTTCAAATAGCTCTTATAGCCTTTGTTCTTAAAACGGTTGATCGTCCGGTGAAGGTTATCAACAACTATGGAATTTTTCGGCCCATAGATACGGAATTCATTCAACGGAGGGCTGAGCTGAGTTGAAAAAAGAAATGAGGCCGTAGTGTTGCGTTTATCGAAGATGTGTACCCTCAGTTCGTCAAAAATTTCACTCTCACCGATCGCCTGTAACAGAGGGCTCGTATAACCGAAAGCACAAACAGCGGGATTCTCCGCATCCATGAATTCGGCTATCCGTGCGATACCATGACTGATGAGGTTGTGGAGGAGCCCACCGGGCAAGTGTCTCACCCAATGGTCCCTATCGCCCAGGAGAGCCTTGGCGTAACCGGCATCTTTCAGGTTATACGTGTAATAGCTCTCCAGGTGCACCGGGGGACCGCCAAGAAACCCGGCTCGCACCAGTCGCCTGGCCTCCATATTCTCCAGTGTGTACTGGAGATTATGCCCCGCTGTCAACTTGAGACCCTGGTCCTCAGCCAGATTGATCAGCTTTGAGGCCTCAATAGTATCGAGGGTAAAGGGTTTTTCGACGTAAATATGGCAACCCGCCTCAATACATTGGACGGCTAATGGAAGGTGGCTCCGGGGGGGAGTAGTAATATGGACGACGTCGGGTTTTACCTTTTCCAGCAGTTGTCCTGGATCAGCCGAGAAATATCCTATGGAGTAGCGCTCGGCCAATTGCTCTGCCATCAACTCTTCCCGGTCACAGACCCCCACGATCCGTGCATTCCTGATAAGTTTAATGGCCGAGACGTGCTGGTCTGCTATTTTCCCACAACCTACGATGGCCACCCGCAGCATGGTTATGCCTTCACTCGAAGCGAATCGAAGAACAAACCAGCGGCTTGATCGAATGGGATTCTCGGTTGCCAGCCAATCATCTTCTTGAGCTTATCATTGGGGTAGCGATTGCCCTTCCACTCGGCTGAACATCTCCGTCTGTTGAAACGGGGCGGCAATTGTCCGCCTGACCAATTAGAGTACCCCTCCCATAGGCTGCAGAGCAAATATGCCACTGGATATGGCACCGGAATCGAGACAAACTTGCGAACGTGCTCCTTGTACATCCTGAGGAAACTTCGACTGCTGGGCAGATCGTCATCCACGACGTTGAAGACCTGGTTTTGGGCGCCTTTCACTAGCCCGGCAAGGACAATCGCTTCAGCACAATTGTCCACATAAGTCAGGGGTATCTGGTTTGCGCCACCCAGATGAAGGAAAACGCCAAAGGTGTCGATACCAATCCGGCCTGACAACGCCGATTTGTCAGGGCCATAAACGGCGCCAGGGCGAAGTATAACATAAGGGATTTGGTGCTCGCGGTGGTACTTCATCACTATTTGTTCCTGCTTCAACTTGGCATAACCATAAGGATCATCTCTCTTGTAGTGATCCGTTTCCAAGGGAGCAGTCTCGTCGAGTTGAGATCTTTTTTTCATGTGGAAGTTGGAGTAGACTGCAAAGGAACTCACGTTGACGAAGCGCTTCAAGCCTGGCCGGGATAAGGAGCCTTCCAGAAGGTTGCGGGTCGTCAGGACCGAGTTCATGAAACAGCCCGCGTAAGATTTATCGATTCCAGCAGCGAGATGAAACACCACGGAAACCCCGGTGACAGCCTTTTCGCAATGCTCGCGAACCAACAGGTTTCCCTCTATGAGCTCCACGCGATTCGAGTGTTGAGAGGCAAGAATCCTCTGAAGCAACGTCCTGTTGCTCGACGGGCGAACAAAGCACCTGACCTGCTCAAAGCCATAGTCAAGCAAGGTCTTTACCACCCTGCTCCCTATGAAGCCGTTTGCACCGGTCACCAGGACAGGTTCAGAAGTTGAGACTATCCATTCATTTTCCATAACTACCTTACATACCCCTGCTCCTCCAGAAACAGCATTATATTTTGTACCGCTTCCGTTGGGGTAAGCTCTGACGTGTCGATCCTGATCTCGGGGCATGCCGGCGTCTCATATGGGTCATCAATCCCGGTCACGCCCTTCATGATGCCCATCCTGGCCTTAGCATAAATACCCTTACGGTCTCGCTGCTCGCATACCTCCAGCGGCGTGCTGACATGAACCTCTATAAATCCACCATAGCGGCTAACCATCTCTCTCGCCTTGCGCCGGGATTCCTCGTAAGGCGCGATAGGAGCGCAGATGGCGATTCCACCATTTTTGGTAATCTCGCTCGCAACAAAGCCTATCCGCTGAATATTCAGGTTCCTGTGTTCCTTGCTGAAGGTGAGCTCGCTCGAAAGGTTCTTGCGAACAATATCTCCGTCCAGGAGCGAAACAGGGCGGTTGTTCATCTCCAGAAATCTCACGAGAAGTATCTTCGCCAAGGTTGACTTGCCCGCGCCTGAAAGCCCTGTGAAAAAGACAGTTAAACCCTGCTGATGCCGCGACGGGTATGCCTTCCTAAGCTCAGCAACGATCTCCGGAAACGAGAACCACTCAGGAATTTCCGCACCCGTCTCGAGGCGCCGCTTTAGCTCCGTCGAAGAAATCCTCTTCACAACCATGCCCGGTTGTACTTCGCTTTCCGGTACATATTGTGCCTTATCCTCCACATAGACCATCCGCTTCATTGGCACCATCTTGATACCAATTTCGTTCTCGTGCTCATGTACAAGCTTCTGCGCAGCACCTCTCGGATAGAACCGCTCTACCGAGCCCTCGTCAACGAAGGGATCGCCCAGGTCGTCGGCCACGATGAAATGCGTACAGCCGAAGTTTCTCCTGATGATTGCCTTCCAGAGGGCTTCCCGGGGCCCGGCCTGCCTGGGCGCCATTGGAATGAGGCCCAGCTGAATCATATTCTTAGGGAATCTCCCGGCAAAAGCCTGGTAACATCGAAGTAAGGAAAAGTAATCCATGTCGTCCGTCCGGGAACCAACGGCCGGCTGCACGAGGATGCTGGCGCCCGCTTCCCTTGAAGCATGTCGAATCATCTCGTGATGGGCACAGTGGAGGTGCTTTGCCGTTTCAAAACCAATCACATTCCTCCAGCCCCTCTGTATGAATAAGCGTGTCATGTCCGAGGGCGTCAACCGGAGCTCCGGGAAATCATAGTGATGCGGTAGTTGGATGCCTTCCAGCTTGCCTCCTATGTACCACGGTCTCACATCTTCCAGGAGGCGCCTGACGCCCGGATGCTTCTCCGGATCATCCGTTCCGTAAACCGCAAGGGCTTCGCGCCGCTTGTCGCATTGCCAGATATCTTCTACCTGCATAACCGCCAGCATGCAGCCTTCCTCATCCCGAATAGCCAGTGGGGCGCCTCTCTCAAGCTTTTGGGCAAAAGCCTCAGTAACGTCCATGCAGACCGGAATCGGCCAGACCGTGCCGTCCTGGAGCCGCATAGTATCGAGAACGCTCTCGTAATCGCTCCGGTTGAGGTATCCTTCCAGGGGATAAAAGGCCCTGTTCAAAAGGAGCTCAAGATCGCAGAGCTGACGTTTGTTCAAGTCGACTGAATGGAATTCAGAAGACTCACTTTTCAAGCTCTCCACTCGCCTGAAGTGAACGAGAAGGCTTTCAGAGTAAGAAGAGGAAATGGATTCCGGAGTTCTTTCGGCTTTTGGAACTGCAGCATTCATAAGATTCCTTTCTGGATGTCAACATGAATAAGAGCAAGGCGCATTCTTTACATTTTCTTTTATGATTATTTATCAATAAACAACCCAAGCAATCTAAGTAAAATAGTGTTTTATTGATTCTGCTATATACTCAATCTGTGATTCCTGAAGTTCAGGATACATCGGCAATGATATGATCTCGCCAGAGGCTCTTTCGGCTTCAGGAAAATCCTCTGGGGAATGATTCAGGTATGAATACGCCTTCAGCTTGGGCAAAGCGATCGGGTAGTGTATCCCAGTGGATACGCCTTTGGATTTCAAATGCCACTGAAGCTTTTCCCTTATACCGTTGCGAACTCTTACGACGTATAGATGGTAAACTGATTTCACTCCGTTCATCTCGACAGGTAAGATCAAATCTATGTTCCGCAAATATCGATCATAAAGAAAAGCGTTCCGCCTTCGTTTTTCCGTCCACTCAGGAAGATGTTTCAGCTTGACATTGAGGATCGCAGCCTGCAAACCGTCAAGCCGGCTGTTCACACCTTCCTGCTCGTGATCATATTTATCGATCCTGCCATGGTTGGCGAACATTCTTGCTCTGACCGCAACTTCTTCGTCGTTTGTCACAATGGCGCCGGCATCGCCATAAGCACCGAGATTTTTGCCGGGATAGAAGCTGAAACAGGCGACATCACCGATTGACCCGATCATGCTCCCCTTGTATACGGCCCCATGTGCCTGGGCAGAATCCTCAATAACTTTAAGGTGGTATCGTCGAGCTATATCGAGGATGGGATCCATATCGGCCGGCTGACCGTAAAGATGGACAACAACGATCGCCTTAGTTCGTGGATTCACCTTCTCCTCGATCTTTGCAACATTGATGTTGTACGTCTTGGGATTTATATCGACAAATACAACCCGCGCGCCTGTCTGGCTGATTGCTTCAGCAGTTGCTATAAAAGTGTTGGCGACAGTAATCACCTCATCGCCCTGCCCTATGTCCATTGCCTTCAGCGCAATGAAAATCGCGTCGGTCCCATTGCCTACACCAATACAATGTTCGGCATCACAGAATTGGGCAAAGGAGGACTCAAATTTCTTCACAAAAGGTCCGCCAATGAAGGAAGATTTAGCGACAACCTCAGCAATCGCCGCATCAATCTCCTCTTTTATAGTCTGGTATTGCGCATTCAGATCAACCAACTGGATCTGCATGACCTCTCCCTCTATTTCTTAATATGGCAACGCGGAAACGGATTTGATGATCCTGGCAGGATTACCGGCAACAACAGCTCCATCAGGAACATCATGGGTAACCACCGAACCGGCCCCGACGAGGGCGTATTCTCCGATGATAATCCCGGGCAGAATCGTCGCATTCCCGCCGATCTTAGCCCCCCTCCCTATCCGTGGCCCTTTCAGATTCGATTTCGCCCCCGGTGAGGCTGGATACTTGGCATTTGTAAAAACAACATTGGGTCCAATCCAGGCCACATCCTCCAGTATAGAATACTCGGGTATGAAAACCAGGCTATGAATTCTCACCCCGTTGCCTATCCGCACATGGTGCTCTATCACCGAGAGGGTACCAATACTTACATCATCTCCTATCTCATTGGACTCTCTAATGTTTGCTTTATTTCCGGTCTGAAAGTTCTTCCCAATGGAGTTGCCGGCATAAATGACGGTATGTGAGCGAACATGAGTTCCAGCTCCAATGACGGTCTGAAGGTCACCCGCCTGACAACCCCTCGGCGGGACGCCGATAATACAGAAATCCTCGATGATTATGTCCGGTGGCAGTACCACGCCCTCAAAAACTTTGTAGTTGCAGTTCACGCAAGGTCCCCGGCTCTCAGTGCGAATTGGATGCATCTTGAAGGATACCGACCACTTTCTTTGCATGATCGATACCTGTGATACATTCGGTCCCGCTTTCAATACATTCAATGAAATGATCTATTTCGACCTTTAACGGTTCGAGAAAGTTGATCCTCGGGAGCAAGACATCCCCTGATCTGTGGTCAAATACTCGGAAATGCTGATTGTCAAAATCCATGTTCTGACCAAGGACGGCCCTCTTATCGATACCCTTGTCGAATATTGCAACTTTATTTTCAGCAATATCATCATACAGGACCATTTTCTTGGCCCCAACTACTACCATTGACCTGACTCGATGTGGATCAAGCCAGCTGACATGGATGTTAGCCATGATTTTGTTAGGGTAAACAATGTTCAAGAAGACTACATCATCGATATTTTCCTGTACATACGCAACACCACGCTTGAAGACTGAAACAGGATTTGGGTCTCCAAGCCAGTACTGAATAATGCTGATATCATGAGGTGCGAAATTCCATAGCGCATCAACATCGGATCGAATTCGCCCGAGGTTGAGCCGCTGGCTGTAGATGTAGCGTATATCTCCGAGTTCACCACAGTCAATAAGTCCTTTTACATAGCGAACTGCAGTGTTGAAAAGGAATGTATGCCCCACCATGACAAGGCAGCTACTCCTTTTAGCAGCTTCATTCATCTGCTCCACTTCCTGCACACTCCTGGCCAGAGGTTTTTCAACTAGTATGTGCTTTCCATTGCTCAGCGCCTTCATTGCAAGATCATAATGGGTGGCAACCGGTGTGGAAATAATGATAGCGTCAACATCCTGATCCTGGCAAACAGAATCAAAGTCATCGGTAACCCTGACACCAGGGTACATGCTCTTGACGTATTGCTGCCTTTCCTTAGAAATATCCACGACCGAATGGACTTTGCACTTTCCATTCATCATGAGATTTCTCAGGAGATTCGGACCCCAGTAGCCAACGCCAGCCTGTGCAATGTTCAACATAGAGTTCCTCTAAGACACTGAATATTAAGGTTATCTAAACAGAGATTTGTATAGATTAAATAAATCCACTTTGTGTACATTCCACCCATAACTGTCTAAAAAGGATTTAGCTTTGCTTGATTTGTCCGCACGCAAAGAAGGCATATCGTACGCATTACATATGCTCAAAGCTAATGAGTCAACATTCTCCGGCTCAAAATAAAAAACCGTATCATCGTCGAAGTAATATTCAATCGTTTTCAGCCGGGAAGTTACAACAGGTATCCCCAACGCTATACTCTCCAGCATCTTGACCGGCAGCATCAATTCGGTCGCGACATTCCTTTTATTCGGAACGATCGTTAAATCCATATTTTCCAGGTGCTCAGCGAGGTCCTCCAAAGGAACACTGCCCTCGCTGAACCGGATTGCATGCTCAACATGCAGGTCCCTGGCGAGCTTTAGGAGGTCCTGTTTCTGGTCCCCTTCTCCGATGATATGAAACTCTAAATATGGTATTTTTTCAACCAGGCGGGCAACCGCCTGGATGGCAATATCAATACCAAGTCTCTCCGCAATAGTCCCAAAATAGACGAGTCTGAAGCCATTGGATTGAGTGTGCTCCTGGACACGGATACCATCATAAGGGAATCTCTTTGGGTCGGGTACGTTTAGAAGCACGGTTATTTTAGAGTCCGCAATTCCTCTCTTCAGCAGAATATCCCTTTGGATATGGTTAACGCAGATTACTCGATCAGCCAGCAGGCAGGAAAGATATTCTTCCATATATAGGATCTTACTAAGTATCAACCATTTAATAGAAGTGGTGGAAAATTTACATGAGTAAGTTTCCAATACAGTATCATGTATGTCCAAAATTATCTTTTTACCGAACAATTTGGGCAGTATTGCTGCAAGTACGAGGAAATTAGGCATATTATGCACGTGCACTATGTCGAGCGATTTATTCAATAAACGAGTAGTGCATACCATAAATGCATGAAGCAGAAAATAAATGTAAGAGAACAGGTACCGAATATTGCTGTTACCCCGATATTTTGCGACATTGAGCTCCTTTACTTGTACGCCCTCAAGAGAGAAATTGCGAGGCTGTGCATCTCTTTTATTCACGAGCATTGTGACGCGGTACTCAGGAAGACTGGCAAGGGTTTCGGCCTCCCGCCTGACTCGTGCGTCAATGGCATAGTTTGTATAAGCAATCATGCAGATGTTCTGTTTCTTCTTTTCATGTGATTCTGGCATGACTACACTGCAACCTCAATATATGAATCAGAAACAGGTGAATCTATAGAATACCAGGCCCAATGATTGTCAGTAGAGCCAGTTGCACTCTGGCGCACAGGGAAAAAAGTCCTGAGAGTAAGAGGAGGGGAAGAAGTTTCATCTGTGCCTGACGCAAGCTGCCCCGTCAGCTTGTTTCCCTTCGGTTTGACCGAGCCAAAACTAGCCTCCCGGCGTTTGACATGCCAGTTAACTGCCTGTTTTCCCGACGCAAACCAAGGTTTCCATTTCTTGACGGTCCGCAGCAAGCCCCCGTAGAATTCATCCCAGTTTCTCTCAGGACTCAGACTGCGTGTGTGCCAGTTTATTGTAAGGACACCACCGTAGGCGCTCACGTCTTTAATCAGGCATTCGCATAATCGATACGCAATGTCTTCAGACAGAGCCAGTCTGTTCTCAGTAAAGAGTGCAGTATCCATTATGTTCAAAGGGAGTTCGAAAAGATTAGACCCCGGCAGTCGAAACACCTGGGTTGTGCCTGATCTAAAGCCAATGGTTTCATTGTAGCCAAGGCTGGAATCATACTTGAGGCCCGCCTTTTCGAGAACAGCAGGAGAAGCCTCGGAAAAATAGAGCCAATGCATGCGGACACCCGAGCAATCGCTGCCGGAAGTTCTTTTGATCACCTGGCATTCCTCCACCCCTTTTTGGGGGTGATGCCATGCATCGATGCCATGAAGCCCTATTTCGTTTCCATTTTCAGTCAGACTACGAACAATTTCCTCGTGGTTAACGATGTCGTATTTGGCTGCCCTGCATCCAGGGGGGTCTATTCCTACTGAATGCCCGGGATGATTCTTGAAGGGTATGAAAAAGTATGTAGCTGGTATTCCCTCTTCCATTTGCATATATCGGTCGATGTCAAACCAGAAGTCTCTTGCAAGCCCTAAGCAAACAGCAGGGAGGGAAACCACCGCTTTCAAATTCTTGATGAGTCTTGGCAAGGCCGAATTAAATTTTAAACCTCTCGAATAAACCGGAACAAACGACCTGTAGATGAACCCAAAAAGAGAACGGTCAAGCAGGTGGTCCTTTATTCCAATGAAATCAACATCGTGGGTGAGACAGGCGATAAATCCATGGCCGTATGGTACGGGGGGTATTTCAATTAATGGGATACCCGATTGCAGGATCCATTCACGGAGCAAAGATATATGAATTTCGACAGTAGGGATCTTGGAAAAGTCACAAGGCTGCCCGACTGACAACAAAAACTCGATTTCATCAAAAAGATCGTAGCCTATATGCAGGACGCGTTGGCCTCGATCCATATATTCCATACCAACCTGGAGCCCCTGGCCTTTATCCTTGAGCAGGGTGTTCTTGTCAGCCTTGAATAAAGCACAGCTTCTATAGATTGGGAAAACAACCTGATCATTTCCGACAAGCCTGCTTCCATTGAGTGCAGAGAAACTATTGTATATAATATCGGACTGAGGCAACTGGCTGTAAATAATCGTTAATTTTGCCGATGGGATATTGGCTGAAGAGCTAGTAACAATGAGCACGTCGTATTCTTTAGAAGAATCGTAGAACTCCCACGGAGTCTTGAATAACTCAAAAAATTCTTCTACCCAAGACTTCTGTGAATGTCGCGAGATAATTCCGATCATGAACCCTACTTGCCCTTTTCCTGACTGTTTTGAGACCCTTTGCCGCAAGTTTGCATCCAAAACCGTGCGACATCCCGCGGCAACGCGTGCCAGTACTGATCCTGGTAGGCCGAGCGGATGTGTTCCAGGAATTCACGATACAGATCAGCCGGGTACTCCGAGTAAGAACACTTGACCCCGCCAAAATGCATGTAATCCGGATGTGTAACCATGAGGGCCATGCCCCCGTTTCGAACAACCCAGTCCAGCTTCTGCTTCCAAATGTCGTTCGTCCTGTTTCGCATCAGGACGAAGAGAGTAAAATCCTGGGGGAGGGTATAGGGCAGTTCCACGTATCCCCTGTTCCCATTACTATTTGCGACATAGAATGGGAAGATGGTATGCATGCCGTCCGGTTGCGGTTCGAACGGATCTATGTCAAAGGTCGAGGCATCGTATTCGATATCGAGATCGTGCAGCCAGCCGAGATGGTGATACATGCAGGGGGAGCGGAAGCCAACGGCTTTCCAGTCCCTGAGCACCTGGTTTATCCGGAGCGACTGGCTCACGAACCCTTCTCTGGAGTGGTAAAGGGAACTGTTGTGGTATAACCCGTGGACACCGACCTCAAAGCCCCGGTTCGTGAGTTCCTCGCGTATTGCGGGCGATACCGGGTATTCTTTGGCAACGAAGTTGAACGCCGACCTGAAGCCGAACCGCTCTTCGATATCGGCAAGTTTCAGGCACCGGCCGTATCCCTTTGCCGTTTCAATATCATGGGTGAGAACGAGAGCAAATTTTTTCCCCCCTGGCCATCCGGCCCATCCTTTGGGCAGGTTGTCCGCCAATTCATAGGACGGCCAGACAGGCGCGTATTTTCTCCATTTGCGCATGATGATCTTGCTTCTCATAGCAATCTGCAATCTGCGCGGTACGGCGTTTTTGATATAGTAGTACAGGCGGATCTTATAGTTGAGCATCAGTTTAGATCCATTCAGCCTACATGTCTGTATAACAGCGACCCGGCGAGGCGCAAAAAGGGTACGGGCAAAGCTTTGAATATCCGGCTTTCAGGGTTCCCGGAAGTCTTAAACACCCGGTTGCGGGAACTGCCCGTTTGCGGTGAATCTTGCATGAATACTGAGCGGTTGAGATCGTATCTATAATAGAAGAGATTTTCTTTCCGAGTGCCCCACCCAGTTTTAAACCGCACCAACCCGGCATTTTCCGGCTCCGTTCTCCCGAAGCACAGCTCTTCGAACCCGTTTCCGGAGAACCACCGGATCGCCTCCCACATCACCAGGTTATTGGCCCGCAGGTGCTGATACCGCAGGTCCGATGCGCCGAATTTGTAAATGCCCTTTTTGCCCGAATGGAGGTAGACGGCCCCGGCAACGGCCCGCCCCTCATGGCGGCCAAGGACCGTGAAGCCTTTGCCCTTCGAGATCGCATTGCCGAAGATCGCCCTGAAAAACCCCCAGGGCTGCGGAGGCACACCGTGGCGCTTCCTGGTAAGGCAGTGCAGCCGGTAATACTCCCGGAGATCGCTTTCCAGGTCGGAAACAGCGACGCGAATCCCAGAATTTTTTGCCGTGCGGATGTTTCGCCTGGTGGCGCCACTCGCCTGCTGGAAAAGTTTTTCGTCGCCGCCGTGAATTTTCAGAACATGCCTCAGAAAGGTTCGATACGGCGCCGCACCGTTAAAGTGCTTCTCTCCGCCTCGTAGCTCCACGTATTTCCACCCCGCCCTTCTCCCGTATTGGAGCACTTCATCGAACATCGAGGAAAAACCACCTTCATCCGACGCAATCGGCTCGCAGTAATCGGTAAAAGGAATGGAAACCCCTCTTTTGCCGGTAAGCAAGCTGTCCACCTCCATTACAGGAATCACGACGGAGGGTTTCGCCTGTTTCGCTCCTTCGGAGCGCGTGAAGTAGAGGGGCCTGTACGAATAGGATTCTTTCAATACGGCGGCCCAGTTCGATGAATGGAAAAAGGAGTGCTCCGGCATGGAGCCGATAAGGGTGTCCCAACCGGGATGAGCGATGGGGTCGATTATGGTGAACTGATCGGATTTAAGGGACTGCACCATGAGTTCCTATGAAAGACGCCCCGGATCCCAGCTTTCACCCGTTGCCCTTCGATACCCTTCGGTACCTCAGGACATGCCTCAGGGCGAACGGATATCCATATCAAGCCCGGGCCCTCGCGGGAGGGGCGTCCATAAAAGCGGTGATCAAGCCCGTTGCTCTTTCGACCTGCGATTTCGTAAGGGTGGGTCCCATGGGAAGTGACAGCATGCGCCCGGCAACCGACTCGGAGACCGGAAAGCTTCCGGGGCCGAGGTTCATCGACCGGTAGCTGTTTTGCAGGTTATCAGGTCGAGGAAAGCAATGCCGCCGTTATTTGTCATCTATGAGCCTAAGAAATCTGGATGGATTTCCTGCCACTATGGCATTTGCAGGAACATCGCGGGTGACGACGCTTCCGGCCCCAACTATGGCGTTTTCACCAATTGTCACGTTGGCCAGAATAGTACATCCGGAACCGATGCTGGCTCCATTTTTGACCAGGGTGGCTTCGACTTTCCAGTCCGCTTCCGTCTGAAGCCGGCCCGACTCATTGACCGACCGAGGGTAAGTATCGTTTATGAAAACAACTCCATGGCCAATGAAGACGTTGTCTTCTATGGTCACCCCTTCGCAGATGAAGGTATGGCTCGAAATCTTGCAGTTCTTGCCGACCGTGGCATTTTTCTGGACCTCGACAAACGCGCCTATCCCGGTATTGTCGCCAATTTGACAGCCATAGAGGTTTATGAACTTAGAGAGCTTGACGTTTTCACCAAGCCTCACATCATCGGAGATGCAAAGAAAGCTCATAGGTAAACCAGTTCTCCCCTTTTCTTTAATGACTTGTCAGCCGATTGGAGCATCTTTACTACTCGGTGTCCCGAGTGGCCGTCATTGAATGGTTTCTCGTCATTGACTATGCAATCGACGAAATACTGGGTTTCAAGCCGCAGAGCTTCAGTCTGCTCCACTCTGGGCGCCCACATATCGCCCGTGCGATAGCTGACAAGCAGGTTATAGACACCCTCCCGGTTTTCGACCTTGACACCTTTGTCATAGACTTTGATTTTTTCATCGGCGTCCAGATCGTTCCAGACCAGCATCTTCTTCTCACCCCCAACCAGGGTGGTGCGGACCTTCACGGGCGAGAGCCAGTTCACGTTCAGATGGGCAATAATGTTGTTCGCGAAATAGATAGTCGTGTAGGCCACGTATTCGTGTTCAGAGAAATGGTTTTCCCCTGTTGAAACGATCGCCTCAGGCTTTTCCCTGATGACGTAATCCATGATCGACAGGTCATGCGGAGCGAGGTCCCAGATCACATTCACGTCATGCTGAAACAAACCGAGGTTGATCCTCATGGAATCATAATAATAAAGAGATCCGAGAGTCCCGTCATCGATCAGCTGCTTGATCTTTTTAACTGCACCGGTAAAAAGAAATGTGTGGTCGACCATTATTTTGAGGTTCTTACGTTCCGCGATTTCGATCAGCTCCTCTGCCTGCGCGGTATTGGCAGTGAACGGTTTTTCAACGAAAATATGCTTCCCGTTCTCCAAGGCCGACTTTGCCACGCTGAAGTGCGTGGAAACCGGCGTTACAATTGCGATGGCATCAATAGCAGGATCTGAAACAAGGTCCTGCCAATCGACGGTTTTCTCTATATCAGGGAAGCTCCGCTGGGCACGCTTTAAAGCTTCCTCACTCATGTCACAGATCTTCTTTACGCGGCACCCCTCGGCCACATGGAAATTCCGGACGATATTCGGCCCCCAGTATCCAAACCCAATTATACCGATGCGGACCATGTCTTCCTCCTTTAGGGCAATTCACATTGCAAGGCAGTAGAGAGATTTTTGTAGTGCAGTAGAAAACGGAGTAAAAACGCCAGGGCTTGAATTGACCGCAGAGACGCAGAACCCGTTAACCACAGAGACACAGAGGGCACGGAGAAAAGTGTTAAACGAAAAGCGGGAAGCGAGAAGCTTTTGCTCCTTGCTCCTTGCTCCCCGCTCCTTGATCTCGTTGGATTTTGGTTTTCTCTGTGTTCTCTGCCCTTCGGCAGGATCAGGACAGGTTTTCTCTGTGGTGAACGGTGAACTAATATGCGCCCTTGCTGGTAAAAACTGCCAGAGGCGTTTTGAATAGAAGTTTTAAATCAAGCCATATGGACCAGTTTGTCATGTACTGGATATCGAGGCGCACCATTTCATTGAAACTCGTCCTGCTTCTCCCCTCCACCTGCCATAGGCCTGTTATTCCGGGTTTCATGTCGAGTATACGTCTTTTGTGCCAGATATCATAGTCTTCGAGCTCATACAGAATAGGAGGCCTCGGTCCGACAAGAGACATTTCCCCTTTGAGCACATTGATGAACTGAGGCAATTCATCGAGGCTCATCTTTCTTAGAAATCTTCCAAGCGGGGTCACTCGCGGATCATTTTGTATCTTGAAGACCTGTTGTTTTTCTGAGGCGCCATTCCCCGGTTTCGATTCACATGAGCAGATCAAGTCTTTTACATATTTCTGATGAATTGAAGGGTCATTGTTTACGTACATGGACCGGAACTTCAGGAACGTAAAACTTTTCCCGTATTGTCCTGCCCGCTTCTGGCGAAAAAAGACGGGTCCGTCCGAGGTAAGCTTGATCAGCACGGAAATTAAGACAAACATAGGGACGCAACCTACTAACGCAGCAATACTGCCAAATATATCAATACATCTTTTCAGGATAAGGGAGATCTTGCGTGAAAAGCTGGTCTGCGTAAGCTCGGGATAGAGCGTCAGATCAATCGAGCGGCCAGTGCCGTTGTTCTTCTTTGAGCAACCAGCCCCGTTGTCCTCTTCGGGGAAAGAATAGATGGAAATTTTTATTTTCTTCATTTCCTCAGAGGTCAAGCCAAAAGACAGATTAGTCTTCACTCTTCGGACAATGCAGTCTACTACAGGTTCGTGTTTCGAATCGCATATTTCGGTAAAGATGATTCCGACCACCTGGTCCGCTTTATACCAGCCGAGCACATCGATGTCCCTCTTGGAATCGGCAAGGCACGAGAGTGTTTGTTCGATCAGGCCATTCCCATCTTCGGAAACGGATAACAGCATTAAGATAAAAGGCCTCTTGGATCTTTCTGTCCTCTTCCGCTCGAGCGCAAGAATTCTGTTAAAAGTTTCCTCGTCCATAACCGAAGATGATGAATCAAGGTGATAAGCAGTGAGTTCATTAGATCTTTTATAAGAAGAATCAGCGTTGTTTATCATTCCTTCTTCCCCACCCATTATTTTCGATTCATCACTGCCATAGCTTCTTTTGGGTCGCATCGCGATCTCCCGCTAAATCCATATGGAAAAATGTTTACAACTGTTGTGTCTTCCAAAGCATGATCATAGAGGCTAAGAACGTGCTGGAACCGGTACCCGTTCTTAAAAATTGAGGAATTGAGAGATTGAGGAATTGAAAAATTCGGGGATTTAGGGATTGAGCAATTTGCGAATTGGGGAAGCTTTAATCGTTTTAATCCATGAATCCCTCAATTCGGAATTGCTCAATTCTTGCTAAAGGCGCCTATAGATGGATTGGGGAATGTAGTAGCGCCGTTTATTGAGCACAACTCCAAGTACATCGCCGCCCACCCTGGAAATGCTGTCTTTTACTCTTCGTACTGTTTGCCACCTCGTCTTCTCAGCCTCGACGATCAGAATGACACCGTCGACCTTGGAGGCGATAGCCAAGCCGTCCGGGGATACGGAAAGAGGAGCTGAATCAATGAGAACCAGATCAAAATCGGTCCTCAGATTCTGACAAAACCCGTTGAATGCCGGGGAGCTGAAAATCTCGGGCGTGCACGCCGCGGAATTACAGGAGGGACTCATAAACAGACTGGATTTTCCGATCTGGTGAATAACGTTTGCAATTTGTTCACCATCCTTAAGCGCCTCGAGCCAGCTATTTGACTGCTGGACTTCGAAAAACTGGGCCTGAGTTGGATGATACCGGTCAGCATCCAGCAGGAGAACGGAATGGCCAATCAGGTTTGCGCAAACTCTGGCGAATTCCCTGACGATTGTCGATACACCTTCCCCCTCACGGGAACCTATGAATTGGAAAATCTTGGATTTAGAATGAGGAAGCAGAGTGTCAAGGACCTTATAGAGACTCAGCATTTCCTCTCCAAAGTCCTTTTCTGGTGACACAAGAACATCGAAAGGAATAGGAGGGCTTGCTGTGGCTCCCTCTTTGCCCTTCTTCTGCGTCTGTGCGTGCTGCAATGCCTCGTAAATTTTGCTCATGGCGTCCCATCCCTGAAAATACGGTCAAGGTTGTGATTAGGTGATTAGTTGGAAGCCGGCCTGTAACCTTCCATTACTGGAAGGAGAATCTCATCCCCTATTTTGACCCTGTTAAGGTCCTGAATCTGAGGATTCAAATCTTTGAAGCTCTTTACCAGCGGTTCATCGAGCCGGCCGTAAACATCAATCAAAATCTTAAAGATTTCGTCCCCCTGTTTGACAATTCGAAGCGTGGGAGCGGGCTTCTGAACAATTTGGACGGGCTCTGCGGCAACTGGTGTCTGCTTCGCTTCTATGTATGTCTCAACTATTTCTGTTTCAGGTTTGGGCTCCTCGGCGGTTTCCATTACCGGGGCCGAAGGGGCGTTCTGGTCCGCATCTGATGCGGGCAGGCTCTTTTCAAGCACCTTTTGTTCAATCGCTTCCTGTTTAGGCTCGGCAGAGCGCTCCGGTTCAGCCGGATTGACGCTCTCAGTCCGGGCGGGCGGCCCTGCGGCAACAGTTGTTATCTCCTTATGGACCAGACTATTACGAAAAAAGAAAAGCAATAGTGCGGCAATCACCACCAGGGATACGGCAACTGCTGTTCGCCATCGTAGGGGAACTGCCGGATCGCGGCCATGCAAATCGGCAATTACTTCTTTGATTATTTTCGAATCGACGGGGTTCTGGTCATAGCCGAAAGCGGTAATTAGTGCGTTGTCACCTATTACATTGATTATTCGCGGAATTCCCTTGGCTTCCTTGACTATTTCTTTCAGCGCACCTTTTGTGAAAACAGCGTTATGGAACGCGGAAGCCCTGGTGAGCCTGTGCTGGATGTACGCCAGGCTCTCATCTGAGGAAAGAGGATCTATGCGGCAGCGAATCGCGATTCGCTGCTTGAGCTGCCTCAACTCAGGCAAATTGAGCAGCCTGTCAAACTCAGGCTGCCCGACAAGAATTATCTGTATCAGTTTATCCTGAGAGGTCTCCAAATTGGAGAGCATCCTGAGATGTTCGAGAGTTTCGATCGGCATGTTTTGAGCTTCGTCTATTATTAATACGACATTGCGGTCATGCTTGTATTCTTCGATAAGATAAAGGTGCAGAGAATTTACGAGTTCGGAAGGTTCCTCATCCGTGATCGGGATACCCAGTTCGAGCACAATTTGCTTGAGAAGTTTCTGAAAGGAAAGTGCTGCATTGAATATATAGACGATTCTCGTCTTCTCTGAATCCGTACCCTCCAGGTATGACCTCAAAATGGTGGTTTTCCCCACACCGACTTCGCCGGTTATGGCGATAAAGCCCTTCCTCGCTCCAATACCGTAGAATATCGACGCGGATGCTTCCTTGTGGCTGGGACTCAGGAAGAGAAACTCCGGGTCCGGAGTTATATGGAAAGGATTCTTTTGGAATTTGAAAAATTTCAGATACATGGATTGGGTCTTATTCAATCATTTCTGTGCAATCGCAATCAGCACGGGCAGGCCCAATCGCCTCTCGGCTTCCGTTGGGGTGCTCATACCGTGCTTGAGAACTTCCATCAACAAGGCAATCCCGAGACTGCCCAAAATGCTTCCCACTATTGCAACAGGGATCAAAAGGATCAAAGGCTTTGGCGGATTAACAGGGGCAGCAGGCGCGGCCGCTGGTTCAATCACGCTGACACTGGTCATTTTCTGGCGGTCGAGCTCATCATATATTTTGGCCTCTTCGAGCCGCTGCCGATAAGTGCGGTACTTTTCATCGTTGCTGGATATTTCGCTCAAAAGCGTCTTATTTCTGTTTTCCAGGGATTCAAATGTTTGCATTTCATCGTTAAGCTCCTGGAACTGCTGCTCAACGCCGATCTTCCTGACTTTCAATGCACTCAACTCTGCCTTGTTTTGAAAAATCTGCTTTTGAATATCCTGATACACAGGGTCAGGCATAGCAGCACCGGGATTCTTGGCCTGGGCCTCGAGATGCTCTTGCACCATCTTTATCTGCTCCCGGATGTTTGCGATCAGCCTGTTATCTTCCTTATATTTAGCTACGAGTTCCTTTTCCTGAAGCTGGAGGACGAGCAGCCTGGATTCCGCATCTGCCCTTCGCTCCGATGCAACCGATGTTGTTGCTGTTTTGGCAACTGAGCTCAGTTGCTTTTCCAGTTCGGAAATCTTTTCCTGCACTTCCTTTATCTGGTTAGCCGTACCGTCGAGCTCACCAGCCAGAGTCGACCTTTGCTTGAGAAGCATCGTCCGCTGCTCGTCAAAAGAAACTATCTTGGTCTCCTCACGGAAAGTCTTCATTCTGTTTTCCGCGTCCGCAAGTTTCTGCCGGAACTCATCGGCCTTTTTTTCAAGGAACAGAACCGATTTGGGGTCCTTGTAAATTTCCGATCTCTTATCAATATAGAAGCTTACCAACTGATTGACCACAGCAGCCGCTCTAGCGGGGTCAGCTGCACCGAAAACAACTTCAATGACATTACCCAGCTGGACCGCTGGCACACTTAACGTCTTTCCACTGACCACGGAGAGGTCCTTTTCAAGCATAACCAGTGCCGCTTCGTTATTGCTCAATCCCGGGATGGGGTTATTGACAAGCTCAGGAAAAATGTTCTCCGGCTTCAGCGAATTAACGACACGTGCCTTTAACTCCCTGCTATCCAGGATGCGGGCTTCCGACGCGATAAGATCGGCCGTGTTGATTACAGCTTTGCGTTGGTTCTCAAGTGAAAATTCCGGCGAATTGTTTTCCCAACCGGCTTTGACCAACACGAGCGATCTGGCCTCGAATCGTGGGATATAGATAAAGTAACTATAGATGAGAACACCACCGACACTTAAGATCCCGATAATCAGAAAAGAGACAAGAATGCCGATTTTGTGTTTAAAAAATATGGACAGGTAATCGCGAAGACCATTTGCGGGACTGTCCTCTCTTATGAGGTGAATGCGCTCGAGGTTCAGCGCTGGTGAGGCCGGCACATTGGAAGGCACCGGGAGTTTAGGATCGAACGCGGTATCCTGTTTCATATCATCGTCTTTCTTCTTCGATTAACTGCAAATAATTGGTTGATAATTCCTGAACCGGCAAAAGCCGGCGGAGATAAGAATAACAGCCCAGCGCCTGGAGCTTAGGTTCAACAACAATTTCCTACCAGTGCCCGTGATGCCATACCGACTGGAGGCTCTCTTTGCCATCTAGTTGCTAAAACCCCCTGCCTGCGCTCGTGATGCCATACCAATAGCCGACAGTATAGGTCGGACTGATGACACCCTGGATGTACTGCTGGACCCAAAGATCCACGTCGGCAATATTGCTTTTAGGAACAAGCACTATATCATAGGGTTGGAGATAAATGTCCTGACTCAAGTCTATACCCTTCATTGCATTTTTGAGATTTAAGGCAATTGCAAAGGGCTTATTGTCAACATCCCGCCGTATAACGACTACTTCATCCAGCCGGGCGGTGTCCTTAAACCCGTAGGATAAGGCAATAGCTTGAAGGACGGTAGTCGGGCCAACGAGTGGATGGGCCGTGGGCCTTGTCACTTCCCCTTCCACAAATACGCGATGACCCGCAAAGGTGTCAACGATGACGGCGACCTCGGGTTGTTGAAGGTGTTTGGCATAGCTCTCGTTAAGCAGATTTGTGAGTTCCGGTACGGTAAGGCCCACAACGCTCACATCGTGTACCAGGAGAAGTCCGATTTTTCCGTCAGGCCGGACAGTAACGTCCTGGTTGAGATCCGGGTTATAGAACAACTTGACCTCAATATCATCCCCCACGTGTATCCGGTACTCTTGTTCAACCGGTGGCGCCTGCGTATCGGGAGCACCGGCGAACCTGGCGTTCTTCGTGTAGGGTCCGCAGCCGTACAATGCAAGTGAAACAATAATGAACGCTAAGGTCAATGATCTCATTTCTCTAACCTAGTTGGGGTTTGTGGGCTGATCAAAGGAGCCTGAGTAAACCAAATCTCATGATATTATGCTAACGAGCAACTTGCAATACTAAAGATTCCCAAAAAAAGAAGTCACTCCTTCTTAGGCGATTCCTGACCCCGGCGATATATTTCCATTCTTTGCGCCTTTTGCCACTCCCAAGGCGGCACCGCGTATGACTCAGACCAAAGTCCGACGAGGTTCTTCCGGGCCAGTTCCTCGAGCTTTCTCCACTCATCGCACAATCTGGACGTGCATTGGACTGGCCTTACCCACGCCATTCCGTAGCCAACCACTTGGCCGTTCAGGAAATCCTTAACGCCTTCAATCCTTACCAAAGCATTGCTGAAACCCTCACCATCGATAAACAAAGGAGTGATTTCCGCATTTCTCTGAAGTGTTAAGTTATTTACAAGGAAACGAGCTTTATCATGATACGGCTGGCCGTACACCGGGCACATGACCCCATACAACCGGACAGTTTGCGCCTGCCCCCCAGCGGCAATCACAAGCAAGTCTCCTGCACGAACCTCGATGATTCTTACTGAAAATGCATGACAAGACAACACAGAAATAATAAATATGAACAGAAATAAGCAAAATGAGAACACATTTTTAAACGTTATACGCGCGTTGGGTAACTTAGGACGGGGTAGATCTGACCCAAATCTCAACATGCTTGTAAAGCTCCGCCAACTCCGTTACACAGCACCCAGCTAAGTAAATCGTCAAATCTGTTTAAAGGCATAAGAAAAAATTGAGAAGAACTTTCATCATGGCACCACAATAGGCTGATGGTAATGATTCAGGAATTTATGATCAATGATGATTGCAAAAAATTTGCCTGCTGCAAAGGGTGATTTTGGTGGGTAGAAATTAGGTATTTAACATACCCACTAATCTAGAATGTAGCGCAAAAACATCCATTTCAGTAATCGGATAATGAGTGTTGGATTCGCTGCGATCGAAAAAAGCTCGGCAGAAAGGAGCGGTTATTCAGGGCTCTTTTCCTGGTATCGGCGCCGCTCATGAATTTTCTGTCTCTTTTCTTTTTCCCACTGCCAGGAGGGTAAGGCTGAAAGCAAATACCGGAACGAAACACATGTACCTCTTATTTTTTGCGACATAACGAGGCGCGCCCCTGAGCGAATTCTTTTTTGACTCCATCAGCAGTCAGGACAACATACAGCTCCGCTAACTCGATTACATGCTCCTTCACAAATAATCGCATAATGGACTTCCATACCTTATCGGAGAATTGGCCCGAAAAGATGAGGCAAAGATTAAGGGTTTGGACCATGGCTGTAAAGTGGGATTTAGGAGGGGACAAAGTGGGTAGTAGATATACCTATGTGAGTAAAAAAATAAACAGATTTAAGTTGTTACTCATCCGATCCTGACGCTGAATAAATTTTGGGCGTACTACGCCTTCGGCGCTCAGAAGAAGAGCTGTCGTTGCTCGCCTTCATGATCCGGAAATCAGGGTCGGTGAAATCTCTATACGATGGCGTATTCCCGTGCCAAAAGGCTGAAGCGGGTATTTTCTAACTGGTCATTTCGGCTGCTTAGTGACCGGCGCCAATACCCTGTGATTTAACGCCGACATGTTCGCCTCCTAATTGCGTCCCCATCAATTCTTTCAATTTGGTTTTACCTTTTGAGCCAAATCGGCCGAACTTGATCCCGCAACGCCTCACCGCGGGAATGCTCCATGATTCTTCAGCTATTTCCATATCATAGATCACCGTTGACTCTATTAGCTCCATGTGATGTGAATTCAGGCCGAATATATTGATATTGGCCGGCCCTGTTCTTAGTTTCATGGTCGCAAGATACTTAACACCAGCCCCGCCCAGACTCAAATCCAAGATTCTGCCCACAATGATCGGTTCGTTTGGCGTCACAAATGCCGCAAAAATCTCGCTTTCGGCTTTGAGTCGTTTATGCTTTCTGTGGTCTGAGTCCACAAGAAGGTCCCCTGAATCAAGACTGAGCAAACGATTCGATGATCACCCTACCAAAGGCGCGGCACCAAAAAAATTGGACAGGAATACTCCACCATGCAATTTCCGTACATTTTCATTGATATGGAGGTAAGTAGTTAATTACTTTAGGATCTTTCTAATCCGACCAGCCATGCCTCTAACTCTGATTGTAAACAATTCCGACGGCGATAATTCAAGATAATACCGCAAAACCGCACTGGTTGTCATTTTAGCATTTGTAAAGATTTCCGACGCATAAATGAAGAATAAAAAGCTGTCGAGTTGCTGAGGCGGGCGGACTGATGCCAGGCCCGGTCAAAACCAAACATATAAGGGGAGAATATGAGACCTGATCGGGTCCTATGCCACTATTTCACCGTTACAGTACATCCGGCAGAGGCGCTGAGTCCGCATGGATCCGTAACGGTGAGCATGAATAACAGAATGCCTTGTTTGTTCCTGAACAAACACCTTACCGTTCCCGATGGGGAAATCGATCCTCTGCCCTGGATACTGGCGGAAATAGTATAATTTGTCGTCAGGGAAGTGAAATTGGCAGTAATGATGTGGCAGGCATTCAGATTAGAATCGGATCTTTCACACGCCCCATGCGAAAGACTGATGCCATCAGGATCTCTCCTTCCTCCGGAGTGCGTCTCCCACGGATTCCCCCACTGATCCAGAGGTCAGTCGATCTTGGCGTAGAGACAATAATCTTTGTGGAGCGGAGTGTAAACATATTTTACACAACTGTTATGTTCTTTGATTAATCAGCGAATTTTCCCGCTCCGGAGGACATCTCAAATAATCCGCCAATGAATGAAGGCAGGCTCATGCATAATCCCGGATTCCACTTTTTTTGAACAGGGCGAAGATTGCAGGGGGGCAGAAGCCCCCCATCTATTACGTGTGTAATTTATTCAAAATTTCTCTGAGATCTGCCCGGTAACCCTGCCTCAGTAAGGTGTAACTGTTACAGCACATTTGGCTGTAGCGCTCAGCTGGTCAGTAGCGTCTGTAACGGTGAGCATGAATAAGAGGTCGGCACTTTGAGCGTCCGAATAGGCTGG
>Ga0074045_10001008_pt1 | contig 27463 bp, 24 predicted proteins | sample BogForMeECP23OM2_FD_94442 | JGI IMG/M metagenome (GOLD analysis project Ga0074045, IMG submission 94442) | Bog forest soil microbial communities from Calvert Island, British Columbia, Canada - Bog Forest MetaG ECP23OM2 | ecosystem: Environmental > Terrestrial > Soil > Wetlands ...
ATTGCTTGCACCGCGGCGCGCAACATCGCGCTCCCGCCAAGCGCATGCACATTCACAAGCTGCACGCCCGGCATGCCCGCGGAGGCAAGCACCGCGCCCGCAACGGTGTTGGGAATATCGTGGAATTTCAAGTCGAGAAAAATGTCCGCGCCCAACTGCGCCACTTGGCGTACTGCTTCAGGTCCCGCCGAAGTGAAAAGTTGGCTGCCGATTTTGAACATGCCCACAAGATCCGCCACTTGCTTGGCGAACTTGAGCGCCGTCGTAAGGGAATCGAAATCGAGGGCGACGATTAGACTGCTGCGTGGATGGGCGTCAAAGGTCACGGTTCGGGACGTGCCCGAAACGTTTACTTCTGGCTTTCGTCGGCTCGGTCGCGCTTGGGCGGCAGTTGCATCAGTTCCAGCCGCACCTGGCTTACTCCCGAGTGGATCAGGCCAATCTTTCGGGCTACCCGATAGGATACATCAATTTCGCGGCCTTCTTGGTAGGGACCGCGGTCATTGATACGAACCACTTCAAATTTGCCATTCCGCGGGTTGACGATACGCACCCAGGAATTGAAAGGTAGATTGGGGTGCGCTGCGGTCAGGCCCTCGGCACTGAAGGTTTCCCCGTTCGCAGTGCGCTTTCCATTGAAGTCCGGGCCGTACCAACTGGCATTGCCTACCCAGACCTTCATGGGTTTGACAGGCTCACTCAGGTGAGCGACAAGAGGAGCTTCCATCCCGGGTGCGAACAGGAACATGAGTGGCACCCAACGAATGGCAGCCCAAGTGATAAAGAGTGGTCGTCGCATAGTGTGTTCTTTTGACTACAAATACTCAAAAAGTGTAGTAGGAAAACAGCATTATGTCAACCAAAATCTCCCCTAAATCTGTCCTTTAACTCGCTGATATTAATGCACTTAATCGTTCGTACTACTGTCTCCAACCTCCCCGCAATTGCCTCACTGGCCCTCGGGTCAGCAAAACTGGCCGTCCCGACCTGTACGGCCGACGCGCCTACACACAGATAATCAAGCACGTCTTCTGCCGTCTCTACTCCTCCCAGCCCCACAATGGGGATCTTGACCGCCTTCCGCGCCTCCCAAACCAGCCGGAGAGTAATGGGCTTGATGGCCGGACCAGAGAGTCCGCCGGTGGGGTTCCCGAGCCTCGACTTCCCCGACCTAAAATCAATGGCCATAGCAGGATAGGTATTGGCAACGGTTAACGCGTCGGCTCCGGAAGATTCCGCCGCCTTCGAGATCAGACCGATGTCCGTGACCAGGGGCATTAGCTTCACCCAGAGGGGCCGCTCCTTCGCCGCCTTGCGTGCCGCCGAGACGACGTCTGCGACCAAATCGGGATTGCTTCCGAACTGCATCCCTCCCTTTTTTACGTTGGGGCAGGAAATATTGAGCTCATAGGCGGCAATCCCGGGGGCATCCTCGAGCCGCTGTATGACGTCCACGTAGTCCTCGATGGCATAGCCAAAGACGTTGACGATGACGTTCGTGTTGCATTTTTGCAACAGGGGAAGCTTGTCCGCGCAGAACTTGGCTACCCCCACGTTCTGCAACCCAACCGCATTCAGCATTCCTGAAGCAGTCTCGCAGAGCCGGGGGGCGGGGGCACCTTCCATGGGTTCCAGGGAAATGCCTTTAGTGACGAAGCCACCCAGGCGGTTCAGATCAACCAGATGAGCGAACTCCAAGCCATACCCAAAAGTGCCGCTTGCAGCGATGACGGGATTAGTAAGGCGCAGAGCGCCAACCTGCACTTGGAGGTTAACGCGTTCAGAGGAACTCACGCTGGGGATGAGGATAGCACGAAGACTACTGTCCGCCCAAAAAATCCTGCAAGCGCTGTGGAATTATTTGGCCGCGGAATTATGGAGAGCTTCCGCCAGAACACGTCCATCGCGCGTGGCCAATGTGATGCCGCAAAGCGCGGCAAACGTTGGCGCAATATCCGCGGGTGTGACCGCAGTGAAATACTCGCCCGGCTGAATTCCGTATCCGAGGAGAAACAGCGGCACATGCTGATCATAGTTGTAGGGAGTACCGTGACCTGTGCCGTATCCGCGTTTCTGGCCTGTGGGAGTTCCGTCCACGAGCCAGTAGGGCTTGGGAACGAAGAACAGATCACCACTACGGCCCAGAGAATAGCTGAGTGCCAAGGCCGTACGTATTGCAGAGCTGTTGGAAACTGCCCCGTTCAAATCTTCAGCGCGATAGACTGCGGCCACGCCCGGCTGGGCAAGCGCTGAGTCCAAGACCGCGTGCAGTGCCCCGGGATCTTGTTTAAGGCGGTCGTAAATTCCCTGCGAGAAATAGACGTTGCCTTCGGTGATGCGCGCGATCGCCGGCTTGGCGTAATTGAAGGGCCCCAGGGCCTTTTCCATGCGCTCCTGCAGCTCCGCGATGCTTAACACGCCCGCGTCCACGCCTGTCCTGGCCATATCTTCGGGCACCGGTACGACGCCGTGATCGGCGCTCAAGGCCAGGATGTAATTCCCGCGGCCCACTTTCTGGTCAAGGTGCGCCAACAGTTCGCCAAGGTCCTTATCCAGCCGCACCAGAATGTCCTGAATCTCCCGGCTGCGTGGGCCGTAAGCATGGCCGATGTAATCGACCGTGGAGTAGCTCACACCCAAGTAATCCGTGCCGCCCGCCTTGCCCAAGCCCAGAGAATCAATAGCCGCCTCCGCCAGGTGCGTCAGAGACGTATCGGCAAACGGACTACTCGCCCACTGCTCGATGTACACCTCGTCCCCAGAGGTGCTCCCTTCTTTCCCGTTCAACGCATGCGGAAAACTCAGCGACCAGCCTCCTGGCGGTGCCGCGCCCGTTGCTTTCTCGTCATAGAGGTAGGCGCTCTCCGGTAACGAGAGTGACCAAGTCTTGCCGTAGTCCTCCGAAACCGGGTGCTTTTTCGCGAACTCTTCCACAAAGGGCATCGTGCCGTAGGCCGAGGAAGTGACCCAGGCGCCCGAACTGGAATCGAACCAGGTGACGGCATCGCCCTTATGACCCGCCATGGTGATGGCCGCGCGGGCCTTCAGCGAAAACGTGACGACGCGCGTGGCCCCGCCGGTCTGAAATTTGAGCTCCTCGGCAAACGAAGGCAATTCCATCCTGGCGGCCGAATCGCCCCCTTTGGTGCTGCCGCCTGCATAAGCCACATTCTTCACATTGGGATCACTGGTGCAGGTGACCATTTTCTGGTGGTCGCGGTCCCACCAGGAATTGGCAATCATGCCGTGGCTGGCTGGGAACGCCCCAGTCGAAATCGTCGTATGGCCCACGCATGTCTCCGTTGCGGCATATGGATAGGCCGTTTCGTGGAACCAAGCGCCTTCCTCCACTAATCGCTTGAGCCCGCCGGTCCATTGCCCGAGGAACTTATCCACATAGTCGCCGCGCATCTGATCCACGACAATCATCACCACGAGTTTCGGGTGTGCGGGGTGGGCCATACTCGCGACGGCGGACTTTTTGGGCACTTGGGCCCCAAAAGCCATTGCAGTGAACAGCATCATCGCAAATGCCCCGGCCAAAGAGCGCCTTGGAATGTGGACAACCGCCTGCAAGCGCATTTTCGTGGACTCCCTTCCTGTGCCAGCAGAAGTCTACCATGCCCCCGGGAGGGGCCCGTAAGGCGACACGCCATTTTGTGCCGGGCGTCACGCCAATTGTGGGCGTCATCTGTGCTAGGATTACGCAACTATGCGACTCGTCGAAAAAAGTCAGTTGATGTCCGCGGCGGAAATCGACCGCACACTCCAGCGCCTGGCCCACCAAATCGTGGAGAAAAGTGGCGGCACACGCCATCTGGCGCTAATTGGAATCCGGCGGCGCGGCGTGCCTCTGGCACAGCGAATCGCGCAAGCCATGCGCGGGATCGATGGCGTGGAAGTTCCCGTGGGCACGCTGGACATCACGCTGTATCGCGACGATTTGTCGAAGGTCGCGCCGCAGGCGGTGTTGCAGTCCTCGCATATTTCTTTTCCCGTGGACAGCCTGGACCTGGTTCTTGTGGACGACGTGCTCTACACCGGGCGCACGGTTCGCGCGGCCATGAACGGCTTGTTCGATCTCGGCCGTCCCAAACGAGTTTCACTCTGCGTGCTGATCGACCGCGGCCACCGTGAGATGCCGATCGAAGCGCAGTACGTGGGCCGCAATATCCAGACCAGCGACACCGAAATCATCGAGGTGCGCTTGCGCGAGATTGACGACGAAGAGCGTGTCGTCCTCGTGGACCGCGTCGAGCCCTAGCGGGCGCCGGCGATTTTTTTGCGTCGTGGCGCGGCTGCGCGTAGAATGACTTTCAGGAAGGGGCGGAGAAATCCTCGACGCTCCGAGGCCCGCCGCGTGACCCTCTGAGTGCAAATGTGACCTATCGTTTTCGTGATTTGCTCGCCCTCGAACCGCTTTCCGCGGACGAACTCACTTTCATTCTCGATCAGGCTCAACCGTTCCAGGAAATCCAGCGCCACCCGTTGAAGAAGCTCGCCACGTTGCGCGGCAAGACCGTGGTGCTCGCTTTCTTCGAGAATTCCACACGCACGCGGCTGAGTTTCGGCACGGCGGCTTCGCGGCTTGGCGCGGACACGATGAACCTGCAAGCCGAGGCTTCCAGCCTGAAAAAGGGCGAGACGCTGCTGGACACCGCCAACAACCTGAACGCCATGAAGCCGGATTGCTTCGTGATGCGCCATTCCTCGTCTGGCGCGGCGGACTTCGTTGCGCGCCACCTGGAAATTCCCGTGGTGAATGCGGGCGATGGCACGCATGAGCATCCTTCGCAAGGCCTACTGGATGCCCTGACGATCCGCGACCGCAAGGGTACGCTCAAGGATTTGAATGTGACGATCCTCGGCGATATTGCCCACTCGCGCGTGGCTCGTTCCAACATTCACCTGCTCGGGAAATTTGGCTGCCGCTTCACGCTTTGTGGGCCCGCCATGTGGGTGCCGCGCGAACTGGAGAAGATCGGGCCGCCAGGAACACCCATTCGTTGCGTTTATCGCGTCGAAGAAGCGCTCGAGGACGCGGACGTAATCATCGTCCTGCGCGTGCAGACCGAGCGCCTGCACGAACCCTCTCTCTCTCAGAACGATTACATTTTGCTCTACCAGCTTAACGAGGAACGCATGCGCCTGGCCAAGAAGGACGCGCTTATCCTGCATCCGGGCCCCATCAATCGCGGCACGGAAATTACTCCGGAAGTCGCCGACGGGCCACGTTCCGGGGTCCTTGAACAAGTAACCAACGGCGTAGCGGTGCGCATGGCCATTCTCTACCTGTTGATGGTGGGGGCCACGGAGGGCACACATCCCGCGCTGGAAGTACAAGGCGAAGCGAAGCCCAAGGAATCTGCACATGCTTCTGATTAAGAACGGGCGCGTGCTGGACCCCGCGTCGAAGACCGATGCGCTGCGAGATATTCTGCTGGACGGCGAGCGCATTGCGGAAATCGCCCCGACAGGGAAAATCTCACTCGCCAGCGGCGCGGAAGTGTTCGACGCCTCCGGCCTGATCGTGGCGCCAGGTTTCATTGACATGCACGTGCACCTGCGCGAGCCCGGCCAGGAAAATTCCGAAACCATCGAGACGGGCACACTTGCCGCGGCCCGCGGCGGCTTCACGGCCGTGTGCTGCATGCCGAACACCAAGCCGGTCAACGACAATGCTTCCATCACGCGGTTTATTGTCGATCGCGCGAAGGCGCATGGCCACGTCCGGGTGTGGCCGATTGGCGCTGCCAGCATCGGCAGCAAAGGCGAAGCTATCGCCGAAATCGGCGCGATGCGTGAAGCAGGCATCGTGGCGGTTTCCGATGACGGCAAACCCATTGCCACGGCCAAACTGGCGCGGCAGATCTTGGACTACTGCCGCACGCTGGAACTCCCGGTGATCGAGCACTCGGAGGATGTTTCGCTGGCCGCCGGCGCGGTGATGCGCGAAGGCGTCGCTTCCACTCGCCTGGGTTTACCGGGAATGCCCGCTGCGGCGGAATCCGTCTGCGTTGCGCGCGATGTTCAGATCGCAGAGCTTACCGGCGCGCGGCTGCATATCGCGCATCTTTCGGCAAAGGCTTCGCTCGATCAGGTGCGCTATGCCAAGCAAAATGGCCTGCGCGTCACGTGCGAAGTCACGCCGCACCACTTCACTTTGATTGACGAGGACGTGACCTACGATTCGCGCTACAAAATGAATCCGCCACTGGCCGCTCGGGCCGACCGGGAAGCCCTCTGGCAGGGACTTGCCGACGGCACCGTGGACGCCATCGCCACCGACCATGCCCCCCATGAGCCGGCTATTAAGGATGTGGAGTTTGACAAGTCGCCATTCGGCATTCTGGGATTTGAAACAGCCGTGGGCCTGGCGCTGGAGCAACTCGTTCACACCGGCAAGCTCCCACTGATGCGCATGGTGGAGCTCTTCACTACCGGACCCGCGCGCGTGTTAGGAAAAGAACGGAAGCTCGCCGTCAGCGAGCCGTCGGACGTCACCATTTTTTCGCTGGACCGGGCGTGGACGTACAAGGTGAAAGAGTCGGCGAGCAAATCGCGCAATTCGCCGTTCGATGGCAAATCGTTCAAGGGCGGCCCAGTGGCTACCATCGTCGCCGGCAAAATCGTATATCGAGCTTGACCTGCAGCGCGGGGCAAGTCTGCCAGCCCTGCGATTTTCACCTCGGCTTCTCACTCCAAGTGCTGCTGCCTGGCAGATAACCACCTCGGCGCACCGCTCTGAGTGCGCTCTCCATTCCATCTAGACTAAAATGAAGCCCCCAACCACGCGCAACTCCTTCGTCAGCGCCATTCCTTCTTCGTCTTCGGCTCCAGGTTCCGGGGGAGGCAGGGTTCGGGTGGTGGTGTTGACGGAGGACGGGGTTGGCGAAGAATATTTGAGCGGGTTCGTCGGCCGATGGGTACAACCGGAGCCGAGCGGACACGAAGAAGAGGAGTGAAACGGGGCCTAGCGGGTGGCGATGCGCTGTACGTTGAACTTGTCGCCCTTCGGCCACATTACCTTGTTCTTGGTCTTACAGTAGGGGCACGTCGCCACCCGCTCGACCTCTTTGCCCAACCCGGTGGATCCCACCACACGCATGCCACGCTCACACTTCACGCATCGGAAGATTTTCTGCACATTCCCCCCCTTGCCTGACTCGGAGGAACCTGGGCTCCGAATTTCTCCGTCAGTGCGCCGCGGGTTCGGCCGCAGGATGTAACCCGTGCTGCGGCACTTCATGCGTTCCGCGCGTGAGCGGTTCAATCTTCATGCGGTAAAAGTGGTCAAGAGGCAACCGCCCCTTTCCTACCGGATAGGCTCGTTCGATGGCCTTCATGACGTAGGCCTTGGCCAGCGTGGTGGCCTCCAGCAGCGACCTTCCGGCAGCCACTTGTGCGGCAATGGCCGAGGCAAAAGTGCAGCCGGTTCCGTTCGTGTGTTCCAGCTTTACTCTGTCGCCGCTCAATAGGTGGACTTCGTTCTCGTCAAATAGGACATCCACTGCCTTTTCCAGGTGGCCACCTTTTACGATGACGGCATGCGCGCCCATTTCCACCAGTTTGCGCGCCGCTGCTTCCATGTCGCCCACGTCCTTGATCGTAAGGCCCGTCAAGATCTCCGCTTCCTGTATATTCGGCGTAATCACGCTGCAGCGCTTCAGGAGTTCCGCGGCCAGGTACTTGATTCCGGCCGCATCCAGCAGTTCGGAATCGCTGGAGGAACGCATCACCGGATCGTGCACCACATGGGCAAATTTATGGGCGTCGAGAAACTCCGCCACTACCACGGCGTTGCCGCGGTTTCCTAGCATGCCGATTTTCACCCCGGCGATTTCGCAATCCTTGGCCAGGACTTCAAGTTGCTCGCGTAACTCCGAGCTGGGCGTATTGTGGATGGTTTCCACGCCCTGGGTGTTCTGTACCGTAAGGGACGTGATGGCGGCTACGCCGTAACAGCCGTAGGCGGCAAACGTTTTGAGATCCGCAACGACTCCGCCGCCGCAACTCGGATCAAATCCCCCAATGGTCAGCAGAATGGGTGGGGCAGCGATGCCTTGAACATGAAGATGGCTCATGATTATCTGTATACGCTCGCACTCCGTGAAGAAAATAGCCGGACACGTTTTGCCTGGCACGCCCTTTCGTCAACCGCGCACCAGAAAACGCCCGGCACTTGCGAATGTACGCGCACTAATTTCTCTCTGCAAGGAGTTTTTCACTCCTGGGGAGGTTTGGATGGCCAAGCGGCCGGAAATTGTGAGTTTGGAAAATAGAAAAAGTCCGTGCGCCTAAGGATTAAGAAAGATGGCGCGAGAACAGCCGAGTCTTACGGGAACAAGCCGCGGACCAGCGTGGCTTCGGCGACGCGGCCGACCGCGAGCACCATCGCGCCCGCGCGTGGCGGCACATGGTGTTTGCGCATGGCGTCCACCATGTCGTGGAACGCCCGCACCATGACCTTCTGCAAACGCAGGTTCACTTCGTCGACATCCCAAAACAGGCCTTCCTGGTTCTGCACCCACTCGAAGTAGCTCACCGTAACGCCGCCGGCATTCGCCAGGATGTCCGGCAGGATGGTGATGCCGCGACGCGCCAGAATTTCGTCGGCGTGGGGCGTGGTTGGACCGTTGGCCGCTTCGGCGACGATGCGCGCCTTCACGGCTTCCGCGTTTTGCAGGGTAATGACATTTTCGAGCGCCGCAGGCACCAGGATGTCGCACTTCATCGTCAGCAGGTCTTCATTGGAAATACGCGAAGCCCCCGGCATGCCCACAACCGTTCCAGAGCGTTCCTTGTAGCGAATGGCCTTGATGGGATCGATGCCGCGGGAATTCGTCACTCCACCGCGCGTGTCGCTCAGCGCGATGATTTTCGCCTTCCTGTCCGCCAAGAGCCGGGCCGCGGTGGCGCCGGCATTGCCAAAACCTTGAACCGCCACGGTTGCGCCGCGCAAGGAGATTTTCTTCATCTTGCAGGCTTCTTCGACGACGTACACAAGCCCCTGCGCCGTCGCTTCCGCGCGTCCCACCGATCCGCCGATGGAAAGCGGCTTCCCAGTAACGACGCCCGGCACGGTGTGGCCCATCATCATGGAATACGTGTCCATGATCCAGGCCATGGTCTGCGCATCGGTATACACGTCCGGCGCGGGAATATCCTTGTCCGGCCCGATCACCGGCAGGATCTCGCTGGCAAACCGGCGCGTCAGCCGCTCTAGTTCGCTCTTGGACATGCGCTTCGGGTCGCAGATGACGCCGCCCTTGGCGCCGCCGAACGGCACATTCACCACGGCCGTCTTCCAGGTCATCCACGCCGCCAGCGCTTTCACTTCGTCCAGCGTCACGTTGGGGTGGAAGCGGATGCCGCCCTTGCCGGGACCGCGCGCGATGTTGTGTTGCACGCGGAAGCCGGTCAGCACCTTCACCTGCCCGTTGTCCATTTTCGTGGGCAGCGACACTTCCAGAATGCGCTTGGGCGTGCGCAGCACCTGGCGAAGTCCCGGATCAAGCTTCAGGACTTCGGCGGCCATATCGAATTGAATTTGCGCGATGCGGAAGGGATTCAGCTCTTCACGCGGCGCGATCCGCGGCACCATCGGGGGAGCGCCCGTGGGGCGGGTTGGGACTTGAGGTTTTGCGACCGTGGCCATCAGCTTCGGTCCTTTCCATTGCGCTGGGTTTCTCAAGCAGCTTGCTACTGCACCGAACCACTTTTTCTTCTACAAATTCTATGGCGCTAGCCGTTCGCGGCCAACTTCCGCGTTTCGCTCAAATACTTGTCCCGGCAGGCGGCGGAACAAAAGTGCAACAATTCGCCATCCTGCCGCAGCGGTAGCGCTAGCACTTCAGCGATGTGCATGCCGCAAACCGGATCTCGTACCAGTTTCCGCGCCAGCTCATCCGCCGGAACTTCTATCGGCGCATGCGACCTTGCCGCGCCTTGCCTCATGCGTTGCACCAGGCGGCGCAGGAGTGCCACGCCCCAGGAAAGTACAACCACCCAGAATAGAAACCGTAACATGCGGACAATAAATGTCATCTCTTCTGATTGTGAGTGTGGCCGCCGCCTCACTCGACCTTTCCAGCCCTTGGACGGCGTTGAGGCGAGTGTATGCAGGGCCTCACGGGGAGTCAAACAAAAAGCTGTACTTTCAAGGGGTTGCGCGGCGAAAGGGTTGCGAGAAGGACACCGTCTAAGCGGTTGGAATCAAGCGTAACTACTTGTAGCTATTAGAGTTATTCTCTTCTTGGCGGTGCAACTGGCCAGTGCCCCTCTGGACTACTTTCCTGAGGGAATGCGCTCGGTGCCCATATAAGGGCGAAGCACTTCTGGAATCATGATCGAACCGTCTGCCTGCTGATAATTTTCCACTACGGCGATCCATGTGCGGCCCACGGCCAGCCCTGATCCGTTCAGTGTGTGCACAAATTCGCTCTTTCCCCCCGCCTTCGGTTTGAAGCGGATGCCCGCGCGCCGCGCTTGAAACGCTTCGCAGTTCGAGCAAGAGGAGATTTCGCGGAATTCTTTGCTTGAGGGCAGCCAGACTTCCAAATCGTAAGTCTTCGCGGAAGCAAAACCCATGTCGCCGGAACAGAGCAGCATGGTGCGATAGTGCAAACCAAGTTTTTGCAGGATCGTCTCCGCATTGCGCGTTAATGCTTCGTGTTCTTCGTAGCTTTTTTCGGGATGCGTAAACTTGAAGAGTTCCACTTTCTGGAACTGGTGCTGGCGCAGGATGCCCCGCGTGTCTTTGCCCGCGGCGCCAGCTTCGGAGCGGAAGCAGGAAGTCCAAGCCGTAACGAGAATGGGCAACTGATCTTCGGCGACCGTGGTGTCGCGATAAAGGTTGTGCAGCTCCACTTCCGACGTGGGCGTCAACCAGAAATCGGTGTCCTGCAATTTAAAAAGATCCGCGGCAAACTTTGGCAATTGGCCCGCAGCCATCAGCGAAGCGGTGTTCACCAGGAAAGGCGGAAGGATTTCCGTGTAACCGTGCTCGCGCGTGTGCACATCCAGAAAGAAATTCGCCAACGCGCGCTCCAGCCGCGCTCCCCAACCCTTGTACACGGCAAATCGCGCTCCCGTAATACGCGTAGCCGCTTCCAAGTCCAGGATTCCCGCGCGTTCGCCGACTTCCCAGTGCGGCTTCGGCTGAAAATCAAATTGCGGCGGCGTACCCCAGCGGCGGACTTCCTGGTTGTCCCCGGCGCCGTGGCCGGCAGGCACGCTGGAATGTGGAATGTTGGGAATGATCAGGAGCAGCTCGCGCTGTTTGGCGTCCAGATCCGCAACGCGCTCGTCAGCCTGTTTGATGCGCTCGGAAAGCTGCTTCATTTCAGCTAGGATGGTGTCCGCACTCTGCTTGGCCTTTTTCAGGCGCGCGATTTCGTCGCTGGCCTTGTTTCGCTGCGCTTTGCGCCGCTCGTTTTCCGTAATCAGCTCGCGCCGCTCTTTATCCAGCGCGCTAAATCCTTCAAGGTCGAGAGTGATGTTGCGGCGTTTCGCCATCTCAGCGAAGACATCCAGATGTTCCCGGAAATAACTTAGATCATGCATGGTGCTATGAGCATAGCGTAGGCAGAAGCGGAGAGAAAGCGGGTGATCCGCCAGTGGCAAATCCCGCGACGTGCGGTAGGGATCAGGTGCCATAAGGAACCTTCAGAAATGTCGCTGGAGATTCCGGCGCGAATACACTGGTAGAAGAGTACTAAATGGGCGCCCCGGAAGTCCCTGGACGAAGTACTGGTGCGAATGAATCCCGGGGACTAGTGACGCATCTCCTTGCGTCCGTCAATCTTGGGGACGTGATCGGGAGTTAGGTTCAGCTTCTGGAGCGGGTGGAATGATCGTAGGGATCTTAATCCTGTGCGTCGTTCTGCTGCTGGCGAGCGCAGTGGAATGGCCAACCCCTCCGGAGCAATAAGGAGACGAACCGAACTTCAGGCACATCTACCCTCCATCCCCCACGCCAGAGCGGCCGGCACCCCCACCGGCCGCTCATTTTTTTGGTCTTGAGTTTTTTGGGTATTCGACGAAGAGGCAGGCGGTCCCAGCGCGCTCTTGGCAAGATAAAGCCGTCCGGACAAAAAAATAAAGGGGGCTGGTGCAAGCCCCCTTCGTTAATCGATTCGACCCCCCAATAACCGGAATACTCAGTCGAGGTTGAGTACCGGCCACCCCGGGAAGCCAATCTCATGAATTGTTTCGATACGATGCACGCGCTTTGCCAAGTCTATAGGAGTGTGAGAAGAGGCACTTCTCCACTAATAACAAAGCACTTACTGAATAACAGCCGTTTCAGCAGCGCCTCCCACCCTTGCCAATCTACAAAATCCCACAGACTAGCCTCTGTTTTCCTACAGTCTTTGGGAAGAAGGCAGGCTCCCTAGCCACTGCTTCCGGTCAGGCGCTGTGGGCTGGCGTGTCTGGGGGGACTTCGGCAGGCCGCCAACGACGCCACGCCAATCTGGCAGGCAGATACAGGATTGCAAGCCAAAGGAGGAAGGCAGGTCCACGGCTGATGAAGAACAACAGCAGGGCCGAGAGGCTCGTCACTGCTTCCGAAAATCCGGCAAGCGCCGCATTGTGAAATTGCCCCGCGAGAGTTTCCGTCGGTGGAGTGATCTCTTCCCTCAATGCGAAGAGTACGTTCGTGAAAACGACGCGGTGCTCCGACGCGATACGGTCGGCTTCCAAGCGATTGATGTCGGCATTTACGCTGGCCACTTGGCGCTGCAATTCCAGTACGTTACGGTCGGGATAAGACTGTTTCTTCAGGAGTTCCTGCAGGTGGCGCAGTGTACTCTGCGCATTGGTCAAACGGGCTTCCAGGTCCGCGCGCTGCTGGGTGACTTCATCGGCCGCTTCCTCTTCGCGCTCAACTTGGCCAAGTGTTTTCAACTCGCCGAGTGTCGCAACATACTCCGACGAAGGTATGCGCAACGTGGCTGAGAGAGTGCTCCCCGTTGGCTTGCCCACCATACGGAGTTTTGCCGCATAGCCGCGATGACGGTCGAGGATCTCTTCCATGGAGGAACGCGAGCGGGCGAATTCTTTAGTGGCCACGGCGAGTTCGGCGGTGTGGGCAATCAAGGGTTCAACCGACGGCGGCATGGGAACTATCCTGTTAGTTGGAACGTCGCGATAATCCATGGGTGCCGGCACGGTCATCCCCTTGGGGGACTCCTTCAATTCTTCCCTCACACGGCCCGCTTCTGTTTGAAGCTCGCTCGACCCAGATTCTCCGTTTTCAAACACAGCCTTGGGCTGAGCGTGTCCCATCCCAGGCGATGGGTTCAGCCGGGCAAACATAAGCAGGCCAGCGAAAATGGCCAAGACAACGAATAGCCCGCGGCGAACAGGGGACAGTGCGCGAAACTTGGCAAGGAGCGACACGATAACGTCTCTCATGGGATAGCCTCCTACGGCATCTCCCTTAGAACGACGGAGGCAGAATTTCTTGCAGGAGGGGCGCGCCGGTCTAGGCCCCTATGGTGGAACGCAGGGCGTTGGCGATGGATTCCGAATATTTGGTTACATTCGCGTCATGTTCGGCTTCCACCATGACGCGCGCCAGGGGTTCCGTGCCGGAGTAACGCAATACGATCCGGCCATTGTCCCCGAGCGCCGCTTCCGCTTCAGCAAGCGCGCGAGCCACTTCGGGGAGGGAATCGAGTGGCGGCTTCGCTTTTACCTTCACATTTACAATCTTTTGCGGATAATCCTTCAGTCCCTCGACCAGGGCTCCCAGCGAGCCCCGCAGAGCCACCAGGCATGCGACTTTCACGGCGGTGAGCAAGCCATCGCCCGCGGGACTATCGTCAAGAAAAATAATGTGGCCCGATTGTTCGCCGCCCAGGTTGTTTCCCGACTTCAGCATCTCTTCCAGGACATAGCGATCGCCCACCGCTGCCCGGGCCAGCGAAATGCCTTCACGCGCCAGTGCTCGCTCCAATCCGAGGTTGGACATGGAGGTTGCCACCACGCGCTGGTTCTTGAGCTCGTTATGGGCTTTCAGATAGCGCGCCACGGCCAGCATCACGCCATCACCATTAACGACCTTCCCGGATTCGCTGACGAACAGCGCACGGTCCGCATCGCCATCAAACGCCACTCCCAGGCGAGCGCCTTCCGCAACCACGCGCTTCTGCAATCCCTCCAGATAGAGCGAACCGCACTCCGCATTGATGTTGCGGCCGTCAGGATTTACGCCCATGGCTACCACATCGGCTTTCAAGGCCCGAAAAAGCTCAGGCCCCAACTGGTACGCAGCTCCATTCGCGCAATCCAGAACCACGCGTAGGCCGGAAAGATCGCTGTTGTCGATCATACGGCTGCGCAGAAAATCGATGTATTCCACGTGCCTGGCGTCGTTTGCCACCAGGGCCGGACGCCCGCTGGAAACTGGTTCCGAACGCACGCGGAGGATTTCAGCCTCCAGAGTTTCTTCCTCCGCATCCGGAAATTTCATGCCTGCGTGCGAAAACAATTTCACCCCATTGTCGTGATAGGGGTTGTGCGATGCGGAGATGACAACGCCTGCCTGAAAGTCATTCTGGCGCACCAGGCAGGCAATTCCGGGCGTGGTGATAATGCCGGCAAACTCGGCGCTGGCCCCGGCGTCCGCGAGTCCCGCAGCCAGTACGGCGGCGATATGCGGGCCAGATTCCCGGGTATCCATGCCGATCAGGACATGTGCTGAGCCGTGTTCGCGACGCAAAAAGGCGCCAAGCGCACGCCCGGTCGCAAAGAGGGTATGGTCATCAAGCGGCGGCGTCCCGGGAACACCGCGAATTCCATCCGTGCCGAACAGTTCCTTTGCCATGAGTACGTGAATTTCCGAGTAAATATGGCCTCTTGGCAGTCTAACATACGGGCGATTTCGCACTTTACGGTTTCATGAAGACAATTTATCGATCGATGGCATCGTCCGCGGGCCGCTGCACCACTCGTGTTAACGACGCGTCGCTTTACTTTTGCGGGCCACCCCGAAGCTCCCTGAGTATGTTACCGTGTTGGGCGAAAGGAGTTGCTGGTGTCCACTCCGGAAACACCGCCAACGATCTATCGCGTTTCAGCATCGAGTTTCAGCCTGCGCATCGTCGCAGCCGCGATCATCCTGCTCTTCTTTTACTATGCTGCCGGTGTCGTCATTACCCTGCTACTCTCCGTCCTCCTGGCCTACTTCCTCGATCCGGCTGTGGAATTCCTGGAACGCCTGCACCTGCCGCGGACGATTGGTTCACTGATCATGGTTCTCCTGCTGATTACCGTGATTTTCTCTGTGGGCTACGGGCTGTGGTCACGCACTTCGGATTTTGCCGCTGATTGGCCAAAGTACCGCAGCATCCTGCAGGAGGCCACAAGTAGCGTGCAGGGAAAGCTGCGCGGCTTCGAAGGAAGCGTAACGGAACTCACAACGCCGGAAGGCGCGCCCAAACCCGTGCAAACGGGCACGGACAGCGCCGCGATTCACAATCTGGTGGTTCGCGGCATTGGTTCGTTATATGCCTTGGTGCTGGAGGCGACCTTCGTTCCCTTCCTGGTTTTCTTCATGCTGGCGGGGAAACGCGAGGCGTGGCACAGCACGCTGCAACTGTTTCCGGTGGCCCAGCGCACGCAGGTGAAGGAAACGCTGGAGGATTTGCGTGACGTGTTGCGCGATTACCTGGTGGGCATGACCGTGGTCTCTTTGGTGGTTATCGCCTTCAGCAGCATTTTCTTTCTCGCGCTGGGGCTGGATTATCCCGTCCTCACGGGCATCGTTTCCGGCGTGTTCAACATGGTGCCCTATATTGGTGCGGTGCTGGCGTGGCTCCCGGCGTTTCTTCTGGCCATCGTGAAGTGGAAGTCCATCAGCCATTTCGCGCTGATTGCCATTGTGCTTACGGGAATCCACATTGTGGCGCAGAACCTGATTGCGCCGCAGTTGGTCGGGCGTCAAGTCCGCCTGAATGCTGTGGCCATCACCATCTCCCTGCTCTTCTGGGGTTGGGTGTGGGGCGGAATGGGGCTGATCCTGGGCATCCCCATCACCGCGGCTTTACGCGTTATCTGCGACCATAGCGAGTCGGCGAAACCCGTGGCGCGCTGGCTTAGCGCTTAACCTTCGATTTATGCGGATGGAAACCATGAAATGCGAAATCAGGCCACTTCGACTGCTCGCCGGCTTTGCCTTTGTTGTGCTCGTCCATTTGGTTGCGGGGACCCCACCTGCTCACGCCTGGGGATGCAAAGGCCATCAGACTGTGGCCCTGATCGCCGAAAAACATCTCACTCCGGAGACGCGTCAATTGGTTGAGAAACTTCTTGCGGAGAATCCGATTGATCCGGAAGTAAAACGCTATTGCGGTTTCTCTTATCACGATTTGCTGGCTGACGCTTCCACCTGGGCGGACGACGTGCGCGGTGAACGCAAGAATGGTCCGTGGCATTACATCGACATTCCGCGCGGCGCTCCTCGCCATCCGCTCGAGGAACACTGCGGCGTGCAAGGCTGCGTCACAAAAGCCATTGCCGAGCAGGTGGCCATTCTAAAAGACACTCATGCCGAACCACGCAAGCGCGCTGAAGCCCTCCGGTATGTGATCCACTTTGTCGGTGATCTGCACATGCCTTTGCATGCCACCACTAACAACGACCTTGGCGGGAACTGTGTGCCGATTCAGTACCTCCGGCGCCGGCCCCATCAATCGCATGAAAATTTCTCGCCCAATCTGCATGGAATATGGGACACCGCCATCCTCGAGCGCGAGATGGAAGGCGCCGATCCCCCGGAATTCGCGGAACACCTCGAGGAGATTTTTGGCGCTGAAGTGGTTCAGTGGCAGAAGGCGGGAATTCATCTCGAAGACTGGACTTGGGAGAGCCACGACGCGGCGGAATCCGTGGCTTACGGCGAATTGACACCCAAAGTCCCGGTGGAAGCGCCTGTCAGCGTGCATTCATGCGCCGATGACAATCACATTGGCGAGCGGTTGCTGCAGATGCATCTGACAGCGGGCCAGGCTTACCAGGATGCCGCTGCGGGCGTTGTCGAGAGGCGTGTGGCGCAAGCGGGTGTGCGGCTGGCGATGATCCTCAATGATGCCGTAGGGCCGGCGCCTGCCGGGAATTAGGGCTTCCCTGGTGAATTGGATTCCGCAGTGGCTGTTCCAAGTGATTTGAGGTAACTCACCAACTGCCAGCGCTCAGGCTCCGGGAGCTTCGACCAAACTGGCATTTTCTTGCGCACTACACCGTTCGACAAAATCCAGAAAATGGCGCCGGGTGGGGAAGTTTGCACCTCCTCGGCTCGCAGACTCGGTGCCTTCTTACCGCCTATTCCTTCCTTCCCGTGACATTCCTCACAGTGTTCCTCAAAGAGAACTCCTCCCGCCGCAACCGCGTCCGCATCGTTGGCGAGCGGATTGGTCTTACTGCGATATTTCTCCGGAGCCTTTTTCAACTCCGCGTAAACGGAATTGCTCTCGGGTCCCTTTGGTGACTCCTGTGAGGTTGCTGCTGCAACAATTCCACCGAAGAGCAGCAAGCAGGCGATTACAAATTGATTGAGCTTCATTCCCGGCGCCCCTTGAACAGCCCACTGACCATATTGCCGAATCCCGAAAATTCCCTGGAAACTCCCCAGCGCAAAAGGAATTGATGACTGTTGCCATTGAGACCGAAGCTGGGCTCGAGCCGGAACGTCCAGCCGGTCGGAAGGTTCCACGCCAGCCCCGTGCCCAGATAGTGCGAAGTGTTATTCAGTCCGAAACTGTAACGGTCGCCCAGTCCTCCGTAGAGTTCCACTCCCGCCACAAAATGTTGCCGGCAGAAGTTGCAGCGGTGCGCCGCGCCCTTCATCGCCAGCGGCCGGCTGGCTCCCAGCGCATAGCCGAATTCCCACGGTTCATTGCTCAGGTTTTTTGTGGCGATCGTATTTTCCGTGAAGTTCCAGCCCCTGAAGTTGCTGGAGAGGATGAGTTTGAACTCCATTTCGCGGGTTCGTTCCTGGCGCGCCAGGGCGTTTGGCACGGCGTAGTCTGACTCCACGTCATGCCCCTCTACCTCCTTCAGGATCTTGTCGGCCCCGTTCGTGTTCTCGAATTCCAAATACAGGACGGGGTTGATCAGGTGTTCGTTCTTCAGAGGGCGAAAGCGGTTCTCCCAGCGATACCCGGTGAAGACGGTACTGTCGCCAAAGGTCGTCTGGCCATCGAGATATAGCTCGGTGGTCCACCAAGCGGTTGCGCCGTATTCCAATTCTGCCCAGTAGGCATGAAAATCCGATCCGCCACGCTGCGTTCCAAAAGTGGAGAAGTATTCGACCTCTAGGCTCCCTGGTTCCTCCAGATTATGGTCATAGGCCACGATGTAAGGGTTCTCCTGAGAGTAGGCATGGCGAGGAAAAACAAAGAATGTCACTGCTAGTAAGAGTAGGAGGGAGCAGCGCAGAGCAAACAAAAAGAAAGGGTTAGGATGTGAAGATGACATGAACTAAGACTAACACGGTCCTATATCTATTGCAAGTTACTTGCAACTGAATGGACCGTGCTTCTCCTTTCACATGCCTTCTTTTCTTTTCACTCTTTTCCGAGAATTCGGCGCTATTCTTGCTCCTACTTTCTTGTTGTTTGCGTGCTTCTGCGCCGCCTGATGGGCTTCCCCCTCTTGCCCCAGGATTTTCTGCCGCTGACCGCAACCCCGCCGAGTTGCGTTTGCTTGTATATTTCTAGTTACGAGTCCATCGGGATGAACTATGTCCACCTCGCTGCCCTCTGAATCGCTACTCGAGCATCTGCTCGCCGCGTCTGACGAAGCCCTCGTGGGCTTCCAGACAGACGGCACCATTGTCTTGTGGAACCGCGCCGCCCAGAACCTTTACGGTTACACAGAGCCGGAGGTCCTGGGAAAGTCCATCACGCAACTTTTGCCCCTTTACGAATTGCCAGCCCTCGAGGAACTACTGCAAAGTCCCTTGCGCATCGATTCAAGCGAGGGGGAGGCCACGGAGCGCCTCCACAGGGAGGGCATGCGCGTTCCGGTTCAGCTGCAGAGGTCCCTGATCCGCGCAGCAAGCGGCGAAATCCTGGGCGTCCTCGAAAGGACGCGAATGCTTTCCTCTGCCAGCGCGGGCCCTCCCTCGCAAACTCATTTCCGGCTGATGGTTCAGCAGATGCCCGTGGTTTTCTGGACCACCGACCAGCGCTTGCGCATCACTTCGCATTGGGGTCCCGCTCTGGGCCTCCACCGGCGGATGCGAGCTAAGACCATTGGACAAACCATTCATGAATTCTTGCGTTGCCCGCAGGACGAAGAAGCTCCGGTAAAGCAACACCTTGCGGCGCTGCGCGGGATCTCTTCCCGGTTCGAGTACAAACGCCGCAATCATGTTTTCGACATCAGCCTCGAGCCCCTTCGCAATTCCGATGGCGCCATTCTCGGCTGCATTGGCGTGGCTCTGGACATCACGGAGCGCAAGAAGACGGAGGAGGAAATCCGCCACCAAGCTACCCACGACGGCCTGACGGGACTCGCCAACTACCGCGAGTTCTACTGCAGCCTGGAAAAAGAGGTGCGCCGGGCCGAGCGCAGCCTTCATTCCTTTGGACTGCTCCTTCTCGACTTGGACGATCTGAAGGGCATCAATGACCGCCTGGGCCATCTGGCTGGTGACCGTGCCCTGCGGCGTCTGGCTCGCGTCATGACAGAGAATTGCCGCGTGACCGATTTGGCCGCGCGCTACGGCGGGGACGAATTTGCGATCCTGCTGATCGACGCGGATGCCGAGAGGGTCCAGCAGATCGCGCAACGCATTACCCATCATCTGAACCAGCAGCCCGGCGAGCCCCGCTTGTCCGCCAGCATCGGTTCGGCTGTCTATCCGGCGGATGGCCAATCGCCCCAGGAGCTTCTGGAAACCGCGGACCGACTCTTGTATCGCAACAAGAAAGCACCGCGCTGGCAGACGGCTCACGCCGACTGAGACGCCGCCGCGTTTCATCCCGAAAACCACCCTCGTCCCGCATACAATCCAACGGCCAGCGCGGTTAAGGAACGGGCTGGGTCAGAGCGCCCCGTCTGAAAGCCCTTGCGCATCGTGCTAAATTCTTCCCCACAATGGAGTCGAAGAATCTGGGGAGATCGGCATGGACAAAAACAATCTAATCAAGACTATGCTTGAGGAGGGCTACAAGCGATCCGCATGGCACGGACCCAATCTGCGGCAAGCACTGAAAGGCGTTAGCGCGAAACAAGCGGCCTGGCGGCCTGCTCCGGGGCGACACAACATCTGGGAACTCACGCTGCACACCGCGTATTGGAAATATGCGGTGCGCCGCAAACTAGAAAGCGGAAAACGCGGTTCCTTTGCCCTGAAGGGAAGCAATTTCTTCACGCGCCCCGACAAAGGGAAGGCCACGGAAGCAGCCTGGCGCGCCGACCTTGCGCTGCTGGAAAAAGAACATCGTGCGCTGAAGCAAAGCGTGCGCCATTATTTGAAGACCAAGCCCTCGAGCAGAATTCTTCGCTCGCTGTACGGCGTAGCCTTCCACGACATCTATCACGCAGGCCAAATCCGGCTGCTTCGCCGCTTGATGGAGCGCTGAAGCCCTTTTTTGAGAGAGCCGCTGGCGTGGCGCAACCCGGCGGACCGCCGGTCATGCGGCACCAGCTCTGGTCACGAATTGGATTGTGGTGGAATCGGTGCGGGGCGCGAATTGAACAGGCCGAAAGCCACGAAGATATCCAGCACGCCGATACCGCTGACGATCCCGCGCATCGAGGGATGCAGCAGGATGTGCATCAGCCAGGGGAAGCGGTGGAGAAAGTAGTTCTGCTCCCAGAAAGTGGACCACGGCAGGTACAGCAGCAGCGCACCCATCTCAAACAACAACACGACGGTTATGGCGCGCACAATGCGGTTCATCTAGAAATGAAGGACCTTTGGCTAAGTTTGGACCTGTGGTCAGCGAGCGGGTTTCTGAAGCGCACTGATGCGTTCGGCAACGTCGCGATAGTCAATGTTCACTGCGTAGACCTGGGAAAAGCTCTTGAGTGCCGAATCCAGATCGCCGGCCGACTCCTGGGCCACTCCCAAATCATACCTTAAGGCGAGCTTACTTTCCGTGTCGATCCCGGGGGTCAGCAGGGCACGCTCGTACCAGATGGCCGCGATGCTCGGCTGGCCTTTTTCCATGAAGGCGAGGCCCAGCAAAGTGCAGCACTGCATGGCATAACGGAAGGCCTTGCCGCGGTCGTTGGCTTTTGCAACTTTCTGGAATTCACCAATGGCTTCTTCCAGCAATCCCATTTCACGGAAGGCAATGCCCAGATTGTAGTGGGTTTCCAGATCCTCATCTTCGGCGCCCATTTCGCCAAGTTCGGCGCGAAATTCTTCAAACACTTCTTTCAGGGGCCCCGATTCTGGATTCACTCCGGCCTTCGCTGTGGCCAGTTCTTCCTTGCCTGCAACTGGGGCGGCGGGTTCCGCGGCGGCCGACTTCGTCAAATCGCCCAGGCCCAGTTGATCGATCTCTTTCGCCAGATCCGATAGGAAATCTTCGGAAGTAAAAACGTTTCCGTTGGATGGCGCGCCGGCAGGAACTTTTTCCTTCGGTCCGGGCTTTTCCGGAGGCGCGCCCGCTGGGGCCTGCTCCTTCTTCGGGAGCACTGGCACGTGACCCAACATCTCGTGGGCAGGCACAACGGGCTCCGGCTCGATCACCAACTCGAAATCCTGATCCAGTTCAAATTCGGGTTCTGGCGCCAACGGCCCGGGCAAGGCAGCCTGCGGGAGTTCCAAGGCAGGCTCCGGCCCCTCGGCGGCCACTTTGCCATGTTCCGGCAGCGGCAAAGCGGTCAACTCCTCGTCAGGCAGCAATTCCTGGTGTTGAGCAGCGATTTTCTCGGCCGGCGGTTTGCCGGGCGCCAAGGGAGGACGCACCGGTGGAGCAGGCGCCTGTGCGGAAATCTCCGCTACTGGGGTGCTCCAGCCTTCCGGATCGTCGGCATCAACAGGCACCGCAATTCCGGGTTTTCCGATATCCTCGGTCGCCGGCACCAGAGTCTCGTGCGGCAGCAACTCATCCGCAATTTGCTCGGGGGATTCATCTTCCAGCACCAAATCCTGCAGCTCCACCTCTTCCACATGAGAGGGCGCCCCGGCTTTTGGTCCGGGAGCTGCGGCATTTGCCTTGGGCTCCGGCTCTTTCGTCTCTTCCAGCAGCGTAGCCCATTCGGATGAGAGATCAACTTCTTCGTGTGGCGCGGCGGCTACTTCGGGCTCCGGTTCGACAATCTCAATTTCGGGCTCTTCTTCCTTCGCTTTCTTAACTGTGCGTGGTGCCACCGGACTGGCTTCCACGGGCGCGGCGGCCACTTCCTCGACCGGCTTCACGCTTGCTTCGATGGGAGACTCTCCCACATCACCTGTCGAAACTTCGGCGGCCGCCTCTTCGACAGGCACGGTGTCCACGGGCTGCGGCATGGCTGCGGCCACGGCAGCGGCGATCTCCTCATCCGTCAAGCCCGCTGCGCGCTGGAACCTTCGGCGTAGTTCGCCAAAGCGTTCGCTGCTGCGCATATCGCCGCGCTCGGCATGAATGTGCTCGAGTTGTGCGGCAAGTTCCGCAGTGCGCCGGTCATCGCCGGCTCCCAACACGAAATCGAGCAACTTTTCGAGCGTCGGCGCATGCGTCGGCGCGCGCCGCAAAATCGCTTCCAACAAGCCGATGGCCTTCTGCGTCAGCCCGTAACTGGCAAACAGATCGACGTCCGTAAGGGATTGCGCGATGAACTTCTGCGTCTCTTCGTCGAGTTCCGGCTCCCCCGGCGCGGACGCTGCTGTCTGCGCCGCCACTTCCGGCGCATCTGATTCCAGGCCGGGGCGCAGCTTGGGTGCGGGTGCTTCGGGCAATTCGGCCTGCAGCGTCTCCTGTACTTCCCCCGGTGCGGCTGCGGGTTCGGCCGCAGCCTCTCCTGGCAACTCGCCCAGCTTGCGGAGCACGTCGTTCAGTTTGCGCTTCGGCGAATCACTTTCCGGTTCGCGATCCACCAACTGCTGGTAAATTTCTTTGGCCCGCTGCAGCTTTCCCGCGGCGACCAGTGCATCGCCAAACTGCGCCAAGGCATCGGGCAGACGGAACGAATCGCTGGTTCGACCGTAAGTGTCCACCAGCCATTCCAGAGGCTCCAGCCGGCCGGGCAGCCGTGTCGCCAGTTCGGTCAGCAGGTGCACCACGCCTTCGTGCTCCCCAGCATCAATCATCGGGAGACGGATGCGGGAAAGCACGGACATGGCGCGTTCACCCTGTCCGGATTCCAGGAGCGCTTCGGTCACCTTCTGGGTTGCCGTGAAGTTCTTCTGGTCAGAAGAGAAAATCTTCAGCGCCAGAGCCGTGGCTTCATCCCACTTGGCGTTCTTCAAGTACAAATCCATCAGCAGTTCAGCCGGCTCGCCGCCCTTTTCCAGGTCTGGCACGCGCTCCAGTATTTCCGCAGCCTGGGTGATATTCCCCGTGGTGGTTAAGACTCTGGCCTTGATAATGAGGGCATCCAGATTTTTCGGGCTGAGGTGCAGCGCCTTGTCCGCCAGCTTTTCACATTCCTGCTGTTCGCCGCGGGCCAAAGCACGCTGCGCCGCGGAGATATAGGTTTCCAGCGCCTCACCCGACTGCCCCATGGCCTGATAAAGATCAGCCAGGCGGACCTGGATCCGCAGGTTATCCGGTTCCGCCAGCAAAAGCTTTTTCAGCAGCGCGATTGCTTCCGGCTGCTTGTTGTTCTTCAGGTGGAGTTCGGCGAGTTGCAGGAAGAGCGGGCGCGCCTCGCTCATAACCCCTTGCTGCACGTAGAGGTCAGCAAGTTTTTCGAGCGGACGAATCTCTTCCGGGGCAAGTTTCGCAATGCGCTTGTAAACCGCAATGGCCTTGGTCAGGAAACCATCGCTGACGAAGAGTTGCGCCAGCCGCTCGAAGTAATCGATGGCCTGGAACGTTTCGCCCTGGCGGATGTACAGCTCTCCGACGGTCATGAGGGTGACTTGGTCCCGTGGCTCGTACTTCAGGATCTGCTGATACTCGGCAATGGCTTGCGTCACCTTGCCCTGATTCAGCAGTTTTTGTGCGGCTTCAACGAACTTGCTCTTGTTGTAGGCCATGCCCTTAAGGGACAGCTCCCCTACGAAAGCCGTCCATGACTTTCTCCCTGATGGCGTTGCAAATGCTCGTAGTTCTACAACGCTACATTTTCACGCTACAGTCCCTCGATGGGGGCGTCAATCAAAGCGCGGCAGGTTGTTAGCAGGCAGTTATCCCCGTGGCGGATACGCCACCTCCGGGGAAGAAATGGCGAAAGGAAATCAGTTTCCGCCGGGCCAGATTCCCAGCGGCAGCGCTTCCTGGACGGCTCCCGCGGCCCAGCACCCGGCATCTCTGACCGGTGCGAATGAATGCCGATGAAGTGGCGTCGGCCCGTGCTGCCGGAGCGCTTCCAGGTGGTCTGCGGTGGCATACCCTTTATGGCGCGCGAGCCCATATTGTGGGTAGACGGCGTCCCACTCTTCCATGCGGGCATCGCGATGCGTCTTCGCAAGGATGGAGGCCGCTGCGATGGAGACGCTGCGCGCATCGCCCTTAATTAAAGACTTCTGCTCCAGCAATAAATCCAGTTCCATGGCGTCAATCAGGAGGTAGTCGGGCTGTATGACCAGTTGTAGTACCGCGGCGGTCATGGCTTGCCTGCTGGCTTGGTAGATGTTCCAGGCATCAATGCGTTGGGCATCCACTTCCGCCACGGCCCAGGCGATGGCGTGTTCGCGGATGCGTAGAGCAAGCTCCGCGCGGCGCTCAGCCGTAAGTTTCTTGGAGTCGTCCAAGCCTACAATCCTGCGTTTTGGGTTGAGAATCACCGCAGCGGCGACGACGGGTCCAAACAGCGCGCCGCGCCCGGCTTCATCGAGCCCCGCAATGCGGGTCCAGCCGAGCTTCCGCGCCGCTCGCTCAAAACGGGAACAGCAGAGTCGCGCCATATTCGTAGAATGTGCCTCGCATCTTACCATGCCAACGGAACCACGGGCATTGAAGGCCTGGCACCTGCTATCTTTCTGTACGCGCGGACTGCCCGCTTTGGATGCTCATCGCGGCTTGATCACATTCACCTTAAGGGCGCTGTTGAGTATCACGTTCATGGGTACCCCGTCTTTTAAATAGGGTTCGAATATCCACTGCTGGGTCTGTTGTTCGATTTGAGATTTAATCGCGGGTGTTGGAGCACCTTGGATCTCAGTTCCCATCACAGTTCCGTTTTTGGCGATCTTGAGCACCAGCTTTATCGTATAAACGCCCTGCACTTTTTGATCGATGAAAATTCTATCGAGACCACAGACAATGCACCGCGGCCCCTTTGGAACTGAAGCACCTAGAGACCCGGGAGCAATAACAGTCGGCACCGGAGTACCAGCACCGTTAGGGGCTTGCGGTAGTTCTTTCAACAGTGCACATTGCAGGTGATTACCTACAAAACAGATCGTGGAATCGCTCGATGCCCACTTTGGCGTCAACTCCTTGTTGCTGGGAAATGCGCTATAAGCTGTCTTTTCCAGGAAGACTCGCGAAATTATCCCATTCGAAGAAAAGCAACCCTGCGGATTACATACCGTGCACATTTCCATTTTGCACGCAGAAAGATCACCGGCGGAGTGGTTCCATTTCTCCCCGTCAGTGGAATACAAAGCAACGGGAACAGCATATCCGCCCCCCGGTTGGTCCTTGTGGATCACCTCGGTCCCGACCGTCCAATATTGGCCATCAACCCGAAGGAAACTGTAGAGCGTCACGTTCGGAATATTTACGATGCTCCAAGACTTTCCTGAATCATGTGTGGACAGAAAAGCTTGGGACTCATATTGTGGAGCGCCCTGCTTCAGCATCACAGCCATATGCGAATCATCGAGTGCGACCACTGAGAATGTGTATGGAAATTGTTTTATTTTCTCAGAGTTCTGTCCTGCCGATACCGTCGACCAGTGCAATCCCCCATCAACGGTGAATAGCAGCGATCCAGGCGTGCGAATAAGCCCATGTTGTGGGTCAGCGAACGAAACCTGCAAAATCGTCTCACTTATCCCAGCATGCGGTAGCCAGGTTTCACCACCGTCTTCAGTGGTAAGAATGAGGCCGCCGCTTCCGGCCGCATAACCGAATTTTGAATTGGCAAAAGCAATATTCAGTAGTAGTCCGCCGTCCGCTGTCTGATGCTTCACATTCCAGTGTGCGCCGTTGTCGGTCGAAACTGCGATAGTTTCATCAGTCCCGCAGAGCCACAATAGATTACCGGCGCTCGCTATGTTGAGGGGGTGGAACGAAAGGTCATAAGTATGCCAGTCCCGAGATGGGGGTTCTTGGTCAGCGATAAGAGCAGTCGCCGTGAGCGCGCGAACATGAATTGCAAGCAATAGCCCGAGTCCGATCGTAAAGTTTTTATTCATGGTCACTCAGTACCGAGATTGTGACACATTCGCAGAACAGCGGAAAAAGAAAAAGGGACAGGCACTGGCCTGTCCCCGATGAATTCGAATTGTTGAAGCTGCTTACGCTTTGGCTGTCTCGGCGGGTTCGGGAGCGGCTTCCTCGCGGGCGGCGCGCTTGATGCGGGCGGCCTTGCCGCGCAGATCGCGCAGATAATAGAGGCGGGCGCGGCGCACACTGCCCTTGCCGACCACGTCAATCGAGGCGATCGAGGGCGAGTGCAACGGGAAAATGCGCTCAACGCCGGTGCCGAAACTCACGCGGCGCACCGTAAAGGTGGCGCTGCTGGCCCGGCCCTTCTTGGAGATCACCACGCCTTCGAACGACTGGATGCGTTCCTTGACCTTTTCCCCTTCGCCTTCCAGCAAGCGGACGTTTACCCGCACAGTGTCGCCGGGGCGAAACTCGGGGAGGTCTTTGCGCAATTGCGCTTCGTGCAACTTACGAATTACCGGATTCATTTTCTGTGTTCCCTGCAGACCCACTCAGGCGGGGCCAGCACTTCAAAGGCAAACTACTATTATAAACAGGATGTGACGGAAATCCTAGTCGTTATCCGGGTGAGGGCACTGCGCTCAGAGGTCAGGCCGGTTTCGCCGTGTCTTCTCTGCGGCCTGCTGGCGGCGCCATTTGGCCACTTCGGCATGATGCCCGCCGATCAGGACATCGGGCACTTTCCAGCCGCGGTATTCCGCCGGACGCGTGTAGTGGGGAAAATCGAGCAGCAGGTTGGCTTGCCGTGATTGCGAAATCGCAGCGGAGCTGCCGGATACTTCCGGTTCAAGTTGGCTGAAGGATTCGTTTTCCGTGGAGGCTTCGTTGCCCAGCGCTCCCGGCAGGAGCCGCGTCACCGCATCCACCACAATTGCGGCGGGCAACTCTCCGCCACTCAAAACGTAATCCCCGACGGAGATCTCTTCGGTGGCCAGGTATTCCGCAACGCGCTC
>Ga0074045_10001010_pt1 | contig 27432 bp, 13 predicted proteins | sample BogForMeECP23OM2_FD_94442 | JGI IMG/M metagenome (GOLD analysis project Ga0074045, IMG submission 94442) | Bog forest soil microbial communities from Calvert Island, British Columbia, Canada - Bog Forest MetaG ECP23OM2 | ecosystem: Environmental > Terrestrial > Soil > Wetlands ...
CAGGGCGGCGTTTTCATCGATTCCCTGAACAACGTCCAAATCGATCAAGTCATCGGCGGCAAGAGCGCAAGTTACCAGGGCAACATCCGAATCTTTACGATTGGCGCGGGCACCAACATCACCAACGACGCCAGCCCCGGTACCCCGAACATCGAGGGCCAAAACCTGGTGCTGGAGTCGGGACACGGCGGGATCGGCGGCAGCGGCGGCAGCAACCCGATCACGATCGACCTGGTCGACCAGGGCACGCTGACCGCGCGCGCCCAGACCGATGTCAGCATCACCGCCGTCTCGGGCGGTCTGCCCGGCGATAATGGCGGCGACATGTACGTGGCGTCGGTCTTTTCGTCGAGCGGCAATGCCTACCTGACGGCCCCCGGATCGATCCTCGATCCGTTCGACAACACCTCGACGATCGGCAAGGCGACCCAGGTCCAAGCGAACAATATCTACCTGATCGCCCTCGGCGGATCGATCGGCGGCACGTCCATGGGCAGCCCCGACTTTATCGGCATCGACGCATCGCAGACCGGCGCCGTTTATGCATACGCCCAAAACAGCATCTGGCTCTACCAGACCTCATTGAATCTGAATATCGGGGAGGTCTTTGCCAATACCGGCGATGTCGATCTGCAGGCCCAGGAATATATCTACAACCAGCCGAACGAAATCACCGACGTGTTCGGCAACGACATCACGCTGTCCTCGATACTGACCGGTATCGGGACGGCTGCCGACAACCTCTCGATCTACAGCCACTACGCCTATGACCAAGGTCTGAGCGGGACGATCGGCACCTTGACGGCTTCTGCGACGACGGATGTCGAAGTCAACATCTACATCATCCAGAACGACAACCAGCCGGCCGCTGTAGCGCTGTTCCCGCAAAACCCGAAGGCGGCGCCGGCCACTGAAACCAGCAACAACACAGACAGTCTCTACCTCGACACGATTACGACCGGGGCGAGCGATGTCGCGTTCATCACCGCGCCGCTCGGCAGCATCCTGAACAGCAATGTCAGCCCCGAGGATGTGCTGGGCGTCGGCGGCGTCGGCGGCAACACGCTGCTGTTTGCGACAAGCAATATCGGCGCCGCCAACAACCCAATCACGACCGAGGTCGGCCATATCGAGGGGCAATCGACGATCGGCAGCACCTGGGTCGACAACAGCGGCCCGCTGTCGATCGGCGGCAACCTGATCAGCGGCAGTTCGACGGGCGTATACGCCGGCGGCAGCATCAATATCACGGCGCTGAGCCCGGTAACCGTGCAGAAGAGCGCGATATCGGAGAGCGACATCAACATTACGGCGAGCAACGACGGCAGTGGCGGCGACAACATCGTCGTCGCGGCGCTCACTCTCGCCAACACCCCGCTCGTGTTGCAGGCGCTCGGCAATATCACGCTGACGGCCGGCAACAACATCACGATCATGGGGCCGACGACCGGCGCGCCGGTCGGTGCGCTGTTGCAGGCCGGCAACAAGATCACGCTGACGACGCCCAAGGCGGACGGCAGCAAGGGCAACGTCATCACTGTGGCCGGGGAACTGCAGGCGCCGACAATCGAGTTCGACGGCGGTGCCGCCGACAGCGTTATTCAGGTGACGACCGGCACACTCGTCGCCGGCTTCCCATGGACGTCGACGGGCGTGGGGACGCAGGCGTGGCCGTTCAGCAGTCCCCCGGCTGGGCTCGCGTCGATCCCGTTCCCGGCGAACCCGTCGACGATGTCGCAGATCTCGATCTATGGCGACGGCGGCAGCGAACAGATCCTGCTGTGGGGCAGCATTACGGCCAAGGAAACCGACGTCTATGCCGGCACCGGCAAGGACCAGGGCAGCGGCAATGCGACGATCGCGTTGAACCCGACCAATGACGACGGCTACAGCCTGAACACGGCGGCGATCGCCGGACCGATCAATCTCTGGGGCAACGCCGGCAGCGACACGTTTGTCGTCAACAAGCTCAACAATGTCGATCTGGCGGACAAGTATCTCAACAGCCAAGGCCTGCCGACCAGCATCGACCCCGGCCTTTCGGCCCCCGGCGTCACCAGCGTGCGCGACACCATCAACATTTATGGCGAAGCGGGGTCGAACCAGTACGACATCAACCTCAGCGGCGACACCGACTACATCGTCAACGTCTCCAACCCGGATCACATGTTGAACCCGGCCGACGGGTCCGACACGCTGATGATCAACGGAGTCCCCGGCAGCGACACGTTCCTGCTGCGGCAAAACTTCGTCGCGCTGCTGCAGTACACCGGCGGCGTCTTGCAGCAGAACTATGAGCGAATCAACTACAACACCTCGATCAACGTGCTCGATGTCAACGGGCTCGAGCCGTACGATTATGTCTACAACGACCCCACGGGCCAGGTGCAGCAGGAACTCGCGACACGGCTGCCTTCGCCACTGCCAGGCTATGCGAACTATGCGGCGGCAAGCCTGGGCAGCCAGACCAATTTCTATGTCGACGGCAACAGCGCGATCACGACGCTGACCGGCGCCGACGGGGGCGACACCTTCCAGTTCGGCCAGGTGTTCGGATCGCAACGCGTCGGTGGCAGCACCGTGCAGTTCGGCGACCAGGTCCCGACGGTCGAGGTGGCAATCGGTTACAATGCCAGCGGGGGTATCGTTCCCGGTTACCTGACGAGCGGGCCCGAGTTTGCGACCACGGCCTATGGCGGCCTCGGCAACGACGATTTCTTTGTCTACAGCAACCAGGCGCCGCTGAAGCTCTACGGCGAGGCCGGCAACAACGACTTTGTCGTCCGCGCCTTCGCGCTGGCCAGCGGCACCGGCGTGTCGACGCAATTGACGACGATCCATACCGGCGACGGCAACAACCAGATCGAATACAACATCAATGCGCCGGTCGCCATCGACGGCGGCAGCGGCATCAATACCGTCACCGTGCTCGGTAGCGGCTTCGGCGACAGTTTTGTGATCACCAATCAGGGGGTGGTAGGCGCCGGGCTGAACGTCAGCATGACGAACGTCTCGATCCTGCAGGTCGACGGTGTCGCCGGCAACAACGCCTTCTACGTGCTGAGCACTGCGCCCGGCGAGGTCGTGACCTTGATCGGCGGCACCGGCAACAACAATACCTTCGAGGTCGCCGGCGACGTGACGACCCCGGTCATCGCCGAGGACATCAACGGCATCAGCGGTGTGATCAACAACAACGTGATCAGCAATGATCCGAACTACAACGGCATTTATGCCCCCGGCGTCTCGGTCAATCTCGCCACCGGCACGGCCGGCACCGTGGTCATCGGCCAGCTCACCGCGGTGGGCACATCGACCCCAATCCCCCAGCTGTTCGAAAATCCGCTCATCGGGCCCACCGAGGGCCAGTACACGATCAATCTGGCAGCCGCCCCGACTGCGAACGTCTATATCACGGTGGCGGCGGCGCTGCGGCCCTATCAGGACACCTCGCAAGGCAGCGAGTCGCTCGAAGTATCGACGGATGGCGTAAATTTCTACCAATCCTTGGTGCTGACTTTCAATGGGAGCAACTACAGCACCCCACAAACGATTTATGTGAAGGCCGTCGGCGACAATGTTGCGGAAGGCCAGCAGACGATCATCATCAGCCATTCGAGCCAGAGCACGGAGGCGGCCTTCAACGACCTGCCGATCGCGAACCTCGAGGTCAACGTCATCGACCAGACGCTGCCCGATGCCGTCCTGACCCCGGCGCACACCGGCAATCTGCAGGTCATCACCGGCAATTCCTCCCTGTTCATGCCGCAGAACGATTCCTTCACGGTGCAGCTGAACGTTAAGCCCGCGACGGGCGAGACGGTGACCGTCACGCTCAACAGCGAGGTCTACACCACGCACAATTATCTGGTCTTGTCGGCCTCAAATTCGTCCGGTGCGCCGGTGTTCACGCAGACTCCCACCGGCGCGACGATTACTTTCAATTCATCGAACTGGAACGACCCGGTCACGGTGACCGTTGCCGCCGCGCCCGACGGCGGCACGCCGTTCAACCCGTTGGAGACCGTCATCGAAGACACGGTGACGAGCAACCTGACGAACGGCCTCTACAGCCAGGACCCTGTCCAGCACAAGCTCACGGTAAACGTGATCGACAGCGCCGTGCCGCAGGTGCTGATCACGCCCAGCACACCGATAACCGTGTCGCCGACCCAGCCCTCCAGCTACACGATGCAGCTGACCGTGCCGCCACAGGGCACCGACACCGTCACGGTCCAGCTGCTCGACGACGGCCAGACGCTGCTGTCGTCGCCAAGCTCGCAATTTACGGCGGCGATGGGCAGCAACCCGCCCTACGTCACGTTCAACAGCACCAACTGGAACACCCCGGTCACGATAAATGTTGCGTACAACCCGAGCTATATGGGCATCACGCCGGGCAATCAGCCGCATATCGTATTCCCGGCGCAGCCGCAACTGACGTCCGCGATCCAAGGCCCGGTCATCATCGAAGGCAACAATATCCCGAACCTGAACCTGTCGCTGCGGCCAGCGGTCAAGCTGCCGACCGAGACGGATGTGCCGCTGGGGATCGTGGTCAACCCGAACAGTCCGGCGACCCAGACCAACGTCCTCAACGTGTTCGACGCCGGCAGCAGCGAGGCCGACGCGGGCACGCTGACCACGCTCAACAACCTGCCCGTCGCCGACGAGACCGGCATTCTGCAGCAATACCAGGAGCCGACCGTCTCGATCACGACGCCGGGCGTCCTCGGCATGACCGCGCAGGTCGAGGCGCTGACCCTCAACAGCTATTTCACGACCACCGACAGCCTGACCTTCACCGGCCAGCCCGCGAACAGCGGCGGCACGATCACCGGCATCAGCGGCACGACCACGGCGGCGGCGCTGCAGGCCCTCATCGCGGCGCTGCCCGGCTTTACCGGTACCACCGTCACCGGCAGTGCGGGCGGCACGTACACGATCACGTTCAACAAGGCGCTCGGCAGCGTGGCGACAACCGCGGTCAACCCGCTCGAGTTCGGCAACATCTCTGGCGACGACATGACCGGGGCGGCAGTCGGGGCGGCCTCGTCGCCAGCGCTGACGCTGAACTACGGCACGATACTGAACCCCAACTACGTGAGCTACCCCGGCGGCATCACCTACCGCGACGTCCAGGTCGTCGACGTGTTGCTGGGGTCGGGCAACGACACGTTCACGGTCAATGCCACGCCGGTGCAGCCGACGAGCAGTTTCGGCGCTGATGTCGGCGATTCGCTGACCGTGATCCAGGGCGGCGGCGGCAACAACGACCTGATCGCCAATGGTGGCGGCGGTCAGGATTCTGCCCTGGTTCTGGTCGGCTCGACCACCCAGGACGGTGTCTTCTACAACTCGACGACGCAGAACATCACCGGCGAAGCGCGCGTCTTCAACGATCTCGGCAACAGCACCCTCGACGCGCGGAACGACCCAAAGCCGGTCATCCTGTACGGCGGTGGCGGCAACGACATCATCTATGGCGGTGCCGGCGGCGACTGGATTGCCGGCGGCGGTGGCAACAACACGATCTATGGCGGCTCCGGCAACGACATCATCCTGGGCAGCGACGGCTTCAACCTGAACCCGATATTCGAAACCCCGATCAACCAATACGAAGGGGTATTAGAGTCACAGGTCGTTTCCAATCACGTCCCGGTACCGTTGCGGATCAGCCAGGCGATCGCAGACAACAACCTGCAGGAGTTGTTGGTCGTCAGCACGCCGCCGACGGGCCCGACCGATCCCGACGCCGATTTGTTGAAGGCCGGCAACAACACGATCTACGGCGGCAGCGGCAACAACATCATCGTCGGCAATTTCGGTGTCATCACGCAGGTGCCTGGGACGCAGCTGATCTTGACCACCGCCTATGTGACCAGCGTCAGCACGGCCTCGGATTCCGATTTTGGCAGCAACACGATCTACGGTGATGGCGGCGGTCTCAGCGGCATGGTGTGGAACGGCGGCGGCACCGGCACCGGCAACGACGTGATCCTCGGCGGCAGCGGCGCCAACACGATCTGGGGCGGCAACGGCCAGGACATCATCATCGGCAACGACGGCCTCATCGATTGGGGCGACCTGACGGGTGCGGGCAACCTGCCAACCTTGATCGAGACGACCGATTTCAATTATGGCGGCGGCTACATCCCGTCCGGAGGCACCACCGGCAATTTCATTCACGGCGGCACCCTCGACAGCATCATTCTCGGCGGCCCCGGCGACAACTGGATCTGGGGCGGCGCGGGCAACGATCTGATCATCGGCAACGTCGGCCAGGTAACGCTGGATGGCCTGGGGCTCGGCTACGAGCATGCGACACTGATCGACACGGTGGTGTATATCGATCCGATTACCGGGGATCCCGCGGCAACGACGCACGGACCCGGCATGACGGTCGGCGCCGGACCTGGAAGCCCGGGCGCGCCCGGTGTCAGCGACGTGATCCAGGCCTACCCGCAAGCGACGGCGGCTGGGCCGGTTCCGACCGGCGGCGGCGACGACATTGTGATCGGCGGCTCGGGCAATTCGTGGATCGGCGGCGGCGCCGGCGACGATCTGATCTTCGGCAACAACGTCACCCTGGTCAGGGCGGCGAACACCGACAACCCGATTTTCCAGGTGCTGACCGGAACGCAGATCTATACCGACACGGCGACGACCGACACCGTGAATGTCTCCGGGGTCGCCGAACCCTACCGTACCGAATCCGGTCATTATCCGGTGTGGGCCGACATCCAGGTCACCAATCTCGACGAGTCCGTAACCACGCCGTCGACGCATTACGGCAACAACTACGTCGCCGGCGGGCCGGGCGATAACATGATCTTCGGCGGCCAGGGCACCAACACGATTCAGGGTGCCGGCTCGATCCTCGGCGCGCTGAACCCGCCGACCGTCACGGTTAACACGGCGGGCATTCCGAACACGACGGCGCAGGTCGAGACGCTGACCCTCAACGCCTACACCACCACCTACAGCCTGACCTTCAACGGTCAGATCATCGACGGCATCAGCAACACTGCCTCGGCGGCCTGGCTGGCCAGCGCGATCGCGGCGTTGACCGGGTTCAGCGGCACCACCGTCACGGGCCCAGACGGCGGTCCGTACACGATCACGCTTCCGAAGGCGCTGGGCTCCGTCAACACAATCGTCAACAGCAAGGCCTATGCCTACCGCGACCCGAACATCCAAGAGACGGTCGCGCCGGGGCAGGTCGTCACCGCGCTCGGCGCCGTGCACGTCAACCCGTCCTTCGAGGCGGCGACCGACGGCAACAACTACATCGAGGGCGGCGGCGGCAATGGCACCGTCATCTTCGGCGGCACCGGCCAAAACGACATCATCGGCGGTAATTCCAACCTGTTCACGTTGACAACACCGCAGCAGCGGCCGGATTCCGGCAACGTCATCATCTTCTCCGGCGCCGGGACCGAGATCGCCGAGGGGGATTCGCAGTCCACCGCCACGATCGGCGGCAGCGCCACTGCCGGCGACGTGCTCAGCGTGACGATCAGCTGGGTGTCGTCCACGACGGGGCTCAACAACAACCAGACGTTCAGCTACACGGTTCTCTCCGGGCAATCCGCGGCCAATATGGTCATGGGTCTGCTGCAGTCGGCGCAGGCCAATGCGGCACTGAACATGGCGGGTTTCAGCTTCACGGTGAGCGGAAACGAGCTGGTCGTCGACAGCACCGGCGCGTACACGCTGACCGGTGCGGTCACCGGCAAAGCAACCGAGACGATCACGATCGCCCAGGGCGGCGCGACGGTCGGCACGGCGCAGGGCAACGTACACGCGCGCAACGCTTCGGTCGTCGTCGCCAACAATGGCGACATCTTCGATCTGGTCGGCGACTTCACCCAGCCGGACCTCGGCGGCTTCCTGACCTTCAATTACGATTCGGGTCAGAACGGCTACTACTACATGCCGGGGACAACGACCGCGACGAACTACTATGGCGGGAACCAGTTCGTGATCCCGCGGGCGGTCGAGCTGCTCGACTACACCTATGGCGGTCCCGATCTCAACCCGACGGCGGCGGCGACCAACATCGGCGGGACCGCCGAGATCCACGCCGAATCGGGCGACACGCAGATTTATGGCGGCCCCAACCTCGACTATCTGTTCGGCGGGTCGGGCAATGATCTGATCACCGGCGGCTATGGCGGCAAGTGGATCTCGGGCGGCAATGGGGTGACCGGCCTGTACGACGCCCAAGGCAACCCGATCATCAATACAACCGGAATCCTCGGCGGCGACGGCCGGCTGGCGCTGAGCCGCAACACCAGCGCCTACGGCGAGCCGCTTTACGGCATCGAGCCGATCCCGCCTTCGGCGCTCAGTGGAGTGATCGCCAGCTCGGGCCAAATCGAGCAATCGACGATCGATGTTGCCGGTGCGCTGACGGTCACCGCCACCCTAATGCCCTTCAGCGTCGACCCCAACGGGCCGGTGGACGCTGCGAACGGCGTCGCGTTCCAGCCGCAGCATTACGACGACATCATTTACGGCGGCCTCGGCGACACCTTCATCCATGCCGGGCCGGGCGCCAGTAATGCCATTTCGGGCGCGCAGGCATTGCCGGTGTTCTGGAACGATCCGGTCAAGAATCCGGCCGACTTTTCCACGCCCGGCTCCGGCGGCGGCATCCTCGGCTACAATTCGTCTACCGGCGAGTTCGCGGCCTATAACCAATTCCAACCGAGCGCCCTGATCGGCGGCACGCTCAACGGCTTCTTCCTGAACTTCAACCAGAACGAGGGGGTCGATTTCCCCGGCAGCACGATCCCCTATGATGGCGTCAAGGTGATTTTCGGCGACCAAGGCAACGACTGGATCGTCGGCGGCAACGGCGCCAACACGATATTCGGCGGCTCGGGCAACGATCTGATCGACGGCCGGCGCAACCTGACGCTCGACGGGGGTCTCAACGACGTCCCCGACAACAATCCCTTCTTCAACAGCGTCATCTTCGGCGGCGGCGGATCCGACACGCTGATCGCCGGCGGCTACGACGACCGGCTGATCGGCGGACCCAACGGTTCCAGCATTTATGTTTTGCCGGTCGCGCCGTTCATCGTGCCATACACGATTCAGCCGGCTGGCGCGCCGAACCCCCCGACGGCCGGCGTTTCGGGACTATGGGTGCCCGTTATTACCCAGGTACCGCTCGGCGCCGGCGCCCCGGACCTGGTGCAGTACCTGTTCCAGCTGGCGGCGGCCGATGGCGGCGACGAACTCTACGCGAATTTCGCCGCGCCCGGCGTCGGGCTTCTCTCCGGCCTGGATCAATCGCAGAACGGCGAACTCCAATACGAGATCGGCCTTGCTCCCTCCTATTTCACGGAAATCCAGCCGACGAACCCGACCGGCACCTTCGCCAACAATTCGATGGTAGTCGCCGGCAGCTTTACGGCTAGTTCGGGTTCGCTTGGCCCGGTCACGCCGGTGGCCGGCACATGGACGCTGTCGTCGAGCGCGCTGCAGGCGGCACCGAGCGCTTTAGGCGGCAGCGCCATCGCGACGTTCTTTACCGGCATCTACCTGCCCGCCAACTTCACCGTGACGGCTTCGGTGACGCCAGGCGTGGCGGCGAAGGGCGCGCTGTCGAACGGCTATCTGCTGTTCGATTACGTCAGCGCGACGAACTTCAAGTTTGCCGGCGTCGATGCCACATTGGGCCAAGTCGAGATCGGCCACTACAACGGATCGGCCTGGATTATCGACGCGGTCAGGCCGGCGGGGATCCAGGCCGGCCAGACGTACAATCTGACCTTGTCGATTGCCGGTGATACGGCGACGCTGGCGATTAACGGCAATTCCGAGTTCGTCTACTCCTGGCAGCCCGTCAACGGCGTCGCGATCGACCTCAACTACGGCATGGTCGGGCTCGCCACCAATAATGCAATGGCCAGCTTCAATAATGTCGTTGTCCAGGTGCCGGTCGCGCCGCCGAGCTGGACCTATCAAACCCACCTCAACAGCGGCCCACTCTATCTCGATGCGCCGACCGGCGGCACCTGGTCGGTCGGGCAGCACGGCTACACCGGGACGGCGCCCGCGGGAGGCTTTGCGATCGCGCCGATCGATCTGAGCCTGGCGCTCGGCGTGGCACCCGGCACCTTCACGCTCGCGACCGGCGCCACCATCGATATCGCAACCATGCTCAGCCCGATCGGCGGGAGCGCCGGGATCGTCTTCGACATGATCAACGGCACGTTCAAGTTCGCGGCATTGCTGTCCAGCATCCCACCCAACCTGCACTACGCCCCGTCGCTGTCCCCCCTGAATCCCGGCACGGATTACGTGGTGCTCGGGCATTACACGCCGGGCGGCGGGTTCGTGATCGATGCGTATCAGAGCTATCCGTTTAATAACAACCTCAACCAGACGCTCGAAATCGTCGTCGATCGCGACCTGGTCAACGTCGACGTCAACGGTTCCCTGGTGCTGAATTACACCTACGGCACACCGGTCACCGGCTTTGGCTTCGGGCTATTGTCGTGGACTGGCAGCAACACGTTCAGTTCGCTGACGGTGACGACGAACGATCCGCATCTCAGTCAGCCGTTCACGCCGCCGGCGCCGCTGCCAGCGCTCAACCCGCAGGTTCTAGGCGCCACCTGGAACTACTATACGAACTTCAACAACCAGCTTTATCTCGATAAGCCGACCGGCGGCACCTGGTCGGTCGTCCAGAACGGCTACCAGGGGGTCGCACCGGCCAACGGTCTTGGGATCGTGACCCTCGATCCGGCTCTGGCGTTCGGCCTGCCGGCCGGCACCCTTGTCTTTCAGTCCAGCTCTGCCGTCGAACTCCAAGCGACGATCAGCGCGATCAGCGGACGCGCCGGGCTGGTATTCAACTTGTCCGCCAACGGCTCGTTCGACTTCGCCGCATTGCTGTACGACACGCAGCAAGTGGTCCTCGGGCATTACACGACGGCCGGCGGCTTTAAGATCGACGCGTCTCAGAGTTATGCGTTCACGACCACCCCAAACAATCTGATGTTCGCGATCGTGGCCGACGCCAACCTGGTCAGCGTCTACATCAACAACGCGCAGGTGCTGAGCTATACCTACGCGGCCGTCGTCACCGGCGGGCGGTTCGGACTGCTGTCGTGGACCGGTGCCACTGTATTCAACAACCTGCAGATCACTACCAACGATCCGAAGCTGCAGGGCCAGCCCGATTTGCCGCAGCCGCAGCAACTTCAGGGGCCGCCGGTGCCCGGACCGACCTGGAACTACAGCACTTACTTAAACGTTAACTACCCCGACCCCTTCGTCGACCCGCCGATCAGTGGAACCTGGTCGTTCAACAGCTACGGCTATACCGGGGCACCGGCGGCGGGTGCGGTCGGGATCGTGCCGATCGACCCGGGTCTGGCCCTCAATCTGCCGCCCGGCACCTTCACCTTGCCGGACGGCTCGGCGATCGACATCAAAACATGGTTCGACCCGATCGGCGGAGGTGCCGGTATCGTCTTCGACATGACCGCTAATGGTTCGTACAAATTCGCGGCATTGCTCACCAGCATCCCAACGGGCCTGAGCTACGCCCCGGGGCTGGCCTCCCTGAAGACCGGCACGGATTACGCCGTGATCGGGCATTACACGCCGGGCGTCGGGTTCACGATCGACGCTTATCAGAGCACTACGCTCAACAACAACAACCCTGTGTATTTCGAGGTCGTGTTGAGCGGCGACCTGGTGGAGGTGATCCAGCCCGCGTTTAGTTTCGTCTACGCCTACGGCACCGTCGTCACCCGCGGCCAGTTCGGGCTGCTGGCGTTGACCGGCACCACGACGTTCCAACAGCTGCTGATCCAGACAAACGCCGCGAACCTGTTGAACGCGCCTCAGCGGCCGCAGACGCCGTCGATAATCGGACCGACCTGGAACTACAACACCAACTTCAACCTCAACAACAACACCAACTTCAACGGCGCCATCTTCCTCGACCCGCCGATCAGCGGCAGCTGGTCGATCGGCAACTCCGGCTACACCGGGACGGCGCCCACAGGAGGCTTTGCGATCGCGCCGATCGACCCGGGTCTGGCCCTCGGTCTGCCGCCCGGCACGTTCCTCCTGCCGGACGGCTCGGCGATCGACATCCAAATCCAGTTCAACCCGATCGGCGGGAGCGCCGGGATCGTCTTCGACATGATCAACGGCACGTTCAAGTTCGCGGCATTACTGTCCAGCATCCCACCCAACCTGCACTACGCCCCGTCGCTGTCCCCCCTGAATCCCGGCACGGATTACGTGGTGCTCGGGCACTACACGCCGGGCGGCGGGTTCGTGATCGATGCCTATCAGAGCATCAATAACAACAGCAATGTGGCTTTCGAGGTCTTGTTGAACGGCGACCTGGCGGCGGTGAACGTCAACGGAGAGCCGCAGTTCGTTCTCGTCTACGCCTACGGCACGATCGTCACCCGCGGCCAATTCGGACTTCTGTCATGGACCGGCACCAACACATTTGCCCGACTGCAGATCCAGACAAACGACCCGTACCTGTTAAACGCGCCGATGCACATGTTCGCCGCGGCCGCGCCGACCGGCCCGGCGGTCGGCGTGACCGACCTGACGATGGCCGAGGTCGACTCGCTGCTCCCGGCGGCGATCGACCGGCTGGCGGCGACGCTGTCGCTCGACGCCGCGACGATTGCCGAGCTGGAGGCGGCGAACATCCAGATCGCCGATCTGCCGGATGACGGGCTCGGCTTGACGATCGGCGACACGATCACGTTCTCGCCGGATGCCGCCGGCTGGGGCTGGTTCATCGATCCGAACCCCTATACCGACAGCGCATTTTCGCTGACGACGGCGGACGGGCTGGCGGCCACGCCCGGCAGTCCAGCCTATGGCGAGATGGACCTGCTGACCGTGGAAATGCATGAGCTCGCTCATTTGCTCGGGTACACCGACACGTCGAGCGGGCTGATGTCGGAATACTTGATGCCGGGGGTCCGGCTGGCGCCGCCGGTCGACGGCAACGCCGTTAGCCAGCTCGCGGCGGCCGGGCTGCCCGCAAGTGCGACGGCCTCGACAACGCTCGACAGCGGCGCCGGCACCCAATCTGGCACGGAAGGTCTGCCGGCAAGTGCGACGGTGTCGACACCGGACGACGGCAGCGCCGCGGGACCAGGCGGGCCGGCGAGAGCGCAAGTGTCGGTCCCGGCCGTGGGCGATCAGTCGACCGTAACCACCGGGCGCGCGGCGGCTACCCCCGATCAGGGTTTCGTTGCCGAGGTCGGCGGGCCCACGATTACGCTCGGACCGCTCGGTAATGTGCCGTCGATCTTGTCGGGCGATATGCCGGCGGCGATGAGCCCCGCGGCCAACCCCCCGCAGAGCATCGTCGTCGGACCCAATGTGGCGCGGTCGGCGCAAAACTCGGCGCGCGAGGGCGATCTCGGCGGTTCCTTTGTCGGTCTTGGCCTGTCTCTAGGCTGGTCGAACGACGCCGCAACCGCGCCGGCCGTGGCGCCGCCACCGGCGGATGCGCCGGCCGCCGGGCATCATAGCTCGAGCGTCAATGCCGCCGCCGGCACACCGAACGCCGGCAAGCCGGCAGTCATCGCCTGGGACAGCAGCCTCGACGTCGGTCCGGCGGGGTCGTCCCAGGATTGGCTGGATGACTTCATCAACCACCTCGGCCAGAACGAAACCGTGTGGAATCCCAATGCCGGCATTCGCGTTCGGCCGACAGTGGCGACTGCCGGGTCGTGAATAAAAAGTCTTGGATAAACTGAGCTTTGCGGGCAATGTGAAAGGCGAAAGGAGACCGGCTGCTCATGCCAACGCAATTATTGATCTACGAGACGGTAATGCCCCTGTCGATTGGCCGGCACAGCGACTGCTCGGTGGAAATCAGTGGAAGCTACGCGTTCAGCGGCAAGGTGAATTCGGTGCCGCTGATGGCGGTCGAATTTCCTCACGCAGCGTCAGAGTACGCCATCGTCTTCGCAGGGAACGAAACCAACCTGCTGCCGGCGGTGATCCTTGGCGTGCGGGGCAACGAGAATCTCTTTCTTTCCAAGGACAAGGCCTGGGAGGCGAAGTACATCCCGGCGTTCGTGCGGCGTTATCCCTTCGTGTTCTCGACAAGCCCCGACGGGCAGCGATTGATCCTGTGCATCGACGAGGAATTCCCTGGTTTCAACCGCGAGGGCCGCGGGCAACGCCTGTTCGGCGACGACGGTAAACCGAGCGCGTATGTCGACAATGTGCTGAAGTTCTTGCAGGAGTATCAGGCGCAGTTCCTGCGCACTCAGGCATTCTGCGCAAAAGTGCGCGAACTGGATGTGCTCGAGCCGATGCAGGCGCAGGTCGAATTGGCCTCAGGCGAGCGGATGGCGCTGGGCGGCTTCATGGCGGTCAGCCGGTCGAAGCTGAAGGCAGTCTCGGGCGACAAGCTCGCCGAGTTGGCGCAGACCGATGAATTGGAGCTGCTGTACCTGCATCTCCAGTCGATGCGCAACTTTCTGAGCTTGAAGGACCGCCTTGCCGTCGTCGAAGGCGGCAAGATGGCGGACGTTGCGACGGCTACAGCTTCCGATGGCAATGGACGCGCGGGTGCGGAGGTGGTCGGGGGGGCCCAGGGCGACGAGGGGTCAAACCCTTCGGGCGGCAATGGCGCCGACCACGCGGCGGCCGAATAAGCCATCGTGCCGTGGAATGCCCCCTCTCGGTGCGCACTGCTGGGTAGCCGTGCGAAAGCACCAGCACCTCATCGCCCACGTCCAGCCGCAGTGAACGCAGCACGGCGTTGCAGCCGACGGTAGCATTTTCGACAAAGACAGTGTCTTTTCCATCGGCGCCGAGGAAGGCACTGAGTTTCTCCACTGCTGCCCGTAGAGATTCGGGCAGCACGCGGAACACAAACCTGCTTGGTTCGGCCTCCATGCGGTGGCGCCAGTCCTGCTGCACCTCCAACACGGCCCTCGGCGCCGCGCCGAGCGAGCCATGATTGACGTGCAACCAGCTCCAATCCAGCCCCCATTTTCGCCGCTGCCGGCCGGTTGTCCAGCCGCACGGTTGCCTTCTGCTCGCAAGGCGGGGGGTCGGCTTACCATCTTAGGACAGCATCCCGCATGCCCCGACCCCGAGCCCCGCCTTGCATTGCGCCAGGCCGACGCGTTGCTACTTCTCCGCGATCGAGGCCGACCTAGAAATGATCATGGCGCGGCTCGCCGGCATGCCGACGCGGGCCGAGATCTGGCGGACCTCATCGGCATGCTCGGCGGGGCGTGCCTCGTGCAGGCGCTGGGGTTCTTGTCCGATAGGACGACCCGAGGGCCGGCGGGCGCGCCAGTCAGACCTTTATTTCGGTTCGCCGGCGGCTTGCGGGAAGAGTGTGATCAGGGAGAGCAGCGAATGAGCTGCGCGCCTCTTTATTTCCAACGCATCATGATCGGTTGCTTCGTCTGAGCTGTAGCAGCTGTCGCGCGACGGGGTGCAGGGGTCCACCCGACTTGCCGGGCGTCGTCTCGCGCGTACGGATGACGTTCACGCAGAGCCCGACACACTCATCGCAGATAAAGACGGTGCGCCCTGCGATCAGCTTCCTGACCTAGTGCTGGCTTTTGCCTCGAAATGAGCAGTAGAGCGTGTTCTCTGGGTCGCTACTGCCTGGATTTGATCATCGGGTTGGGCGCGGCGTGCGCTCGATGGAGCAGAGCGGGCCACTGCTGCTCGTCGTCGAATATGATCTTCACGAGTTGAGCGACATTATTCATTAGATTCAGATCGGTGCGCCAACACGCGACCGTATGGGCATGCTCCTCGGGGCTAACCCAACCGTGAGCGCGCGTCGCGGCCATCATCGGAAGCCGATCTCGAAGGATGCCTTCGTAGTACCGTTTCTGCCGTAGCAGCGAGGGGATGCGCGCCATGAGGGCGGGTCCGTCGACTGGCTTTGTGAAGTAATCGTCGGCGCCGGCTTCGAAGCCTCTCACGCGGTCGTCGGCGGCCGAGAGGGCCGTTACCAAGACGATCAGGATATGCGCCGTCGCCGGATCGGCCCTGATGCCCCGGCAGACCTCAAATCCGTCGAGCCTCGGCATCATCAACATTGAGCAGAACGATGTCGGGCTTCTCCGACTTGATTTTCGCCAGCGCCTGAAATCCGTCATAGGCCTTGCTGACGACACAATTCTTGTACTCGATGAGCTTGGCGGTCAACAGTTCGACGTTCAGCGGAACGTCTTCTACGACAAGAACCCGGGCCGGCATGTGGGCGGCTCCAGAGGTGCGTCCGATTTGCGGATATGATGCGGATATTTTTCCCGAGGTATTTCTCCGCTGTCTGGTAAGTATTTGATGTCATGGTGGGTGCAGGGGGACTCGAACCCTCGACCCGCTGATTAAGAGTCAGCTGCTCTACCAACTGAGCTATGCACCCGGCGCCGCGCGCTCTATACCAAAGCATCCGCGGCTTGTCGACAGCGCTGGTCCGGCTCAGACCCGGCCGTGGCAGTGCTTGAATTTCTTGCCCGAGCCGCAGGGGCAAGGGGCATTGCGTGCGGTGCCGGCCCAGGGCGGGCGCGGGCCCGCAAGGCGCGGCGTGCCGCGGTCGGCGTCGTTTCCCGAACCCGCACGGCGTTGGGCGCGGGGCGGCGGCGCGACTGGCCGGCCGGTCGTGCCGGTGGCGCGCGCCTCTTCGGCCATTGTCTCCTCGGGCTCGGCCCCCGCCATCGCGAAGGCCGGCTGCGGCTGCACGTGCAGCTCGACGTGACTTAGAACCGAGGTGATGTGCTGGCGCAGATTGACCAGCATCGCCTCGAACAATTCGAAGGCCTCGCGTTTGTATTCGTTCAACGGATCGCGCTGGCCATAGGCGCGCAAATTGATGCCCTGCCGCAGATGGTCGAGTGTGAGCAGGTGGTCCTTCCAGGTCTGGTCCAACAGCTGCAGCAAGAGGCTCTTCTCCGCCATGCGCATTAAATCGGGACCGTAATTGGCCGATTTCTCAGCCATCTTGCGGTCGGCCGCAGCCGTAATGCGCTCGCGCATCTCGTCGCCGGTGATCCCTTCCTCCTTTGCCCACTCGGCGAGCGGCAGGTTGAGGGCAAGGAGCCGCAGGCATTCGGCGTGCAGCCCATCGACGTCCCACTGCTCGGCGAGCGAATTCTCCGGAATCGCGCGCCCGACCATCTCCTCGATCGTCTCGGCGCGCATATCGGTGACTGTCTCGGCGACGTCGCGCGCGCTCATAATCTCGCGCCGCTGCTCATAGACGACCTTGCGCTGATCGTTCATGACGTCGTCGAATTTTAAGAGCTGCTTGCGCATGTCGTAGTTGCGCGCCTCGACTTTCTGCTGCGCCTTGGCGAGGGCCTTGTTGACCCAGGGATGGATGATCGCCTCACCCTCCTTGAGGCCGAGGCGCTGCAGCATCGAATCCATCCGCTCGGAGCCGAAGATTCGCATCAGATCGTCTTCGAGCGAGACAAAGAATTTGGAGGCGCCGGGGTCGCCCTGCCGGCCCGAGCGGCCGCGCAGCTGGTTGTCGATACGCCGGCTCTCATGCCGCTCGCTGCCGACGACAAAGAGCCCGCCCGCCTCCACCACTTCCTCGTGCGACCCTGCGATCTCCTCGCGGATCGCTGTGGCCTGCGCCTCGCGCACCGTCGCGTCCTCGATCGGCGCGAGATCGGTCCTGAGGCGCATTTCGAGATTGCCGCCGAGCTGAATGTCGGTGCCGCGCCCGGCCATGTTGGTGGCGATCGTCACCGTGCCCGGCCGGCCGGCCTGCGCGATGATATAGGCTTCCTGCTCGTGATAACGCGCGTTCAGCACGTTGTGCGGGATCTTGTGCTTTTTGAAGAGGGCGGCTAACGCCTCGGATTTTTCGATGCTGATCGTGCCGATCAGCATCGGTTGCTTCTTCTCCTGGCACTCCAGCACATGCTGCACGATCGCGTCATATTTCTCGCGCGTCGTGCGGTAGACCTCGTCATCCGTGTCGTCGCGAATACACGTTTCGTTGGTCGGGATCTCGATGACCTCGAGCCTGTAGATGTCGCTGAACTCCTGCGCTTCGGTCATCGCGGTGCCGGTCATGCCGGCGAGCTTCGGATAGAGCCGGAAATAATTCTGGAAGGTGATCGAAGCGAGCGTCTGGTTCTCGTTCTGGACCGTGACACCTTCCTTGGCCTCGAGCGCCTGGTGCAGCCCCTCCGAGTAGCGCCTCCCCTCCATCATGCGGCCGGTGAATTCGTCGATGATGACGATCTTGTCGTCCTTGCTGATGTAATCGGTGTCGCGGGCGAAGAGCTTGTGGGCGCGCAGCGCCTGATTGACGTGGTGAACGAACCCGACATTGTTGATGTCGTAGAGCGAGCCTGTCGTCATCAGGCCGGATTGGCGCAGCATCGCCTCGATCTTCTCGACCCCCGTTTCGGTCAGGGCCACGGTGCGCTGCTTTTCGTCCTTTTCGTAGTCGCCCTCTTCGAGCGCCGGGATCAGCTTGTCGACCCGGATGTAGAGTTCGGAATTGTCCTCGGTCGGACCAGAGATGATCAGCGGGGTGCGCGCCTCATCTATCAGGATCGAATCGACCTCGTCGACGATCGCGTACTGGAACGGCCGGTGGACCATGTCCTCGAGCCGGAACTTCATGTTGTCGCGGAGGTAGTCGAAGCCGAGCTCGTTGTTGGTGCCGTAGGTGACGTCGCATAGATAGGCTTCTTTGCGCTGAATATCGTCGAGCTCGTGGACGATGCAGCCGACACTGAGACCGAGAAAGCGATAGATCTGGCCCATCCATTCGGCGTCGCGGCGGGCGAGGTAGTCGTTGACGGTGACGACGTGCACCCCGTTGCCGGTCAGCGCGTTGAGATAAACCGGGAGGGTCGCGACCAAGGTCTTGCCCTCGCCGGTCTTCATCTCGGCGATCATGCCGCGATGCAGCACCACTCCGCCCATCAGCTGCACATCGAAGTGGCGCTGGCCGAGGGTGCGCTTGGCCGCTTCGCGCACGGTCGCGAAGGCATCGACGAGGACGTCGTCGAGCTCGACCCCGTCGGCGAGCTGTTGCCTGAAAGCCTGGGTGCGCGCGCGCAGCTCCTCGTCCGACATCGCCTCGAGCTGCGGTTCGAGCTCGTTGATCGCCGAGACGATCGGCCCCAGGCTCTTCACGTAGCGATCATTGGCGGAGCCGAACAGCCGCCTGGCTAGGGCGCCAAACATGAGACCCTCGGAAAATGGGAACGGAAGGCAGAACGTGTTCGCACGGCGGCCGAGTGACAGATAGGCGGGCTGGCCGGAGGTGTCAATTCGGCAGACCCCCTGGGCTATCCGACGCCGCGGTGCGGCTTCCCTCACTTGTCCGGCGGCGCTCGATATGCATTCATAAACCCGTTTCGCCGCCGCGGTGCGGCGACGTTCTCTCCGTTCAAGGTATCGCGATGCTGCAACGTCCCTTGTTCATCCTGGCGCTCGGCCTCGTTTGCGCGGATGGGCTCGCCGCCGGCCATGCCGTGATGGCAGCCGATCCGCCCGCGGCATCGCCGTCTCCCGGTGGCCCGGCAGCGGGCCCCCTCCCACCGGGCGATACGGTCGTCGCGCGAGTCGACGGGGTCGAGCTCCGCTTATCGGACGTCGAAGCCGCCCAGAAGAACCTGCCGCCGCAGGCGCAAAAGCTGCCGCTCGACCAGATCTATCCGATCCTGCTTGACCGGCTGGTCGACGGCGCGCTGATCACCGAGGCCGGCCGCAAGGAACATCTCGACGATGACGCCGACGTGCAAAGCCGGCTCAAGCGCTATGAGGATCGCCTGGTCCAGGAGGCTTATATCAATCGTGCGGTCAAGCAGGCCGAGACCGAGGACCGCCTCAAGGCCCGCTACCAGATTCTGCTCAAAGAAAAGGCGCCGCATGAGGAGGTGCACGCCCGCCATATCCTGCTCGCCACCGAGGCGGAGGCGAAATCGGTCATCGCCGAGCTCGACAAGGGGGCGGATTTTGCGGCGCTCGCAAAGAAATATTCGACCGACCCCGCCGCTCAGTCGGGAGGCGATCTCGGCTATTTCGGCCATGACGACATGGTCAAGGAATTTGCCGACGCCGCCTTTGCCTTGTCGCCGGGCCAGTACAGCAAGACGCCGGTCAAGACCGAATTCGGCTGGCACGTGATCAAGCTCGAGGACCGCCGCGTCGGTAAGCCGCCGAGCTTCGAGGAAGCGCGTGAAGAGCTGAGCCGCGATATCGCCCACGAGGTCATCGACGCCAAGCTGCAGGAGCTGCGCGGCGCCGCCAAGATCGAGGAGTTCGGGCTCGACGGCAGGCCGCTGCCGGCCGCCAAATAGATGGCCGCGGTCTCTCCGCTCGCGCCGGCGCGCTTTCCTGCACTTGCACCGATCGCCGGCGTGCGGCTCGCCGCCTTCGCCTGCGGCATTCGCTACACCGGCCGCTACGATCTGATGCTGGCCGAACTGGCGCCCGGCAGCGCCGTCGCCGGCGTGTTCACCCGCTCGCTGACGGCGGGGGCGCCGGTGTTGTGGTGCCGCGAGTGCCTCGCGGGCGGCACGGTGCGCGCCATTGTCGCCAACTCGGGCAACTCCAATACTTTCACCGGCCGCGTCGGCAAGGAGGTCGTCGAAGCGACGGCGGCGACCGCTGCGCGCTTGCTGGAATGCGACCCGAGGCAGGTGTTCATCTCATCAACGGGCGTGATCGGCGAGCCGCCGCCAGCGGATAAGATCGTCGGCGCCTTGCCGCAGGTTGTGCCTGTGCTCTCGGCGGATGGCTGGGAGGTGGCGGCACGGGCGATCCTGACGACCGATACCTTTCCCAAGGGAGCGACCTCGACGGCCGCTATCGACGGCGTCGAGGTCCGCCTCAACGGGTTCGCCAAAGGGTCCGGCATGATCGCGCCGGACATGGCCACGATGCTCGCTTTCGTCTTTACCGACGCGGCGCTGCCCTCGGTCGTGCTGCAGCCGCTTCTTACCGCAGCGGCTGACCGGTCGTTCAATTCGATCACGGTCGACGGCGATACGTCGACCAGCGATACGGTGCTCCTCTGCGCCACCCAACAGGCGGCGCACCGCCCGGTAGCGAGCCCGGGTGATCGGCGGCTTGCCGATTTCCGCCGGGCGCTCGATCGGGTCATGATCGATCTCGCCCAGCAGATCGTGCGCGACGGCGAAGGTGCCGAAAAATTCGTGACGATCGAAGTCACGGGTGCGGCAACCACGAGGGCCGCACGCCGGATCGGGCTCACGATCGGCAACTCGCCGCTGGTCAAGACCGCGCTCTCGGCCGGCGACCCCAATTGGGGCCGTATCGTCATGGCAGTCGGCCGGGCCGGCGAAAAGGCCGATCCCGACCGCTTGTCGATCTCGATCGGCGGCATCCCGATCACCGCGGGCGGCGGCCCGGTCCCCGGCTATGACGAGACGCCCGTGGCCGAGCACATGAAAGGCCGCGAGATCGAGATCGCCGTCGATCTCGGCATCGGCCGCGGCAAGGCGACCGTGTGGACCTGCGATCTGACCCATGGTTACATCGACATCAATGCCAGCTACCGCAGCTGAGACGCGCATTGTTCTGGTCGCGGCGGTGGCGCTGGTCGACGCCGACGGACGGCTGCTGCTGGCCGACAGACCAGCGGGTAAATCAATGGCGGGCTTGTGGGAGTTTCCCGGCGGCAAGGTCAACCCGGGTGAGACCCCCGAGGCGGCGCTGATTCGCGAGCTCGCCGAGGAGCTCGGCATCGATGTCGCGGCGAGCTGCCTCGCCCCGTTCACCTTCGCCTCCTATTCCTATCCCGACTTCCATCTGCTGATGCCGCTCTATCTCTGCCGCAAATGGTCGGGGAGCCCTGCGGCGCAGGAAGGCCAGCGCCTCGCCTGGGTGCGGCCGGCGCGGCTCGCCGACTATCCGATGCCGCCGGCCGACAAGCCATTGGTCGCGATGCTGCGCGACCTGCTGTAAATCCAGTCGACCTACAAAAGGTGATGTTTGCCCGGTGGGCAAGGCCGCGCCCGCAATATGCGTGGCGGAATATCCGCCTGGGGGGTTCGCTCCTGAGAGCTGTTTTGCCGTCTGCCCCGGTGATCGGCTGGCCCTGAAGATAGGGCAGCTCGCCGTCGCGCAAGGGGCCTTCGAGGTAATAGCGAACCGCCCCATCGTCATCGCGAACATAGCAAGACCTGTCCAACGGCCTGGCCGCAGGATCGTTTCCGGGCGGCGCAGTCTCGTTAAAAAACGGCGCGTGTATTCGCCATCGCAATCGTCGTCCACGCCACGATCCCTGCCGCGAGAATGGCGGTCGAAAAACGAATCGGATCTGCCATGCAGGTGATGTCTTATGTTTTGATCAAATGGCATGATGGCGCCGGTTGGTTAACAAATGTTTTGAATTCGATGGCTGTTGGTTACAACGGGGTGCCGAGCCGGCCGATCGCCGGTAATTTTAACGCCGGCGCCTTGAAGTCGAAGCCGATCGTCAGCCCGAGCAGGTTGAACTCCACCCCCTCGTTGGTCGCGACGAGCAGACCGGCGATGCCAAAAAGCGAGATCTGGAACCCCGTGCCGCTCGGCGCCGCGTCGAAAACTGCACCACCTGGCAGAAAGTCCTTCCCTAGTGCATTCGCCGGCAATGACAGACCGAGTTCGGGGACCGAACGCGCGATGTAGGCGGTGAAGGTGTTGCTGTTGGGGCCCGGCCAGGCGCGATAATCGTGCGGATACGGGTAACGCGCAACGGCATCCCGGATCTTCTGGATCATCGCGTCGCAGTTCGGCCCACGGCGATCAAGCACCAGTACGGGCCGTGCGCCGAACCAGTAATTGTCGGGGCCGGTGCGGTCGATGCGCACTGCCGGGGCGCCGTTCGCTACGCCAAAGCCCAGCACCTCGTAACGGGAATAACGCTCGGCCCCCGAGGGCTTCACCGTAATCCAAGTGTGAACGGCAAAGGCGCCGCGCCAGGCGACCGCCCGGGCAGCGTAGACCTGGATTACCGCGTCGGGCGTGGTTGCCGGATCAGGTGCCAGCCCGGAGGAGTCGCGCCGCGCCGCGTACCAGGGAACACCGTCTGGTCGACCGAACACGCAGCCGCTCACCAATGGCGGAAACACAAATAGGGTGACCAGCACCAGGCCGAAAATACGCAATTTTCGCGCTCTGCGCCCGCCCAACCGAGCCGGCATCGTGTCGAAATCGGACTGATCACGCTGCGAACTTGCGGCCAGCGGCCGGGCCGGCCGATTAGCCCGGGTCTCCGGTGTCGGCGACGAGGCCGGCACAGTTTATGCCGTAAATTGCGCAGGTCTCGTCGTTATCGGAAGTGTCGCCGCTGATGCCGACGGCGCCGACGATCTCGCCTGCGCGATCCCTGATCAAGACGCCGCCCGGCACCGGCACGATGCGACCGCCGGAAGCCACGCTGAGCGCCTGGATGAAGGCCGGATTGGCGGCGGCGCGGCGGGCGAATTCGCGCCCGCCGAACCCCATCCCCAAGGCACCCCAGGCCTTGCCGCCGGCGATCTCCGGCCGCAGCAGGCTCGATCCGTCTTCGCGCTTGAGCACCTTCAGCTGCCCGCCGGCGTCGAGCACCGCCACGGTGAGCGGCTTGAAGCCGAGTTCCCGACCCTTTTCCAGAGCCTTGTCGACAATGATCGAGGCCTGTTGCAGTGTCAGCATGCTGATTCCCTCGGCGATTAATGGGCCGTCTGGCGGATCATCTCCGCCCAGCGGTCGAGCGTCGGCAAGATCTCGGCCGCGGGTGCGGAAGGCAGCGTCGTCACGACCCGAGCGACGCCCTGGTCGCGATAGCGCTTGATGCGATCGAGGTCATCGCGACCCCCGAAGATTGTGATCGGGATGGTCGCCGGGTCGCGCCCGGCCTCGGTCGCCATCTGCCGAAACTGTGGCAGGAACTCGGTGACGTCGGCGTAATTCGGCCGGCTCGCATTCGGCACCCACCCGTCGCCATAGCGCACCGCGCGCCGCGCGCTCTGCGGGAAAGCGCCGCCGACGATGACCGGCGGGTGCGGCTTCTGCGCCGGCTTTGGCCAGGTCCGCATCTTCGGGACATCGACGATCTCGCCGTGATATTCGGCCTCGGACTCGGTCCAGATCTCCTTCATCGCCTCGATCTGCTCGCGCATTTTCTTGAACCGGCTTCGGAAGTCGGCGCCGTGGCTCTCGATCTCGTCCTGGTTCCACCCGCCGCCGATGCCGAACAAAAACCGGCCTCCCGAGACGTGGTCGATTGAAGCGACGAGCTTTGCGGTCTGGATCGTGTCGCGCTGGATGACCAGACACACCCCGGTCGCCACCTTCAAGTTCTTGGTGGCCATCGCCGCCGCCGTCAGCGTGACGAACGGATCCATCACGTCGTAATATTGTTTGCCGAGTTCTCCGCCCCCCGCAGGCGGCGTCTTGCGCGTGCTGGGAATATGCGAGTGCTCCGGGGCCCAGACCGATTCGAAGCCGCGCGCCTCCAGCGCCTGACCGAGCTCCGCCGGGCTCATCGAGTAATCGGTGAAAAACATCGACGCACCAAAATCCATCTGTCCCTCCATCGGTCCGATGTGCCCGAGCTTAACCTCGATCGATGAACTTTCGCCAGGATCACCTCGTCCGAAAATCGCCGTCGCACCGGACCACAACCGGAATTTGAATCGAATATTTCCAATGGCTGAACCTGCAGCAAATCTGCAGCAAACGCTCTCCTTCAGGTTGAAATATCGCTCAACCCAGCGGTCCGTTCGAGGATCCGCTAGGGTGGGAAGGTACGACGCGAATATAGCAAGTTTATAGTCGTTACGATCGCAACAACCACTCCCGGTCTACTCGACGGAGAGGTCCCCCCAACTCGACACGCGCGCGATACGGATGGCGATGACCGGGAGGTCGGCGAGCTCCATCCCGCGATACTGGGGGTAGCGCGACCGAAGCAGCGCCTGCGCCCGATCGTGCTCGGCACTGTCGGCCAGGATCTCGGCGGGGCCGTGCAGCATGATCCAACCGAGCCGGGTCCAGTCCTCGTCCCAGTGATCGGCGACGAAAGCGGCAACCGGATTTTCGATGATGTTCCGCAATCGCTTCAATGCCCTGACGTCGCCTTTCGGCTTTTGATCGATCGTGATGTAGAGCGCGCCCTCGCTCACGACAAAGCAAACCGGTACGAGATGCGGTGTCGCCCGCGCATCGGCGGTCGCCAGATGACCGACCCGGCGACCGGCCAGAAAGCGGGCTTGCTGTTCGGACAGCATCCGAAATCTTGCATCATTTCGGCCCCGCTGGCCAGACGCTCCACATCGTGGCAAGCTCTGGATCTCCTCAAACCGACGAGGCCCGAGAGATCGAGCGCATAGACCATCTGAACCTGACCGTCGCCGATATCGACCGAAGCGTGGAGTTCTACAAGCGCGTGCTCGGCATGAAGGCCGAGAGTATGGGCGAAGGCCGCGCCGCGCTCCATTTCGGCCAGCAGAAGATCCATCTCGACGCCGCCGGCGGGGCGATGGCAATGAGCGGCGCAAAACGGCTGCCGGCGCATATCTGCTTCATCACCGAGGCACCGATCGGCGAGGTCACGGCCCATCTCGAAGATTGCGGCGTGCCGTTGCGGATGCAGGGACCGCGCGCCGGGGCGATCGGTACGATCCAATCGGTCTACATCGACGACCCGGATCAGAACTCGATCGAAATTTCCAGCTATTAAGCCACGTTATCCCGACTGACCGATCGCGGATTGATATCTCCGTGGCCGGACTTGGGTCCGGCCACCCACGTCTTTATCGAGGACGCCGGCCGGCGAAGAGAACCCGTGGATGGCCGGGCCAAGCCCGGCCAAGGGGATTAGCAGCCCTCGAAGTCGATGGGGCCAACCATGACCCAGGACGCATGTGGGCCTCACCTCTCCCGCGCGACGGCCAAGGACGTTGCCGCATAGGATCAGGCAGCGCGGCATCGCCCTGGCCCACGAACGCCTCGCGACGCGCCCCGAACCGCCGCTGTCTCCGCCATGCCGAGGCCATCGGGGGCTGAGATTGGCATGTCCCGGCCGCGCAGCGCCGGGCGTAGCCTTCGTCGGCTGGGTTTGGCTAGGACGGGTCGGGTCGCTTAGGGCTGCGAATGTCCCGTTGCAGGAGTTTCCGCCGTGCCAGCAGACGCGAAAATGGAGGGCGCCTCAGAGCGCCCTCTTTCGTTTCGTAGCGATCGCTCGCGGGCGGCGGAGAGCGCAAGTAGAGGTCAATGGCTGCGTTTTGGACTCGAGATTTCGGACCGCCGATCGGGGTCAGGAGCGGGTGATTTCTCGAGGCGTTTTTGGGGTGTAAAAGGATCTACATCAGCGCTGCTGTCGAGTGTTTGAGCCCGAGTACGGCGGCGGCCGAGAGGCAAGTTGGGGCCAATGGGAGCGTGGCATGTTAGGGGTTCGAATTTCTCAAAGATTTTAAGTAAATTTCTCCCGGATTTTAAGTAAAAGCATCTGAGCCGCGCCCTTGTTTGATGGCACGAGTGCGAACGTTCGGGTAGCGTCCAGCAGCGTCTCGAAGCAAAAAGCCACGAACTAAAGGAGCCGCCCGCATGCCGGCCCGCATTCTTGTCGTCGATGACAACGCGATGAACGTCAGCGTGCTGGCTGAGTGGCTCGCGTTTGAACATTACGTTGTGAGCACGGCCGCCGACGGGTTTGAGGCGCTGGCGAAAATCGCGACCGAACAGCCCGACATCGTCCTGCTCGACGTGGTGCTGCCGAGGATGGACGGCTTTGAGGTCTGCCGACGCATCAAATCCGATCCGGCCATGGAGCACATTCTATGGTGACGGCCCTTTCGGACGTCGACGACCTCGTGAGAGGCTTCGAGGCCGGCGCCGACGATTTCGTCACCAAGCCGATCATTGGGCTCACGCTCATGGCGCGTGTCGGCGCGCAGTTACGGCAGAAATGGCGCTACGAGAGCGTCCGCGAGCAGTTTCGGGTCGATCCGCTGACGGGCGCCTTCAACCGCGGCTATTTCGACGTGCACGCGCCGAGGCTGGCTGCGCGCTGCCGCGCTGCACGCGAACCGATTGCTATCCTCATCGTCGACGTCGGCCATTTAAAGCATATCAACGACACGTACCTCCACGCCGCGGGGGACCTCGTGCTGAAGGCAATCGTCAACCGCGTCACGTTCGCCCTGCGCCCGTCGGACCTGGTGGCGCGGAGGGGTGGCGACGAATTTGTGGTGGTGATGCCGGAGCCGGGCCTTGCCGCGGCGCTTCAGATCGCCGAGCGCCTGCGCCCTCGCGTCAGCGGCGCGGCGATCGATGGCGTCGATGCCACAGTCAGCGTCGGCGCCGCCGCGTCGAGCCCCGACGAGGAGGAGGAGCTGGAAGTCATGCTTGAGCGGGCCGAGACCGCGCTCTATCTGGCCAAGAGGGCCGGTGGCAACCGCGTGGTCGGAC
>Ga0074045_10001011_pt1 | contig 27395 bp, 25 predicted proteins | sample BogForMeECP23OM2_FD_94442 | JGI IMG/M metagenome (GOLD analysis project Ga0074045, IMG submission 94442) | Bog forest soil microbial communities from Calvert Island, British Columbia, Canada - Bog Forest MetaG ECP23OM2 | ecosystem: Environmental > Terrestrial > Soil > Wetlands ...
CTATCGAACCCACCGAGCACGAAGCCTGAAAATGGATTAATAGCAGAGGAGCCAGATAAATGTGAAGATTTTGTTGGAGGCGCGGGTGAGAATCGAACTCACGCATAAAGGTTTTGCAGACCTTTTATAATTCTTACTAACCCATTTACTTTCAGCATGTTCTTTGAGCGGAAGGCGATTTAGTCCGCTTTTAGTCCACCACACACAAGAACTCTCATCGGAAAACGTGGTGGATCGCTGCAACGGATCACAAGAACACAGTGGTTGTCGCCAAATCTGTTGGTAGAATTCCCAAGCACCGAACCGCCTCTGATCCGATGCTTGGGACATTCTTCCCTACGCTTTCAGGCTGCCAACCCATAGTCAGAGACCAGCTTGGTCTCCGTGCTGCGCTTCTTGTACGGGCGGCGCTGCTTCGGTACCGGGGTGCCCTTCTCGAAGCATTCGCCAAGTTGGCTCAGGCGGTTGCGGAACCGGGTGAACTCGCCATCGGAGACGCCCATAAATCTAGCCGCCTCGCCGATGGTGCCCGTGGATTCCAGCGCCTCAATGGCTGGATAGACCGATGGGTCGGTGTCCGCCACGAACCGCTTGAACTGATTCATGTACAGGCGGTCGTCGTGCTGTTTAGCGAGCCGGGTGGTCTGGCTGGCCAAGAATCCGCTGTACTTGTGGACGAATTCCTCGCTCACCATCCTGTTGTTGTCGTGCTCTTCGTCGTCATGTCCGGCACCGAACGGAACGTTCCCCGGACGGAGCACGGGGTTCTTCTGGCGCTTGCTATGCACCGTGAGGAACTTGTTGCCGAGGATGTTGTTGATGTGGCTGCGGAAGCGGCGCTCGCTCGCCCCGTACTGCTTCAGCGGGTCGTACGTTTCGATAACGTCTTGGCAGCCGTTCGGGCGGCCGTTCGTGCCCGGCAGGCGGTGCATGGAACCCTGCGGCAAGTGGCACAAGTGCATTAGCAGGTCTTGCGCCCAGTCCTCCACCTCGTCGTCAACAACGAAACGGTTGAGCCGCTTTTTCACCCACGTGAGAACGTAATCCGTCTTCCATGCGAAGAATTCTGCAAAGTCATTCGGGACCACGAAGCGGTCTTTGGGGGCTTTCTTTAATTCCTCTATGTCCATGAAGTGCGGCGCGGTGCGTGCCCAGTCAGGCAGCCCCTCGCTTGTGACGATGAACGGGTCGCCCGTGTATGTGACGGGGACGACGGGTGGCGGCGGAAGCTCGCCCTGCTCGGTGTCTGTGGATGTTTTCTCCACTGAAACAACAGGCGGATTCGTGACGACGTGGACAGCGGACTTGAGGTGCCAAAGCCCGCTGCGGTTCACAGCGATCCGCCAAAGCTGGTTGCGGAACGAATGCTTCCACTCCGGGACTTTGCTCGTCGCCGGGCGGTGCGGACAGCGAATGTCTAGGCAATCTTGCGGTTGCCTTTCTTGAGCAAGTTTGTAGAGTTCTTCGATTCGTTTTGGATCGTTAGCTAAGGCTTTAGTGATTAAGTGATGGAATTTTGGAATGGGTAACACGGAGTCATCTCCTTTCGAGCAGACACTCCCGTAGCGTTGGCTTTTCGTGCTGCCATTTTTCGCCGGGAACCTCGGGCGGGGCTTTCGTTGCCCGTGGCTTGGTTGTGCCCTGCTTTTAGGCTTTGGACTTCCCTACTGGCATGAATTTTTGCCGTTAGGGTGAGGTCTGCCTACATAACATAGGATACATTTGGCGGGGGATTTTCGTTACCGCGAGCGTGTCCGCAAGTTGGCCAAAACACGCGGGTTGCAAACTATTTTTTGCGAGTGGCTGCGGGAGGCTACTGTGACTCGTGTTACGCACTGGCTTTGAAGGTTGAGGCTAAGAGACAATCACTCCTGCCGATACCAGAGCCTCTTAGTCGAAACTCCCAATGGCGACATTCGATCTGGACGAAGGACTGGACACAAGCACGAGGGCACGGGCTTGTACGTCCTCTTTTCAACAGAAAAATTGGGAAAATTAGCGGGTCGATTTCTGGTTTCAGCGGTATTGCTCTGCATGGGGATACTCTCCTCGGAAAGGAATTTGAAACCACATGCGAGCAAGTTTAGGAGGTAGAGACGAATTGGCTGTGAGAGTTCAGCGTGCCTTGTCTTTGCCGACCAAGAAAGAGGCTGAGCACGTCGTCAACGCCGTGATCGGGAGCTTGGAGGCCACCCTGCTCGATCATCTAGGCACGGATGGATTCGCGCTAAAGCTCAACGGCTTTGGCAAGTTCTACGTGCGTCACAGGCCGGGGATTCGCCGGAAGATTGGGTTCACTGGACAGACCATTCAGACCAAGATGCTGCGGAAGGTCAAATTCATAAGTCTGGGGGTGCTTCGCCAACGCGAGCGGCTTGAGTGAAGAGAAGGTGTCTGGCTAGTTTTTGCCTGTTTCGGACGAGCCGGAGAAGCACTGCCAGTTAGGCTAAGCCGAGAAGTTTTCGATATAGTTGTCCGTTTGCGGTCGTCTCCAGCCACTTTTGCAGAGCGGCCTTATCAACGACCCGAACATCCGCAGGTGCATTGACAAGTCCTCGAAAAGCAAAGTAATACAATTTCTTGGGGTTGGGGAAATCCGCACAGAGAGAGACGAAACCGTCCTCTATGGCCAATGGAGTCGGATGCTTCTTGCACTGTGCGAGTATTTTGGTACCGTCCTTCGAATAGCCAACAATGTCCAAGTCCGCTAGTGTGCCCCCCACCCTTAGTCCCGTGGGGACGAAGTCTTGTTCGAAGATCAGGTACCCTTCGCAGATAGCCTCCCAAGTCTTGTCGTCCGCCCACTCAAGCCACTCAGAAAGCGACAGGCCACGAAAGCGTTCGCAAACCTCCGATTCATCCTTGCATTCAGCAAGCATCTTTACGAGATGCCAGTAAGAAGTGCGGTGCTCATATACATTGCTTCGACCTGCCGACCGCAGAATCAGAAAAGATGTTGGGAGCCGCCCCAGCCGGAACGATTTTTTGTCCCCAATGCGTCGGTATTTGAAGACTTCGGGCGGCGCGGAAGGGAAAGAAGGGTTTTTCTCGTTCAACTCGCTGTGAGCATCAGATTCCAGCGGCCCGGTAACGTGCGCAAAATGAAGTGCCTCGTCAAAGTAAACGTACACCCAATCCAGCTCGCGGATTCTTCTGAACCTTAAACTCGTCTTGAAAAACCCCCAAGTGACTTCGAACAATTGACGCTGCGCTGGCACATTGGACAACCAGTCCTTCTGTTCATCGGGAGTTCCCTTTTGCAGCGCCTCCTCCAAATCCTTCGCAGTCCACCCGCCATACCAGATTCCAACCTTGCCACTTTCCCAAGCTAGCTTCGCTACATCTTTGCCGCCAGTCCCGAAGTTCATTCGGATTCTCCAGTATCTCGGTTCGTCTCCCATGCCCGTGCTCCTCCCCCGTTTTGCAGTTAATCTGCTCAAATCCTGTGTGGTTAGGGTCGATTAGAACTTGCTCGTGTCAATCCATGCTCGAACCTCTGTGTACACAGAAAATGGCTTTGCTGGTGCAGCGGCGAACCGAGCATCCAATTCGTAAGCGTTCATTTCCAGCGGAATCGCTTCATAGGAGCCGCCGTTCAGGAAACCTCTAACGTACTTGGCAGCGAACTCCAGCAGACCTAGCTTCTCATACTGCACGACGTGAACGAGTTCATGGAACAAGAGCCTATCCGTGAATGCCTTGTGAGAGACCACCGTGTCCACGAAGGTAATTGCAGCCATGAGGCAAAAGTCTGGCAGAGAACCCTGCTCGAATCCCATCCTCTGGAACTCCGGGTAGAAGGGTGGGTTGGTCACCCGCTCCCCGGCGAGGACTACCACTCGCGTCGAGTCCAACGAGGATACTGGAAAAAACGGTTGCATTGCCGACTTCTGGCGGCCGTCCAGCGGCCCCGCCCTGCCTCTGTAGGTCTGGCGCTGCCGTTCAATGTATTCGGCGACTTGCTGTATGATCCACTCAACTTGTTCGTCGCCGATTTTGGGATGGGGCATGGCGAGTTCCTTGGTGTCTACCCGGCTATCATAATCTCCTGTTCTCGCCGTAACACGCCGCACGGAATACAATGGGCGCATCCGTGCGATGGAGGGAGCAAACCAGCATCATGATCAAGACGAAATCGGTCTACACTCCAATCAGCAGGCAGAGGGATGGCATCCGCATCCTTGTAACTCGTTTTCGCGGTCGGGGATTAAGAAAGGGCCGTTATGATGTGTGGATGCCCAATCTAGGCCCGAGCGAACGACTTCTGCATAGTTACCATGGCGGGAAATTGACTTGGGCAAAATTCAGTCGGCAGTATCGGCACGAATTGTTCTTGGCAAGTCCAATCGACAAAGTGAACAGAACAATCAAGAACCATGGCCAGAAGTTCACCCTCCGCTTGCTACAGGCACTAGCCAAGCGCGGCACCATAACTCTGATGTGTCATTGTGCCGAGGACGAAAGCAATTGCCATCGACATCTCTTGAAGAAACTCCTGAAAAGCAACATCTAGGATGCCGGATATGGTGGGCTTGCGATGGTCTCCTCCTTCGAACATACGCTAATCGAAGTCTGGCGGCAGGCCCTCGCGGAGAACGCCAAGGCTGTCGAGCTAGGAACTGAGCGTTACCCCGTCCGGCGCACTCCCAAGAGCAAACTGCGGCGGGTGGATTTCGTCTTCGACGGGGACGAGATTCGAGGGCTGGAACAGAACCCGCAGACAAAATCCCGGTGGGCGCAGATGTCACGGGCTGGCAAGAAAGTGATGCAGTTCCTTAGCGAGGGCCGCTACGTGGCGAATGTGGTGGATGGGAAGGTGACATCTTATGTTGGGCAGCCGGGTCGAGAGCACTAACGCGATCAAACGCATCGGCTGCGCTTTTGTCCGGCGCGGGACTACTGAGTCGCCATCGTGTCCAGTATGTCTGCACCACCGCATTTCGAATCTGGAGAGGTGGATACGGATTTCATTTGGAACGTGCCATTCCCAACCACTTTGAAGTAGAACGTGTCTCCATCCTCTCCACGATCTTTTATCTGAGTAATCTCTACCTGAACCGTGGGAGGTGTTCCCGAGCACTTTTGTGCGGATTTGAAATCGAACCCAAAATGATGGTTGAGCTTGTGAAGCGTCGCGTGCATCTGGCTCAGTTGTTCGGGAGACTGCCGGGACGACCATGCTGATGCATCGCGCCACGGGGAGACAATCCATTCGTCCACAAAATCGCGAGGCGAGACGGCAACAGGTTGAGCGCGCCTGACCGCGTCCCCATGGACAGCATAGTGGCGAATCCAGACTCGATTGTGCACACCGCCATCGATGCTGTTCGAGTGAAATCGCAAATCAAAGCTATCTCGGCTGACAACGAGCTTGCCAAAGTCTTCGCTTCCCCACCACATGCTGTCACTGCGGGACATCAGAACCTTCGGCTTCAGCGGATCGGCGCTGGATCTCAACACTGCGTAGCGAATCGACGACCAAGTCGAACTGCACCACGGCATGATGCTGTGGGCGACCGCATACCAGTTGCCGGATTCGTCTGGCGGCGAAATGCCGTAGTCGAACGCTTCGAATGCCCCGGCCACCGTCTTGTACGGCTGGCTCTGCCAGCGGAGAACTTCCTTCCACGAGTCCCCTTCAGGGGCAAAAACTGTCAGCATTGTGTCGGAACCGCATGCAATATCGAATCCTGCCTTCACAGCGATTAGCCTTTGCTCGGGAGTGCTCTTCACATCAAACCAAAGCTCAAATCCGTACTTCCCCAAATCCGGAGGAATCTGGTCGTTGCTCATGTTCCCCGCTGGAAGCCGGAGAGCGTGCGATTGATCCGACAGTTCCTTCTGAATCCGGGCAGGGTCAGGCTGTGCAGCCACGCAGGCCATATATGCGCCCACGAACTTCCCGATTGCACTCTGCATTGATTGGATTGTGTGTCGGGCGGCGAGAGAAACGTCGGTCTGGAAATCTCCAACAGGCAAGCCAAGCAGTGCCTTCCTTGCCGCACCAACCTGTGCAGCCGTGGCAGTGACTTCTTCCTGTGAGCAAGCACTCGCGGCGGGCAAGATTGTTTGAGCGGCAGTCGGCGTCAACGCAACCGCCATGAGCAGGACAACCGTTAGGCTTCTCACTCCTCAAGTTTACTCCGGACCGTTCAGGCCCATCCACGGCCTGCGCTCGGAGTTGCCGCACTCATAAGTGAGCTTCAGTTTGCCATGACAGGCGTCCTCGGGAGGCAAGTCAGAACCCGTCTTGCAGCACACCCAAGAAAGGCGGCAATAAACGGCAAAATCGCCCCCCGCCCAGAGGCGATTACAGGCGGGGCGACCCCCCCGGCATGGTTCCGGTGCGGCGTGCTGGTTGAGAGGTCTCCAAGGCTTTTTGGGCCATGCTGGCAGGAGATCGTGGGGGCTGGCTGGGCTGCTGAGTCAGTCGAAACAACGGCATCCGTATCTATTTCCCGAGATTGTTTTCGTGCAACCACTGTGCTGCCGCAACGATGACGTTTGGGATGGGATGTTTGCCTTTGCCATACCCGATGCCGTACATGGTGTGATAGAGGCCCTTCTGGTCCAGAGTACGCAGGATCTTGAAGGAACCATCTGGCTGCGGACTTTCAATATCGAGAATGAACACTGAGTAGTCCACCGTATAGGGCACAACGGTGGTTGAGGAACTAGAAGCTGCTGCTGCCGCCGAGTTGCCATTGCCATCCGTCACCGCTGCGGCTGACGTTGAATTGTCCGTATAGACATGCGTTCCGTGGTACACCGCAGGTGTGGTATGGATGAAGAAAATTAGGTCGGGCTTCTTGTCTCCGGCGTAGCAGACATCCCCAAACTGATTTAGCTTCTTTTCAATGTCCTTCAAATTCTTCTCCGGGATGCCATTGTTCGTGTTGTTTAGGCGGTCAAGATAAACCACTCCGAAGGTCACTTTGCAATCCTGTACTGGCTTTTTGTTGCAGTATGCCGGAATTGCGGTCATGGCGAAGGCAAAGACCGAAGCCAATATTTTGGTTTTCATCTACGGACTCCCCTTAAATCGCTCGGCTATCTCCAGCCTCGCCAAAGGAAAAGTCCACGGCAATGGAACCGGGGGGTTGGCGTATCCGTGTGGTTATCACTGTAGATGGGGCGCAGCCCGGGCCGGAAGAGGAAAGCGAGTCCATTGGCAAGATGATCATTGGATTTCCAGATGCTCTCGGCAATCGTCGCTCACGATTCTGCTCCTTCTTGACCGCCGCTTCGCAGACTCGCCAGCGACCCCGAGTACCGCCTCCGCGGTCGGTCATTATGCACCGCGATGCCCGTTGCCTTCTTCTGGCGGACTAATGGGGAGTAAGAAAGCGGAAGCATAAGAGACGGCCGTCGCCGCGCTCTGGCGTTTATCATTTATCATTTCGGCAAATCTATTAAATTTGAACAGTTGTGCTAGTCTGCAAATGGATGCAGGTTTATCGGGGTGGCGAGAACATGCGAAAGACGCGAGTTGTGATCTACTTGGAGGAAGAACAGCGTGAGAGACTTGAGCGGCTCGAAGGCACATCGATCTCTGCAGTTGGGCGTCGGGCCATCGGCGAATTCCTCGCGCGTCGGATTGGTGACCAGAACCGCCTTTACAACCCAAGCAATCCTCCGGGCCGGAAACCCTACTGGATGAAACAAAAATGATGGGTTGAATCTCGACAGCAACGAATCCAACGGCTGAACAAGAACATGCCCCAAAGCAGGAGAGCACCGCACATGCCCAAAGGCCACTGGATAGAACTCTTGAGATTGGAGCCGGATTCTGGCGCAAGCCAGACCGAATAGGCGGCTGGGTGGATAGGCAGTTCGAAGCGTTGTAAAATCCCGCCATGCCCGAGCTTCGCATCGGCACCAGCGCATTCACAGCGGAAGGATGGGAGGGCAGCTTCTACCCCAAGGGGATGAAGCCAGCCGATTATCTTTCATTCTACGCGACGAAATTCGACGCCGTTGAGTTGGACAACACGTTTTACCGGACGCCCACGCTCTCGACAGTGCAAGGCTGGGCTGCCAAGACGCCTCCGGGCTTCCTCTTTGCCGCAAAGGTGCCGCAGGTCATCACGCACGAGAAAGTGCTGGTCGATTGTCAGGATGATTTGCATCATTTCCTGAGCGCAATGGACGCACTCGGCGACAAGTTGGGGCCGCTTCTCTTTCAGTTCGGGTATTTCAATCAGAAAGCGTTCAAGACGCAGGCGGATTTTCTGGCTGTCTTGAAACCGTTTTTGAAGAAACTTCCAGTGGGTTACCAGTTTGCCTTGGAGATTCGGAACAAGAATTGGATAAATGCCGAGTTTGCAGATGCCTTGAGTGAACGGAGTATTGCATTAACGCTGATTGACCAAAGCTGGGTTCCCAGACCGTGGGAGTTGAAAGAGAAGTTCGACCTAGCGACTGCGGATTTCACCTATGTGCGCTGGCTCGGCGACCGCAAGGGGATCGAGGAACAGACAAAGACGTGGGATAAGACCATCATCGACCGAAGAAGCGACCTGAACAATTGGGTGGAAGTATTCAAGGCGATGGCGAAGAACTCGAAAATCCTGAAGATTTTTGCATTTGCGAATAACCACTACGCCGGGCACGGCCCGGCGACGGTCAAGCTATTCTTGGACCTGTGGAAACAGAAGTAGACAGTTCCAAGAGAAGCCTGAATCGCCGGGTAGGCTCGCAGTTACGCGCCCGCAGCCGCTATTGCAGCGACGGGGGGCGTTGCGCCCCCGACCACAACTGCATAGGTCGCCGCATCCGCCAACTTTTCTGTAAGAAACTGGACCCAAGCGGGGGTGTAAATGTAGTCCTTGTGAAGAACATCGTAGTAGCAATAGCGATTGTCACATGCCTCGGGAGCCGCACTGCCTCCCGCTGGCCTAGTGTTAAAGTGCCTCCAACATTTCCCGTGCGAACTCATATTGAATTTGCGACCAAGTTGGGCCGCGACCTGTTGGACTACCTGACTGGCCTTGAGCGCGCCAAAATTTGCAACGGAGACCTGTTTTGGTTTAATCAACGCAACGACTTTGTCGTACTGCTTCATCTCCTCGGGTTTGCTTGGGTCGTATTTCACAAACTCAACCGCCAAGTCGGAGGATTTCGCGTGGACGCCCACTTTCGGCACAAGGAACACCTTGAAGCTATACGAGGCGTCAGACTGTATGTCCTCCGATAGCGAAGACTTGAAGCTCGTCACAAATTTGCGCACCGATTGGAGGTGTTGCTTTGCTGCTCCCCTCATTGCCACTAATTGGGTAGGCGCTAGGGTCTTCGAGAACTGGAGCGCATAAGGGAGTCCGCCGACCAACGCCTGTTTGCTGCCGAATTCTGCTGAGAGGAGCGTTTCGAAGTTCATCAGCATCGCCTGACATTCGCCAAAAATCTCGATGTCAAGCTCCGGTATGAAGCGATGCTCGATTTTGTTCCGAAGGCCAATGAAGAATTCGAGATTCATTCGTGGCGCGGGGTTTTGACCTTTGTAAAACTGCTGTAAGCATTCACTGAGTTCCCAAGTCTTGTATTCACCGTCTACCCGCTCGTAACGTCGCGGGGAACCCTTCTTCCGGTAATACGGCTTGACCCGCTTTCTCAAGAAGATGGCATGAAATAAAGCCGTCCATGCAACGACCATCAAAACGATATAGGCAGCCGAACGGAAGGCTGTCGCTGGACGGTTGTATATTTCGACGGCGAGAACGGCAGCTTCGCGGGCCTTTTTCACATTTGCGACAACTTCGACGGGCAGGCGCGGCATGGGTTGACCCCCCGTTGCGGAATTACTGTCTTAGTTATAGTTAAACGGGTGACATTCCGCAACGGCTTCGGCGTTGCAAACGGCCTTGCTGCTCTCGTTGTGCCTTCGATTCCGCCATCTCAGCGACATATACCCCGCAGTTGACCACGCCAAATTCTGGGAACTGTATAATCGCAAGTGGCCGTCCTCTGCCAGACAAGGCAACTGGGTTGGAAACCCCTTCGAGGAAACACTCTGGCCTCTGCTGGACCAAAACTCCGATATACTCGGGGACGAATCGGGGAAATGTCGGCACTTCTATCTTGCTGCTACTTCAATGAGGGCTGAATGGAAGTTCCATGTACCCGCTCTTACGATGTCGGTTGATCGCGTCGCTGACATGCGGGAACGGCAGTTCAAGCTGGGCGCTCTCGTAGTACGCCATTTCACGCTCAAAGTCTCCAGTCCCGCTAACCCTGTCCTGCGCGCTTAACAACTGAAGGCTCAAGCGGCGAAGGCTATCAAGGCTGGCCGAAACAGCTTGAGCATAGATTCTAACGTTATGGTACAGGAGTGCGTGGAGTGGCTCTCCAATTTCGGAGCTTGTCACCACCCACCTGTGATGAAGCTGCTGTAATCGCCTTCTCTTATGGGTTCTCACAAAAGGAACTGCGTCCACGATTGTTACTGCTGGTAATTCTGAACAGAACCGTAGATGACGCCTTCCCGCGACGGCAATAAGGTGGAGCTTTCGACCAAGGGATTCCTGAAGGTTCAGGAGTTGAGAGAGGTGCCACTTTGCCTTGGATGGTTTCCTGAGGCCGGTCTGAAACTCAAGCGCAACAAAAAAGAGTTGCGGATGGTCCTTCAAGAAATCCCGCCAACAATCCCAGTCTTTCTGGGTCATCGCGTTTAGGTGCGGAATAACGCTGAGCCCCGCCGCAGACATTCTCTCGGCAGATACTAGGGATCGTCGTCGATTGACCAGATGCTCCGGGCGGGGCACGTTTAGCGGAAATGAGTAATTCGGTGCGGTGACATATTTGATCCCGAGCGATGCCAGTCGTTCTGGCAACCTCTGAGACAACTCGTACTTCCAATAGCGTTCCAAGCGGTGGTCTTTGCCGATCGAGAGCAAAAGGACTTGGGCTTTGGGTGAGATCTTAAAATGTTCGCGGAGTCCACTCGACGACGATAAGCGATGCGGCACTGCTCTCGACCCGACGCTTAGTACATCATAGGTGGTCAGCGCCACATGCCGAGTCGGCAGACACTCTGACCTTTGATAGCCGTTAAGGATATGCGGAATGTAGGTCGGCAACTTCGAGTAATGCCGGCCTATTTGCCAACGCCGCTCAATATCGAGTCCACCTGCGTCCCGGACTACCTTTACGAAGTGTTTAGAACGAAAACACGCGCTGGTGCAGTGTTGTGGGTCGTTACAACACTGCACCAGACAATCCCATCCCTCGTAAACGCCGCCGCAAGACTCCAACAGTTCGCAGGACTGGCAACCCAAACTGCGAGTTTGGCCAATGCTTGCCGATGAAGTTGGACCAAGCGGAATCATGAATGCGAAGTCTTCCTCTTCCGTCTAGCCACGGCTTGTACGTAAAAGGGTTCGGAAGGCTTACCGAGTCGCACGATCTTAACTTCAAGCATCCTGCCCAACTTAAGGGAATCCGAAAAAAGCCGCTGTAGGTCCCCAGCCGCTTCCCCCCTCACTTCTGCAACAGCAACCGCTTCGAACATGACAGCAACACGAGAATTCGGTGTGCGCTGGAAGATAATCAGGCGAGTTCCCAAAGGAAATGTCACCTTTTCATCCAACCAGTGACAAGGGTAGGTAATGCTCATTTTCTCTTCGGGCATGAACAGTGCGCTGGAACGCAAGCTGTCAAGTGCCTGTTCTTGAATTTGGTGTCGAAACCTACTTTCTGTCCTCCGAATCCAATCAGCGCCCATTTTGATCTCCTCCGTAGACTGGCTGAAATACTAGTTCGCGCCCCACTCGTTGCTTCCGCACCAGCCGCATTCGCGATAAGTGCGCAAGGCGATTAGCCCATCCAGTTTTCCCGATTTGCATTGGCTTCTTGTGATGTTCCCTATGGAGGGTTGAGGCGGATGCAGATCGAGACGCCTTTATCGCCTCAAGCGTTTCAAAATATGGCGAATCCAGTCGCCCGAGTAGACGAACATTACGGACGGAATTGGCACGGGCAGCATCGCCAACCAAAACGACCAGTTCATTAAATTCGATCACGAGTTTCATTTCATCGAGGGAATTCTGATTTAGCCCCAGAAGCAAAAAGTATCTATCCAGAAGGCCAGCGGTGCTCATTTTGAGGAGAGGTAGAACGGTCTCGCCGAAATAGCTTGCAGTCGCAAGCTCAATCGCTGACCAGTCGAGTACGACGGTGCATCCTTCGGGGGTTGCCGTCACTGCCGCCATGAACTTAGGAAAATCCCGAATGCCGCCTATCTTGCCGACCAGTGTGTCCAGCCCCGTAATCTGACGAACATCCAATCTACTTTCAGTTTTCATGGAATCCTCACCATCGTCACTGAGTATAGTGACAGTGGTGAGGCATTGTCAAGTCGCCTAGCTGCGGGGAGAATCGAGTGAACAGCGCACTGAAATGTGCAAGCCGGGAAGCGGAGGAAGGTAGATGAAGTTGCTACTGCGGATTTCTTGAGTCCCATCCACTAAGAGGGCGGCTTGGCCACTCCTGATACGAGCGTTCCCCCATAAATCCGCCATGGCTGTGAGCATCGTGGTGAATCCCATACCGCCGTTTTCACAACGAGAGACTCCGGGTTGAATGGCGAAGTAAATCGCTTCCATGGAGCTACGAAGCCAGTTGTATTTTGGATTTTGCTTCAAACTGTCCAATATCCCGATGCCGATGTCAGCAACGCTAAAAGCAAAACGTCGTTTCCGCACTTGATAAGCTAACAGGGCCGGCTTGTCCGTCGAGCTATGGAACCAAGCATTGTCGACCATTTCTGCGACCCCGCCAGTGAGTGCTGTTGCAAGTCTAGGTGGGAAATGGTTAGTGGTCAGGTCGTTTTTCAGGAGTCTTAGCTGCTCACTCCACCAAATGCTCTCATCCGGTGTTGGCAACACAATCGCGACTGCGTCCCGCTCTCTTTTTGAAGTCAACTTCCCAGATAGCGGCCAGTTCGTCGCCTTGATTATCGAGCGGGTGGGGCAGTCTGTCACATATCCAAAAGCCGGCCTTCTCTGGTCGGGTTCGCGGTAATGCGCCTCAATAATTGCGAGTTCAACCGCAGCCGCCAAAGATACTGGCTTGTGGTCCAATGCGATGGATTCGGGCACATCCGCTTCAGATAGACTCCAATGAAAGTGCTCAATGTCAGTTACGCGGAGTACTTTGTCGCTCATATTCGAGTAGAAGTAAAACAATTCTAGCAGGCGGGACGCCTACTTACCTGTCTCCCTCTCGGCACCGGACGCGTCGGACACAGCCCTTAGCTTGGCGCGGACGAAGCCGACAATCGCATTGTCGATAACCTTGGTGGCACTCGTATTCATGCCCCGTCCGATCCGCCCTTGGATTTTTCCACTACACTCAGCCGCGATTCGATGCATGCGCGGATAAATTTCACCAAATGCTGCCGCATCACCTTGGTTCAAAGTTTTGTGGTTGAAGAAGAATCGGAGCGTGTATTCCCGGTCGATGGGCGGGACTAGTTCAGGCAGCACGTGGTGAAGTGCCTTTGAACCAGCAACGATTTTGGTCAGTCCGCACCCGATGTTCAACCCAGAAATCACTGCCCACACCTGTTCGGTCACACTTTTGACCTCTTCCATGCGCAGGTCCGCAAGCATGAGATCGGACAGCTTACGGATCGGCTGTTCCAGTCTTTGAAAGCTATCAGCGAGCACATGGAACTCAACTAACTTGGCACCGCCCGGTCCCATGCGGTGCATTCCCCATGCGGTCAGGGTTGCGTAGAGGGACTCAAGGAATGCCCTGTCCAGCAGGGCGTCTCCGGCTGATTTGTGCTGCCGAAGCAGAGCGAGTGTCTTGGAATGGAAATATGCACTCGGCCCGGTGAAGAGATTAGCTTGCTCAAAAGCATCAGAGCAACCGTCAAAATCCTCGATCAGTTCGGTAACCCTCTTCTCGATGCGACGGATAGTGTCAGGCCGCAAAGTCATTTGGCTCTCCGTTTTCCTTGCTTCGACGGAGCACAATTATTTGAACTGGCGGCACCAGCAGCGCGGATTCTGGCGAGGAGCGCGGCAGCGGATTCAAAGGAGCGGCCCTCGCGGCGGGCGAGTGCGGCTTCAGTGGGAACGAGTTCGCCTTTGAAGGCTTTCGCGAGGATCGCCTGTGTCAGCCTTTCGGCCTGTGTTGTCGCTGTGGCAAGGTGTCTTTGGATGGGGACGGCTAGAGCGAAGAGAGCCTCTACGCGGCGGACGATCTCACGTTGCTCCTCAAGAGAAGGAATGACCACCGGGAGTGTGGCGACTTTCGCTGTGCTGAGTGAATACAGACCGCTGGTTGTGACAGCCACCTGAGCTACGTTTGCTCTTCCTACAGGCGAATTCCAGTAGATGTTCAGGTAATCGGGAGAGCACAGACACGCTCTTACCCGGATGATGTGGTTCTGATGAACACAGTGCTCAATCGCCCCGGTCCACACAGCACTTCTTCCGATTTCATTGAGACTTCCATTGCCTTCAACGATCAATAGATCGCCGCGCTCCAACTGGTACGTCTCAAGCTCTCCTTCGAACAATTCCATCCGATAAATCTCTGAAAGGTCTAGCTTGTCTCGCAGGACGTTTGCCACACGAAGATATGGGAACGAATTCTTCCGAGGAGTTCGCTTCGGCTGCTTTTGAATACCTCCCCGCACTTCCGCCACTTGCTGGATCGTCGCCCACTCCCACGAATCCGGACAGTCTGGAAGGTCAAAATTGTTTAGTCCGGAGTCGCCGTCGTTCTTTCCTTTGTTTTTGTGTTCTCCTTTACTTGTTCGAAGCCCTGCAATTCTAGAAAGCAAAGCGGAAGCCGATTCTAATTGAGGATGGCTATCTCTCCACTCGGTTGTGAGGCGGCCCGAACAGGCGGCAGCGAGGACCGCTTGGCGGAAGGCCTTGAGAGTCGTGGAAACTTTGGCGAGATGATCGTTTGCAGAGTTAACGTGCGACTTAAGCCTTTCAAACTCAGTCACAATCCGTTCCTGTTCAATACGGGGAGGAAGGGGAATGGGCAGGCTTTCAAGTACTTGCGTATTGATACCGGGTCTGGTTGTGCCTATTGCTGACTCGTTTGTATATTGTCGGGAAGTCGGGCAACCGGAGAAGACTAGATAAAGGTACCGAGGATCGACCAGTTGCTGGTCAGCGCGAACGCGCAATATATGGTACGACATCAGCCATCCCTCTGCCGAGCATGGGACGACTGCTGACCGACCAATCGTACCGGACCGGGTAAAAAGTACATCTCCAGCGCACACGCAATAAGCAGAAAGTTCAGCGGCCTTCTTCTCGGTTACGTGATCTAACCTTGCATTCTTGAGGTCTAGGCGGCCAGATTGGACGTTGCCGACCGCCAACACGGGCACCCCTACTGAGACGAACTCTTTCGACTTTAGAATGGCTCCAAAGGGGCCTGTTTTAACGACTTCCCCGCGTTGGCCTAGGTTCGACACCATTATCCACGCCCACCCTTCGGGAAGGGTAGAGTCTGTTTCTAGAAGCGGTGAGGTCTTCGAGGCACTCATGCTTTCTCGGCGGCAGTAGCTTTCACCGTGTCGCTATTTTCGCTTTCGAGCAGGGTCAAAACTTTTGTCAAATCCTCACTTGCCGCTTGCAGTTCGGCGATAGCGTCCGTCGCGAGTTCCTCGGGTTCGAGCGAATCGTCGCCGTTGTCGAAGGACTCGTCCTTGAGCCATTTCAAACTATCAATCTTGTAGTCACGCTGCTTGATTTCTTCGATGAAGAATGAGTGCCACCGATCTTCCTTAGAGTCGGCGACCTTCCGCTTAGCGCGACCATTCGGATCGGAGCCATAGCAAAGCTCGAATTCCCTCAAATGCTCGGTCGTAAGTGGGCGATCCTTCTTCGTGATATGAGGGACGTTCGTCCGACCGTCATAGACCCATACCGTCTCTGTTGGATAGCCCTTGGTAAAGAAAATCACGTTGGTTTTGGTGCCGGGGCTGTAAGGGACAAATGTGCCGTTCGGTAGGCGCAGCACTGTGTGTAGCCCGCAATCCTCGGTGAGAACCTTGAACACCTCGCCTGCCTGATCCGCAAACAGGCAGTTGTCCGGTACCACGACGGCTGCACGGCCGCCGGGCTTCAGGATCGTCATCACATGCTGGATGAAATTCAATTGTTTGTTGCTTGTTTCGACCGTGAAGTCGTCACGTGTAGGTGCTTGGTTTGCGCCCTTCGTCCCGAAGGGCGGGTTGGTCATCACCACATCAAAATGGCGTCCGTCCGGAATCTGGTAGATCGAGTCCTTCCGCTCAATGTGGGGTTCCAATCCGTGCAGGTACAGATTCATGAGGGCAAGACGACGGGGGCGTTCAACCAAATCCTGCCCGAAATAAGTCTCCGATTTCAGCCGCTTTGCCAGTTCCCTAGGCATTGCAGCACCCTTCTGATCGATCAGCCATTCGTAGGCACAGACGAGGAAGCCCCCTGTTCCACACGCGGGATCGCAGATCGTAAACTCACTGTGGGAGCGTGGATCGGGCTTCATGCACCGGACGAGAGACTGTATCAGGATTCGTGGCGTGAAGTATTGTCCGGCACCCTTCTTGCCTTCGCTTGCCGCCTTTTCGAGAAGGCCCTCGAAGGCGGCAGCCTTCACATCAACATCGAGCGAGGTCCATTCGGTTTCATCTATAAGGCCCAACAGCTTCTTGAGGCTAACGGGCTCATTGAATCTGGATTGGGCACCAGCAAAAATGTCCCCAAGGATGCCGCGTTGCTGGCCAAGGGCACGCAACACGTCAGAATAGTGGTCACGCAGGGACGTTCCCGACTTTCCGACAAGGATCGGCCACGAGCAGTCCACTTCGATCTCTTCCACTTTGCCTTTCTTCTCGACCTTGAACTTCTTTTCGCTGAGATCAATGCCGCGCTCATCAGCCATCTTCAGAAAGAGCAGGTAGGTCAGTTGCTCGATATAATCGCCGTAATCGATCCCTTCGTGACGAAGGGTATGGCAGAAACCCCACAGTTTTTGGACGACATCGGTCATGAAGTGCCTACACCTGCCTTTCCTCAAAGAACAAGTCCCACGAATCGGGCGCTCGCGTGGTTTCCGAAAAGCAGCCTTCAAGCCGTTTGGCGTTTAGCTTTTTCCAAATCTCTTCCACCTCTTCCGTTGAGAGTCTGATTGATACATTCTTGGCTTTCTTGGTTTTGTCTTGCTCAGTGATCTTGATGGTGTCAGCCTTGAATTCCAGCTTGATCTTTCCGCTGCCACCCCGGAGAATGTGCGCAACGGTCTTATCGTTCTTCGGGCTCGCCATGAGGTGTCTCCCTTACGCTGCCACCGCCTCATTAAACTGAACGATCAAATCTTGCAGTTGACCAGCAAATACCCGAGTCGCTTGGCTCAGTCCGCCCTTCCGGGCAAACACCGGAAGCAGATCAAAGTCGCCGAGATCAATCGTGAGATTCTCAATCAGGTGCGCTTCGATAAGACTCAGCCATTGCCGCTGTTCAGGCGTAAACGTTTTGCCTGCCGTGACCTGAGCGAATGCCAGTTTAACTCTTTCTTCCGCCGTGAGCAGTGGCCGTTGGTCATCAGCGGCATGCTTGACCATCGAAATTATGTCCACCAACGCTTTGCGATACTGGATTTCGTGCGCCTTGCGGAGGTGCTCCTCCGTGAATCGCTCTGGCGTAGCGGCCAGCTTGGTCCGAAGTTCACCCAGTACCGCTGTGTTCCAATCCTTGGGACGGCTTAGCAGAATGCGAATGGCTGCTATTTTATTGGGGTTTTCGCGCACGAACCGGGCAAAGGCGCTCAGGTAGTCTCCACTGCGGTATTCCCTGCCGTCTGCACCACGCACGAGCCACTCCGATGTAACGGTATCTTCGGTGTCGTAAGCCTTGATGAAGATGCGCGGAGCGCGCGGGTAATTAACAAGGAGGTCTTGAAAGCTCTTGTCACGCAGCAGAGCCATCGTGGCGGTGAAATCTTGCCGCAGCTTACCCGGAAGGTCGGCTGCATATTTGCCAATCTCGCCATTCGGGATATAGGCGGCAAACAGTCCCCGCCCTTCGGCGGACATTGCTTTATCGATCCGCTGGAGGCGTTTGACAAGTCGCCGGATGTTGTAGTCACGGTCGCGGTTGGCCCAAATGTCTTCGATTATTTCAGCGATGGTCTTGAATTCCGAAGTTGGCATCTCCGCCGTGATTGCTGTTGCCTTCCGGAAATACTCCAACAGCGTGCCGCCGAAGCAGTCGAAGACCGTGAAGTGATCCTTGTGCGGGAAATGTTCGCCCTTGCGGGTGCCGCGCCCAAGCATTTGCTCGAAAAGAATGCGGGACTTCACGGGACGCAAGAAGACGATGCCTTCGAGGTCAGGAATATCCACGCCAGTCGAGAGCATATCCACTGTCACCGCGACACCCGGAGCAGGGCGGTTGCGGAATTCCCGGATGCGCTGGAGGGGGCGATCCACACGGCCAGTTATCTTCTGAACAAAAGAATCTCCCCGGCCTAAAATATCGCGAGCCGTATCCACCAACTGGTCAGAATGGGATGTGTGTGGCAAATCGTTCGCTGCGAATATCAGCGTTTTCGGAAAACGCCCTGTTTCTTGCTCATGGTCCCGCGCCCATTTGTTGACCTCTTCCAGAATCTTGCGATTTGAGTCCGGGGAGGTGATCTTCTCCTCGATCTCTGTGGTCGGGAACTCGCGCTCATCTTCAATCAGGTCAAGCTGCTCTGCTCCAGATTCGGGGTTGACCATGCCCACCTGCTCGCCTTCCTTTAGAAAAATGCCATTCATCCGCACATTTGATTTGACCGCCACCACGTCATAATCGACAAGGAACCCTTCCCGTACGGCACGTTCGTACTCATAACGGTAGACAATCTCTTTGAAGGCAGCCATCGTGTGTGCAGCAGGTGTCGCCGTCAACCCCACTTTGATGGCGTCGAAATGGTCGAGCGTCTTGCGCCAAATGGCTTCCTCTTGAGCCGTGTAACCACGGTGACACTCGTCGGCGATCACCAGATCAAAAGCGTGAATGGGGATGTCCAGTTGGCTGGCGTCTTCGTCGAGTTCCTCATCTCCGGCTGCGAAGATCGCATTCCGGCCAAAGAGGTTGATTGTCATCCGCTGGATGGTGCTGACATAGACGAAGGCGTGGGATGGTTGCGGAGTCGTAAGATAGGAGGCGGGAAGAACCTTCGGATCGTATTTCTCTTCCTCACCAAAATCCTCACGGTGGAACCGCTGGCTGTATACCTCGTAAATCTTGTCAAGCTTCAGTCCCGGCTCTGGTTCAAACGATGCGAACGCAAGCACCGCCTGCGCTGCGAGAGCACGGCGATCCACCAAGAAGAGGATTCGTTGCGCAACACCTGACTTCATCAGGCGGTAGACCTCATTGACCATCGTGAAGGTCTTACCCGTACCCGTTGCCATTGCTACTAGCATCTGCCGCTTCTGGTCGGCGATTGCTTTTTCAATGGCAGTGTTTGCATCCCGCTGGTACGGGCGCACCTTGGGATGCTCATTCGGCGTCTGAATAAGACGCTCGCAGCCCCCAAAAAAATCGCGTTCAAGTTTCTCGGCCAGAGCTTCCGGCGTGTGGAAACGGGTGATCGTGTGTGACCTGCTCAGAGGATGACGGATGTCGTGGTACCAGATGATCTCGCCGTTGGTGGAGTAAAGGAATGGCACCCGATAGCCGCGAAAGTTGAGCGGATTGCTGGCCGCGCCCTTCGAGTACCGTTCTGCTTGTGTCAGGACATTCTGGGGGCCGAGGGTCAGTTTCTTGGCTTCAACGATGCCGAGAATCTTGCCGGACACGCAGAGGGCGTAATCTGCTGGCCCGTTTTCGGTTGGAAATTCCTCAATCGCACAGTGGTCATAGACAGCGAGTGGCTTTGCGTCACTGAACCGAACCACCTGCCAGCCCGCGGCTTTGAGCTTTGGGTCGATCAGGCGTTTGCGTGTGAGCCACTCCGAGTCTCTGGGCTGGGCACTTCTCATGGGATAAGGAAACGATAACACACCGCCTCAGCGCGACTCGGGAACGGTTGCGAGGAAGGTACTACTCGGTGAGCAGGGTTCGATGTCGGAGCCGTGCAGATCGCTCAATACTTGAGCGGGTCGGAGATTGATGGGCCTAATAAAGCCTGCCTTCCTATTGCTGCAAGCAGCATGATCCAGAGGAAACAATTGCGGCACCGTGCACCCCAGTGTATACATAGAATAGAAGCCAACAATAAGCCTTCCCGGCTATGAAGCAATACAATCTTGCACACTTGGTTTCGCGTGCGGAATCTGCGCTCGTTAGCTATCTAACATCGGCTCTCCCAGTGGGTAACCATCGCAATCAGGGCAAACTGGGCGAAAGATTTTTCAACCTTTGGTGCTCAGAGACTTTCAAGGGGCCATACTTAGAATCGCTACCTCGCTATCTCACTAGCGGCAGTCTTGCCGAACTGGCAGATTCCGATGTTGCGTCCTCTCCCAAGGAAAAAGCCTTCTTTTCGCGGATACAGCCGCTTTACAACTGGAAGAGCATCGAAACCAATCCGTCCCTGAAAAGGTTCGTCCGGGCAAGGCGTCAGCTTTGGAAAGAGGGAACAACCGACGCAGCTTCCGAAATTGAAAAAACAACACTCCAGAGACTCTGGGAGCGCCCTCTATACTCACATCAAAAGCAGGCATTTGAAATCGTGGCCATGCATGGTGGCAACGCGCTAGTTGCCACCGGGACGGGGAGCGGAAAGACGGAGTGCTTCCTATTACCGCTGCTCCATGAACTCCTGAGTGAGGAGCACGACACTCGTTCTCGACCCGGAATACGGGCAATCCTACTCTACCCGATGAACGCTCTAGTTGAAGACCAGATGGCTAGATTGAGGAGACTTCTCTTCTGGATAAACCTCAAGGCATTCGACACGACTCCGCAAAGTCAAAAGCTGGCACGGCCAATTTCGTTCGGTCGCTATACAGGGGAGACGAAGGTTAACGAAAACGACCGAGGGCCGGACCGAACAGTTTCTGATGAGGAGGTCCATGAAATCGGGGAGTTGCGTTACCGAGAAGAAATGCAGAAATGGCCACCGGACATTTTGGTGACCAATTTTACGATGTTGGAATACATGCTCCTGAGGAATGATGATCAGCGACTGTTTGGAGAAGCGAGCCTTTTCAAATTTCTCATTCTCGATGAGGTGCACTCCTATCGTGGTACCACCGGAATGGAAGTATCTACCCTCCTTCGCAGGTTTCGGAATCATCTATTACGTGCCTCCAGTGGTCCCCCTTCCAAATATCGATGCATAGGGACTAGCGCCACATTAGGTACTGAACTAAATGCTGTGGAAAAGATGTCTTGCTTCGCGAGTCGGTTATTTGGCACTCAATTTTCCAAAGAGGAGATCATTACAGGAAGCGTCAGGAAAATCACAGTTCCGAGATTCCCGGACGGTCTCGAAGCAAATGCGCTTCTTGACAACATTCTGAATCTCCCGCGTCTGTGCCCTATTTTGAGTTCCGTCTTCGCAATCGAGCTTGCCAGCGAAGTTGACGGTGAGAATTCCGAAATTCCCATCGAGGAATGGTCCCGCTTAGCACAAATTCTCGGTTCAGACTCAGTTGACATCCCATCGCTCCTCGCTTCCGATTTGGAACGCACTGAGATACTCGGGAGGATTATGACATCCAGCCCGATGTTCGGGAGGCTCCAGAAGGCATTTCTTAATTCGGAATCTGGCGTTACCCTGCTCACCGCTCTGTCAACGCTCTTTTGGGGAGAAGTGTCAGCGGGAGCCCAACAGGACAACAACATCGCCGCTGGGCGTTTGATCCAATTGGCTCAAGGAGCTAGGAGCGATGGAAACGGAATCCTGTCGCTTCGTGCTCACGTGTTCGTTCGGGAACATCGCCACGCGTATCTATGCATAAACCCTAGCCATGCTCCAATCGCAAAAGGTATGGAAACGGATGGGTGGTGGTCGCAGCTTTTTGTTAAACATCGCAATAAGTGCGAGACGTGTGATTCCATCGTTTATCCGCTCTATTTGTGCAGGAAATGTGGTTTCGTTCTGTTGGAGGGATGGCATAGAAACAAGACCAGCTTAGTCGCGCCAGAACGAGATGAATTGCTGGGGACAGGCCAGTTCCGTCGAATTCTGTTTCGTCCTCTAAACGCCCTGACGGAACGGCTGAAGGATCGCCTGCTTACGGAATCGAAGGTGAAACTGATTTCGCTGTGCACCCAATGCGGGCTTCGATTCCCCCATGATAATGACGAGTATTTGCAGGCTGCGATAAAGGGTCACACGAAGTCGTGCCCTCCCGCGAGCATCATTCAAGCTGTCGAGTGGGCAAATGGTTCCGGCGACGTGACCTTGGAAGAGTGTCCGTACTGCGATCAAGAATGGTTTTCTGGACAGGAAGTATTTACGCCTCCGACGCTATCACTTTACTCGGCGACTACTGTCTTGCTTGAGGAATTGAAGCGCGTTGTCGATGAACCCCTCGAAGGAACAAACTGCGTGAACAAGGTGCTGTGCTTCTCCGACAGCCGACAACAAGCCGCATTCATCGCAAGCCGACTTCAGAGGACAAATGAAGACTTCACGTTTCGGCAAATCATCCACTCCACGCTTCGCTCGTCCACTGAGGCCCTTTCGACGAGGAGACTTGTCGGAACAATTGCGGAGATGCTAGTAGAGGACCGAAGTCTTGCGCAATTATTCTGCCAGCCTGAAGAATTGTCCGACGAATCGCTGGTCCGCAAACGTGTTTCAACTTTGCTGTTCCGAGACACATGCACCGAGTACCGAACATTGGAGTCATTGGGTTTAGTTTCGATTCAGCTTCCTGAGAACCTCGTACAGGAGTCCGACAAATTTCTAAAGAGCTATGCCTTTACGCGCAGCCTCGATGGGAATGCCCGGGTCGCTTATGCACAATTCATTTTTGACTGGACATTCCGCTTTCACAGGTGGGCAATTAGCCCCGGGCCGCTGCAACCCTTTTTCCATGAGCTAGAGCGGTACGGTTACCATGACACGTCGATCTGCTGCCTCGCTGGCGATCAGTATTCTCATACTAGCGGATTTTCACTTAAGCAGGAGAACTCACGGAGCCGCGTGTTCGATTTCTACAAGCGACTCTCCAAACGAGAATCTAAGGCCCTGTTCACAGGCGACCTGACTAGTTTCAAGAATTTCATGGAGTCATTTTGGGAGTATCTGTTCAGAACAAGTGATTTGTATTGTCGCCAGAGACAAGGTTTCGCACAAGTGGATGACAAGCCATTTGTTGCAGTGGCTGGGACAGATGCTCAATCGCTTCAGATAAAGATCAATTGGCTCGCGCTGCGGTGGAAATTGGAAGAAGATTCCTCGACGGTGTTCCGTTGCGACTGCTGCGGTTTCATCAGCCGAGGCAGCGTCCATGGAATCTGCCCGATACGCGATTGCAGTGGAACAACGAAGGAAGTGACGCTGCGGCAGATTTCTGAAGACCGATTTTCGCCAGCGAGGCACTACATGCTACTGCTCAAAACAAAGCCTCCCAAGCCGCTGATTATCGAAGAGCATACGGCACAAATCTCTCCTCCGGCACGTAGGGAGATCGAAGCTAGGTTTAAGAACGAAGAGAAAGGTTCAGTCGATATTATCTCTGGTTCCACCACGTTTGAACTCGGGGTTGATTTAGGCATTGTGAATGGCGTGTTCCTTGCCAATATGCCGCCAGAGGTTTCGAACTATCGACAACGAGCCGGGCGTGCGGGTCGCCGAACGGGGATGATGCCGATTGTGTTCACCTACGTGCGTGAGAGGCCGCATGACTCATATTTTTGGGGCAGCCCTGAGTACTTTATAGCTGGACCTCTTCGGGTGCCTCGCTTCGCATTGCCGAGCCATGAAGTCCTACTCCGACACACGAATGCTGTTCTGTACGGATTTCTCATACGACACTATCCGACACACACGGGTTTAGAAGGCCCAATGGTAAAGGACTTTCTCCCCTTTGCTCTCCAAAAGGAGGCGAATCTTCACGAGCAGGCAAGAAATGCGACCAGTGAACTTTACAAGAGCTTAAAGTTCGTGCTGGATGCCAACCCCAGTTTAATGATTCCTCCAGATGAAAGCGTGGACCGCTTTTACCAGCGGCTACGACACTTTCAAGATACGTACTTTTCATTGGTGAACAACAACGGAGTGATACCGACGCTCAGTGACTACGGAATCTTGCCGAGCTACAACTACCCGATTTATGTCGACGAACTGCGACTCCACGAGTGTTCCCCCACTGAGTGGCCGCGGAAAGACTTGAAATTGCAGAGAGACCGCAGCATCAGTCTAAATGAGTACTTTCCCGGGCGTGTAATCATCGCGGCAAAAGTCCCGATCCGGTCTACTGGGCTATGGAAAGGATTCAAGGTTCAATCGTTCAAGTACTGCAAGGAGTGCGCCTATATCGACACGCGGACAGGTGGGCAAGCGCCAGACGTTTGTCCAAATGGCTGCGGGGGGCTGATTTCGCGCACGGCTGTACGCCCTCTCGGTGGGTTTATCGGGAGAGTGGAAAATGGTTTGGCGCGGCAAGACCCGGAGCTTTTTGCGATTGCCCGAAGTCAATTCCTATTTGACCCTGCGGGTAATCCGCCTCCCAAGTTGACCTTGAGTGGCTTGGCTGTTAACGTGGCGAAACAAACCTCCTTCAATATCGAAAAGTCTGGCGCTCGAATGAGAACCTTCGTCCCTCGGCCCGATGGGGAAAAGGCCCTTGAATTGACTAAAGCTCTCATTCGAGACATTGCAATGCCGGGGAATCAACCGGCCGAGTGCTTAGTCCTACCTTCCGAGGGCAACGGTCCCCGCGAAAAATACTTCCTGATGCACGAGTTTACGACTGACATACTCCGGATACAGATTGTCAATAATGAAGTGGGAAAGAAGCTCCGTTCATCCTCCGCTTACTTTGCCGCAGCCACTTCGGGAGGCGAGGCTGAACGGCGCAAAGCCGATACAGTCTGGCTCTGGACGTTTGCGCAGGCTCTTGCGATAGGTGGGGCGAGGTATCTGCAAATCGATCCCCGTGAAATTGCATTTACGTTTCGTTGTGCGCCAGTCGATGCGTTGCTGGGGCGTGAAACTATCCTCTTCGATACCGCCTCTGGCGGAGCGGGTTACTGCGATCAGTTGTATCACGACATGAAAGCACTCTTCCGGACTGCGATTGATGTCTTAGATTGTCGAGAAGGCTGTGGCGACAGTTGCTACGCTTGTCTGCGCTCGTTCGAGAACCAAGCGATACATTCTCGCCTCAACCGTCATTTTGTGTTGGACGGATTGAAGAAGTTCGTAGGAGCAAATTGGCCCTGATATGGGACTGAATCCTGCGTTCAAAACGAGCGTCCGTCTCCGCCTTTCAACTGCAAAATCACCCTGAGTTTCGCTGGAGTCTTTCTGCGAGCCGCACCATCCCCAGCGTGTCTTGCCCACAGTATTCCAGCAGGGCCTTCCGTTTCCGCTGGCGCTCGGATTCGCTGCAATCGCCGCCAATAAGAGATTCCCAAGCCAGCCCGGCAGCCTGCCCGTCTGCCACCTCCATCCCCTCGTAGGTCATCTCGGGCACCAGCGCCGGGAGCACCGATTTCAGCGAAAATGAGCCGCCAAATTTCGGATGGTACACGTGATCGCGAATGATCGGCAGCAAGTCCCGGAGCCGAGACTGAATCTTCTTGATCCTTGCCGAGAACTCAGGCAGCCACAAGGCAAGATCGCAGAGCCGCTGGGATTCGAATTGCTGGTGGTATACCACGATGCTGCCCCGGTCGCCGAGGGCATCGCAGAGTGCCGAGATGAACGCCGGGCGGGGATCGCTCTTGTCATTCGCTAGGAACTCGAAATGCTCGGGCGTTGCACCCGGCTGCCGTTGCAAATGCACGCTCCACTGGAACGGAATCAAGTCGTAGGGACGCATTCCTGCAAAACGAGGGATCGCGGGATTCACGGTCTCGAAATCCATGTAGAACAGCGGGTATTTCAGTCCTTTCAACTCGTCCTTAAGCTCGGGGCTGAACCACGGCTTTCCCATTTGCACGGCGGTGCGCGCATGGCGCAGCCGACTCGAAAGCGGGTAGTCCTCTGGGATGTCGTGAATGGATTCGACTCCGAGAGCCGCAAGCTTTGCGACGGTGCTGGCATGAATTCGAGGAAGCCGCAAAATGTGGTCGTCAGGAACAGGCTCATTGCAGTGATCGAAGAACTCACAAGTGATTGGGTGGCTGCACTGCCGTCCGGGGGCGATGTCGGGAGCCTCAGGCATTTCGAGGACACGAAACTCAGTGCGAAGTTGACTCGTGATTTCAGGCTGCAAGCTCTCGACTTGGCGGGTCAGGTTCCTAATCCGGAAGAAACGGTGCACATCGATGGAGCCGCCCGCATAGACGTATTCCCGGCTCACATGCGCCAAGCACGATGCCGCCAGATCGACTCCGGAGCGAGCCACCACCCGGTGTTGGATCGCAACGTCGTCCAGATGGTGGTCTCTAGCATCCGTGGTCGATTTGACCTCGATGAGCCGCCAACGTCGGTCTTGGCGGCGCTGGAGTATATCGACTCGTACGAAAACGTCCCGGTGCTCGAATGCGCCTTCGAAGATCGCTGGAATCTCTGGATTGCCGATCAACTCCCGAGTCGCCCGAATCGCCTCTTCCCGATTTCTGGACTCGACGGCCACGCCGCCCAGAAACATCCCCCGCGCCAGCAGGCCGACCTCTTGCCCTTGGTCAATGATCGTTTGATCTGAGTCGCCCGGCTGCGCCGCCAGTTCAGGCGAGTGCACAGCCAAATACAGTCGCTTGAGGCATCGCGACCCGGCAACGAATTTTGTTTTTGTAAGTAGCATGCGGGAATCATCCCTACTCGTCATCATCGGTTCCGTATAGGCACGTGAAGCAGCGGTAGTGACTGTCCGTCCCGGTCTTGGTGTTTTTGGGAAGATGAAGTTCTCGTAGGATTTTTGAAATCAAGTTCCTTCGACCGAGGATGCAGGTGTCTGCCAAGATCATAAAGCTCTTGGTCGCCGTGTAGAACATCACGCGCCCACGCGGTAGTTGTTCGTATTCCATTTCCAGAGGAACCTTGCCGTCACGCTGGTACTTTTCCCAAACTTTAATGTGGCTTCTCGGGTGGGTCAGGTGATTGCCATACGGTTCGGCTTCGTTCAGAGGCGATTTGTCGATCAGTAGACGCCCGTTGAGGAGCCAGAAGATGCCGACGCACGGGTTTGTAGCAGAGCGTCGTTGCTTGCGACCAGTCATGCCACACCTTCTTTCAGCCCGCGAGTTCTCTGAGGAGCCCTAGCATGTACCAGACCAGCGCGGGGCTCATGATCCCAAGAGCCATCACCAAGAGCGACGCCTGTC
>Ga0074045_10001012_pt1 | contig 27389 bp, 19 predicted proteins | sample BogForMeECP23OM2_FD_94442 | JGI IMG/M metagenome (GOLD analysis project Ga0074045, IMG submission 94442) | Bog forest soil microbial communities from Calvert Island, British Columbia, Canada - Bog Forest MetaG ECP23OM2 | ecosystem: Environmental > Terrestrial > Soil > Wetlands ...
CAGAATGCAGCCGACCCCAGTGCCGTGCGGGCTGGCCGGCACATCCGGGCTACTGGCAAAACCGCTCCCAGAAACTTCGGCAAGGAGGTCGGGCAAGAGCCTGCGGCTTGCCTGGGCCGGCGGTGGTTTCTCAATGGTGGGCGGTCTCATCGTCTCTCTTCGGAGGGGCGGTTTTGCATTAGCCCGCATATCCTTTGGCTATCGCCAGCACAGGAACCGCCAGCAGAAGAATGATCGTGGCGATGGCAAAGAGAAATATGCGGGCTAGGGACGAGTCATGATGCGAACTTGAGGCCGATTTCCGCAAGGTTCAAGGGCCATGATAGGGGATCGATAAGATCATAGTCCATAAATTTCAACGATGCGATTGCCGCCCCGGCAGTCTCTCGCGTGGGCAGGGGGAGAATCGCGAAAACGGCGGGCTGGCCCGGCCAGCCTTGCCTGGGGCGTGGCAATTTGCCATGCTCTGTTCCGTTGGAATCCCACGTCCCTGGCGCCCTGCCAGGCGCGACCGTTACTCTAAGTGCCCGAATCCCTCCCGATCTCCTTCTTCCGTGCTCCATTACGATAATGGTCAAACGCCGCAGGAATGGACGCGCGCCGAGCTCATGGGCGTCGCGGGCCTGGTCGTTGTCCTTCTTCTCATCTGGGGTGCGGTCAGTTGGAGAAACTATCAGGGGGACGAAACCCAACACGTCCTCGCCCGAACGCGCACCCAATTGGCCGACGCCAAAGAGAAGATCGCCTCCCTCGAGAGCCGCCTGGGGCAGGAGGACAAGCAACTCGCTGAAGCCAGCGGAAAGATCATGGACCTGACCGCGGTCGCGGCCCGGGCGCCGCAGCTGCCGGTCCAGGTGAAGCAATGGAAAGATAGCAGCGTGACGTTCGCCATTGCCCTCCAGAATCAAGGTGACGAAGGCCTCTCGGTCCACCTCACGGTAAGCAATCCCGATCGCAGTCGGCCGCGCGAGCAGGACTGTTATGTTCCGGCGCATCAGACGATCAACACCCGGTTGCGGATTTATCCGAACGACACGGCGATCATTACGGCTGACGGTTTTGCCACCCGGACCGAGAAGTTGGAATAGCGCGGAGCCTTGCGCGGCCGGGCGTTTTTTGAACGCGGGTCTTTTTGTCCGCCGGCGTTCAAAAGCCTGACGCGGCGCCTCGCTGGCAACATGTTTTGACGGGCGACAATGGCTGTGCCATCAACGGGTGTGCGCCCGCCGTCCTTTCATCTTCCGGCTGCGCCGTTGTGGTCACGGCTGTGGCGCCGCCCGATGTTCAAGCGGGGATTCTACGAGGTGCTTGGCCTGGTGCTTTGGCGGCGCCAGGGCCTGCAGCTGCTGAACTGCGGGTACGCCGAGGCGAATTATCCCCGCTTCCCCCTGCCGCTGGCCGACGAGCCGGAGCGATTGGGTTACCAGCTCTATCACCGCCTGATTCGTGACACCCCGCTGGCCGGCAAGGATCTGGTGGAAATCGGTTGCGGTCGCGGGGGCGGCGCGCGCTTTCTGGCCCGCGAGTTCGTTCTTCGGCAGCTCATCGCGACCGATGCATCGCGGGTGTTGATTCTCGGCAACCGGCGGCGCCCGGGTCCCCTGAATCTGGAGTTTCGTGCTGCGTCCGCCAGCCGGTTGCCGCTGCCGGCCGAGTCGTGTGACATTGTCGTCAGCGTCGAGGCGATTCATCCCCAGCCCGACAAGAGCGCGGTGCTTACCGAGGCGGCCCGGGTGCTGCGCCCGGGTGGGCGGTTGTTGGTGGCCGACTTTTTCTACGCGCGCGATTCGTCGCCCAATGCGGCCAGCGGATTTCGCGCGAGCGTGCAACGGTCCTCATTCGAACGGGAGGCGGAGGAGGACTGGACCGCCCAGGCGGTCGCCGCGCTGGAGGAGGATTCGCCCCGCCGGTTCGCCGAAATCGACCGCTTGCCGCGACTCCTGCGGAAAGTTGCGCTCTCGTTTGCCGGCACCGTGCGCAGCCCGCTCTACACCCAGCTTTGCCAGAGCCAGGCCTGCTACCTTCATTTTCGGCTCAAAAAGCGGCCCGCGGCCACCCGGGCAGACTGATTTGCGTCGGCCGAAAAAAGCCCTCCCCCACCGGCGCGTCAGCCGGCTCGCGGGGTTAAGTTTCTCCAGAAACCATTTGAAGTTGCGGGGCTGGCCCGCATGGTGCGGACCTGTTTGGACGCGCGCTCGTTCATCATGAAAAACCTCGTTCTCGTCACCCTGAGATTGCCTCGATTCAGTAGACACCCGACTTACGCGTGAAGAGTGGGCTGGGAGGTCGCTTCCGAGGGCTCTTGTCACCCTTCCTGGCCATGGCGCAAAGCGCCGCTGATCCCAACCTCTGGCTCGAGGACGTGACCGGCGAGAGGGCGCTCAACTGGGTGCGTGAGCAGAATGCGATTACCAAGAAGGAACTTATGGCGTCGTCGGACTTTGAGCCGATCCGGGCGCGCCTGCTTTCGATCTACGACTCGAAGGACCGCATACCCTATGTGACCAAGGCGGGTCCCTACTATTATAATTTCTGGAAGGACACCCAGCACGTTCGCGGCCTATGGCGGCGCACTTCCCCCGGGGAATACCGGAAGAAGGATCCGTCGTGGGAGACCGTCCTCAACCTCGACCGGCTGGCCGCCGAGGAGAAGGAGAACTGGGTGTGGAGTTACGAAGAAATGCGCTACCCCGACTACACGCGCAGCCTGATTCATCTGACGCGGGGCGGTGGTGATGCCAGCGTCGTGAGAGAATTCGACCTGGTCGTGAAGGCGTTCGTGAAGGACGGGTTTGCGTTGCCGGAGGCCAAGAGCGAGATCACCTGGCGCGGCGCCGACAGCGTTTACGTGGCCACCGATTTCGGGCCGGGCTCACTGACGGATTCGGGCTACGCCCGCGAGGTCAAGGTCTGGCAGCGCGGCACGCCGCTCGGTGCCGCCCAGATGGTTTTTGAGGGGGAGAAGACCGACGTTGCCGCCTTGGCGTGGGCCACGGACGAGCCCGGATTCCACCGGGAGTTTGTGGAGCGTCAGTTGACGACCTTCACCACGGAGCAATATGTGATCCAGAACGGGAAATTGGTGAAGCTGGATATCCCGGCCGACGCGACTCCCGGCACGTTCCGCGAGTTTCTCACCGTCACGCTGCGAAAGGGCTGGGTGGTGGGTGGCCGGAGCTATCCCCCTGGGGCCATGCTCGCGATAACCTGGAACGCCTTCCTCACCGGGGGCCGCGATTTTGCCGTGCTCTTCACGCCGAGCGCCCGGGTCTCGCTGGCCAATGCGACCACCCTGAGGACCCGCATTATCGTCAACGAACTCGATAACGTGCGCAACAAGCTCTACGTTCTGGAGCCTGGGAAGGACGGCACCTGGTCGCGCGTCGCGTTGCCCGCCCCTGAATTCGGAACGGTTGGCGCCGACGCCGTGGAGCGCGAGTCGGACGCCTATTTCCTGACGGTCCAGGACTTCCTCACTCCCTCGAGCCTGTATCTTGGCAGTATCGGCGGAGGGGACCGGGTCCTCCTCAAGGAGCTGCCGGAATTCTTCCCGGCGGAGGGTCTCGAAGTCTCGCAGCACGAGGCAGTGTCAAAGGACGGCACGCGCGTGCCGTACTTTCAGGTATCGCGCAAAGGCCTGGCCTTTGACGGCTCACACCCGACGCTCCTCACCGGCTACGGCGGATTCCAGATTTCAGAGAGTCCCTATTACAGCGGTGGCATCGGCGCCTCCTGGCTCGAGCGCGGCGGGGTCTTTGTGGTGGCCAATATCCGGGGCGGGGGAGAGTTCGGCCCGGATTGGCATGAGGCGGCCATTAAGGAGCACCGCCAGCGCGCGTACGACGATTTCATCTCCGTGGCCGAGGATCTGGCCGCCCGGCACGTGACCTCGCCCAGGCATCTCGGAATCATCGGCGGCAGCAACGGCGGCCTGCTGGTGGGGGTCATGCTGACCCAGAGGCCAGACCTGTTTGGCGCTGTTGTCTGTCAGGCGCCGCTCCTCGACATGCGCCGCTACAGTCACCTTCTGGCGGGTGCCAGCTGGATGGGGGAGTACGGCAATCCAGATATTCCCGAGGATTGGAGTTACCTCAGCCGGTACTCGCCTTACGAAAATGTCCGCGCGGATGTTAGCTATCCGCGGGTGCTCTTCATGACGTCCACCCGGGACGACCGGGTCCATCCCGGCCACGCCCGCAAGATGGCCTGGAGGATGGAGGGCCAACACCACGATGTTCTTTTCTATGAGAACACCGAGGGCGGGCATGGCGAGGGCGGTGCGGCGAACAACGAGCAGCGCGCCTATGAGGGAGCCCTCACCTTCACCTTTCTCCTGAAGCAATTGCAGTAGAAGGTCGGGTCTCGTCCGGCGCTGGAGACAGAGAGGGCGGAGATTCCGGTCGCGCGCAGAACGGGCGGGTGCGCGCCCGGGACGCGGAGCAGGTGCACGGGGCCGGGGGCGAGGCGGCGCCGGCCCATTCCCCGTTCATCCACTTGCCATCCGCGGCAATGTCCGCTAACGCATTACGCCGAAATCCTCTCTGAGGCCGCTGGGCCTTGAACCCTGCCGTTCGTTTTCCCCCCATGTTCACCGAACGATTCCGCGTGTTTTATCACCACCACCCGCATGGAGCCCCTTTGATTGGGGTGCTTATTGTCCTGGTGGTGATCCTGATTGTCGTCGTGCTGGTCCGAAAAGATAAGGATTGATCCCGGCGACCCTTGGGAACGCCCGGAAAGGCCGGTTTTGCAGGCCGCACCGGCGTTGAAGCGGGTGCCGGATGGTGGCAGGCCAGGCCCTCGCAAATGGACCTTTTCCCTGCCTCGAAATCACGAGAACCCGTGGAACGGCGGTGATGCAGAATCATGAAACCCACCCTGTTACTGCTCATGATCGGCCAAACGAGGATAACCGTGTCTGACCCATGAAGACACCCGTCCCATCCAACCCTGTGTCCCGCCGGCGGTTCCTTGGCCAGATGGCCGTGGCCGCGGCTCTCGTGGTGGCACCGCGCCGCAGTCGCGCACTCGACACTCCCCCGCAGGCAAAAAGACTTGGCGTGGCGCTCGTGGGGCTCGGCAGCTATTCCACGTATCAGCTGGGGCCGGCGTTGCGCTCGACCCGGCATTGCCGCCTCGCCGCCGTCGTCACCGGCAGCCGGGGCAAGGGCGCGAGGTGGGCGCGCGACTACGGTTTCCCGGAAAAGAACGTCTTCGGCTACGACACGATGGAGCAGATGGCCGGCAATCCCGCCATCGATATCGTTTACGTGGTGACGCCGAATAGCCTGCATGCCGAGCATTGCATGGCCGCGGCAAGAGCCGGCAAGCATGTCATCTGTGAAAAGCCGATGGCCACCTCGTTGGCCGAATGCGACGCCATCATCGCCGCGTGCCGCGCGGCGGGTGTTCGGCTGACCGTTGGTTACCGGTTGCACTACGAACCGCACCACGCCGAGTTTGCCCGGCTGGCGCGCGAAGAGGTGTTCGGCCCTTTCCTGCGGATGAGCGGGGCCAATGGATTCGAGATGGATTCGTCGGCCACCACCAGGACGGTATGGCGCCTGAGCCAGAAGCTGGCGGGCGGGGGCCCGTTGATGGACATGGGGGTCTATGTCATCCAGGCCGCTTGCATGGCCAAGGTGGAGGCAGCGCCGGTGGCGGTGACCGCCAAGTTCGGCCCGGTGACGCGGCCCGAGGTTTTTTCGGAAGTCGAGGAATCGATCAGCTGGACGATGGAATTTGCCGGCGGGGCGGCGGCCAGATGCCGCGCGACCTATGGAGAGGAAGTAAGCAACTTTCGCGCGGAGGCCGATCATGGCTGGGCGCAGCTCGAGGATCCTGCATTCTACTACGCCGAGCCCCGGCTGAGCACGTCCCGGGGGCCGGTGAATCTTCCCAAAGTCAACCACCAGGTGGCGCAGCTTGACGGCATGGCCTTGGAATTGCTGGAGGGCCGGCCGTCGATCGCGCCCGGTGAGATGGGCCGCCGGGACATCGCGATCATCGAGGCGATCTACGCCGCCGCGAAGAGCGGCCGGCGCAAGGAGGTCGGGGTCTAGCAGCCTGTCGGGCTTCGAGCCCTTCAGGCTGCTAAATGCAAAACCGCCCCTTTCATTGAGCAGGGAATATGATCCGATGAGCCAATAGGACTTCAATTCGTGTAAAGATCGCCCAGATTCTGCCCGTTTCCCCGGGGTTGGATTGGGCGGTTTGCCAGTAGGAGGCTGGCCGGACGGAAGTCCGACAGCCTCCTAGGCGGGCATCATCCCGGAGAAATGCCAGCCGGGAAAGGAATCGCGTCCCGGATCAGGAACTGCGTCCTCGGAGTGGCTCCGGCGCTTGGCGCTTGATGGCGTCAATCGCTTTGGGGCGCGCTTTTTTTGCCGTCCGCAATCAACTCGCAAATGGGAGAGCGCCATTTCCCCAACTGCAGTTTCAGAAGCGATTATTTTGGTTCCAAGTAACAGAAAATACTTGTGTTGATTATTCCCGTGCGTTGCCTCTCTGAAGTCCATCACTGATGAAAACCGGACTCATCATCTCACTCACGAGGCTGGCGCCACCGGCCGCAGCGAAGGCGCAGCCGGCGCCCGCTCCAGTGTCGGCGCCGGCAACTTCACCCACCGAAGTGCTGTTCGATCTCAGACGGCGATTGGACGCCGGCACGATCACGGAGCAAGAGTACAGCGCCAGGAGGAAAACTTTGCTGGCCATGCCTTGAGGCACGAGAACTCGCGGCGGCGGGCGATCGGCCTGGGTGATCCATTCGCCGGGATCGTGGACGGAGTTCGGGAAGAAATGGTCGGCATCGACGTCCGCCGGCCGGGACCGCTCGCGCCGAGAGGATCGGGGCCTGTTCGAGGAGAGGCTATCGATTCCCGGGAACCGCGTGTTTCAAGAGGATCACGGGTTTGAGCCGGAACGATGCATTCGAGTGTTGGGCCGTCGCCGTTTCGACAGGCTCAAGGCCCCGAGCGGGTCGAGGGGCTTGTCGACGGGCCGCTGGCCGAACGCCAACGGTCCGGCCACAAGGGCCCGACCCTACCTTCACTCGGAAACAAGAAGTGAGAGTGAAAGTGAGAGTGAGGGGGTGGGGCGCGGATGTTTCCCTACATATTCATGGTCCAATTGCATCAATCCGGCTTAGCCCCAGCCGTAAGGCGGGAAGACCACGTCCGCATCCAGGCGCAGGGTTTCGAAGAGGATGTCCACCGGTGGCCGGATGGGTACCGGGCCCTGACCGGGAGGAGTTCCGGGAAAACGCAGGAGCCGGCAGACCGCCACCTGCCCCTGGGCATCGAAAACATACACCTGGGCCGCGCCCTCCCGCTTGCCGGCGCCGTCGAAGATTTCCACGATCAGGACGAAGTCCGCCGCCGGATGGGTGCTCTTCACCCAGCGGGAATACGCCTCCGCCCGATCCCACAGGTAATGCAGCTGGTTGTGATACATCCCCTTTGGGAACGCGACCTCGGGAGTGTTGCCTGCCATCTCAAGGACTGCCTTCGTGCGGGTGCCCGCCTCTTTGATGAGGCGCTGGGCCAGATCGGTTCGCCATTGCCGGTCACCCTCCCGCCACAATCCGTCTCCGCCCGAGGCGAACATGACCGGTTCCACCCGCACCCGGCATGTTTCGAGCCGGGCTTGGAGCTGCCGGAACGCAATGCGGCACTCGACGAGTTCGGGCTCCGGCGGCGCGCCGAAAGCCCGGGCGATTGGAGACAGCAGCTGTTGGTGGGTGCAGCCGACGATGGCGAGGGCGGCTGCCGCCGGCGCGCCCGCCAGAAACTTGAATGGGAACGGTTTCATAGGATGCCTTTCAGGCGTCTTGAGGACAAGCCGCTCCACCTATGCCCGGCATTTCTTTGTTCAAGCCCCGTCAGCGACCGGCCGGTGACCTTGCCTTGGAGTCGGGGGACAATTGTCCACTGGTGGCAGTGACGCTCACGACGGTCACCGAGCTGATGCTCGTGCCGGCGAGATTGTGCACGAGCACGCGATACTCGCCGGCCTGGGCGGCACCGGCTTGGATGGCCGAATAGGTCGCCGAGGTCGCGCCGGCGATTCGTTCGGCGTCCTGCAGCCACTGGTATTCGATCGGGCCGGTGCCGTCGGCCTGGACCGAGAGCGTGAATCCGGTGCCGGCGAGCACACTGAGCGTCGCAGGCGCGGTTTTGAGAATGCAGGGATTCTTGGCGCCGGGAATGCCGAAGCGGATCTTCGTGGGAGCAACCGTGACGCCCCCGACATGCGCGACCGCGGAGTGGCCGCGCAGGTCGCTGACGGTTGCGATGAACTCCAGTTTCTCGCCCGGCGCAAGATCGGACGGGGGCTCCCAGAACACACGGTAGGGAGCGGCGTCGTCTGTGCCCAGGAGCTCAAGCTGGCCCGGCCTGGACATCCGCGTCATCACAAACGTGACCTCGGCCACACCGTCACCACCGGAAACTTCGGCGCGAATCTCCCGGCGCGTGGGAAAAACCAGACCATCCACTTCGCGGGAAGAAAAGCCGAGGGTGGCGCCGTCCGCCGGGTTGACCAGGGATATTTGCAGGGGCGCAGACAGGGCGGGGAGCGCACCGGCCGCCCGCCACACGGCGAACTGCAGCGGCGCCAGCGTGACCCGGATCGCACCAGCATTGTCCGCGATGATTGTTTCCGCGCCGGGCGCATCCGGCGTGCAGGAGTCGAAAATGCGCGTGACGGCGGCCCCCGCCGGCTGGCTGGTCGGCACGGAGGCGGTGAGCGGCGCGGTTCGGGAGTTATTCAGGGCGGTCACATATTCCACGAGCTCGCGGCGCTCGATGCGGGAGAAGGCAAACAGCCCGGGCTCGGACGTCAGGCGGGGAATCATCGCGCCGACGCGCAAGGCCGGATGCCGGGCGCGCAGCGCGCCGAGGCGGGCGAAGAACCGGTAGAAGGGGTGCTGCTCGTCAAACTTGTCATCCGCTCCGGTGCGCGTCGTGCCGAGAAGCGGGGCGGTCTTGAAGTCGGGCACCTGGGAGGCGAACATGTCTTCCCGGGCCTGCATGTCATTGCCCCCGCGGCCGATCATGCCCTGTTCATCCCCATAGTAAATCACCGGCTGGCCGCGGGACAGGTAAAGCAGGCCGTGGCCAAGCTTGACGAGGCCGGCGAGCTGCGCCGGCGTGGCGCCGGGATTGTCCTGCTGGAGGAAATAGGCAAAGCGGCCGGCGTCGTGATTTCCCAGGAAGGTGGTCGTCGAGTGAACGTTGCTGTCGTGGTCGGTGTAGTAGTCGTCGCGCGCGATGAAATCCGCCAGCGCCGCGGCCGTGCCGCCCTGGGAGACAAATCTCCGCGCGGCGGCAAAGAATCCGAAGTCGATCGTGGTGTCGATCGGCATGGTCCCGGTGGAGAATTCGCTGAGGAATGACGGATCGCCCGCTTCGTTATAAGCCTCGGCAAACTGCAGGAAATCCGGACGGCCCAGCGCCCGGGCCCGGGCGCGGATGGCGGGACTAAAGGCCTCCCAGAACTCCGGATTAACGTGCTTGGCCGTGTCGATCCGGTAGCCGTCCACGCCGACGTCGAGCCAGTGGCTGAAGATGTCGATGAAGCCCTTCACCACCCGTGGATTCTCGGTGAAGAGATCATCGAGCCCCCCGAAGTCACCGTAGATGGCGCTTTCTCCCTGGAAGGTGCTGTTGCCGCGGTTGTGGTAGAGAGTGACGTCGTTCAACCAGGCGGGATTCTTCACGGCTTTTTCCGCCTCGGACACGACCGGCACATGCGGAAAACTGCGTTCGGCGGACAAGACCGGGAATGCCGCCGGGTCATTGAGGCCGTTGAAGGCGACGGCCCGGTCGTCAAAAGGCCGTCCCTGGGCGTCACGGAAAGGAGCCGCAGCTTTGTCGCGGTAGTCGGTGCCGCCGTCGGCGTAGTGGATGACATCGGCCGTGTGGTTGACGATGATGTCCATGTAGACGCGCAGGCCGCGGGCGTGGGCCTGGCGGACGAACTCGCGGAATTCCTGATCCGTGCCCAGGTGGGGGTCGACCTGCAGGAAATCAGTGATCCAGTAGCCATGGTAGCCGGCGGTGCCGTCTTGCATCGCCTTGTTCTTGAACGGCGGTGTCACCCACACCGCCGTCACGCCCAAATGCTGCAGGTAGTCCAGATGGGCCGCGAGCCCGGCGAAGTCGCCGCCGTGGTAATGCGAAATGCGGGTCGGGTCGAAGCCGGTGAGGTCGGGTCCGCCGTCGATTCCGCCCCGGTCGTTGGCGGTTGAGCCGTTGGCGAAACGGTCGGTGAGGACAAAGTAAATGGTCTGTCCGGCACCCGGGTGGGTAAAGCGGGGCACAATGACTGGCGGAACCGGCTGCGCCTGGAGCAGCGCCACCAATCCGGCCAGCACGCAAACCAGGCGGATCGAGCGAGGGGTCATGAGTTGCATCCAGGATGGCGGTCCGGGCGGGAGGGTCAAACGGTGCCGCCAGTAGAAGTCTTGCATCGATAGGAAAAAACCTAGGTCCCAATCTGGGGACCAAGCCCCCGTGACACTTTTTCCTGGCGGCGCCGGCCTGATTCTCTCCCTGAAATCGCCGAAACCGGCCGATGCTGCCGGTATGCCGGCCGGCCGGAAAGACGCGGCCTGACCTAAGAGTTATCCCAACGATCTCGGTTTTCTGGGGCGAAATCGAGTCGCGCGCCCGACGCCGAGGGAACTTCCTTCTCTCAACCTCGGCGCAGTCTCGTCTGCGCCATCCACCCTAACCCACCACGGTCAGCCGCGGCTCACCGCCGTTTCTCACCCCCATGCACACCCATAATAAACCAGATCAATCCGCGCGCTGGTTCCTCCTCCGAGGACTGGCCGCCGGCCTGCTGTTCATCCAGTCGGGCCTTTTGGCGCTCGCCCAAACGGCACCGACGCCGTCGACCACCGGGACAGAGCAGACCGAAACCACCAATGCCCAACCGGCTGCCGCCAAGACCAAGGCGGACGAGGTGGTCCAATTGGACAAATTCGTCGTCACTGGATCCTACGCGGGCAGCCTTCAACTGGCGGCCCAGGAGAAGCAGGACGCGCCCGCCATCGAAGAAATCATTGTGCCCGAGGATGTCGGCAAGCTGCCCGACATCAGCATCGCCGACTCCCTGAGCCGCCTGACCGGGCTCACCAGCCAGCGCGTCAACGGTCGCGACCAGCAGATCACCATCCGCGGCTTTGACCCGAACATGAGCATTGGCACGCTCGATGGCGTCGAGCAGGCCACCACGAACGACAACCGTGCGGTGGAGTTCGACCAGTATCCCGCTGAGCTCATTGGCGGAGTGAGGGTCTACAAGACCGGCCAGGCCGACCTGGTGGGTGGTCTGGCGGGCACCGTTGACCTCGAGACCACGTCGCCCCTGGGCGTCGACTACAATGGCTTTGCCCTCAGTACGTACTACAACTGGACGGCGTTCGGGCAGCTTACGCCCGGCAACAAGCAGGCCGGTGAAAGCTACTCCGCCTCCTGGATCGACCAGTTTGCCCATGGAACGGAGGGCATCTTCGTGGGCTTCGCGCACACGGAGAATCCCTACGATGGCAAGCAATTCCAGGCTTGGGGCTACCCCACGACGAGTGGCGACTATGTGCTCGGGGGAATGAGGATCTACGACCAAAACGAGCTCCTCAAGCGCGACTCCTTCGTGGCCGTGTGGGAGAGCAAGCCCACCGACTTCATCCACAGCAAGCTCGACGTGTTCATCTCCCATTACAACGACAACCAGCTGCTGCGCGGAATGGAGGTCCCGATGGCGGAATGGAGCAGCGCGGTTCTGCAGCCGGGCTATACGGTCACCAATGGATTGGTCACCAATTACACCCTGACGAACATCCAGCCGGTAGTCCGGAACATGGATACGTCCTGGAACGACCATATCGCCTCCGCGATCTGGAATCTCGACTTGGCCCAGAAGTCGGAATGGCCCGTGAATTTCCTCACGGGCTACTCCTCGGCGGAACGCAGTGAGGAAGTTCTGGAAGAATACTCGGGCCTTGGATTCGCGGGCCATGCGACTGACGCGGATACGTTTCAGGTGATCGAGAACGCCGGCCAGATCCCCCAGGTCGTCTCGAGCACCGACTACGCGAACGCCAGCCTTTTCACCCTCACCGACCCCCAGGGCTGGGGCACGGGCGTCTTCCCGGTCACCGGCATGGAAGGTTACCTCAAGTACTTCAAGGAAAAGGACGTCGCGGATTCGTTCAAGCTGTCCACCAAGCACGAGTTCAATGCCTCCATCTTCAAGGATGTCGAGGTCGGGGTGAGCTACTCCGAGCGCTTCAAGCAATCGGGCCAGAATCCCACCGGATATCTGGTCAACTCCGACGGCCAGCCCAGCGCTCCCTTGCCCCCCCTCCTTGGCACCACGGACCTGTCGTTCATCGGCAACCTGCATCCGATTGCCTATGACCCGAACGCCGCTCTGGACAGCGGTCTCTACACGTTCATGCCCAATCCCAATCCCGGCAGCTACGAAGGCGACAACTTCAAGGTCTGGGAAAAGATCACCCGTCCCTTCGTGATGTCTGACCTGAAGGGCAATGTCTTCGGCATGCCCTTCGAGGGCAACATCGGCGCGGTGGTCGACGCGGCCAACCAGAACTCCACCGGGTTTTCGGGTAACGGTGGGGCCATCGTTTATCCGGTCAGCGGCGGTGCCACCTATGCGGATTTCCTGCCCAGCATGAACTTGATCTTCAAGCCCACCAAGCAGGACGACATCCGGCTCTTTGTCGGCCGCCAGGAGCAGCGGCCGCTGATGTATGAAATGAGGGCGGCGCGCGACTATGGCTACAACGCCACCTATGCGGACTCCGACACCACCAGCCCGTGGAGCGGCACGAGCGGAAATCCGAGCCTCCATCCCTGGCTGGCCAATTCCGTCGACCTTGATTGGGAGCACTACTTCGGCCATGGTGGCGGCTACTTCGCGGTGGCGCTCTTCGACAAGCAGCTCCAGACGTACATCTACCAGCAAAACACGGTGACCAACTTCGCGGGGTACCCTTACACGGGCTCGACGGCCCCGATACTCCTCGAGGGCATTACTTCGCAGTATGTCAACGGCCAGGGCGGCAATGTGAGCGGTGCTGAGGCCACCCTGCAGGTGACGAGCGACCTCCTGACCGGAGGGGCCGTCCCCGGCTTCGGCGTCATTCTGAACGGCATCCTGGTCGATAGCAGCATCAAGCCCTGGGGCCCGAACAATGCCAGCGCGCCGCTCCCCGACATGTCGAAGAAAGCCGGAAACTTCACCCTGTTCTACGAGCGATACGGTTTCTCGGCCCGCGTCAACCTACACTATCAGTCGGAGACCAGGGAGTACATCGTGCAGTTCGGCGCGCCGAATTTTGCTGGCTACGGATCGCCCAACGACGGCTACTCGGAGGAGATTCCCTACAAGACGGTGGACGCCCAACTCAGCTACGCGTTCAAGAAGGGTGTGCTCAAGGGCTTCACCTTCTATCTGGAGGGCAGGAATCTGAACAACGCCCCCCTGATCACCTACAACAACGGGGATTCGCGCCAGCTGATGAATTGGCAGAAGTACGGCGCCACCTATAGCGCGGGCGTGTCCTACAAATACTAACCGCGGTTTGCGACTGCGCGTTACGCTGTTAAACTGCGGCCACCGGATCATTCTGGTGGCCGCATGTTCTCACCCGCCGGTTTGCCTCGTTCCGGGGGCAACCGAGCCGTGGTAATCACCTGTCTTGAGGAGAGCGGCCGCAACCGTCCCCTGCAGTTCCGCTGACCATGGAAATACCCCGAACGTCCTGGCTCAACACCCGCGCCGCGGGCGTGCTCGCGCACGTCTCGTCGCTGCCGGGTGCTTACGGCATCGGCAATCTCGGCGCCGGCGCGCGCGGTTTTGTTGATTTCCTGGCCGAGGCCGGCGTGCGCTACTGGCAGATCTGTCCCCTCGGGCCGACCGGCTACGGCGACTCCCCCTATCAGCTTTTCTCCGGCAGCGCGGGCAATCCGTACTTCATCGACCCGGGTGAGCTGCAGGCGGCCGGACTGGTCCAGGCCAAAGAACTCGTCCGGTTGCGCCGATCGGACGCCGGCCGTGTCAACTACGGCAGGCTTTACGAGAATTTCTGGCCGCTGCTGGCCAAAGCGCACGATCGCTTTGCCGCCAGCGGACGCACCGGCATTGAGAGCTACGGCTCGCTGGCCGAGTTTTGCCGGTTCCATGCCAGCTGGCTGGAGCCGTTCGCCGACTTCATGGCTTTGAAGGCCCATTTTGGAGGCTACCCGTGGACACTCTGGCCGAGGCCCTACCGCCGCTGGTCGCCCAGGCTCCACGAATCGCTCCCGGCCCCGGCGCGCCGCGATGCCGCCCGCCACGCCTTCTACCAATATGTCTTCTTTGCCCAGTGGGGCCGCCTGCGCCGCTACGCCGCGGAGCGCGGCGTGGGCATCATCGGCGACGTGCCGATCTTCGTGGCGCTCGACAGCGCCGACACGTGGCGGAATCGATCCGTTTTTAAACTCACTGCTTCCGGCCGGCCGCGGACCGTGGCCGGCGTGCCGCCGGATTATTTCTCCGCGCTCGGACAGCTCTGGGGCAACCCGCTCTACAATTGGAATTATCTCGCGCGCACCGGCTACGCTTGGTGGATCGGGCGGCTGCGCGCCGCCTTCGAACTCTACGATATCATCCGGCTCGATCACTTTCGCGGATTCGACACCTACTGGGAAATCCCCGCCGGGGCGGCTGATGCCCGGGGCGGCGTCTGGCGCCGGGGCCCGGGGCATCCCTTTTTCGAAGCGGTGCGGGCCGCGCTGCCGCGGGCGCGCATCATCGCCGAGGATCTCGGCTACATCGGGCCGGGAGTCGTCGAGCTGCGCCGCGCGGCCGGTCTGCCGGGAATGAAGATCCTGCAGTTTGCCTACGGCCACGACGCGAACAACGCCAACCTCCCGCATTTCTACACACCCGACAGCGTCGCCTACACCGGCACGCACGACAACACTACCGCCCGGGGGTGGCTCGAGGCGCTGACGCCGGAAAACGCGGCCCGGGTCGACGAATATTTTCAGCTCGGTGGATCGCGTTCGGCCTGGCCGATCATTCGCGCGGCGCTGGCAACCGTCTCCCGGCTCGCCGTCATCCCGATGCAGGACCTGCTGGACCAGCCGGCCTCGGCGACGTTGAACCACCCGGGCACGATGGACAACAACTGGCAGTGGCGCTTCACCGCGGTTGACCTCGCCCGGTTGCGCGCAAAGAAAGCGGCCGTGCTGCGAGACTGGATCCGGCTTTACGACCGCACCGGCGACCGCGAAGTGCGCGATTATAGCGAACCCCCCAACCCATGAGCCCATCCCGCGCCCTCTCCATGCCGGCCATCTGGAACATGAGCTTCGGCTTTCTGGGCATCCAGTTCGGCTGGGGCCTGCAGATGGCCAACATGAGCGCGATCTACCAATACCTCGGCGCCCGGGAGAGCGACATTCCCCTGCTCTGGCTCGCCGCCCCGGTCACCGGTCTGATCGTGCAGCCGATCATCGGCTATTACAGCGACCGCACCTGGACGCGCCTCGGCCGGCGACGGCCGTATTTCCTTGGCGGCGCGATCCTCGCCAGCCTCGCGTTGGTGGCCATGCCAAATTCCTCGTCGCTCTGGATGGCGGCGGGCCTGCTCTGGATCCTCGACGCGTCGGTCAATATCAGCATGGAGCCCTTCCGGGCGTTCGTAGGCGACCTGCTGCCGGAATCGCAACGCAAGGTCGGCTTCGCGATGCAAGGCCTGCTCATCGGCCTGGGCGCCGTGCTCTCATCAGCCCTCCCCTGGCTGCTGACCCATTTTGGCGTGGCCGGCGGGGCCAGCGCCGGTTCGGTCATCCCTCGCTCGGTGCACTTCTCGTTCTATCTCGGTGCCGCGGTCTTCATCAGCGCGGTGACCTACACCATCGTGACGACCGGGGAGAATCCGCCCACGGGCCCGGTGGCCGACGGCGGATCGTCGATGTTTGTCGGCATCTGGCGCGGATTGTGCGAAATGCCGCTCGTGATGCGTCGGCTGGCGGTGGTGCAGTTTTTCACGTGGCTGGGCCTTTTCTGCCTGTGGATCTACTTTGCGCCCGCCATCGCGCGCAGCGTGTTCGGCGGCGTGCCGGGCAGCCCCGAATACCAGCGCGGCGTCGAATGGGGCGGCGTCTGTTTCAGCGTTTACAATGGCGTGGCCTTTGCGATCTCGTTTGTGCTGGTCGCCCTCGCCAAGCGCGGAGTTTCCGCCCGGGCGATGTACGGGGTCGGGCTGCTCTGCGCCGCCACGGGCCTGCTCACGGCGGGCTTCTGGCGTCGGCCGGAACTCCTGCTGGTGTCGATGGTACTGGTTGGCATCGGCTGGGCGACGATTCTCTCGATGCCTTACGCGCTGCTGGCGAACGCCATTCCCGCGACCCGCATGGGCTTCTACATGGGCGTGTTCAATTTCTTCATCGTGTTGCCGCAGATTCTCGCCGCCACGGTGCTGGGCGCCGTCGTCGGGCACCTCCTCGGCGGAGAGGCGATGCCGGTCGTCATGCTGGGGGGAGGATCGATGCTCGTCGCGGCCTTCGCCCTCCAGTTTGTGCCGGCGGAGACAGCACCTTTCCCCCCGGGCGCCTGATCCCCTCCGCTCGATGCGCGCTGTCCTTTCCCTGGCCGTCGTGGCGCTCCTCGCGACCCAACCCGGCGCGGTCCGTGCTTCCGGCGCCGCTCCGGCCCCGGATCCGTATCAGCCGGTTCCCTACGTCAGGATCCGGCACCCGGAATGGACGAAAAACGCCACGATCTACCAGATCAACCTCCGGCAATTCACCGCGGAGGGGACGCTCCGGGCGGCAGAGAGGCACCTGCCCCGGCTCAAGGCGCTGAACGTGGACATCGTCTGGCTGATGCCCATCCACGAAATCGGGGAGAAGAACCGCAAGGGCTCGTTGGGCAGCCCCTATGCCGTGCGGGACTACTACAGCGTGAACCACGAGTTCGGGACGCTGGAGGACCTGAAGCACTTCGTCGCGGCCGCCCATGCGCTGGGCCTGCATGTCATCCTCGACTGGGTGGCCAACCACACCGCGTGGGACAACCCGCTGGTGCAACAGCACCCGGAGTGGTACCAGCGCGACTGGAAGGGCGAATTCCGTCCGACCCCGTGGCTCGACTGGACCGACATCATCGATCTCGATTACCGGCAGCCGGGCCTGAGGAAATACATGACGGACGCCATGAATTACTGGGTGACCGAGGCGGACGTCGACGGCTACCGCTGCGACGTGGCCGGCTTCGTGCCCGTCGACTTCTGGGAAAATGTCCGGCGCGAGCTTGATGCCATCAAGCCAGTGTTCATGCTGGCCGAGGCGGAGCTGCGGGACCTCCATGCCGGGGCGTTCGACATGACGTATGCGTGGGGCTGGTACGACGCCATGCACCAGGTCGCCATGGGAAAGGCGGATCTGGGCGCGTTAATCGGGTATTACTCAGGAAACGAATGCACGTTTCCGCCCGACTGCATCCGCATGACCTTCGTCAGCAACCACGACAAAAATGCGTGGGACGGCACGGGACCCGAGCAATTCGGAGACGCGCTCGCCGCCGCCATTGTGCTTTCGGTCGTCGGCGACGGAATGCCGTTGATCTACAATGGGCAGGAGGCCGGGGAGTCGAAGCGCCTCAAGTTCTTCGAGAAGGATCCCATTGAGTGGGGGGAGCACCCGATTGGCGAACTCTACCGCAAGCTGTTTGCGCTCAAGAAGGCGAACACGGCCCTCTGGAACGGCCACTGGGGCGCGGCGATGATCCGGGTTCCCAACAGCGCGCCAGCCGAAGTCTTGAGCTTCGTGCGCCGGAACGACCGCGACAAGGTCTTCGCGGTGTTCAATTTCTCCAAGGAGACCCGGACGGTGCGGTTTGAGGAGGGTCTGTTTCCGGGCTCCTACACGGACTATTTCAGCGGGGAGCGGATCGAACTCCGCGCAGCGGCTGTGCTGAGCCTGAAGCCGTGGGAGTATCGCGTCTTCGTGAAGTAGATGCTTCAGGTTTTCTTGTCGCGGGGATCGCCGTGTTTGTCGGGAGGGGCGCCCATCGGCTGCGGCACCCCGGCGGTGTAGTCCACGTGGTCGAAATAAACCGTCTTCGGTTGCCCCTCCTGGAGCGTGCGATGGGCCGCCAGCTCGGCGCGGTATTCATGCGGGGTCACGCCTTTGTGCTGCTTGAACACCCGGGCGAAATACGCCGGGTCGGCGAAGCCGCTGGCATAGGCGATCTCGGACACCGTGAGCGTTGTCGTCTCAATCGCGAGGATCGCACCTTCGATCCGGATGCGCTGGATGTAATGGGTTAACCGCTCCTTCGTCTCCGTGTGGAAAAGGTGGGAAAGATAGTCGGGCGAGCAGCCGAGCGACTTGGCAATGTGGTTCACCCCGAGTTCCGAATTGGCAAACTGTTCGCGCACGAGGCATTTTGCCTTGAAGATCTTGCCGATGTCGTTGTTGAGCTGGCCGGTGCCCGTCTCGACGATGTTGCGGAACAGGCCGAGCAGCGCCAGCAGCAGCCCCTTGAGCACGGCGGCGCGCGCCGGGCCCTGCATGCTGTGCATCTGCGCTGTGGTATTGGCGAGCGTCAGGAAGACGTCGAGGTTGGGCGCGTCGAAAAACTCGATGACCTGGATGTCGGGTTTGCCCGGGCGCGCCTCGTGGGCGAAGTGCACGCTGAAGGTGTTGTTGTAGAAGCCGGCGACAAGATTGCGAAAGGGTCCGTCCGGACCGGGCTGCACCGTCTCGCCGTGCGGCACTCCCGCCGGAATCACGCAGATTTCGCCCGGCCCGAGGCGAAAGCTCTCCCGGGGAAAGCTGAAATCGGTGGTGCCCCGCAGCCCGAGGAATATCTCCGGCCGATAGTGATAGTGCATCCCGCGTCGATTCTGGACGGGAGTGACATCCTGGGGCACGCGCAGGATAAGACGGTCGTGTTCGACCAGCTTGATGGCATCGTCGAACGCCAGCCGCATCTCCGCTCGATTCTGGTGGCTCATCGAGCGGGCAGCGAACAAGGCAAGGGGAGTGCTGGTGTCGGACACGGGAATCGCCGCGCAAAAAGCGGCGGGAGATTTTGCCTATAATAATGTTTCTGTTCGTCGGAGAACTCAAACGGTAAATCCGTCGCCCGTCGCCCTGTCCACGGCAGTTTCAGAGGACGATTTGCCCTGTAAAGACCGTTTGCGCTCTCCATCAGTTCCAGAAAACCCCTGCCGTGCGACCGGAAGAAGCGCCTGTTCACCGAATTGGGCCTGTTGCTCGATACTGTCCGAAAAGTCTGGCGAGAACCGTAGGGGCGCAGGCTTGCCCGTTCGACGAGCTCAGGGTCCCGAGCTGGTCGAGGGACTGCGCCCGTTCTCGGAGGGCGCGACAAGTTCGCGCCCCTACCGAGGCGCCGCAGAATCGAGGACCAACCGGCCTTTCGGACAACCTCCAGCAGCCTGAAGGGCGCGAAGTCCGACAGCCTCCTAGCTCCAATCTCCCAGTTGTTTGCAGGTGACGCTGCTGATGCGAATTTTCAGTATCACAACTGCACGTAATTGCCTCTGATCAAACACATTCTGATCTGTCTTCCCGTAGTGGGCCATAATAATATCCAGGCCTCGCTCTTTCTCCTTGGGATCTGTGACAATCTCAACCCTGCCATATCCGATCACTGAACGGGATTTTGTTCCCCAATGGCAGGGCTCCGCGTGCTTGATTATCTCGCTCGTGCTCTCCAACTCGAAGCACACGGTCGCGTTCCGCTTTAGGATGTCGATCTTGCGACCTGCCGCCGCGGAGTGGATGTACAACGCGTGGTCGCGATAGCCAAAGTTCAGGGGAACGATATACGGCTCTCCATTATCGACCATTGCGATTCGACAGACCTGGGCAGTCGCAAAGACCGCCTTGATGATCCTATCGTGGGTGACTTCTTTTTCTTTTCTGCGCATGTGATTGATGTGTCATTCGTCTAACATCCCGGGGCTCCGCGTCCAGTCTTGGCCGTCACTGCTGCGCCGACGCGGGCACGCCGGGCGCCGGCGGTGGATCAGAAGATTGCCTGGGCAACTCCGCCGGTTTACGGTTTCGGGCTCCACGGCCTGACACGCGGAATGAATCGCCGGACGTGCCTCCGATATTCCCGATAGGTGTCACCAAACCGTCGCTCCAACTGCGGCTCCTCGACAAACGGAATGTAGATCAGATTGAGGATCACGAAACCGGCCGCCCAGACACCATGAGGCAGCGACCGCAGTGCCAACGCCTCACCGAAAAGGAACAGAATGACTCCGGAAATCATCGGATTTCGGACGAACTGATATGGTCCGCGCACGACGAACACACGCGGAGGATCCCACGGGGCAAGGGTGCCTTCGCCCTCGCTGGCAAACCGCCATACTGACGCGATGATCAGCCCCAGGCCCAGGCCGAGCAGAGCGAGGCCGACCACTTGAAGAAAGACCGGGCCGACCGAGTGACCGAGGGCTGGCGCCACCCCATACCGCTCGGCAATCCAATAGGGAACGAGAACCAGGACGGTAAACGGAAGGACCGCTATCGCCAGCAGATGACGGAGGAGTGTGATCATCGCAGTTGCTGTGCCTTGCAGTCTAGAGGGCATTCTGCGCGGCGCCAGACAACAGCATCCTGAAGCGGATAAGGACAAGTCGTTGGCTGTAAGTGGTGGCAAGGCCCGGAATCGAACTGGCTTCTTGGTTTTGCCAGGAAGCCTGTTCATGTTGAAGGCTAGTTGCTTAGGAAAGTCACCAATGTTGGCAAGCGCTTAATAATGGCCTTTTGAGGCGCCGATTATGCGCCGAACCATCCTCGGGACGCCGATGTAGATGCTCAAGAGACTCCGATTTCGTCAGTCTCTTCAAGGTGCCGCCGTTGGCGTTGGAGCGATGGTCTCAGTGCCCTTGCGGCCTCTGATCCAGGCGATGAATTTCTTGAAGGACGCCGCGGCGGCGATCAGGCCGACAATGATGAACTTCTTGAGCGCCAGAACCCCGACCCATAGCAGTTTGAGCAACCCGGCCTTGGCTGCAACGCCCCCGGCGACAAGAGCGGCCAAACCGTAAGTGGCGACTTTGTCCGTGTCGGAATTGAAATCGGCATAACGATTGCCGGCCTGATAATCCACCATGGAGAGGATCTCGGGGGTGGCGGCCTCCACTTGCGCGAGTTGCGACATGGGTGCAACGGCATTGAGCACAAGCACGCCTTTGCGGCCGAGGATCCGGATATAGGAGGTCGCCGGACGGACGGATACAATAAGCTCTCGACATGAACGAGAACGCCACCAGCCCATGCGAGCTGGTGGCGTCCGAAGACCAGTGATTTTTGCCGGTGTTTAAGGAAGCACGTAACGGAGATCAAGGAACACCATGACCATGTGCGCCTTGCTTGGCTGGCCGACCGCGACATACCACGGCTCGCGATCGACATAGGAGACCTGGCCGATGAGCTGGAGGGCGCCGTAGGCCGGGTTCTTCCAGAACGTGTACGTGTTCGCCAGTGTGAACTCGTCGATTGTCTTGTTGTTGCTGTTTGCCGAACCCTTGTACCCGTAGCCGACGAAGGACCCGTTGGCCAAGTTATTATGCCGCTGGCCGATGCCGATCGTGCTCCAGTACGCAGACACCGTGTCCTCGGGGATGACCTTGTACTCGAGGCCGAGGATGGCGGAATCCGACTTCACGAGGCCGATGCTATAGGCGCCGGTCGAATCGGGAGCCTTGATGATGAAATCGGGGGCCAGGCCCTGAAGGTACCGACCGCCACCATAACTATAGAAGCCGGTCCCGATGAAATTCACGCCCTTGACCAGCTCCAGGTCGACCGCGGCTGAGACCCCGGTGCCCTCCGCTGTCGAGTTCGTGTTGATCGCCGCGGAGTACGTATTGATCTTGTAGGAGCTAAGAAGGCCGGCCAACTCGAAGTGCCAGGGAAGGCCCGTGACGACCTTCGTGTCGAAGGCTGCCTTGGCGATGACGTCCGGGAAGACGTTCGGCTGCGTCGAGGCGGCGGTCGTGTCGACTTCGGACGCCGTGAAAGCCGCGGGTAAGACGACTGCTGTCCCAACATATTGGTCGGGATTTTCAAGGGAGAGTGCGAGGGCCACTTGGTCCGTGGCATGGTAGGTGAGGCGAACCTGGGGCTGCCGGGCCCACGTCAATCCCGCTTGGTAGTTCGTGTCCATGTCGTTCGAATAGAATACGTCGGACGGCACTGGCGAGATCCCGACGCGGTTCGGCGTCAGGAGGCTCCAATCCTGGCCAGCGAGGAATTCCCACTGGCCGTTCTTGAGGTCGACGAAATAGTTCCGCATACGAAGCGTATCAGAATTGCTGGTCACGTAGAGATTGGATGCTGCGTTGCCGAGGAAGTCCGTCTCGAGGTATCCGAGGACCTTGGTGTCGCCCACAGTCGAATCGATCCGTAGCCCCACACGCGAGTTCTGGGCGCTGAACTTTGTCTCAGACAGCTGCCCGGTGGAGCCGTTCGAGAACGGTACGCTTCCGAAGCTCGAGCCGATTGAACTGCCCGTGTCCTCGTTACGATAGACGCCCGTGAAGTCCATGAAACCGAAGGGCGTGAAATCGGCGATTCCGATCCTGAACGATAGCGGCGAGCTGGCCGAGCCGCCCACCGCGACGCCCGCGCTCGCGGCGCCGCTGTAACCAGGCGCACCCCCGGTCGCCTGTGAGACGACCACTGAATTGGGTGCAGGAGTGGCCGCTGGCGCCGGCTGGGCGGCGAGTTCCGCCTGAAGATTGGCAATATCCTGCTGGGTCAGGACGCCCTTCTTAACCAGGAGGTCGAGCAGGGCTTGGTTGTTTTGCTGAGCTAGGGCCGAACCTACTGTGAAAACGGCGGCGATGAGTGTCGTGAGACAAACGCGGAACGTCTTGTGAAGCATAATCTGTATTGGTTGGTGTTCTTGGACGCCGTATTATGATCGAATATTGTTACGATTACGTGCCGCGCTTGTGACGAAGCCGTTAAGATAGGGCCCAAGAGCACGTTGAGTTTCACGGAGGCCTTGGATTGCTGCCATCGCGCCCGCGGAAACAGCGCCAGGCTCAGGTCGATCACGATCGCGTCCAGCGCGAACGGGTCAGCTTCCAAGCCGAAGGCCGGTGGTGTATCCGCGTGCAGTCGCTGTGCCCGCCGCATCAGCACCGCAGTCACCTCCGCGAAACTGCGTCAGTCGCGATGATCGTTCGCGTACGCCAGATTCGTGTGGGTCACCCGCCCGCGGATACCCATGCGGTAGGCAGCGGAGAGGCGTGAATGCAGACACGCCTCGATACCCCGCAATCCTTCGCGGAAGGTCGCGTCCACAACCCGAAAGCCAATGCCCAGCGCATAGTCGTTTCCCCAAGCGAACTGCGCTCCGCCCTGATCAACGCCTTCCGCCGCGCCGGTAAATCCATTGCCGAGGTGCCAATCGGACTGACATCCGCTGAGATGCTTGCAGAGTTCCTGAAAAGTGGAGGAGCCCCCATCGCCGCTCCAGTTGCTCATTCCCAGCGATTCACTCGCGCAAGATGAAAGACAAAGGAAACAAACCCGCATCGACATTGGCGGCTCCAGCCTCATAGTTTCGCGAGCGCGGGGTGACGATCCATTGCCGCGGCGCCGCTCGCTCTTTGATAGTCAATCTCTTGTTCACTTTCCTTCGGCCTTGACGGGAAACCCTCTCGCGAAAACCTACCCCCAACCCTTGCCGGCTATTGATATGCGTGACAGCCGACGCTACGCCTGCGAAACGGCTTTGTTGTTTCGACGTATGACGACAACGTTTTTGGGGTTTCCGGACTTGCAACGTTACGCCTGCGAAACGGCTCCGTTATTTGCTAAGGGGCACAAGGCTCGAACACGGCTGAATTCATTTCGCGCCAGGCTTCGCCGCGTTATGGACTCGTCCGACTTCCGAAGACCGTTCATCGCCACTGTGTGGCCACCGGCCTTTTCCGCGTGCTGCGGCGGGCTCGCGCCCACCGTAGAATCTGGGCATCTCTCAGTTCCCATACGTGAAGCTTCGATGCGTGCAAAGGTTCACACATCGCGCCGTCTCGGAACTGGACTCCCCGTGGCGCCCGGCTCCGTATTGCCTTCCGTTATTTGAACAACGCCGGCAGACCGAATTTTACGAATTTCGCGGCTCTGTGGCTCGCCCACATCTTCCCCGGTCAACGCTTCAAAAGCGACCTTAGGGACGCCTCTGCATTACTCGGGGCTCAAATTGGCCGGCGTTAGCCAAAGGAAAACGCGAGTCTGCGAAAGGAAATCGGCGATCGCCAACGGGCGGAGGCAACATTGTAGAAAAGCGAGCAACCGTAATGCCGCGAGCAGCGCGAAGGCTCACGGCACGGTTGTGGTGCAATCAAAGGTGGCGGGCCCTTCAAAAGGGCATCGTCATTTTGAGCCATCGGTCCCTGCCCGGCTGCAGATTGCCCCAAGATTGCGGCGGCTCGCCACTGAGCGTCTTCATTGGGAATTTTTGATGGTATCTTCCGCCTGCATTTCTCAATTGGCGCAACTCTCGATGGCCGGCGGTTCCGGATGATGAGCGGATGCAGGGCAGGCTTCCGAGCTTGCTTCACCAACCATGGGGAGAGGCGTCCGTCCTCCATCAACTTCCGCCGGCAACCTCGCCCCCGGCTGTCACCTTATCCATGAAATCCCCGCGATTGCTCGTATCGACGTTTGTCCTTTGCATTCTCACTGTCCCGCGCGTGTTCGGAGACAACGACGTTCTCATCGCGCTGTGGAGCCAGGTCACCAACCCGCGCAACCTGGAGGTTGACTGCGAAAAGGCCGTCGCCGGAATCTCTGACGGCCAGGCCAAGAACGATGGACTGGCCTGGGGCAAATACGTGGCCGAGACCGTTCTCCCCAAACGCGCCAAGAGCGGATTCAACCATCCCATCCCCGGGCAGTATTCCAGTAGCGAACCAGGGACAAGACGTGAAACCCCGCCCGGTTTCCGGCCGCCGTGTTGCCGTCCTGAGGTCTTGTCACTCCGAACGTGATGACCCCGCCGGATCAGTTACCATTTACCATGCAAACGACCAACACGACCAGGCTCCTGCTCTTCGGTTTCTCGGCCGCCACGGCCTGCGCCCAGTACATTCCGCCCTCGCCGGCCAGCCCCGTGCCGGGCGCGATCGACACCTCTCTCCTGGCCAGCGATCCCGAGTTCAAGACCTGGGACATCGGAGTGAACGAACGCTTGCGTTACGAAGACAAATCGGACGCGGGAACCACCCATGCTGGCTCGAACTATGATTTCGACTCAACGCCGCCGACCACGAACAGCAATACCTACTGGCTCAGCCGCCTTATGCCCCGCATCGGCTACACGGGCGATTGGATCTCCGCCGCGGTCGAACTGCGGTCGAGCTATTCATTCGGTGACGACCGATACTCCGTAACCGCGCCCGGAAAGGCCCTCGCCGAAGACGACGGTCCGCTCCAACTTGAATTGGGCTACGTCACGATCGGCGACCTGAAGCAATTCCCGCTCGCGGTCACGGTGGGCCGACAGGAACTGAACCTCGGCGACCAGCGGCTGGTCGGCGCCGCCATGTGGCTGAATATTCCCCACACCTTTGATGCGGTCAAGGTGCGCTATCAGGATTCTTTCGTCGGCATCGATCTGTTCGCGGCTGATCTGGTGTATGTCCGCGGAGATCATTTTGACGAATCCAATGCGCAGGACCGGTTGTCCGGCGCCTATTTCGACTTTCCCGGCTGGTCAAAAAACGATGTGGTCGAACTCTATCTGCTGGCCCGCAACGTCAGCCGGGGGATTGTGATCGACAACTGGTCGCTGGTCCCGGCCCCCTTTCGGTTCACCGCGCCCCAGGACACCTACACGCTTGGCGCCCACGCCAAGTCCAAAGCAGGAGCGTATTCGACTTGGGACTACGGAATCGAGGGAATGTACGAATTCGGCGATCGGACAGCGGTGTTTCCCGCCACCACCGTGGCGGTGGCCCGGAATGCCCCCCGATTGGACCAGAGCGCGTGGGCCTTCATCTTGCAGGGAGGCTACACCTGGAAGAATTTGCCCTGGACTCCCCGTGTCGCCCTGATCGTCAGCTGCGCGTCGGGGGATCACAATTCCGCTGACCAGAACAGCCAGACGTTCCTGAATATTCTGCCGTCTAACCACGGACTCTACGGTGCGATGGATCTCTCGAGTCTGCAGAACATCGAGGATTACCGCCTGTCCTTCACGGTCAAACCGAGCTCCACCACAAGCCTCGCGCTCGACGTTCACCAGCAATATCTGGAGGATACCCACGATTACTGGTACAATGTCGCTGGCGTTCCGCGCAACACTCCTGGCGCCGCTCCCGGAAGCGGCAAGGGTTTTGGCCTTAATCCCGGCTACAGCGCCGACCTTGGTCGCGAGGTCGACTTGATCGGCGGTTGGACCATCGCCAAAGGACTGCTATTAGAAGGTGGCATCGGCCACTTCTTCCGCGGCGAGTACGTCAAGGAATCGTTTAGCGCTGTTGGATCAAAGGACGCCAACTATTGCTATGTCCAGGCCACGGTTAATTTCTGAGGGACCTCAATCAGTAGGCAAGACGGGGTTTACCGGCGAAGGGGTGAAACTTTTAGCATGGGTTCGCCGACCCTGGGCCGGCCTCAGCTTGGCCGGCTAACTCGAGGAGCTCTGATCGCTTGCTTTTGACGGAGGAATCAATTCTGCCAAGCTATTCGCATGTCACACCCGGAATCCTGCCTACAACCGCGATTGCGCCTCTTGGGTAGTCGCGGCAAAGCGTTCGGCCCCGGCAAGGCCGAACTCCTTAAGAGAATCGCCGCCTCCGGATCGATCCGGGAGGCGGCCAAGCGGATGGCCATGTCGTACAATCGCGCTTGGATGCTCGTGCAGGAGATGAATCGGCTGTTTCGGAAACCGCTTGTAGTGAGCGTGCGTGGCGGAGAGTCGGGCGGAGGCGCCAAGCTCACGGTCACCGGTGAGGACGTGATCGCTCGCTACGTCCGCATGGAGCGCGCGTGCCTGCTTGCCACCCAAGTGGATTGGAACGCCCTCCACCGGTTGGTGCGATAGATTAGGCAAATCCACGAGTGTGTTCGAGTGAATTGTACTAAGCCAGAAGCGCAGGGATTTCCCCGGGGAGGCGCCGGGCCCGATCGGCCCACGTTGAGCAACAACCCCCGGGTCGCAGAAGACAATGTCCGGGCAGTCGCTAGTGTAGTGTCCCGCAAATAGGTGCCCATAAGGGCAGAGCCGGCAGGATGGCCGGATGTCACGTACAAGTGCTTCGGTGGTGTTGACGGAGGCGGAGCGCATCCGCTTGGGGCAATGGA
>Ga0074045_10001014_pt1 | contig 27382 bp, 23 predicted proteins | sample BogForMeECP23OM2_FD_94442 | JGI IMG/M metagenome (GOLD analysis project Ga0074045, IMG submission 94442) | Bog forest soil microbial communities from Calvert Island, British Columbia, Canada - Bog Forest MetaG ECP23OM2 | ecosystem: Environmental > Terrestrial > Soil > Wetlands ...
GCATGATGCACAAGATCCAAGTCATGCCGTAGCCGGCCTGTGTAGGAAGGTACACCTGGAAACGGCCAGAGCTGAATTGATGTGGGGACAGCCACCCCGGCTGCCCATCGAGCGCAGCTCGATTGCTTTCGGTCCGTGCCGAGGAACTGGCGGCAGCACCGAGGAAGAGCGGCGCTTCAGCGCCGCGTGAAGCTTACACTTTGAACTCGGGGTTTTAGCCGCCGTAGACGTTTCATCTCTCCGCATTTTCCCATAGACTCTTTATCTCCAAATCATCGAGTTCCGAACAACCGCGAAGAAAGGCAAACCAATGCGAAATAAAATCCTACTAATTGCAGGTGGCGTCCTGCTAGCCCTATCCGGATATCTTTGGGGAAACAGAAATCCCACCCTGGCCCACGCCAAAGGCCAAACTCAGCCTGATTACGCCGCCATGCCCACTCATGGCACGGTGCCGAAATCCTACGGACGCCTGGCGGCCGCGATCGCCGACCAGATCGGCACCGGCCTGATCTTCGAGGACAACGACGGCACCATCCGTTTCGTCAGCATGACCGGCATGAAAGAAGGCGAACTCGCGCGCTACGACCAGACTCCCACCCACGGAGGCATTCCCAAATCCTACGGCCATCTGGTCGCGGCAGTGGTCGACCCCAAGGGTACCGGCCTGGTTTTCGAAGACAGCGCCGGCGTAATTCGCTTCGTCACTATCACCGGCAAGACAGAGGGAGAACTGACCCGCAACTGAACGGGAGCGGACCAATTAAGCGCTAAGTTGAGGCTCATTGTTTCCTAGCTGCCCGTCAACCGTTGATAAACGCGCGGCGGGGTGGTCACGGTCTTCGCGACCACTCCTCTCCAAAGACGTACCGCTGCCTGGGAGAGTATTGCTTAGGGTTTGGATTTCGATTGTCGCCGACAGAATCGACTCCAGCATGGACATTGGCCTCGACACGTTCTAGCATTCTTTGACTGATGGAGCCGCCTTCCGAGTTCGTTGGCCAGGTTCTCGGCCACTATCGCATCGTCGAACAGATCGGTGCGGGCGGAATGGGCGTGGTGTATCGCGCGCACGACGAGCAATTGGACCGCGATGTCGCGCTCAAGGTGCTGCCGGCGGGCACGCTCGCCGATGACGCGGCGCGAAAACAGTTCCGAAAAGAAGCGCTGGCGCTCGCCAAGTTGAGTCATCCAAATATCGCGACGGTTTTCGAGTTCAGTTCGCAAGGGGGAGTGGACTTTCTGGCGATGGAACTGATTCCAGGAAAACCGTTGAGCGAACGGCTACATGGCGGAGCGATGCCGCAGCCGGAAATCGTACGCCTGGCTACCCAGCTGGCGGAAGGCTTGGCGGCGGCGCACGACCAGGGAATCATTCATCGCGATCTCAAACCGGCAAACCTGTTTGTAACCCCTGACGGTCGGCTAAAAATTCTGGATTTCGGGCTGGCAAAACACGCACCCATAGCCAGCGGCGCCGATGTGACGCGCAGTATGACGGAGCAAACGGGCACGGTTTCGGGCACCGTCCCTTATATGTCGCCGGAACAGTTGCGCGGATTGCCCGTCGACCCGCGCAGCGATATTTACGCGGCCGGCGCAGTTCTGCACGAAATGGCGACTGGACGGCGGGCATTTCCGCAATCCCAGGCCGCGGAGCTGATGGGAGCGATTTTGTATGAGTCTCCGGCGCCGGCGCGTTCGGTAAATAAATATCTTTCTCCGGGATTCGAGAGCATCGTTTCTAAATCGCTGGCCAAAGATCCATCGCAACGGTATCAGTCGGCGCGCGAGTTGCGGGTGGCGCTGGAGGGACTTTCCGCCACCACGCAGGATTTCGGGGGATCGTTGCCAGCCGGGCCGCCGAAACAATCGCACATCGCAATCGCGGTGATAGCTGCTGCCGTTGTTGTGGCAGGCTTGGGGATCGGCCTGAATGTTCTGGGAGTTCGCGACCGGCTGTTTCAGCATAAAGAATCCGTTGCAACTGGAGTATCGGGGCCTGTGGGCACAGCGGTTCATGAGCGGCAATCGGTGGCCGTACTTGGGCTGAAAAATATCTCTGGGCAGGCAGACAAGGCCTGGCTCTCTACTGCGCTGGCTGAGATGTTGACCACTGAACTGGGCGCGGGCGAGCAACTGCGGACCGTTGCGGGCGAAAATGTGGCACGAATGAAAACCGATCTTGCGTTGCCCGATGCCGACAGTTATGGCCGGGAAACGCTGACGAAGATTCGCGAAAACCTGAACGCGGATGAAGTTGTGGTCGGGTCGTACGTTCCGCTGGGAAAGGATCAGATCCGGCTCGACCTGAGGTTGCAGGACGCGGTCGCGGGAGAAACACTGGCATCGATTTCCGCCAAAGGACGCGAGGATCAAATTGACGATCTGGTAAGTCGGGCGGGCGCGGAGCTTCGGCAAAAGTTGGGCGCTGGCGCGATTTCGGCGACGGACGCGGCGGCGGTGAAAGCGTCGCTGCCGTCGAATGCGGAAGCGGCTCGGCTCTATTCTCAGGGCTTGGCGAAGCTTCACGCCCGCGACACTCTGGCGGCGCGCGACCTGCTGCAAAAATCGTTGGCACTCGAACCGGCCTTCGCCCTGGCGCATTCGGCGCTGGCCACAGCCTGGACCACTCTTGGTTACGACGGCAAGGCCGCGGCGGAAGCGAAGACGGCGTTCGATTTGTCGGGCGGACTGGGCCGCGAGGACAAACTGGCAATCCAGGCACGTTACCTGGAAGCGAAGCACGACTGGGAAGGGGCGATCAACATTTATCGCACGCTTACGCAGTTCTTTCCCGACGATCTTGAATATGGCTTGCTGTTGGCTCAGGCTCAAAATTCGACGGCCAAGTCGAAAGACGCGCTGGCCACGGTGCAGCAACTGCGCCGGTTGCCGGCTCCAGCATCGCAAGATCCACGACTCGATTTGGCCGAGGCTGGCGCCTACGACGGTCTCTCAAAATACAAGGAGGCAGGCGAAGCCGCGGCTCGAGCAGCGGTGAAGGCGCAGGCCAGCGGACAACGGCTGGTGCTGGCGCAGGCACTAACTTGGGAGGGGTCTGCCTTCCGCTATCAGGATCAGGTTGACAGATCGAACGCCGCATTCCGGGACGCTCAACGAACTTATACCGAGGCCGGAGACCGATTGGGCGCAGCCATTTCCACCATGGGCCTAGCGACCAACCTCTATCAACACGGGGACTTGAACGGCTCACGCCAGCTCGATGAGCAATCCCTGGCAGTCTTCCGGGAACTGGGCGCGCAGCGCAACACGGCTACCTGTCTGCTCAATATCGCAATCGGCTTCTACGATCAGGGCGACCTTGCCCGAGCGCAAAAGCTGTACGAAGAGGCCCTGAGCATTCAGCGCGACATCGGAAACCGAGATAGTGAGGCGAATACGCTCAACAGTATCGCGAACGTGTTGGCGGATAGGGGCGATCAAGCAGGCGCCAAAGCGAAATACGAAGAAGCGCTCGCTGCCTTCCGCGATACCGGCAGTCAATTCGAAATTGCCATGACCATGGGCAACATCGGTGAGTTGTATCTGGACGAGGGCGATCTGCCCGAAGCAAAGAAAATGCTCGAACAGGCGTTGGAGATCAAGCGCAACCTGCATAATCGGCATTCCGAGGCTTACACCCTTTCAGCGCTGGGCGACTTGCGGTTGTATCAGGGCGACCTCGGAGCGGCGCGCAAAGCACACGAAGATGCCCTGGCCATACGGATGCAGTTAGGAGAAAAAGGCACAGCGGCCCAGGAGTCGCTCTCGCTGGCGCGACTGACATTAGAGGACGGGCATCCAGAGACGGCGTTGGATGCTGCACGCAGGGCTGCGGCTGATTTTCACACGCAGAACCAAGCCGACTTCGAAGCGGCTGCTCACACTCTGGCCGCGCGGTGTCTGCTGCAGTCCGAAAAACTAGCCGATGCGAAAGCGGAAATTCAACAGGCGGAAAAACTCGTGAAAACCGACGACCATGTGGCGCATCTTCCGGTGGAGATCGTCGGCGCGCGAATCGCGACGGCTTCAGGAAATTTAGCGAATGCTCGAAAAGTTCTCGGAGAGGCACTGACGGAAGCGACGAAAGCGAACCTGCTCTATTTTCAATACGACGCGCGGCTCGCCTTGGCTGAGTTGGAAGTCAGATCAGGAAACGTGGCCGCCGGTCGCGCGCGGCTGACAACACTGGAGAAAGACGCCCAGGGCAAGGGATTTCTGTTGATTGCGCGCAAGGCTGCTGCGGTATCGAAGGGATAGTCCGAGGATCTAAGACCGAAGATCGCCGGGAGGGGACATCGACCTATTTTCGTGGCCAATCCCCGTCGCTTTTTCGTGTCACGTTGGCAAGAACGGGTGGCTGGCGCCTGCGCTGGTGTACGATCTATTTCGTATTTTCCCCATGCCCATGAAACTCTCTGCCATCGCTTCCACTCTCAACCTGCGTCTGGAAAATGCTTCCCCTGATACCGAAATCACCGGCCTCAACGGCATCGAACAGGCCGGACCCGGAGAGCTGACCTTCGTCTCCAATCCCAAGTACGCTGCGGCGGCGCGCTCAACCAAGGCGGCGGCCGTGATCGTCGCCGAAGACTTCCCTGCTATCCCCGCGGGCATGCTGCGCGCCAAAGATCCTTATCTTGCCTTCGCCCAGGCGCTCGAACTTTTTCATCGGCCTCTGCAATATGCTCCGGGCATTCACGCTACAGCGGCGATCCATCCCACCTCCAAGATTGGTTCCAACGCGCACGTCGGTCCTTACGTGGTGGTCGACGAAAATGTGACGATCGGGGCGAATGCCGTGCTGCTGGCTCATGTGGTGATCTATCGAGGAGTGACCATCGGCGACAATTTCTTCGCTCACGCTCATGCTACGGTGCGCGAAAACTGCCGCATCGGCAACAACGTCTTGCTGCAGAACGGCGTGGTCGTCGGCGCCGACGGCTTCGGTTTCGCCAAGACCGCCGATGCCCATTGGTACAAAATCCCGCAGCCTGCTCCGGTAGTCATCGAAGACGACGTGGAGATACAGGCGAACTCCTGCATCGATCGGGCCAGCGTTGGCGAAACTCGCATTGGCCGCGGCGTGAAGGTCGACAATCTGGTGCAGGTCGGCCACGCCTCGCAGGTCGGCGAAGATGCCCTGCTCTGCTCGCAAGTAGGCCTAGCCGGTTCCACCGAGATCGGCAGGCGGGCGATTCTGACCGGGCAGGTCGGCGTAGTCGGCCATTGCAAGATCGGCGACGATGCCATCGTGACCCCGCAAAGCGGCGTGGCCAGCGACATTCCTGCTGGAGCTCTGGTGAGTGGAGCGCCCGCAGTGGATCACAAACTGTGGCTGAAGTATTCCGCCGTGTTGCCCAAGCTGCCCGAGATGATGCGCGCCCTGCGGGCTCAGCGGAAGAAGAAGAAGTAGCGTAACGGCTGTTAAAATCGGGCTGAGGTAGCCGGCGAGACGCTGGCGCTACACCTGTTCCGGCGTTTCCTGCCGGCACTGCTCGGGAAGCGCGCTGTCGATCACGCGCCGCACTTTTTCCATTAAACATTCCCGGCTGCCGAAATCCCGGGGCTCGATCGGCGGATGAAAAATCACCGTAACCAGGCCCGGCTTGATCGCGAAGCGCCCCTTCGGCATCACCGCATGTGTGCCCAGAATCGTAATCGGCACCACCGGAACCCCGCACTCCATCGCCAAATAAAATGGCCCCTTCTTGAAAGGCAGCAGCTTGCCATCGAACGATCGTTTGCCCTCGACGTAAATCGTCATGTTCAGCCCTTGCTGCTGCACGACTTCTTTCGCCACCTTAACCGATTCAATGCCTGCGTCGCGGCGGCCCCGATCGACCGGCACGAGCGATCCCATTCGCATCGCCCGGCCGAGGATGGGAACCCGGAACAATTCCTTCTTCACCATCACTGAAGTTCGCCGCGGAATCAGCGGAACCGTGATCGGCGGATCGAGATTCGAAACGTGATTCGACATGAAAATATAATTCCGCGCTCCATCCAGTTCCTCGAGCCCTACCGTTTTTACTCGCACTCCGGTCAGGCGCACTCCATTCCACGCCCCGATCATAAACATGCGATACAGCAGTCGAATGTCTCCTGAGATGAAGGTCCAGGGAAAGCCGATGAGCGCCGCCACCGGCAAGGCCAGGGCCCAGAAGACCAGCATGATGATGGTGCGAATCATTATCGATGCGCTCTAAAAATGTGTTCGAAAGATGAGGCGCTCAACCCCCGTCGAACTATGAATCTACTGCGCCCGCATCTCATGCGGAACTCCCTGCTAGTTTGTCTTCGAAACTTCGGCTTCGCCCCTCAGCCACGCGGCGCGTCGGATCCGCTGCTCCGCCGTAATGGTCTCGTTATCTTGGAGTTCGTAGGAGACTTCTTCGCGCTTTCCCGCCTTCCACTTCAACTCCCTTTCGGTGCTCCGGCCACTGCGTAGCTTCACCGCCAACGGGTCGCCGGGCCGCAATCCTCCCAGCCCTTGCGAAGAATCCTGTCCCGGCGCCCTTCCGTTGATTTCCAGAATACTGTCTCCAACTTGCAGACCAGCCTTTTCTGCCTCGCCGCCCGCGGTCACCGCCGTTACTCTCATAAGACCATCAAAGTTTCGCGAAGCCGCAAAACCGGCGTCGGCTACCGTGCTCTTCCCCTCGACCAGGTGTAATCCCACGCCCTTAAAAAAAATATTCCATGGGATCTCCTCGGTTCCGGCTACATACTTCTCAAAAAACCATCCCAAATTCGCTTGACTCACGGCTTCAGCCGCATCGCGCACGCCGTTCGAGTCGGGGAAATACTTTCCCTTCTTAGCGTAGTTTTGATTCATCCACTGAAAGACCTCGCGCAGTGACGCTTGTCCGTGGCTTGCTTCGCGCACCGCCAAGTCCAGCATGATGCCTAACAGCTCACCCTTGTTGTAATAAGAGATGCTGCGATCTGGATTTCTGTAGTAGGCGTAGCCCTCGAGCCAGGCGTCGAGACTCGATTCTTCTGCCGACTGCCGGGCGTGCCCGGGCCGCTGCTCAAGTTCCGCGATTGCCGACGACAGAGCTCGCTCAAAGCCGCGCTCGTCCAGCACTCCGGCGCGCAGCTGGATGAGGTCGGCCGCGGTACTTGTGCAGCCTTCGCTGAACCAAAGCGCCCGCGTGTAATTTTCTTTGGTGTAATCCACGGGCTCAAGAGTCTGCGGACGGATTCGCTTCACGTTCCACAGATGAAAAAATTCGTGGGCCGTCACCGAGGTCAGCATCTCCGGAAACCCGGCCAGCGTGTCCGCGTTCAACGCGATTGCGGTCGAATAAGAGTGTTCCATTCCGCCGCCTCCGGGTCCGTGAGGAAAGTGATAAAGAAACATATAGCTCTGAAACGGACGATCGTCCATCCAGCTCATCGCACTTCCCACAATCTTGTGCAGCATAGTGGTTATGGTTTCCATGCTGTAGTCGCCGGGGTCGGCGTCGACCACTACCCGAAAATGTCCACCGCCCTCCTCGAAATCCGCTTCCTGAAATGTTCCGATCTCGACTGGAGAGTCTACCAGCTGGTCATAAGACTCGGCTTCAAACTCGCCTTCCGGCAGTGGGTTCAGCGGCGTGGCAACGCGCCATTCCTTCGGGATCAGGTTGAAGCGCACCCGCATCGCTTCGTTGCGCCCATCGACGGGATACATGAGAACCTGCGCGAGATTGAAAAATGCATGATGCATACTCACTTCCGCACCGAAGGGGCCCGGAGAATCCACAAAGATTTCGTACTCAACGACGGCGCCGCGCTCCGCGCCCGAAATTTGCCACCGGCTCGGGTTTAGTTGACGAACCGGAAGTGGCTGTCCGGCGCGGTCTTTCGCGCCCACCGAGTTTACGTATTGAGCAAAGTCGCGCACCTGGTAAAGCGCGTTCCACACCGGAAGCTGTAATTCCCGCTCCGGCGATCCTTCGGACAAAAGAATCTGCACCTGGACCAGGTGCTTTTCGGGGTTCGCAAGAGAAAGCGTGTAGCTGGTGGAGGCACAGGCTGGAATGCCCGCCATTCCCGAGAAAAGCGCCAGTAGAATTTGGGCGGCGCGAATGTGACGCGGCGCAGATCCACTCGTGCGGAAAGGGCTCATCCCTTGCCCGCTGCATTCGCCGAATTGAGGCCCGCGCCTTCTGCCAGCTGCCGCAACCGCTCGGGCAGTTTCTCGTAGATTCCACCGAACCCGCCGTTGGAGAGAATGGCGACTACGTCGCCGCGCCGCATCTCGGGCGCAACCGTTTGCACGATCTCGTCCGCCTCTCCAATCAGCCGGGCCTGCGTTCCCCGCCTTTGGATATCCTTCAGCAGTTCAGGCAAGCTGAGCCGTTCGTTCTCCGGCACCGCGTCGGAACGGAAGACGCTCGCGATCACGACTTCATCGGCGAGCGCCAGACTCGCCGCCAAATCGCCCTGCAGCACGCGCCGGCGGAGAGTGTTTGAGCGTGGCTCCACAATCGCCCACAAGCGCGATCCCGCATAGCGTGCCCGCAAGGCCTTCAGCGTGCCCGCAATCGCGGTGGGATGGTGTGCGAAATCGTCAATGATCGTGATGCCGTTTTCCTGTGACTTGATTTCGAGGCGCCGCTTTACGCTCTTGAAGGTCTTCAGCGCGGCGGCAATCTCCTCTTTCGCGATGCCGCATGCGGCCGCCATAGCCGCGGCCGCCGTCGCATTCCACACGTTGTATTCTCCGGCTAGTGGAAATTCCAAATCCGCCCAGGCTCGGCCCTTATTCAGGACTGTCCACACTGTGCGGGCCGGCTCTAACTTTAGATTGGTAATCCTCCAGTCGGCCCGATCATTCCCTCCGTAGCGTTCCACCGGACAGAAAGCCTTGCTCAGGCAGCGCTCCAGACTAGCGGCCCCGGGCGCCTCCGGACTCATGCCGTCAAAGGCCACAATACGACCGCGCCGCGGAATCAGATTGACCAGGCGCTTGAAGGCAGTCTCGACCGCGTCAAGATCTTTGTAGATGTCGGCGTGATCGAACTCCACGGAAGTCAAAATGATGGCATCGGGAAAATAATGCAGAAACTTCGGTCCCTTATCGAAGAAGGCGGTGTCATACTCGTCGCCTTCCAGAATGAAATGTTTTCCCTGACCTAAATGAAAGCTGGAGCCGAAGTTCTCCGCGATGCCGCCGATCAGAAACGAGGGTTGCATTCCAGCGGTATGAAAAATCCAGGCCAGCATTGAGGTGGTAGTGGTTTTTCCATGCGTGCCCGCCACTACCAGCACTTCTTTGCCCCGCAGGAATTCATCGTGGAGCAATTGCGGCAGCGAGCAGAACGGAATGCGCTGGTCGAGGACCTGTTCGAGTTCAGGATTCCCGCGCGAGATCGCGTTGCCCACGACTACCAGGTCGGGCGTGGGTTGGAGATTGCGCGCGTCAAAAGGCTGGGCCACCGGAATGCCCAGGCCCGCCAGGAAATCGGACATCGGAGGATAGGCCGCGGCATCCGATCCCGTCACCCGAAACCCACGCTGCCGCAGCATTCCCGCCAGCGACGCCATGGCCGTGCCGCAAATCCCAATCAGATGAATGTGCTTCTTATCGTTCATACTTTTCCCAGGGTGCTGGTCCAGCGTACCTTTTCGCAGCGCGCTTCGCGGACTCCTTTGGGTTCTTTGATTTTGCCTTTTCGTCTCGCGGCCGATGAACGTGAAAACTTATCGAGATGTAACCGCCGCTTCCAAGAGCTTCAAACTCACACGCCCATCGCGAACCCTCAACCCGGCGCGCACCCCGATCGGCAGCGTGATGTTACCCCCCGACACATGTCCAGAGGGCACTCCATAAGCCACAGGGACGCCCAGATCTCCCACGATTCGCAGGATCACGTCTTCCAGCCTATATCCCTGATTCGCATTCTGCACGCAATCTCGCATCTCGCCAAAAACCAGTCCCCGCACTCCATCGAGTTTTCCCGCCAGTTTCAGCTGCATCAGCATACGATCGACCTGATAAGGCTTGGCCGCCACATCTTCGACGAATAAAATCGTCCCCGCTGTTCTGATCTCGTAAGGCGTACCCAGCGATGCCACCAGGATCGAGAGGCAGCCTCCGTAGAGAATTCCTTCAGCCGCACCTTCCACCAGGCCTTTTACTCCGGAGTCCTGTCCAGAGCCGGCGTCCGGCAAAGCTTCCCAGTTGGCAGCCCCGCTCAGAGCCGCCTGCCACGAAAGCGGCTCCACGCCGCCCTCATGCCCCCAGTCTTTCGCCACCATCGGACCGTGGAAAGTCACCAACCCGGCCGCGTCTAGAAAATAGGTGAGCAGCGTTGTCAGGTCGCTGTAACCGACAAAGATCTTCGGATGCGCCCTGATCTTTTCCAGGTCCAACTCTTGCAACAGATAATTCGCGCCGTAACCGCCCCGCGCACACACAATCGCCCGAACCTCCTCGCGCTTGAACATCTCCTCCAGTTCGCGCGCCCGGCGCTCCGCGGTTCCGGCGAAGTATAGGTCCTTCTCAAGAATGGTGTCGAAATAAAATGGCCGGTAGCCGGCGCGATGCAGCCCTTCGCACCCCGCCTCCAGGTCCGGCCGCTGAACGTTGCTCGCGGGCGCGACCACACCAACAACGTCCCCGGGCTGAAGGGACGGCGGCTTCACAAGCGGTGAGGTCGATAAGGACATGCCGTCATAAATCCGATTGGCGAACGCCGGCTACTCCAGAAAAAACTCTCCCCGGCAAACCACATGCGCCGTCCCCCGCAGAAACACCTGATTCCCTTCTTTGCGCACAGTTTGCGTTCCCCCCGGAGCATGTACCCGCACCGGCGATTCCGCTCTACCCGCGGCCATCGCCGCCATCGCCGCCGCGCACGATCCCGTCCCCGAAGATTCCGTCTCCCCCACGCCGCGTTCGAAAAAACGGGCCTTCACATCATTCTTACCATCGACCACGACCAGCTCGACGTTTACCCCGTGCTTAAAGTGCGAGAGCCGCTGGATGTTTGCCGCCTGCTCCTGCCAGTTGCCGGCAAACTCCGGCACAAATACAACGTAGTGCGGATTCCCCATCGAAACCGGAATTCCCCGCACCAGGCGCAAGCTTGTACTTAACTCGAACTCGTCGCCCACCACCGCCTCACCCATCTCAATTTCGAACTCATACTCGCGATCTTTCCGCCCAGTCAGCCGGCAGGTCTTCAATCCCGCGCCGGTTTGAATCGTAATCCGTTCCTTCCGGCGTTCCGCGCAGAGGTAGGCCGCTACGCAGCGCGTGCCGTTTCCGGAGATCTCAGCTTCCGAGCCGTCCGCATTGCTCAACCGTATCTCCACGTCGGCGGCCGCATGCGGATACATCCACTCCACTCCATCTGCTCCCACGCCCTCGTGCCGGTCGCACAGCCTTCGCGTGAGCTCCGCAATCTCAAGATTGACGCGATCCGCCGCCGCGGACCCAGAGTCAATCACGGAAGACTCGATCGTCGAAGACTCGATCAGCAGAAAGTCATTTCCGCAGGCGCTCGCCTTCACAAACGGAATCACGCCCGCCGGCAAGTTCACTCCAACTCCACCGGCCCTAACGGAGTCACGCTTCCCAGCACATTCGAGGCCTGCAGCCCCCGCAGAAGTTCCTTCTGCTCGCGATTGCATCCCGACACATCGAATTGCAGTCGCACATGTTGCCCGGTATTGCCGCTGAGCGCGTTCTGCATCATCCGGTGTTGCCGTTCCAGAATCCGGTTCACCTCTTGCGTGATCTCCTCCAGGCTCGCCCCCGTGACCTCGTAGCTATTGAGCAAAGTTTTCAAATTGAAGGTTAGTTCCAGGTGGCCCAGCGTGAAGAGCGCGGCCAGAACCAAGCCGGTGGCAAAAATCGCCGTCAGATAAAGACCTCCGCCGGTGGCCATGCCCACCGATGCCACCACAAATAAAGTCGCCGCTGTGGTCAGGCCCGTCGTCAGTCCGCGGGTGTGCAGAATCGACCCTGCGCCGATGAACCCGATGCCGGGAATAATCTGCGCCGAAATGCGGGTATGATCGCCCAGATGCTCCACCGCCAGCACATCCGACAGAACCGTAAATAACGCCGCACCGAAGCAGATGAACATGTTGGTGCGAAGTCCCGCCGGCCGGTGTTTCAGCTCGCGCTCCAACCCGATAATTCCGCCCAGAATCGCCGCCAGCCCGAGCCGCGCCAGAGAAGTCCCGACGATGCCGCTGGCCATCTCTCTGTTGAGCAAGTCGCCGATATGTTGCCAGTTCATAGTTCTGTCGTGGAATTGCCGCGATTTGTGGACTGCCTCTCGCCCTCACTACTGCCGAGAAAACGAACCCCTGATTTAAGAAAACCCAACTGAAGATGCACGGATTTTATCATCGTGACCGGCTGCCACAGGCGAGTTCCGGCGTTAACCTGCGTGATTACCGCTGCCTCTCCTCAGCCGGGCTCGGGCCCACCATCGGCTCCTGCTCCCGATCGGCATTACGCGATCGGCATGCGCTATCGACATTGGAAGATCACAGCCGGGGGCTGCCCCGTGGTGTGCAGTTCCACCAGCGCCGTCAAGTGATGATCTCGCGCCGCCGTCCAAACCGGGTCGCCCTCAAAGCCCACCGCATAATCCGCATAGGCTGCAGGATCGGCCAAGGCGCGCTCCCACAAGCCTTCCGGATCGCGCGGCTGCTTCCACACCCGGTGATTGCCTTCGTTGATTACCCGCTTCAGCGGAACACCATCTTGTTCCAAGGCTCCCACGTGCTCCCCCAGGTACATGAGCAGCGTGGAGTCCGGCGGCAGCAACTTAATCCAGCTCGCAACTTCTTGATCGAGCTGCACGCGGCCACGCATGTTGACGGCGGCTTCGCGGTAGCAGATTGGGTCCGCGCGCCAAATGGCGGCGTAACTGGAGCCTGCGAGCAGCACAGTCACGAGCCCCGCCGACGCGCTCGTCCAACGCCGCCAGTCGATCGGGACCTGCCGAATCTTGGCCGCCTCTTGCACAAGAAAGGAAATTGCCCGCGGCACAAACACTGCGAACGCGGGAAGCAATTCCAGCCCGTAGCGAACGTTATAAATGGAATGCGGCCACCACGGCGGCACGAAAATGGGCACGCTGCCATACGCCACCGATAACGCATAAAAGGGCACCGGCGTCCACAACAGCAAGGCAACCCGTGCCCGCCTCTCAAAGCAGGCCACTAAAGTTCCGAATCCAGCCAGAGCCAGCCACAGGCGGCCGAGCCAGCTTGCTTCGCCCACATTGAGCTCCGCCGCCTTCAGGAAATATGCGCCCGCAGCGAGCACGCTTCCCTTCGCCGGATTCACCGTCGCGGTTTTCTGCTCGATTGCTTTGGCGGAGTACGGTCCGTTCGCAAACTCCAGCGGGTTACGATAGACCGCCGCGTTATAGGCCAACCAGAAAGCCGGACCGGCCGCAGCCAGCAAAACGAACTTGAAGATCGTCATGCGAGACATCGTCATGCGAGCCAAAGAAAACGCCGACGGAGATGTTTTTTCATCCCTCGCTCTGGAACGGCCGAGACTCACCAACACAACTCCTCCGATTATCGCGAGCGCAAGAAACCATCCGTCATAGCGCGTGAGACAAGCTGCCGCCACGCAACCGCCGCACTTCAGAAGCGCCGGCTGCTCGCCGCGTACGAACTCCGCAAAGTGCACCACGGCCCACACAAACAAGGCCAGATAAAGAGACTCGCCCATAGCCGTCGCCTGCATGTAGATGAGATTCGGATTCGCGCCATAGAGCAGAGCTGCCGCCCAAGCCACGATCTTCGCTGTGCCGTCTTCTGTCGCGCCACCGCTCATCAGCCCCCGCGCCAGGCGGAAGATGCCCATCACTCCGAAGACATAGCCCGCCATCGATGGAATCGAGCCCCCAGAGCCGTTCTGCCACATCCCCTTTGCGACAACGAACGGCATTATCAGTAAGTGAGGCAGCGGAAGCCACACCGTTCCCAACTGCAGCAGGCCGGGAGTTTTCGAATCGAAGACGCGGCGCGCGATGTTGATATGCGCCACGGCGTCGCCGTAGAGCAGCACCCCGCCGTGCCGGTAATAGAGGAGGAAGGAGAAGAACGAGACGAAAGCCGCCAGCCAGACCAGGCGCACGCTCTCGATATCGGACTTTGTCGGGGTTCTTGGCGGCGGTTGCTTCTTCATTCCAGGTGGGTGAGTTCGCGAAAGATCTGAAAGCGCTCGTCAATCTCTTCGCGGCTCAAGGATTGCAGCCGCTCCGTGCCAAAACTTTCCACGGCAAACGAGCCCATGACCCCGCCGTAGAACAGAGCCCGCTTCAGGACTTCGCGGCTCAACTCTTCCTGCGACGCCAAATAGCCCATGAATCCGCCGGCAAAGGAATCGCCCGCTCCGGTGGGATCTTTCACCTCATCGAGCGGCAGCGTAGGCGCGCGAAAAGGATGACGCCCCAGCCCAAACGCGCCTTCGCGGAAGAAGATCGTGGCTCCGTATTCGCCGTGCTTGATCACCAGCGCTTGCGGCCCCATGGCCAACACTTTCTTTGCGGCGCGCGGCAGATTTTTTTCCTCCGCCAGCATTTTTGTTTCGGTGTCGTTGATCAGCAGCACGTTCACCAGCTTCAGCGTTTCAGCCAGCTCCTTGCGGGCGCCCTGGATCCAGTAATTCATGGTGTCGCATCCGGTGAGCCGCACCCCGTTCATCTTCCGCCGCACGTTGGCCTGCAATGAGGGTTGAATGTTGGCTAGAAAAAGAAACTGAGAGTCCTCATATTCCTTCGGGATCTGTGGATTGAACTTCTCGAACACGTTCAGATCGGTGAAGCTCGTCTGGGCCTCATTCAAATTCTCGGCGTAAGATCCGCCCCAACGAAAAGTCTTTCCCGCGGCCCGCTCGATGCCCCGCGTATCCACTCCGCGCTTTTTCATGACGCTCTCATGCTCGGCCCCGAAGTCCTCGCCAACTACGGCCACTACGCGCACTTGCGTAAAGTAGCTGGCCGCCAGCGAGAAGTAGGTTGCTGCCCCGCCCAGAATGCCCTTCACGCTGCCGGAAGGTGACGCGACGTCATCAAAAGCAACCGATCCCACAACAACGATGCTCATCAGATGCGCCTCTTTCTCGTGAGTGGCCATCTGTCAGTGGCCAGAAAAACCGCAGCCGTCTTACTGACTACTCGGCACTGATCACCGACCACTCGCCTTCACATACTTTCCAATAATCAGCTTCAACTTCTTCTTCGTAGCGGCGGGGATCTTCTTGTGGTCCGTCAGAATCGCATGTGCCAGCGCCGACCCACACTTGCACGAACGCTCGCTCGGCATCGCCGCCACGGTGGCGCGCACTACCTTGGCTGCATTCTCCGCATTCTTGGCAAGCACTGACAGAATCTGATCGACCGTCACCGAGTCATGATGAGGATGCCAGCAGTCATAATCCGTCACCATCGCCACCGTCACATAGCACAGCTCGGCTTCTCGCGCCAGCTTCGCCTCTTGCAGGTTCGTCATGCCGATGACATCCATGCCGAGGTTGCGATACACATTCGATTCCGCCCGCGTAGAAAATTGCGGACCTTCCATGCACAGATAAGTTCCGCCCCGTTTGCCGGTGACAGCGGCTTTTTCACACGCCGCCTCGACGACCTCTGCCAGCTTCGCACAGACCGGATCGGCAAACCCGATGTGCGCCACCACGCCTCCGCCAAAAAAAGTATCCACGCGATGCCGTGTACGGTCGAAAAACTGGTCGGGGATCACAAAATCCAGAGGCTTGTGTTCCTCCTTCAACGACCCCACCGCCGAAACCGAAACAATCCTTTCCACCCCGAGCTGCTTAAAGCCATGAATGTTCGCGCGGAAGTTCAACTCGCTGGGAGAGATGCGATGACCGCGGCCGTGCCGCGCCAAAAACGCAACCTTTCGTCCCTCCAGCAAGCCGCAAACAAAAGCGTCGGACGGCGAGCCAAACGGCGTCTTCAGCCGTATCTCGCGAACCTTGGTCAGCCCCGGCATCGAATACAGCCCGCTGCCCCCGATGATTCCAATCTCCGCTCGATCCAGAAACATCCTCCGAAAGCCCGACGTCCACAGAACGGCGCCGCGCACCCCAAGCAACCCGCGATTATACAAGACCCTCCGGTCTACCCCCTGTCCCTCTGCTTCCTCTGTGTTCAAGATTCGTCAAAACGGAGAATGAGTCGAACCGGCGACACGCAAATTACAATCCTCCCATGCGATGTCCCTCAACTCTCCTCGCGCTAGCGCTGCTAGCGTCAGCTGCGTCCGGCCAAAACATCCCGAAGTCTAGCCCGCGCTCACTTACGGTTCCCCTCACGCTCGACCACAACCATATCGTGATCGACGTCGATCTGCTTTTACCCGACGGCTCAACCACGCGGCTTCGCGGCTGGGTCGACAACGGCAATCCAGATCTCTGGATGTCGCAGCGCGTAGCCGGCATGATCGGAGCGACTCTGACCTGCGACGGGCACACCTGCTCAGCCAAGCCGCCGCGGGAGATGATGATCGGAGGCATGCCCATTACTCTCTCCGATATCAAAGCAGCGAATATCCCGCCCAAGTCCGACGGGGTCGCGGCAGAGATAGCTCCTGGCATGTCCGCCGAAATCAATCTTCCCTCGACCGTGCTGCGGAACTATGACGTCCTTATCAACTTGCCAGACCACGAGTTCAGCATTGGCCAGCCGGGCACTCTAAAGTTCAACGGCGTAAAGACGAAGATGCAGGTAAGTCCGGATACCGGTCTCATTCAGATTCCCAGCAAGATTGAAAACAAGAACTACAGCCTCGGCCTCGACCTCGGCTCCTCCTTCAGCTTCTTGTCGGGGGAATTGTTTGACAAGCTAGAGTCGAGTCATGCCGAGTGGCCGCGTATGACGGGAGCGGTCGGTCCCGTCAATAGCTGGGGAACTGCGGACGAGCCAAAGTGGAGGCTGATGCGCCTTGACCGCTTGCAGTATGGTCCGCTCTTTCTCACCAATATCGCGGTGGCGGAGTTTCCCAAAGATGCCGCGCCCCCGTTTGAAAACCGCGGCGCTCCTTCATCCGCCGGCCTGCTCGGTACGAGCGCGTTGATCAACTACCGCGTCGGCATCGACTACGCACACTCGACCGTCTACTTCGACATCGGGCGGACCTTCAACTTTCCCGACTTCGATGTCGTGGGAGTTATCCTTCGTCCCGAAGCCGACGGACGCTTCACCATCATCGGCGTCGCGGACTTCGAGGGCGAACCCTCGGTCGCGGTGGGTCCCGATGGCATCCAACCCGGCGATCATCTGCTGGCTGTCGACAACATCCCCGTTCCGGGCTCGACCATGGGACAAGTCTGGTCTCAACTCGTAGGCTCCCCCGGGCAGGAACGCCAACTAACTATCGAGCGCGCCGGTAAGCAATTCACGGTCATCGCCAGAGTCCGACACTTTTTAGGCGAGGCGACGGCCGACGATGAATCCAGAGGAAAAAAGTCTAAGAAGAAATGATGCCACAGCTGCGAAATTACTTCCCCGCCCCGAACACTTCCCGCTCCAGCGTTTCCGTGGTCGATGCATCCAGGCTCTCGCTCACCAGCACGGTATCGCCTTGCTCCTCGATCAGCACCGTGCCTTCTTCGGTAGTCCATGTGTGCCGGCCTCTGAGCGCGCCAGGTTCGGAATCGTGCGGCGCCGGCGCCTCGGGAGAAGAAACACGCCCCACTTCCTCCGCCTTTTTATAACGCTGCTGCAGCGACTGCGCATAAATCTCCGCGAACTCCGCCGCCTTCTCTGTGCTCGACCAGCGCGAGACATACATCAGCCCCAGCGGCAAGTGATTGCTGCGATCACCAGCGGCGTTGGCCTTGGGAAGCGCGGCATAGTAATACCCGCCTCGCCACTCCGGATACATCTGCTCCGACAGTTTCTTCCCGGCGTACTGTTCGATCAGCACCGCCACATCGAACTCGCCCATCCCGCCAATATCGAACTTCGTATAGTCCTTGAAAATGCGCTTGAACTCCGGCACGCTCATCGGCTCGATCTGTTCCCCGGCGATGTAAGTTTCCGGCTGCATGATCTGCCGCGTGGTGTGTGGAGGTTTGGCGAGTACGCCGGCATACGCCTTCTGCTTGCCGCCTTTCTCCATCAACTTCACAATAAACTTCATGCCATAGCTGTACGGAAAGGTTAGCGATTCGCGAAGAAAAATCGGAGCGTCTTTGAACACCGTGGAGTCGTCGGTTCCATTTTCCATCTGCGACTCCATGGTTTCCACGAGATCCTGCGAATCCACCACCGACTTTCCTACCGGGGCCAGTTCGTATTCCAGCATCATGGTCTCGGCCTGTCCTTCGATCACCGCTTCGCGCGCGTTGTCCATCTCGTCGTTTTCAATATCGGCGGGCGTCGGATTCTTTCTGATCTCGCCCAGATCCTTCTCGCCCCGCTTCATCCACTTGTCGAGGCCGACAGACTGATCCTGCAGGGCGTGGGTCAACTCATGCGCGATCACCGGCTCCTGCTCTTCCATGGGAACCCAATCCAGAAGGTTTACGGTCTTCGTTTTGGGATCGTAATATCCCGCCACTTGTTCGCGGAGCAGCGCCACCAACAGCTTTTCCAGTTCGAAGTCGCGCGGCAGCAGACCAAATTTCTTCAGCACCAGCTCTGAGCGCTGCAATCGCTTTACGTCTTCGTCCTTCATATGTTTGGTTAGATAGGCGACGACCTCGTCGCGGCTGGTCAGCCGGCGCTTGACTTCCTTCTTGATCGCCAACCCCGTGTGCTGGCTGTCGAACGTCAGAATCTCGTCGACCGAGTGAAACAGCTCCTCCGCCTGGCGCGGCGTAATCTTCACCTCTTCTTTGGGCTGAGGGGGAGGCGATTGCGCGGGGTGGGCGCTCTTAGCCGGCTGCTCCAGGGCTTGACCTTGATCCTGATTCTGCGGCGTGGCTGCGGGGGTCTGCGGCCAAGCTGCGGCCCTAAGGCCCGTCGACAGCACAACCGCAAGAAACAACCTTACACAGGCGTTGCCGAGCCGTTGAACGATATCCATTAGCATCGAGTCTACCCTTTTTCCCTATGGCGAATCACAGCGGCTCATGCCTGATTCGTTCTTTTGGCTTGTTGCGGCACGGCCGAAGCCGTGCCCTTCCCGGTCAGAGTCAAAATCAAGATCAACGTCAACGTCAAAGGCAGCGGACGGGGGCGTCCGCTCTACACGCGCGCGAAGTCGATGTAGCCGTGTTGCACGTCGGTGCGGATCAGCTTGACTCGAAGCTTGTCTCCTACATCGACGCCTTGCGCGCCTTGTGCGAGCAATCCCTCGACGTGGGCTTGCAGAGCGCGAACGAAGGTGCCGTTCGGAGTTACGCCGGTGACGATCGCGTCAAAGAGGGCGCCGATGCGGTGTTGCATGGCGACCGCGGCCAGGCGCTTCGACATTTCGCGTTCGACGTGGCGCGCGGCGTCCTCTTTCTGGGTGCAGTTGGCGGCGATGGCGGAGAGTTCGTCGTCCGAGTAAGGATTGGGCTGGCCCGCCAGAATGGCCTTGATGAGGCGCTGAGTAACGACGTCGGGGAAGCGACGGTTGGGAGCGGTGGAGTGAGTGTAGTCCTGCACGGCGAGGCCGAAGTGGCCGGGTGAGGAATCGCCGGGGCGCTCGAGCACATATTCTCCGGGACCGATCAGCTTGATGACGGCGAGCGACAGGTCGGCAAAGTGATCGGGATCGGCGGCTTTTCGCTTCAGCAGAAAATCGTTGAGGGCTTTGGAATCCGGTTCTGGTGGAAGTTTCTCGCCGTATTCGGTGGCGAGTTGCTCGATGCGGTCCCAGCGCTTGGGCGTTTTCACAATGCGGCGCAAGGACGAAACCTTTTCGAGCATGCGGGCCACCACGCCGTTGGCCGCGATCATGAAATCTTCAATCAGATCGGTGGCGTGATTTTTCGGCTGCAGCGCCACGTCGACCACCTGTGCATTCGAAAGCAAAGGATACAATTCGTCGGTCTGAAGGTTGAGCGCTCCATTTTCGAAGCGTTGACTCTTCAACTTCTGGGCTACGTCATTCTGCATGTGCAACTGAGTTTGCAGATCGGTGGAAGCCGCTATCTTCGCCGGTGCTGCTGCCGTGCCTTCGAGCCAGGCGCCCATCGAGTTGTATTGCAGCTGCGCACGGTTGCGAACCAGGGCGCGGTAGACATCGCCGGAGGCCACGTGTCCGCCGGTATCAACCACGAATTCGATGACCACGCTCAAGCGATCCTGATTTTCGAGCAGGGACGACTTGCCGGTGGAGAGCTCTTCGGGCAGCATGGGGAAATTGCGGACTCCGGCGTAGACGGTTGTAGTCTCGCGGGCGGCATGTAGATCGATCGCGGTCTGCTGCGGAACGAAGGCGTCTACGTCGGCGATGCCGACGAGAATCTTCACATCGCCGTTGGGCTGCGGTTGGGCAACTTCAATCTGGTCGAGGTCGCGGGAGGTGTCGTTGTCGATGGAAGACCAGAGCAGATTGCGCAGGTCGGGGATGTTTTTTCCAGCAACGACTGCGGGAGGGTTCGAGCGCAAGGCTTGCAACTGCTGCTGGACTGCGGGCGGGAAGTCGGGATCGAAGCCGTGCAGGCGCATAACTTGGAGTGCGGCGGCTTGTAGATCGGGTTGAGTTTGGTTGGGCATAAAGTGTCATGAGCGTTCAGTACCCAGCACCTAGTACCTAGTCTCACGCTGCGGCAGTCACAATCGAACTCAATGTTCAGTGTCAGCTAGTGGGTACTAGGTACTGGGTACTGACTTACTCGGTGACCACCGCCTTCACCAGGTTGCGCGGGCGGTCGACGTCGTATCCTTTTTTTGTGGCCACGTGATAGGCGAAGAGTTGCAGCGGGATCACCTCGACGATCGGCAAGAGTAATTCGGGCGCGGCGGGGACAAAGAATACATCGTCGGCGATGCCCGTGATCTCGCGATCTCCCTCGGTGGCTACGGTCACCAACTGGCCGCGCCTGGCTCGAACTTCCTTCATCACTTCGAGAGTGCGCCGGTAGCGCAGCACGGAATCGGGATCGTTGTGATCGCAGGTCGCAAGTACGACGACCGGAAGCTTTTCGTCGACCAGAGCGTTGGGGCCGTGCTTCAGCTCACCGGCGGGATAGCCTTCGGCGTGAGCGTAGGAGATTTCCTTAAGCTTGAGCGCTCCCTCGCGCGCAATGGCGTAATGGACGCCGCGTCCGAGGTAGAGGAATTTTTCGGCCCGTAGATGCGTGGCAGCGAACCGCTCGGCAAGATCGTCCCAGGCACGAAGGTTTTGGTCGATGGCTTCGGGGAGTTGCAGGAGGCGCTGCAGATAGGAGCGGGTGACCTCGGAGGTCATGCGGCCGCGCTTGCGCGCCAGAAACAGCGCCATCAGATAAAGAATGGTGACTTGTGTGGTGAAACTCTTGGTCGCAGGAACGGCAAGTTCGGGGCCGGCGCCGGTAATCAGGGCTGCGCTGGCTTCACGAGGGATGGTGGCTTGCGCTACATTCGACACCGCGATGGTCTTTACGCCGCGAGTCAAGGCTTCGCGCTGGGCGGCGATGGTGTCGGCGGTTTCGCCGGATTGCGTGATCACCATCACGATGGGATCGACAGCGGCGTGAGTGGAGCGATAACAGTACTCGCTGGCGTATTCGACGTCGACGGCGACGCCGGAAAGATCTTCGATCATGATTTCGCCGGCGAGTCCGGCGTGGCGGCTCGAGCCACTGGCGGCGATGATCAGCTTCTCGAAGGTGAGCAGCGCATTTTCGACGGCCAGCAGTTCACCGGGGAAGAGAATGTCCTGGTTGCGATGCTGCTCGATGGTTTTCGCGATGGCCTGGGGCTGCTCGTAGATCTCCCGGCGCATGGCATGGGAAAAGGCGGTGGAGTTGGTGGTGGCTGGAGGCATGATCGACTGCGGCGAGGGTAAATCATTTGCCGCGGATGGAGCAAACTGGGTTGTTTTAGCGGCAATTGGAGCTTGGCTGCCTTTCAATCGCGATAACTTCGGTAACTGGTTTCGGGTTACGAGACTGCCTAAAATATCTTCAATGCCCGAGGGAATTCAGCGCTGTCCTCGAACCAAGATGGTGTTGCCGCTGCGGGTGTGGACGCATGAGGGCGACGGCGAAGCTCTGCCTACGCAATTGGCTCATACTGTCGAAATCAGTCACCTCGGCTGCCGGCTGGGCGGGCTGCGCACTGAACTCTCTCCCGGCCAGACCATCACTTTGCAGCGGGGGCAGCAGAAAGCTGCGTTCCGCGTGATCTGGAGCAGACAACTGGCGGCCAACGAGAATCAGGCTGGAATCGAAGCGCTGGATTACGGAAAAGATATTTGGGCGGTGGAACTGCCGCCGCCATCTTTTGTTCCCAGGAAGCCAGAGGCGGTTGCCACTCGGCCCGCGGATCGAAAGTCGATTCTCGTCTCGGGACATCCCCGCCTGCGCTGGAGCTATGGATTGCTGGTGATTGGCTTGGTCCTCGGGATGTCTGTCTTTTGCCTGATGTTCTACGGTTCTAACGGAATGGCGCTTCGGCCACCGGTTCCGGCTGTGCCGACCGCGCAGGAACTTGCTCGCCTTGCTCCCAAGCCACGTCTCGCGCCGAGTTCGCTCACAAGGACCTGGGACAGTTCCGCGCCGCATTTGCAGGTCGCCGAAGTGCCCACCGGACACATTGTCTATCCCGTGGCACCGGACAGCGGCATCCGCGGCAAGGTTCAGCTGCAGATCCTCATCGCGGCCAACGGACTGGTCAAGCAGATTCACGCCCTCAGCGGCCCACAAACGCTGGCCGAAGCGGCGGCAGAAGCCGTGCGCCTCTGGCACTACAGTTCGTTTCCCGGAAGCACTCACGCCGAACGGGAGACCAGCGTCACCGTGAGCTTCCTCGGCCCCGACGCAGTGTTCCTACAGTTCCCTTCATCGAACGCTCAGGCGAGCGCGGAACCGGGCAAGGCCGAGTAAGACCCAAGTCCGTTGTGCATCCCCATCTCCAGGCGCTCGCAGCACTCAAAATTCACGTGAGATAATTGACGTAATCGCAGCGGCCCCGTAGCTCAGTTGGATAGAGCAGCGGTTTCCTAAATGGTCAGAATCCAACCGCGCCCTTTCTTTTCAGTGATTTACGTGCGCTCATTTCCGCTGATTTCTGTGCTTTTCGGGGGTGTTCGGCAGACTTTAGCCGACGAATAGCCGACAGAATATCGTTGGTTATTTTTCAACCAACTCTGAGAAATGACGGCGGTTTTCAGTGAGTCGAGCCTTGAGTTGACAATGTTTGAGGTGACACGCTGCGACGAAAACGCAAAGCCTGTCGTGCAGCTTTTCCAAACCATCCAATCGCGCACAGATGGTTTTAGCTGCAAATTTATCTTTGGCGAGGAGAATGGTTAAGATCGACCACCAAGGATGACCGGTGACGTTCGAGAGGACATCAGATGGGAGAAGCATCACGCAATCCACCTTTCTCCCGCTGCTGGCAGTTCAGCGGTCAGGTGATTTGCGGTGCCGTTACTTTCAGCGTCGCTATAGGTTGATGATTCCCGGACTACCAGAGCCGGGTCTACATGCGTGCAAAGGTAGTGGCAGGTAATGCACTCTCAGTATACGCCCGGTTTTTTCAAATCCACAATAAAATGTGGATGCCTTTTTTGTTGTTTCGCTTTTCCTTCATCGCATATTCAATTCCCTGTAACCCCATAAGAATCAGCGTAGCTCCACGGTGCGAAATCGTACATTCGATGGCACCAAAGTGACTTCCTTGCGCCTGGCGCGGTTGCTAGTCTGAGTGTGGAGGTGGTCAATGGGTAAGTTCATCGGTGATCCTGAAGGTGCGCCTGAGGAAGTTTCTAGACGGGCAAGACGCGAAAGACAAATCTGGGAATTGATTAAGGAACATTTTGACGAACTGGCAGCGACAGATGAGGAAATCGCTATGGCTGAGAAGGAGTTGTGGAGCAAGCCGGGGCTTGCTCAGGAGTGGCTCTGCTTAACCAATACGAAGAAGACCGCAGTCAACACACTATACATGTGCATTGCCGTTGGCAACCTGCGTTTGAGTCGTCGAAGTTGAAAAAAAACATCACTCTTCTATCTTCTGCCACTCGATAGCAAATTTTATTTTTCTGTCGTCTACATGGTTTCCTTGACCATACGTTTGAACCACACGACTCTCGTAGTGGCAGTGTTTAGAGCCTAACGGCGCACTGTCCCACTCGCAATCATGTGGTTTGGGGTCTTCATATACATTTTCAAGCTCAACGTTGTGGTTAAACGCAACCCAACCTCTATACGAAACTCCAAAGTTGGTTAGATAAGAGCCAATACCAAGAATGGCCAGTACCGCAATTGCCCATCCGACAGTTTCTTTAAGCTTGCGTTTCGTCTTCTCCCACGCCGGGTATTTGCTTCTGTCGTTCATTGCTCTCATTCCACCCAATAGGCCCTTGTCAGTGCTTCGATTTAGGTGTGTGGTGTAATTCGATTTTGAGATATTGGAGGTTGCTTAGCGACGATAGGTTGACTTGACTTAGCTGCTGCTTCTCGACCTCATACCCATCCTTGCTCACTGTCACATTGTCATAGGAGGTCACGAAGTTCAGAGTTGCGAGACCATTTGTATTCGTGACAACAGATTGAGCCACTGAACCCCCGAGCGAGACGGGCACCTGTTGCGGTTTCTCCAAATCTACCTTCGCATTTGCTATTGGTTCGTGAGAATCTGCATCCTCCACCCCGACACTAAGTGTGACCGCGAATCCGACTGACTGGGAAGGGCCGAATATGGTTTCCGACCCCGTGCTGCCCGAACTTGCAGGTAAAGTAGGAACTCCGTTCTTGCCTTTATCTCCACAAGCATTGTGAATGGCACCCTGAGGGTCATCAAGCCAACCTATTTTGACGAAAAACTTTAGATTCTTGCAGGTGTCTTCCTCATCACCATTTGTCTTGATCACTGACAGCACCAAATCTGATTGAGAACGTACACGTTCGGCATTTGCCGATGCGTCGTTGCTTAAAATGTTGGTGATGATATTTCCAAACAACCCTATGGCCGCGACGTAAATTGCAATTGTCACAGGGTTGAACCACTTTGAGGTCCTTCCTTCTTTCTCTTTCGCGGCGACTTCACGCTCTTTTGCTGAAACCTCACGCTCCTTCAAACCGAGTTCGGCTTGCTTCAATTGATACTCTCGGTCGTCCATCATGGCCGGATTCTAGCACCGCTCGGCGGGAAAAAAGAACGGCGGTTTACGGTTGCTTTCTTGGTGCGATTTGCTAACAATGGGAGAAGACACAATCGCAACACTTAACACAAAACGGCGAACTTTCCCAACTCCCTAAAGGGGTATGGGGAGGGTTTGCATTGTGTTTCAAAGTCGCTTACAAACAAGCAAAAATGAAGCGGTTATCAACTTGGCTCATTGCGGCTGAGGTCGTAGTTCTCCACGCCTACGAACTCTGGCACCTGATCCGAGTGTTGTTCTTTAATAGCGTCTGCCGGTAAAGGTAGTTGCCGGGTGATTTTTGACCCTTTGGAATTTGTTTATTTCAAGGGATCAAAGAGTGCGTCTTCAGATTACGCGCTCCTTTTATTGACTCTCAGGCTTGACGTAGCGTGCAAGGTTGCTTGCCCACGGTTCACCATTTTGTTGATCTGCCCAATGACCTTGTTGAGATTGTCAGGCGAGATCATCCCCTCAACGTGAACATGCACCGTGGTTCCACCACCCTCTTGACCAATGGCCTGGCCAATCGTTCGCATCGCTTGCGGATCATCCAATGGGAGAACAGCCTCGCGCTTTCCCGATTCCTCGCCAATCAGCGCAAGCGTTGGAGCGGAGATTAGACCCCCATCGAGCACTCACGCCGAACGGGAGACCAGCGTCACCGTGAGCTTCCTCGGCCCCGACGCAGTGTTCCTACAGTTCCCTTCATCGAACGCTCAGGCGAGCGCGGAAGCGGGCAAGGCCGAGTAAGACCCAAGTCCGTTGTGCTTCCCCATTTCCAGGCGCTCGCGGCTCTCAAAATTCACGTGAGATAATTGTCTTAATCGCAGCGGCCCCGTAGCTCAGTTGGATAGAGCAGCGGTTTCCTAAACCGTTGGTCGGCGGTTCGACTCCGCCCGGGGCCCCCAGGATTTCGCCGGTAATCGCGGCGTCCACCGTCGCCCACCCAAAACTGACCGAGAGATCTTCGAATGAGCAGGCTCGCCGGCCACTGCGCGGCGGGTTTGGACTAGCTTGGCGGGCTTCAGCGGCCGGCGGCGGCAGACAGGGCTTTCAAAATGCACTGATCAAATTCGGCGGCGAATTGTTCCAGCCTGGCTTCTGTGGCGAAATCATCCATCGAGTCCAGAGTCGTGGCGCCGTGATCGTTGTCGTTTGAGCCTAGGGATCCGCAGTAGCGGCCATCGGCCGAATAGACGTCGGCAGTAAAGCGGGTGCCGTAATCAGGCGTACCGCGGTCGGTCACGAGCAGCCGAATTCCGTCGTTCAGCTCCACAAGGCGCTGGTTCTTCTTTACCATGACGCGCGTCCTCCTCTTATTTTTAGCTGAGGGCACAGAGACGGTGAAAGTTACTTTCGGGTGCGGGGAAATGACGCGGGGAGTTGTGGCAGACAGATGCTGCGGAGCTTACGGCGCGGCTTAAAGCCGCGCCCTTTCAAAGCACTGCTAAGCGGGCGGCGCTATGGTTGCCCCCCGGCCCTAATGGGCTGGCGCCGGTTGTGGAGCGGCTTGCGGCGCCGTTGCACTGGGGGCGGCGAAGTTTACCTTCGGGACTTCGCGCGAAGCTGGGGTTGCTTCGAAGTAGGCTTCATTGGGTTTGAATCCGGCTATGCCGGCGAAGAAGCTGTTGGGGAACTGCTGGACGTAGGTGTTGTAATCCTGCAGGGTGTCGTTGTAGCGCTTCCGTTCGACAGCGATGCGGTTCTCGGTGCCGGCGAGTTCGTCCTGCAGCCGGAGGAAGTTTTCGTTGGATTTCAACTGCGGATAATTCTCGACGACCACGAGCAGGCGGCCGAGAGCGCCATCGAGTTGGCCGTTGGCAGCGATTTTCTCCTGGGGTGTGCCGGCGGAAAGCAAGGCCGAGCGGGCTTTGGCGATGTCGCCGAAGACTGTGACTTCCTGCTGGGCGTAACCCTTCACAGTCTCCACGAGGTTGGGGATTAAGTCGGCGCGGCGTTGCAGAACGATATCGACCTGCGACCAGGCGGCCTTCACCGCCTCGTTTTTCTGGACCAGCGTGTTCTTCACGCTCACGTATTGACCGAAGGTAAAGAGCACAATCAGCAAGATGATTGCGATTATGACGACTACTGCGATTAGGGCTTTGCTCATAAGAGTCTCCTGACGCTCCGAGGAAGTTTAGCAGGCTCC
>Ga0074045_10001015_pt1 | contig 27341 bp, 23 predicted proteins | sample BogForMeECP23OM2_FD_94442 | JGI IMG/M metagenome (GOLD analysis project Ga0074045, IMG submission 94442) | Bog forest soil microbial communities from Calvert Island, British Columbia, Canada - Bog Forest MetaG ECP23OM2 | ecosystem: Environmental > Terrestrial > Soil > Wetlands ...
CGGTATCGTAAACCGAGGGTCGTCGGTTCAACCCCGACAGCCGGCTCCATTTTCTTGCCTGGGAGGTATCCTGCCGACCGCTATCGGCAATGGCCTCAAGGCTGGCCGCCCGCCGGATCAATATGGGTGGCTGATCAAAGCACCTGTTCGACTCCAAAAGGCTTAATTATTCAGTATCCAATCGCCAAAACGGTTCACAAATGTCTCGATATTGGTTGACGTGCTATCGGTTTTTTGAGCCAGGGTTGTATTGGTATGAGCTGTTGGGTAACCAACAACTACCCACCCAAAATGCCTAGGAGAAAACGCAGTGAGGAACAGATTGTATACGCGCTCCGACAAGTGGCACAGGGCGCCAAGATTGGAGATGATTGCCGCCAGCTCGGGGTATCCGATCAAACGTACTTCCGCTGGAAGAAGTAGTATGCCGGGCTAGGTCAACGGTCGCCCAAGAAACGAATGCCTGAACGAGAACCTCTTCTTCGACCTGGTTGACGTTAGGGAAAAACTTGAGTCCTGGCGCAACGACTACAATCCCTTGCGACCGCAAGGGTCTCTGGGCGTATTCTGCCGGAGGCAGATGGCCCAGTGAGCCATGAGGTCGCAGTCCAACACATCCTCCACCAGCGGAAAACTAACGCCCCCACTGGCTCGACAAGCGCAGGCACTTCAAAACCCATCCAGACCGACATAGTGGGTGGCTCGAAGAGGTGGATCTGCTCAACTCAACAGAGAGGGGTGCCAGAAAAGTATGACTATCAAAGAAAGAATATTAAGTGCGCTCACTTGGGCCGTTCCCGATTACGTTCCTCTTACGATATACGAAGACCTCCTGCCGCGAGGAATTGCGGAGCGGCAGCTTCGAGAAGCAGGGCTCGGACTGATAACGCGATTGCCGGCGCATAATGTGGAACATCGCCAAGTTAAAATCACTACCTGCGAATATTTCGAGCGCGGCCAGAAGTTGAGGCGGCGCAGCATCAATACGCCTGTGGGCGAGGTGTGGCAAACACTCGAGTCTGATCAAGCCTACGCGTCGATTTGGATTCGCGAACACTTCATCAAGAGGCCGGAAGATTATGCCGTCATGGAATATTACGTGCGCGACGGCGTATACCAGAACAACTACGGGGCAATCCGCGAGGCAAACCGGCGAACGGGTGACGATGGCCTCGTTATTGTGCGGGTGGGGAAGACTCCACTGCAGGAGATGCTTTACCAAATGCTCGGTTACGAACAGTTTGCGGTGGATTTTTACGAAAACAGGGAATTGTTCGAAAACCTACACTCTGCGATGGTCAGGCGGTACCAGGAATTGTACGAGTTCGGCGCCAATGCACCTGTGGAGGTCCTACAGTTGGCTGATAATGTCACCGCAGAAGCAATTGGACCGGAGAGATTCCAGAACTACCTCATGACGGAATACGCTAAATTGAAGGCGCGTCTCGCAGGGACGGGGAAGCTGCTCGCCGTGCATATGGACGGTCATTTGCGCGGCTTAGCGGACCAGATCGCGCGATCCGGCTGCGACATTATCGAAGGAATGACGCCTCCGCCCATGGGCGATGTTTCCGTCCGCGATGCTCGTCTAGTATGGCCCACGAAGGCACTATGGCTTAATTTTACCAGCTCCGTGCATTTGGAGTCCCCCGAACGGATTGAAGCGCATACACGCCAACTACTGAGCGAGGCGGGAAGCAAACGAGGCCTCGTCATCGGCGTCACCGAAAATGCGCCGCTCGAAGCACTGGAGCGGAGCTTATTCATTATAGCCCGAATACTTCGAGAGACCACCTAACACTAGGCACATTTGGCCTCGATACTTACGCGACTCGACAGAACGGTGAATACACTGGAGCCAGCTTGGGAGGGCGTCAACTAGGCCGGGTGGAGAACGCGCCTGCACGCTGGCTAGAGCGTGGGGCGACCGCAGCCGAAAAAGCGGCAATCCGCACGTCGAGCGCTAGTCCGCGTCGTAGACTTCGACAAGCGCCACGCCCGTGTCGCCGGACGCGCCGCTCACCTGGGCGGTGTACGCGCCGGGCGAGAGGGTAACGAGGATCGCGGAATCGGCGCTACCGATCGTCCAGGCGAAGGCGCCCACACCCGCCGCAGCCGCTTGGATGGCCGGTGCGTTCGCCGAGCTGCCCCAACCCGTGTTTTGTGCCAGGACGGAGCCCGACGAATCGAAGAGCTTGAGCGCGGGGTCTGGGAGCGTGCCGGATACGCCAAAGGGCGCGAGGGCCGGCCCGCTGGCACGGATGAGGATGCTCTTCGGCTGGGTGCCGCCCACGACAAAGCCCGCGATCTGAATGCTTTGACCTGTGCCGACCAAAGAGCGCGTGGAGATGTTGATCATGCGCACGGACGCCGCCGGCGCATCGCAATCGTAGACCTCAGCCAGGGCGACTCCCGTGTCGCCCGAAGCCCCGCTTATGAGGGCCGTGTATGCGCCCGGCTGGAGGGTCGACAGGATCGCCGAGTCCTTGCTGCCAATGGGCCACGAGAAAGCCCCGGCCAGGGACGCCGCGCCCTGGATGTCGGAGACGTTCGGGGCGGTACACCACCCCGTGTTCAGCGCCACAACCGTTTGGTTCGCGTCTACAAGCGTAAGCGACGGATCCGCCAAGGCCCCGGTAAGGTTAAAGGAGGCCAGCGACGGCCCATTCGCGCGGATGAGCACGGTCTTGGGCTGGGTGCCCCTGACCACGAACCCGGCGATCTCGACGCCCGAGCCTGTTCCTACGAGGGACCGCGTCGAAATGTTCATGAGGCGGTTGGCTTGGCTCGGAGGGGCGCCCGGCGGGATGACGAGGAGCGAGGTGCTCTGCGACGGCACCGTGAGGGAGACCGTGCCGGCCGACACCGGGACGTCGGCCAGCCGGGCGATCGACGTCTGCGAGGCTGAGTTGATCTGCCATGCCTGGGCAGCGCCTCCGGCGGAGAAACTGGCAATCGAGAGCGTCACCGGGGTCGAACCCGCCTGCTTGTTGATCACCATGACGGTGAGGGCCCCGTCGGAGGATCGCACCGCGGCGAAAGCCGAGAGGTTGTCCGGGTTTGCCACCGTGGCCGACACGCTGACGTCGCCGAAAGTCGAGTTCTTGCCGTCGTAGTTGCGGTAAATCTGGCTCGCCAGATACGTGACGTAAGTCGTCGCCGGTGTGGTCGAGGTGTTCTTGGCCACCGTCCAGCGGGTGGCCAGGTCGATCCCCTCCCTTCCATAGATCCCCAGGACGTCCGCCTGCGTCGTGGCGCCGTTCAGGTTCTCCTCGTCGCCCCAGTTGTACTCCGTGAATCCGATTTGGAGGCCGGGGTAGTACTGGTTCACCATCGCCTTGAGCGAGGGAATCCAGTTGATGACCCGCCCGTTGATACCGATGTCCCCGTACCACTCGGGGTCCTGGTAGTTCGGATCCCAGAGGATGCGCGTCTGGCGGTTGCGAAGCTGCTGCCCCGACGCGCTGTCGTCGCTCCCGTCGGGAAGGTCGCTGTACCCGTGCACCGTGAATACGTCGATGAGCTGCGTGCCCGTCTGCTGCTTGTAGGCCTGGAGCTGTTGAAGGAGCCAGGGGTAGTAGTACGTCTTGCCATGGGTGTTGTAATCGGACGTGGCCGCAGAGAAGCCGTTAGCCTGGTCGAGGCCGCTGGCGTACATCGCCCACCAGCCCCACTCCTCGGGCCCGACGATCTTCGCCTTGGGATCCACTGCGCGGATCGCTGTCGCGTAGGAGCTGATCTTGGTGAAGAGCTCCTCGTCGGTTGTGGGGATCGGATGAACATCGCGCTGCGTCGAGTCCCAAAGCGACGGCTCGTTGTCGAGGATGTAGTATTTTATGCCTCCCGAGGTCGATGCGTCGCCCAGCGTGCTGACGAAGTGCGTGACCCACCCCTGCTGGATGGCGGTGCTGTTCGCCACGCCCGTATCGTGGGGATCGTTGCCGGTGATGTTCTTGCCGGTCGCAGCGCTCACGCCGTTGCCCGCGTCCGGGTTCCAGGGGTCGGTCGCCGTCTGCGCCCCGTACTTCTTCACGGGAAAGCCTTCCAGCGTGGTCCGTCCGGGACCGAGGTTCGCCACGTAGTCGAGCATGGGAATGGTGATCAGGGGCTCCGCTCCGTTGTTTGCCGAGCGTGTGGTGGCAACAAACGCATCGGCCGAGCCGCCCGGCGCCCCGGGGCCGTCCGGATACGTCTCAAAGTACCAGTCGTTGTCCGCGGAATGCGCATCGATCTGCCAGTTGTAGCGGGAGGTGGCGTTTCCTCCCCACCGGTTGAGCGGCGCGTCGAGCGCGGCCATGTCACTGGCGTCGCCGTAGCAGATCCCGTAGATGTTCGAGTTTATGCGGTGCCGGTTAGCATTCGCATCCACGGCGACCGTGGTCGGCGGATTCTGGCCTAGGGCCGTTGCCGCGAGGAGGAGCAAGGCCAACGAGTGGCCGACGATGCGCCGTCTCACCAAGTTAGGCACCATTAGCGAGACATGCAGGCGGCGCAGCGATGAGCGTATTCCAGAATCCTCCGCGCCTTTCGACGCTCTCGGTCGGCAGAGCGTCGGGCTCCTGTTCGCACGAAGCAGGATGAACCTGCCAAAAGTGCTCTCATCAAGCGGCGGCGGGATCATAAGGTGCTTAGGTCTTATACCATCTTGCCTGCAATGATTGAACGCATTCCTTCAAAGCAGGCTGATGAATATGGGTCCCTCACTCAGGATACTTTGAATCAGATCTGTCCCGCTGCTTCAGACGCACAAGCAAATAGCTCCATCCCAACAGTCTACGAAAAAAGGCGTCAATATCGTCTAAAGAGGGATCGAACGAAGGCCAATCTGGAAACGGCACATGCCGCGATAGCAAACGCAGCTGAACGCTGCGTTCCCAGCGTACGGGCTTGCGGGAATCATTCTCCGCGTGCTCAGGGTTCTTGTGAAGGGCCGCGGCTCTGCAGGGCGCCGGCGTCGCGTTTGCCCGGGGTGGCACGCGGCCGGTAAATTCCGCAAATTGCGGCCCCGCAAACTCCCAGGCACGCAATTCGTCGATGGTAGTGCGCGCGTCGGCGAAAGTGCCGAGACAGAGACGAAGGAAGGCGGACTTCCCTTTGAAGAAGGGCTTGCCGGGCCCTCCGCCCACGAGCACGTCACTGGGATTGTCGAGACCGGCTGCGATGACTTTACCCATGAGCGCTCCCCCATGCTGGCCGTCGACTTGGTAATGCTCCCAGAACGCCTGGGCCATACAAGTGCGCGAGTGCACCATTCAAAGAATTCTTGCCGAAAATTGGCAGAAAAACGCCCTTTTCTGAAGGTCTTGGAGCTCTTGAAGCAGGAGCCTCACTCGCAGCCAGTGAGGGTATGCAGTATCGTAAACCAAGGGTCGTCGGTTCAACCCCGACAGCCGGCTCAGTCCCGATCAGTCTTCAAGGACCAGCGCCCGCAGGTCGGACAGCTCGACCGGCTTGTAGAGGATCCTGCTGACCCCGAGCTGCCTGTACTCGTCCGCCACCTCGCGGTTCAGTTCCGAGCTCACGATCGCGATTCTGCCCGGGTACCCGATCTCGCGAAGCTTGATCACGAGCCCGATGCCGTTCAGTCCCGCCATGTGATGGTCGGTGATGACGATGTCAAAGGAGCTCGGATTGGCCGCAATCCGGTCGAACGCGTCCGACCCGTCCGCTACGCATTCGACAGTGTGGCCCGCGCTGGAAAGCGCGAGCTGGGCCACATCGCGCAGTTCGCGCATGTCGTCCACGTACAGAACGCGCCTCGTCTTTGTGGATACGTCGTTTTTCTCTATGGTGGGCGACTGCATGGCGGTAGAACCGTAGTGTCTGATAAGAAAATCGATTGACCCGGGAAAGCGAATGTTGTTTCCGCGAAAATCGCTAAAAAATGGCGAATCGGGACCGGAAATTGCTTCGCTAGTTCCGCGGGATCTGCTCGTCGGGCATGCCGCCCTGCAATCTTGAGCGCAGGATGATCGCGTCGATCTCGGTCCGCAGTATCTGCTGAAGGAGGACGAGGCGGCGGTTGACGTCTAGGGTCTCGAGAAGCTGCTGCTTGACGGGCACGTTGTCGCAGAGATTGAAGGCAGCGATGTCGGCGAAGACCTCGGGGTCCTCGATGGTCCGCAACAGGTCGGTCATCCCGTCGGCGTCGCCCGGCAGGAGCTTGTGCTTGAGCTGAATGAGCCCGGCGAGCTCCAGGCGCAGCCTCGCGTTCTCGAGGGGCTCCGCGCCAGGCTCGCTGGCGAGGGCCCTGATCCGGACGCGGCGGTACGGTTCGTCTCCGACGATCGATTCGATCGCGACGCGGCACAGCCCCTGGAGGAGCAGGTTCGAGGTACCGTTGCCGTTTTCCTGGCAGGCGCGCACGAGGCCGATGCAGGCCACCCGGTGCGGGGGCTCGAAGCGCTGGTGCGATCCGGCCGCGCCGGAGTCGAGGCACGCCACGGCAAAGATCCTGTTGGTCGCGAGCACGTCGCGAAGCATGTGGCGGTACCTGGGCTCGAAGATGTGCAGCGGAAGGAGCGCCTGCGGGAAGAACGCCACGTTTGGAAGGGTCATCACAGGCACCTCGGCAGGCACTCGGATTTCCAGTTCCATGAGGCTAGTTAGGCCCGGTTCCATGGATTATCAAGAGCCGGGTCCCGGCGCCCCAAGGGCCCGCGTCCAGATCCGGCCGGCGGCAGTCCATTTGGCATGTGTCAGGCGCTGTGTCAGGCGCCCCTGGAATGTGACACAATGACGTGTTTCGGCCCCCCTGGGGAAGGGGGGGCCGCGGAGACATTATATTTTAACTCGTTTCAGAAAAGGCACTAGCGCACTTGCTGGTTTTGAGGCACGCGCGCTGCTCAGCTTAGGCTCATGAGCCACATCCTGGGGATTGATTTGGGGACCACGAACTCGTGCATGGCCATCATGGAGGCAGGGGAACCGGTGGTCATCCCGAATGCAGAGGGTGCGCGCACGACTCCATCGGTTGTCGCGTTCACCAAGACGGGTGAGCGCGTTGTCGGGCAGGCCGCGAAACGCCAGGCCGTGACTAACCCGCGCAACACGGTCTACTCCGCCAAGCGCCTCATCGGCCGCAAATTCAGCGAGATCAAGGAGGAGGCGAAGCACATGCCGTTCAAGGTCGTCGAGGGCAAGAACGGCGACGTGTACATCGAGGTCAATGTGGGGGACAAGGCGGAGCAGTTCGCCCCTCAGCAGATCTCCGCGTTCGTCCTCGGAAAGATGAAGGCCGACGCCGAGGCCTACCTCGGCGAGAAGATCACGCAGGCCGTGATCACGGTTCCGGCGTACTTCAACGACTCCCAGCGCCAGGCGACCAAGGACGCCGGCAAGATCGCGGGCCTCGAGGTCCTCAGGATCATCAACGAGCCGACGGCGGCGTCGCTGGCGTACGGCCTCGACAAGAAGAAGGACGAGAAGATCGCCGTGTTCGACCTGGGGGGCGGAACCTTCGACGTGTCCGTGCTCGAGATCGGCGACGGCGTGTTCGAGGTCAAGGCGACCAACGGCGACACCCACCTCGGGGGCGACAACTGGGACGACGCCATCATCACGTGGCTCGTCGAGAACTTTAAGAAGGAGAACGGCATCGACCTGAGGAAGGACCCGATGGCCCTGCAGCGCCTGAAGGAGGAGGCGGAGAAGGCCAAGATCGCGCTCTCCTCCGCCCAGACGGTCGACATCAACCTGCCGTTCATCACGGCGGACGCGTCCGGACCGAAGCACCTCAACGTGCAGCTGACGCGGGCCAAGATGGAGCAGATCTGCGACGCCCTGTTCGAGCGCTGCATCCAGCCGTTCAAGAACTGCATCAAGGACGCCGACCTCACGTCGGCGCAGATCGACGAGCTGGTTCTCGTCGGCGGCATGACCCGCATGCCGAAGGTGGTCGACATCGCGAAGGACCTCGGCGGCAAGCAGCCGCACCAGGGGGTCAACCCCGACGAGGTCGTGGCCGTCGGCGCCGCGATCCAGGGCGGCGTCCTCAAGGGCGACGTGCGCGACGTGCTCCTGCTCGACGTGACCCCGCTGACCCTCGGCATCATGACGGCGGGCGACGTGGCCACCGCGATGATCCCGCGCAACACGACGATCCCGTCCAAGAAGACCCAGGTGTTCTCGACCTACAGCGACAGCCAGCCCTCGGTCGAGATCGTCGTCCTCCAGGGCGAGCGCCCGATGGCGCGCGACAACAAGACGCTCGGCACGTTCCGGCTAGACGGCATCCCGCCGGCGCCGCGCGGGACCCCGCAGATCGAGGTCACCTTCGACATCGACGCGAACGGCATCCTGCACGTCTCAGCGAAGGACCTCGGCACGGGCAAGGACCAGAAGATCACGATCCAGGGCTCGTCCGGCCTCTCCAAGGAGGAGGTCGACAAGATGACGAGGGAGGCCGAGGCGAACGCCGCCGAGGACAAGAAACGCCGCGACGCGGTGGAGACCCGCAACCAGCTCGACACCGCGGTGTACCAGCTTGAGAAGACGCTCAAGGAGGCGGGCGACAAGCTTCCCGCCGAAAAGAAGTCGAAGGTCGAGGGCGTGCTCGCCGACGCGAAGAAGGCCCTCGAGAGCAACGACGGCGACCGGATGAAGTCGGCGCTGGAAAGCCTCAGCAAGGCGGGCGCCGAGTTCTACGCCGACGCCCAGGCGGCCGCGCAGGCGGCGCAGGGCGCTGGCGAGGCCGGCGCCAAGCACCGCGCGGGCGCCGAGTCCGCGCCCAAGCCCGAGAAGAAGGCCGACGTCGTCGACGCCGACTTCGAGGTCGTCGACGACGAGAAGGCCAAGAAATAGCCCCCTGCCGGGCGCGCGGCCTTCCCGGGCCGGATCCGTTCTTCAACCCAAACCAAAACCCATATGGCTAAAGTAAAAATCAGACCCATCGGTGATCGCGTCCTCGTGAGGCATCTCGAGGACAAAGAGCAGGTCCGCGGAGGAATCATCATCCCGGACAGCGCAAAGGAAAAGCCCCAGGAGGCCGAGGTCATCGCCCTCGGCACCGGCAAGAAGGACGAGAACGGAAAGGTCCAGCCCTTCGAAGTGAAGGTCGGCGACCGCGTGCTCGTCAGCAAGTACGGCGGCACCGAGGTCAAGCTCGACGAACAGAAGTACACCCTCGTCCGCGAGGACGACATCCTCGGCGTCATCGCCTGAGGCGGGTGGCAAAAGCTCACGAAACAATAAAACAACCTCAATAAAATGCCTGCCAAACAACTCATATTCGACGAGGCCGCCCGCCAGAAGATCCTCCGCGGAGTCGAGATTCTCTCTCGCGCGGTCAAGGTGACCCTTGGACCCAAGGGGCGCAACGTCATCATCGACAAGAAATTCGGGTCGCCGACCGTCACAAAGGACGGCGTGACCGTAGCCAAGGAAATCGAGCTGCCCGATCCCTATGAGAACATGGGCGCCCAGATGGTGAAGGAGGTCGCTTCGAAGACCTCCGACGCCGCCGGCGACGGGACCACGACCGCGACGCTCCTCGCCGAGGGCATCTTCCGCGAGGGCCTGAAGAACGTCACGGCAGGATCCAACCCGATCTTCCTGAAGCGCGGCATCGACAAGGCCGTCGAGGCCTGCGTCGCCGAGCTCGCCAGGGTCTCCAAGAAGGTCTCCGACCGCGAGGAGATCCGCCAGGTCGCGACGGTGTCCGCCAACTGGGACGAGACGATCGGCAACATCATTGCCGACGCCATGGACAAGGTCGGCAAGGACGGCACGATCACGGTCGAGGAGGCCAAGACGATCGAGACCACCCTTGAGGTCGTCGAGGGCATGCAGTTCGACAAGGGCTACCTCTCGCCCTACTTCGTCACCAACGCGGAGGCCATGGAGGCCGTCCTCGAGGACGCCTACGTCCTGATCTACGAGAAGAAGATCAGCTCGCTGAACGACCTGCTCCCGCTGCTGCAGACGGTGGCCAAGAGCGGCAAGCCGCTCCTCGTCATCGCCGAGGAGGTCGAGGGGGAGGCGCTCGCCGCCCTGGTCGTCAACAAGATCCGCGGGACGCTCAACGTCGTGGCTGTCAAGGCCCCCGGCTTTGGCGACCGCCGCAAGGCCATGCTCGAGGACATCGCGATCCTGACGGGCGGCCGCTGCTTCACGGAGGATCTCGGCATCAAGCTCGAGAACGTCCAGGTCAGCGACCTCGGCCGCGCCAAGCGGGTCGTCGTCGACAAGGAGAACACGACGATCATCGAGGGCGGCGGCAAGGGCTCCGACATACAGGGCCGCGTCAAGCAGATCCGCCGCCAGATCGACGAGACCACCTCCGACTACGACCGCGAGAAGCTCCAGGAGCGGCTCGCGAAGCTCGCGGGCGGCGTCGCCGTCATCAATGTCGGCGCCTCGACCGAGGTCGAGATGAAGGAGAAGAAGGCCCGTGTCGAGGACGCGCTCCACGCGACCCGCGCGGCCGTCGAGGAAGGCATCGTAGCCGGCGGCGGCGTGGCACTGCTGCGCACCGCGAAGGTGATCGACGCCCTCGCCCTCGAAGGCGACGAGAAGATCGGCTCGCAGATCGTCCGCCGCGCAATCGAGCACCCGATACGGATGCTCTGCGCGAACGCGGGCGTCGAGGGCGCGGTGGTCGCTGGCGAGGTGGCCGCAGGCAAGGGCAACTACGGCTTCAACGTCGCCACCGACAAGTACGAGGACCTCGTCAAGGCCGGCGTCGTCGACCCGACGAAGGTCACGCGCACGGCCCTGCAGAACGCGGCGTCGATAGCCGGCCTCCTGCTCACGACCGAGTGCATGATCACGGAGCTGCCGGAGAAGAAGGATTCGGCCCCCGCGCATCCGCCGGGCGGCGGCATGGACTACTGATCCGGCCCGCCGGAAGCCACGAACACAATTGCGAGCGCCCCGTCCGAGAGGACGGGGCGCTTTTTTTTGGTGCCTTGTCCGCGCACCGGCCCAATCGTGGGGCCTCGAACATGGAAGTCATCGTCCTAGGAAGCGGCACCTCGCAGGGCGTGCCGATGATCGGCTGCAGCTGCCCGGTGTGCACCTCGCCGGACCCGCGCAACATGCGCACCCGGGCGTCGATCCACGTCGTTATGGACGGGCTGCATGTCCAGGTGGACGCGGCGCCGGAGTTCCGGCTGCAGTGCATCAAGGAGGGCGTGGACCGGCTCGACCTGTTCGTCCTCACGCACGGCCATTCAGACCACGTCGCCGGCATGGACGACCTGCGCCGCTTCTGCGACCTGCTGGGGGGCCAGGCCCTTCCGGTCTTCACCACGGACGAGGGGATGGCCCGCGTCCTCGCGATGTACCCGTACGCGATCATGGACCGGCCGATCGTGCGCGGGTACCCCGCATTCCGCATGGCCGAGATGCCCGAGGCGCTGGAGCTGCCCCAGGGGACCATCCGGTCGACGCTCCTGCCCCACGGCGGCGCCCAGACGCTCGGGCTCGTCTTTGCGGAGAAGAGCAGCGGCAGGAGGTTTGCCTACTACACCGACTGCAAGCGGCTGACTGCCGAGGCGGCCGAATTGGCCCGCGGCGCGGACGCGGCCGTCCTGGACGGGCTCCGGCCGAAGCCGCACCCGTCGCACATGAGCATCGATGAGGCGGTCGAGGCGGGCAGGGGGCTGGACGTGAAGGCCATCTGGCTCACGCACCTGACGCACCTGACCGAGCACGCAGCGCAGGAGGCCGCGCTGCCCGAGCCCTTCAAGCTGGCGTATGACGGGTTGAGGATTCAGCTGTAGCGCGGGAAATCCCCCCGAACCGAAAACGACCATGATCACTGGCGCCAAATCGGCGGTCGCCTGCGTGGCCCTTGCCGCCCTGTGCATCCTGCCCGCGCTTTCCGCAGGCTCCGCGGGCGCGCGGGAGCTCCCCGGCTCGGTGCGTCTGCCCGGCGCGGACGGCCTGACCATCGGCCGGGCGCGGATCGTGCGCACAGCGCTCACGCCCGGGGAGCTCTCCGCGCCGATTTCGTTCTCGGTCACGCTCAAGATGCGCGATTTCTCCGGGCTGCGGGACCGCATTGCCGGCGGCGGGCGCGTCGCCGACTCGGAGATGGAGGCGAGGTACCTGCCGCTTCGCGGCGACTACGACCGGGTCGCCGCCTGGCTAGCGTCCCAGGGCTTCTCGCAGACCCTGCGGGACCGCACGCACACCTCGGTCTTCGTCCAGGGCAGCGTCGCCGATGTCACCCGGGTTTTCGGCGCCCGCTTCGCCCGGGTGGCCGCCTCCGACGGCGAGTACACCTCCGCCGTCTCGGCCCCGTCGGTCCCGGGCGACCTGGCGCCGGTCGTCCTGAGCGTCAACGGGCTCCAGCCCCAGTTCCGGCTCCGCCACATCAGGTCATCCTTCGGGCTGGCGCCGCAGGACCTGGTGGGGGGAAGCGTCTACATCACCCCTGACAACGTTGCGTCGGCCTACAACTTTCCCGCGGGAGCGACGGGCGCCGGCCAGGTCATCGCCATCGTCGGCGAAGCCCCTGTGGCGGACGGCGACCTGTCGGCCTTCTGGAGCACCTCGGGTATCGCGCGGACGCCGGCGAGCGTGGCGACAATCACCGTCGCGCCCGCCCCCGACCCGAGCCCGGCGACCAACCTGGTCCAGGAGGCGGCCCTCGACGTCGAGTGGGCGGGCGCCATGGCGCCGGGCGCCGGCATTCGATTCTATCTTTCGCAGAACGTCTTCAGCTGCTTCGCCCAGATACAGAACGACGCCGCCTCCTATCCGGCGATGTCCGTCGTCTCGATCAGCTTCGCGGACACCGAGGGCGAGGAGGGCCCGGATATCCTGCAGGGGTATTCCCAGGTCTTCGCCACCTTCGCCGCCGAGGGGATATCCGTCGTGACCGGCAGCGGCGACAGCGGATCGAACCCGGCGCCGGGAAAAGGGGCCGGGTCCTACGATCCGTCGCAGCCGCTCGCCGTCTCGTACCCGGCGAGCGATCCGAGCGTCACCGGTGTCGGAGGAACGGCCGTCGGCTTCGAGGGGAACTGGACCTATACCGGCGAGATCGTCTGGAATGACTTCGCCGGCAGCCAGGCCGCCAAGAGCGCATCCGGCGGCGGCGTGAGCAGCTACTTCCCGAAGCCCTCGTGGCAGTCGGGCGGCACGGTCCTCGCTGGACAGTCGATGCGCTGCATCCCGGACGTGGCGGCCATCTCGGTGGGCGACCTGCTGAACGTGAACCTGCCGGGCTACGAGCCCTACACTTTCGACGGCGTGGGCGTCCTTATTATAACCGAGAACGGAACCCGCGCATACGCAGCCGGGACCAGCCTCGCCTGCCCGGTCTGGGCCGCGGTGGCGGCCCTCGTCAACCAGGCGAGGGCCGCCGCCGGCATGGGGCCCATAGGGCTCCTGAATCCCCATCTTTACCCTCTCGCAGGCACGGACGCATTCAATGACATCACTAGCGGCACGAACGGGGCCTACTCCGCCGGCCCGGGCTACGACCTGTGCACCGGGCTCGGCAGCCCCGACGTGGGCAACCTTATCCCGGCTCTCGTCAACCCGCGGGGATCAGGTCCCTCCCGCAGGCTCGTGAACATCTCCACCCGGGCCCAGGTGGCGACGGGCTCGAACGTGACGATCGCGGGCATTGTGATCCAGGGGTCCGCCGGAACCCAGAAGAACATCCTTGTGCGCGGCGTCGGGCCCGCGCTGACCCCGTTCGGCGTCTCGGGTGCGCTCGCCCAGCCCGTCCTTGGCGTCTACGATTCGACGTCCGCCCTAATCGCGAGCGACACCGGCTGGGGCAACGCCCCGCTGCAGGGGAAATCCACCGTCGCCGCGTCCTACCGGCAGGCGACCGCCGGCGACATGAGCGCGGTCGGCGCGTTTGCGCTCGCGGCCGATTCCGCGGACTCGGCGATGGTGCTCTCCCTGGCGCCCGGGGCCTACACGGTCCAGCTCTCCGGGCAGGGCGGCGGGTCCGGTGTCGGCCTGGCCGAGGTCTACGAGCTCGACAGCACGTCGCCCGACGTCCTCGTGAACATCTCGGCCCGGTGCTTTGTCGGGACGGGCTCCGGGGTGGCGATACCCGGCTTTGTGGTCAAGGGGAGCCAGCCCGCGCAGCTCCTGATAAGGGGCGTCGGACCGGCGCTTGCCGGATTCGGGCTCACGGGGACCCTCGCAACGCCGTCCATCGCGTTGAATGACTCACTCGGCGTGCTCATCGCGAGCAACGCCGGCTGGGGCAACGACCCGGTCGCGGGCACCTCGTCCGTCGCCGCTTCCGTCCGTCCGGCGACCGCCGCCGACATGACCTCGGCCGGGGCGTTCGCGCTCGCCGCAGGATCGTCGGACTCCGCCATGGTTGTCACCCTGCCGCCGGGATCGTACACGACCGTGGTATCCGGCACCGGGGGGGCGACCGGCACCTGCCTAGCAGAAGTGTACCAGCTCACTGATCCTTAATTACTTAGCGGCGTTTTATCGGGCGGAGGCGGCCGGGTTTTTATGACGCAAAAAAGGCAAAAGGGCTTGCTTTAATTCATACCCAAATAATGTAGATTCAGGCTGTTTCAGAATGAAGCTCTCCAAGAAAGGCGAATACGCGCTCCGCTCGCTCATCAACCTCGGGATTGCCGCGGAGATGAAGCGCAAGCTGGTGCAGGTCTCGGAACTTGCGGAGAACGAGCAGCTGCCGGTCAAGTTCCTCGAGCAGATCCTCCAGGCCCTGAAGGAGGCGGGGATCGTGGCGAGCCAGCGGGGCAAGTTCGGGGGGTACCGCCTCGCCAGGCCGGCACGCAAGATCTTCATCGGCGAGGTGGTGCGCCTGATCGATGGGCCCCTCGCCCCGATCGGGTGCGTCTCGCAGACGGCCTACGAGCCCTGCACGTGCCCCGACGAGGCCCACTGCGGTTTGCGGATGCTCATGGTGGACGTGCGCAACGCCATAGCGGACATCCTCGACCGCTACACCCTCGCCGACGTGGTCGAGATCACGATGAGCAAGATGCGCCGAGACAGCATCTCGCTCCCGTTCTCCGCTCAGGCCGCCGACGCGGAGGCGCCCCGGCGCCTCCCCGCGGGGATCGCGCGCAAGAGGCTCGTTCGCCGGGGCCGCTCACCGAGGGGCGCTAGGACACCGCCTTCGGACGGGGTGCTGCACCACATCCTTGGCGAGTACTCGATCTGACGGATGAATCCCCTCTCGCCATCCCGCGGGGCGCGGGCGCTGCTTGCAGCGGGAGCGTTCGCCTCGCTCCTCGCCGGGAGCTCCCCGGCCAAGACCGTCGAGCTGCTGAACGCGTCGTACGACCCGACGCGGGAGCTCTACGCCGACTTCAACGCGGCCTTCGCCAGGTACTGGAAGGCAAGGACGGGCGACGACGTCGTCGTGAAGATGTCGCACGGCGGTTCCGGCGCCCAGGCCCGCTCGGTGATCGACGGGCTGCCGGCGGACGTCGTGACGCTCGCGCTGGCGGCCGACATCGACAGCCTGCACACGCACGGGGACCTGGTGCCCGCAGACTGGCAGTCGAAGCTGCCGCAGAACTCGACGCCGTACACCAGCACGATCGTGCTGCTCGTGCGCAGGGGCAACCCGAAGCACATCAGGGACTGGGACGACCTCGTCCGGCCGGACGTGTCCGTGATCGCGCCCAATCCCAAGACCTCTGGGGGAGCCCGGTGGGCCTACCTCGCCGCCTGGGGCTACGCGGAGCGCAAGTACGGGAGCAAGGAGAAGGCCAGGGACTTTGTCGCCTCGCTCTACCGGAACGTCCCGGTCCTCGACGCGGGCGCCCGCGGATCGACGATAACGTTCGCCCAGAAGGAGCAGGGCGACGTCCTTCTCGCCTGGGAGAACGAGGCCTTCCTGGCGCTCAGGGAATTTGGGCCGGGGAGATTCGAGACGGTCGTGCCCTCGGCCAGCATCCTTGCGGAGCCCCCGGTGGCCGTCGTCGAGAAGGTCGCCGGGCGCAGGGGCACCTCCGAGGTCGCGCGGGCCTACCTGGGGTACCTCTACTCCGAGGAGGGCCAGGACATCGCCGGGCGCAACTATTACCGCCCGCGCGACCCGGCCGCCGCCGCCAGGTACGCGGCCGTGTTCCCCAGGCTGGAGCTGTTCACGGTCGACGCGGTCTTCGGAGGCTGGGCGCAGGCCCAGCGGACCCATTTCGCGGACGGCGGCGTGTTCGACCAGATCTACCAGAGATGACCCCCTGCCGCGCCTCCCAGTAAAATGGCCAGAATGCTTGACGAACCACTTTCGGCGTACCCCTCCTCGGCGCCGCCGTTTCGGGCGGGCCACCCTCTTCCGGAGGGGAGGCCCGCCCTCAACGCCCGCTCCATCCTGCCCGGCTTCGGGCTTTCGCTCGGCTTCACGCTGGCGTACCTGGGGCTGATCGTCCTGGTGCCGCTCTCGGCCGCCTTCCTGCGCGCCGCCGGCATGGGCTGGCACGACTTCGTCGCGGCCGTCGCCTCCCCGCGGGTCGTCGCGGCGTACCGGCTGAGCTTCGGGGCGTCGCTCGCCGCGGGATCCGTGAACGCGGTGTTCGGCCTTGTCGTCGCGTGGGTCCTCGTCCGGTACCGCTTCCCGGGGAGGCGGATCGTGGACGCGCTCGTCGACCTGCCGTTCGCGCTCCCAACCGCCGTCGCCGGGATCGCACTCACCTCGATTTATTCGTCGCACGGGTGGGTGGGCCGGTGGCTCGCGCCGCTCGGCATCCAGGTGGCCTTCACTTGGACGGGCGTCTTCGTGGCGCTCACGTTCATCGGGCTGCCCTTCGTGGTCCGGACCGTGCAGCCGGTGCTCCAGGAGCTCGAGCCCGAGATCGAGGAGGCGTCGTCGACACTCGGCGCGAGCCGCCTGCAGACGATCACCCGGATCCTGCTGCCCGAGCTCGCGCCGTCGCTGCTGACGGGCTTCGCGCTGGCGTTCGCGCGGGCGCTCGGCGAGTACGGATCGATCGTCTTCATATCGGGCAACATGCCGATGAAGACCGAGATCGTGCCGCTGCTCATCATCACGAAGCTTGAGCAATACGACTACCGCGGCGCGACCGCCATCGCTGTCGTCATGCTTGTGGTGTCCTTCACGCTGCTGCTGCTCATCAACCTGCTCCAGAAATGGAGCGGCCGCTACAATGCGATTTGACGTGAATCCGCGTTCGGCGGCTGCGCCGCGCCAAGGAACCGCCGCCTGAAAAGGAACAAGCCCCCCGCCTGGACCGTCCTTCAACACATTGGAATCCCTGCCGGCCACAACGCTGCACGCCCGCCCGGTCCGAGCCGCCCCCGCGCTCGCGACCAGGGATCCCCTTTGGGCACGCTGGCTGCTCACGGCGATCGCGCTCGTCTTCCTCGCGTTCTTCCTCGTGCTGCCGCTGGTGGCGGTCTTCGCGCAGGCCTTCGAGAAGGGCGTGCCCTATTTCCTCTCCGCCATCCGCGAGCCGGACGCCCTCGCGGCGATACGGCTGACCCTGCTCACGGTGGCGATCGTCGTCCCGGCGAACGTCCTCTTCGGCGTCGCGGCGGCGTGGGCGATCGGCAAGTTCAGGTTCCCCGGCAAGAGCCTGCTGACGACGCTGATCGACCTTCCGTTCGCCGTGTCGCCCGTGATCGCGGGCCTCGTCTACGTCCTCGTCTTCGGCGCCCAGGGATGGCTTGGGCCATGGCTCATGGACCACAACGTCCGGATCATATTCGCGGTGCCGGGCATCGTCCTCGCCACGGCGTTCGTCACGTTCCCCTTCGTCGCCCGGGAGCTGATCCCGCTCATGCAGGCGCAGGGCACGGACGAGGAGTACTCGGCCGTGACGCTCGGGGCCAACGGCTGGCAGACCTTCTGGCGCGTGACGCTGCCCAACATCCGCTGGGGCCTGTTCTACGGCGTGATCCTCTGCAACGCGCGGGCGATGGGCGAGTTCGGCGCGGTGTCGGTCGTCAGCGGGCACATCCGCGGTGAGACCAACACGATGCCGCTCCACGTGGAGATCCTCTACAACGAGTACAACATCGTGGGGGCGTTCGCCGTCGCCTCGCTCCTGGCCCTCCTGGCGCTCGCCAGCCTCGTCCTGAAGTCGGTCGTCGAATGGAGGCAGGCCGTTCTCCGATGAGCATCGACGCGCACGGGATCCGCAAGGTGTTCGGGGCGTTCACGGCGCTCGACGGCGTCGACCTGCACGTCCCGCAGGGCAAGCTGGTGGCCGTGCTCGGCCCGTCCGGCTCCGGCAAGACGACGCTCCTGAGGATCATCGCCGGCCTCGAGTTTCCCGACCCGGGCAGCGGGCGCATCCTCTTCCACGGCGACGACGTGACCGACATCCCGGCGGGCAGGAGGAGGGTGGGGTTCGTGTTCCAGCACTACGCCCTCTTCCGGCACATGTCGGTCCTCGACAATGTCGCGTTCGGCCTGAGGGTGCGCCGCCGCCGCAACCGGCCCTCCCGCGCGACGATCCTCGAGCGCGCGCACCGGCTCCTCGAGCTCGTGCAGCTCGACGGGCTGGCCGGGCGCTTCCCCTCCCAGCTGTCGGGCGGGCAGCGCCAGCGGGTGGCGCTCGCCCGGGCGCTCGCGGTCGAGCCCAAGGTGCTCCTGCTCGACGAGCCCTTCGGCGCCCTGGACGCGCGGGTGCGCAAGGAGCTGCGGCGCTGGCTGCGCCGCTTCCATGACGACATCCAGCTGACGACGATATTCGTGACGCACGACCAGGAGGAGGCCCTGGAGATCGCCGACGAGGTGGTCATCATGAACCAGGGCCGCGTCGAGCAGGTGGGGACCCCGCAGCAGGTCTACGACAAGCCCGCGTCGCCCTTCGTCTACCAGTTCCTCGGGAACGTGAACGTGCTGCGCGCGCCCGCCCTCGCCGGGGCCGTCCGGCGAGACGGCCCGGCCGCGGGGGCGGTCTCGGACGGCCGGATCTTCGTGCGCCCGCACGACATCGAGCTCACTTCGCACGACGCTGGCGGACCGGGGCTGTCGGCGATCGTCCGGCACATCCACGCGGCGGGCCCGCACGCGAGGCTCCTCCTGGAGCAGGTGCAGACGCGCGAGCCGGTCGAGGTCGAGATCTCGCGCTCCGAGCTCTCCGAGCTCGGCCTCAGGGAGAACGACCTCGTGCGCATGCGCCTGAGGCAGTCCCACTCCTTCGAGGAGGACTACGCGATCTAGGGGCCGGCCGGCAGCTTTACCCAAGAACAAGAACTCAACCCACAACCCAAATGGCCAAGATATACAATGACATCACCGAGACGATCGGCAACACGCCGCTCGTCCGCCTCAACCGGACCGCGGCCGCCCACGGGGCGCAGGCGGAGATCCTCCTGAAGCTCGAATTCTTCAACCCGCTCTCGAGCGTGAAGGACCGGATCGGGTACGCGATGATAGACGATGCGCTCAAGAGCGGCCGCATCAACAAGGACACCGTCCTCATCGAGCCGACAAGCGGCAACACGGGGATCGCGCTCGCGTTCGTGGCGGCCGCCCGCGGGCTGAAGCTCGTCCTGACGATGCCCGAGACGATGACGACCGAGCGCCGGAAGATCCTCAAGGTCCTCGGCGCCCGCCTGGTCCTCACCGAGGGCGCGAAGGGGATGAAGGGGGCCATCGCCAAGGCGGAGGAGCTCTCGACGAAGATCCCGAACAGCGTCATCCTCCAGCAGTTCGCAAACCCGTCCAACCCCGCCATCCACCGCCGAACCACGGCGGAGGAGATCTGGAAGGACACCGACGGCAAGGTCGACATCGTCGTGTCCGGGATCGGCACCGGCGGCACGATCACGGGCATCGGGGAGGTCATCAAGCCGCGCAAGGCGTCGTTCAGGCTGGTCGCCGTCGAGCCGGCCGGCTCGCCGGTCCTCTCGGGAGGGCAGCCCGGGCCGCACAAGCTCCAGGGCCTCGGCGCCGGCTTCGTGCCGGCCGTCCTCAACACCAAGATCTACGACGAGGTGATCACGGTGAAGGAGGACGACGCCGCCCCGGTGGCCAAGCAGATCGCGAAGCTGGACGGGATCCCGGTCGGGATCTCATCAGGCGCGGCGGTCTGGGCCGCCATCCAGGTGGCCAAGAGGCCCCAGAACAAGGGCAAGCAGATCGTCGTGATCATCCCCTCGTCGGCCGAGCGCTACCTCTCGTCGTGGCTCTTCGCCGACCTGGGGGTCGAGAGCGACTCGATCGACGACCTCCTGGCCCCGGCCAAAGCCTGATCCGGAAAGGCGCCCCGCCCCGGCCCTCTCCCCGGGTTGCGGCGGGGCCCCCTCACTTCCTGCGGGCTGGAAGGGGCATCACCCAGCCCGGCGGGTTCACCGGGACGACCACGCGCTCGCCCGCCCGGATCATCGGGGCGTAGCGGCTCCAGTGCATGTCCACGTAGGCGGGCTCGCGGTCCCTCGGCGCGTTCGCGAGGAGCCCGATGACCGCGAGGGCGGCGGCCGCCCGGCCGGCCCGGCCCCCCTCGGCCGCCGTGAGAAGAAGCAGCCAGATCGCGACAAGCTGCGGGATGAAGACGTACCGCGCATGGGCCAGCGGCTCGAAGTACTGGTCGAGCGTGTAGCGCGTCCTGACAAAGGCCCCGAGGAGCATCGCTGCGAACGCGAGGCCCAGCAGGGTCCGCTCCGCCCGGAGCCTGCCGGGCCTGAAGGCCATGTATCCCACCCCCGCGAGGGTGGCGAGGCCGGCGACGGTCCCGATGACCAGGTCCGTCGAGGGGGCCATGAGCGAGCCTAGGACGATGGAGGCGCCGATCCGCCGCGCGACCGCGGGAAGGAGGAGCCGGGCGGCGACCGTGTGGGCCGCGCGGGCGTCCCCGGGGAACGGGGGCTCGACGAGGACAAGGGCCAGCTGGACAAGGGCGCACGCGACGATGATCGCGGCCAGGGCCAGGCTGGCGCGCGTCCTTCGGCTCCATGCCCGCCAGGCGAAAAGAGGGGAAAGGATTATGCAGAACGGGCCTGTCAGGCCCATGAGCGCGGCGGCGGCGAGGTCGTGGGCCCACTGGCCCGCGCCCGCCGGGTCGCGCGATATGAGGAGCAGGATCAGGCCGGCCGCCAGCACCCACTGGAGGTTCACAACGTTTAGGAACACCTCGAAGGTGTCTGGGACGAGGACGACGGCGAGGGCGCAGGCGCCGGCGAAGCGCGGGAGGGGGCAGCGCCGCGACAGCGTCCGGGCCGCAACGTAGAGGGTGGCGGCGCCCGAGCACGCCACGAAGATCGCCGGGGCGCGGGAGGGGTCGATCGCCACCGAGACCCCCGCGATCATCCGGAGGATCGTGTGGAGGTACCCGGCGAACGGCTCAAGGAACGCCCTCCAGCCGAACACGTAGGCCCGCTCGAAGAAGTAGCCGTCCTCGGCCCAGAACTGGGGGTTCGTCAGCGCCTCGGCCCGGCGCAGGCAGAGGATTACCGCGCACGCCGCGAGGACCGCGGCCGCCGGGGGGTCGGCAAGGACGCGCGTGAGTCGCTCGCGCGCCGTCAGGCTGCGGGCTCGGCTTGAGAGGACCTCGACCATTTGAAGAAGCAGACTCCTAGCACGGTCAGCGACACGGCCATTCCCACGGATTTCATGATGATGCCGGCAAGCAGCTGGTCGTCGGCGGGCGTGAACCCGGCGATTAGCCGCGGTGCATACTCGTAGGTCGGGTAGAGAATGTCGCGTGAAAACACGATGTAGGCCGAGACCGGGATCATCGCGACCTCGGTCCCGACCACGTAGAGCATCCGCACCCCGTAGCCGGGGGAGGGAAAGGCCGCGGAGGGGCTCGCGAGCGGCCACCAGTAGAGGAGCGACGCCGCCAGGAACATGAGGTGTTCGCCGACGTGGGCCAGCTTGTCCTGGAGGGTCCACTCATAGAGCGCCGGCGCGTGCCAGAGGCTTATGACCGCCGTCGAGAGGACCGCGCAGACGAAGGGGCGAAAGAGCATCCGCAGCGGCGTGCGCAGCCCGGGCCGCGAGAGGGCCAGGTCCGCCATCCACGCCGGGGTCCCCAGCAGGATGAGCAGCGGCACCGGGTACATGATGAGCAGGTGCTGCGCCATGTGCGCCGAGAGCAGGAACCGCTCGCCGATCTGGTCGAGCGGTGAGCCGACAGCCAGGTAGAATATGGCGAGCGCCGAGTAGAACTGGACGGCCTGTCCCCGCGGATAGGGCCGCCCGGGGGCGAGCACCGCCCTCAGGGGCCCGGCCAGGATCGCGTAGAGCCAACCGGCGAGGATTAGGCCGCCGGTGAGGTACGGCTCGTTGTGCCAGTGCCGCCAGTCGATCATCTTATTGCCCGGCCTGCCGGGCACCGGTTCAGGCGGCCCGGGCCGCCAATGCCGGCGGGGCCGCCGCCGCCGATGCGAGCGGCTTGCTTGCGTCGGCCCCGAAGAGCTTGAGGAGCGCGATCATGGTCGCAGCCGCGAGGAAGAGGCCGATGAAGAACAGGATCGTGCAGAACACCCGGTCCCAGCGCAGGTGCATGAAATAGAAGATGACGAACATGAACTTCACGGTGGAGAGGACGACCAGCACCGAGAACAGGATCCACCTCATGAAGGGCAGGTAGACGGTGACGAGCTCAAGGCCGGTGATGACGGCGAGGAGCATCGCGATCTGGACGAAGATCCAGAACTTGCTCTGCTCGAGCTCGTGGCCTTGGGAGGGGGCGGCTGCGTGGGCACTCATGTCGGAATGGGGCGTCGGGGAGGTCAGATGTACTCGAGGAGGTACACGGCCGTGAAGATCACGATCCAGACGATGTCGACGAAGTGCCAGTACAGGCCCATCGACTCAACGTCTATCGCCTGCTTCTCGGTCAGCCGGCCCGTGAACGAATACAGGAGCATCCCGGAGAGCCAGATCACGCCCACGAGGACGTGGAGGCCGTGCGTTCCGGTCAGGGTGAAGAACGTCGAGCCGAGGATGCTGTTCGTGATCGTCAGGTGCTTCTCATACACGAAGTTCCTGAACTCGTAGACCTGGCACCCGAGGAAGATGCACCCGAAGAAAATCGTCGTCAGGAGCGACCAGCGCATGCTCTTCAGGTTCCCCTTCTGTATCGCGTTGACGGCGAGAGCCATCATGAGGGACGACATGAGCAGGATGAAGGTCGAGAACGACGTCAGCTCGATGCTGAAGACCTGCCTCGCCGGCGGGGTCCCAGGGGGCGGGTGCAGCCGGTAGATCAGGTGGGTCGAGATGAGGCAGCCGAAGAACATGCAGTCCGAGGCAAGGAAGGCCCACATGAGGATCTTCTTGTTCGGGATCCCGGTGGAGGTGGTCGGATCGAAGTGGTGGTCGATCGTGGCTGTCGCCGCTTCGCTGCTCATGGGGATTGGGTCGGCCGGCGCCTGGGCTCCTCAGTGGTCTGACGGGCGGCCGCCGTGGGCGTCCTCGCCCCGCACGGTGCCGTCGTCGTTGAGGTGGATGTGGGTGCCCTCGCAGCCCTCGAGCGACCAGAGGACGACCGAGACGAACATGATCGCCCCTCCGGCCAGCGTGACGGCGATCTTCGGCCCCCAGAACCCGGGGTACAGGGTTGGGTTGGCCGGGTCGACGACGGCCGTGCCGATCGCGCCGACCATGATGCCGACGCCCGCGAGGAACGGGTAGATCGACTGGAACGGCATGTGGATCCCCCCGTGCGCCTCCTCGGACTTCGCGTGCTCCTGCGCCTCCCTCGAGACCTCCTCCTTGTGGCGCTTCTCATACCACCAGCCGTCGCGCGCGTGGACCGTCGGGATCGCCCGGAAGTTGTATTCGGGGACCGGGTTCGGGAGGCTCCACTCGAGCGTGCGGGCGTCCCAGGGGTCGGTGGAGGTGCGCTCGCCCCTGAAGTACGTGTAGACCATGGTCGCAAGGTAGACCCCGATGCCGATTGCCAGGAGGAAAGCGCCCAATGACGCGATCATGTTCCCGAGGTTCCAGCCCATGTTCCCGTCGTAGGTGTACGTGCGCCTGGGCATGCCCTCGAGGCCGAGGAAGTGCATCGGGAAGAACGTCGCGTTGAAGCCGACGAAGACCAGCCAGAAGGACAGCTTGCCCCAGAACTCGCTCACCCTGCGCCCGAACATGAGCGGGAACCAGTAGTGGACGCCCGCCAGGAGGGCGAAGAGCGATCCGCCGATGAGCACGTAATGGAAGTGGGCGACGACGAAATAGCTGCCGTGCTGCTGCATGTCGGCGGGGGCTGCGGCGTGCATGACCCCGGAGAAGCCGCCGATCATGAACATCCACAGGAACCCGAGCGCGAACATCATCGGGGTCCGCATGCTCAGGTGCCCCCCCCAGAGCGTGCCTATCCAGTTGAATATCTTGACGCCCGTCGGCACCGCGATCGCCATCGTCATCAGCGCAAAGGCCGCGTTGGCCACCGTGCCCAGGCCCGACGTGAACATGTGGTGGCTCCAGACGCCGAAGCCGAGCAGGCCGATGCTCGCGCCCGAGAAGACGACGATGGGGTAGCCGAACAGGGGCTTCCTGGAGAAGGTGGGAAGGATCTCGGAGATGATCCCCATCGCCGGGAGGATGAGGATGTAGACCTCCGGATGGCCGAATATCCAGAAGAGGTGCTGCCAGAGGATCGGCATGCCGCCGTTCGACACCTCGAAGAAATTCGTGCCGAAGAGCCGGTCCATCATTATCTCCACGAGGGCGATGGTGATCGCCGGGAAGGACAGGATGATAAGGAACGAGGTGAAGAGCGTCATCCAGGTGAACACCGGCAGGCGCATCATGGTCATCCCCGGCGCGCGCATGTTGATGATCGTGACGATGAAGTTGAGCGCCGCCGCTATGGAGGCCACGCCGAGGAGCTGAAGCCCCATGACCCACATGTCGATCGCATGGGTAGGGCTGTACAGCCTCGTCGTCAGCGGGGCGTAGCCCACCCACCCGGCGTTGGGCGCGCCGTCCGGCATGAACCAGCCGAGGTTCACGATGATCGCGCCCACGAGGAACGTCCAATAGGAGAACGCGTTGAGGCGTGGGAACGCCACGTCGCGCGCCCCGATCTGGAGCGGCATGACGAAGTTGAAGAACGCCGCCCCGATGGGCATGACGACGAGGAAGATCATCGTCGTCCCGTGCATCGTGAACATCTCGCTGTACTGCGCCGACGTGAGGAACGTGTTGTTCGGGACCGCAAGCTGGATGCGGATGAGGAGCGCCTCGATCCCCCCCACGATGAGGAAGAAGAGCCCGGAAATGCCGTAGAGGAACCCGATCCGCTTGTGGTCCACCGTGGACAGCCAGCTGAGGATGCCGGTCTTGGCCGTCGGCCGCCACAGGACGAGGGGCTTCGAGGGCTGCTCGCCCTTCGCGAGGAAGTCGGACTTGGCGATGGCTTCCATCTGGCGGCTCACTTGAGGCTCTCGACGAAGGCGATGAGCGCGTCCTCGTCGGCGGGCGAGAGCTTGATGTCGTTCTTGAGGTAGCCGTTCGCCCACATCTTGTTGCCGGGCTTGACCTCGTTGGGCGCGTGGAGCCAGCGGTGGAGCTCGTCGCGGTTGTTCTCGAGGAGGCCCCCGGCGATCGTCGTGCGCGCGCCGACATGGGTCAGCTCCGGCCCCTGGATCCCGACGGCGCCGTCGAGCCCGCGGATCGTGTGGCAGCTTGCGCAGGTCTTGGACACGAAGAGCCCGCGGCCCCTCGAGATCAGGACGGCGTCCTCGTCCTTGTCGGGCAGCTGCTGCGCCCGCCAGGCGTCGAGCGGGGACACGTCAAACTTGTCCGTGTAGCCCGGCTCGTTCCTGCGGAATTCGCGGTAGGCGGCGAACTGCACGTTCGGGCGGCTCTCCTCGGAGGCGACCGCGGCGGGGGCGCCGCGGGCCGGCGCCATCTGCGCGTTGAGCCATTCGTAGAACTCCTTCGGGCCGAGCGCGATCACGCGGAACCGCATCACGGCGTGCGACTCGCCGCAGAACTCCGCGCACTGCCCCCAGAAGTACCCGGGCTTCTCCGCCTTGATCCAGAGGGAGTTGCCGCGGTTGGGCACCATGTCCACCTTGCCGGCGAGCTTGGGGACCCAGAAGCTGTGGATGACGTCGACCGTGCGCAGGTTGACGTGGACCGGCCGGCCGGCCGGGATCACGAGCTCGGAGCCCGTCGTCAGCGGGGCGCTGACCAGCTTGCCTGTCGCGTCGGGCGTCTGGGCCGTCTCGTTCGGATAGTCGAACTTGAACCACCACTGGTAGCCGGTGGCGGTGACCTCGTAGGCATTGGCCTTCTCGGCCTCCGGGACGTCGTAGGTGTACCAGACACCCCTGAGGGTGGGGATGGCGATGATGACCAGCGAGAACACGGAGGCGCCGATCAGGCTCACCTCCACCAACGGGTTGCCGTGGTGCTGCTCGGGCGGCTCGGCGTGCGAGTCGGAATCGCTGCGCGCCCTGAACCTGATCATCGCGTAGGCAAGCGCGCTGCCGACCAGGATGAAGATCACCAGCGTGACCCAGCACGTGACGTAGAACAGGTCCAGCTGCTCGCGCGCGACGGGGCCGTTCGGGTCGAAGGTCGACTGCGGGCCATCCAGCCAGAAGCATCCCGACAGTAGCGGCAGGGCGGCCAGGGCCGCGGCCGCAAGGGCCCGTCGGAGGAGGCGGGTGGGAGGATTCTTCAAAAGCATGTGTGCCGTCGCGGCCCTGCGGCACCCGGGAGGGGACCGGCAGAGCGCGAAGTACAGTCAGCAAACATCCGGGCATTTCAAGCCCTATTCGGATAGTATTTTCGCCGCCCTGACCCCCGGGGGCCGCGGGGCGCCCGCCGGCGCGTGTTTCGATTTGCGATTGGGGCCGGCCTGGGCGAACGTTCCCGCCCAATGAAAACACGCCTCCTTCTCCTCACTGCTGTTGTCTCAATAGTCACTTCCGGCTGCGGCCAGAAGGATTCGTCGACGGCGGCCGCGGCCCCGGCCGGCCCCCGCGAGGTAGAGATCACGGCGGGAGACACGATGAAGTACAGCATCACGGCGATCGAGGCCAAGCCGGGCGAGGACATCAAGGTGGTCCTGACGAACATCGGCACGCAGCCGAAGGAGGTCATGGGCCACAACTGGGTCCTCCTGAAGGCGGGCTCCGACGTCGCCGCATTTGACGCGGCGGCCCTCAACTCGAAGGACACCGGCTACATCCCGGCCGCCCTGGGCGACGAGATCATCGCCCACATCGACCTTCTGGGACCCCGCAAGTCGGGCGAGGTTGAGTTCAAGGCGCCCATGACGCCCGGCGACTACAACTTCCTGTGCACGTTTCCGGCGCACTACCAGGCAGGGATGAGGGGTGTGCTCACGGTCAAGTGACGGCCGCCCCCGGGCCCGCGGGCGCGGGCTGAACGGCCCCGCGCCGCACTCGAATGCCTTTGCCGCCCCGTGGCGGCTGCGCAAGCCTTGTGCAACGCCTATGAGCTGGGAGAATGAAAGCCACTTCGTCAGCACCGATCC